>OGPP01000737.1_pt1 | contig 30607 bp, 20 predicted proteins | sample 1553021 | NCBI WGS metagenome assembly OGPP01 (sample SAMEA2580217, study PRJEB22360) | human gut metagenome | biome: human gut; feature: human-associated habitat; material: faeces | place: Denmark | collected 2008/2010
TTTCTGTGGAAGAAGGAGAGATTCTTTCGATCATCGGGCCGTCCGGCTCCGGCAAATCGACGCTGCTGCGCTGCGCGACGATGCTGGAGGAGATCGATGGCGGAGAAATCCGCTATATGGGTGAAATGGTTGCAAGCGTTGATGCAAACGGAACAAAAAGTTACCCAAGGGGAGAGCAGGCAAGGAAGATCCATTCTTATTTTGGACTGGTATTCCAGAATTTTAATCTGTTTCCTCATTTTTCGGTGATGAAAAACATTACGGATGCGCCAATCCGGATTCAAAAGCGCGAGAAAGAAGAGGTGTATCAGGAGGCGAGGGAGCTGCTGAAAAAGATGGGATTGTCAGATAAGGAAAATGCTTATCCATGCCAGCTTTCCGGCGGACAGTGTCAGAGAGTTGCGATCGCACGGGCACTGGCGCTTAATCCGAAAATCCTCTTTTTTGATGAGCCGACGAGTGCGCTTGATCCGGAGCTGACCGGGGAAGTGTTGAAGGTTATCCGTTCGCTGGCCGACCTGCAGATCACGATGGTGATCGTGACGCATGAGATGAGTTTTGCGCGGGATATTTCCGACCGTGTGATCTTTATGGACAAGGGCGTTGTGGCTCTGGAAGGAAAGCCGGACGAGGTATTTGACGCGGATCATGCAAGAATCCGTGAATTTCTTGGAAAAATCAGCGAAAGATAATAGTGGAAACCTGTTTTGCTGTTTGCACAATCGGGGAATCTGTGTTATAGTAGCAACGGCACAGTTATACTATTTGAAAGAAGGAATCCTATTATGATAAAAGTTGATATTTTTTCCGGTTTCCTCGGAGCAGGAAAGACAACACTGATCAAGAAGCTGATTAAAGAGGTATTTGCAGGCCAGCAGATCGTACTGATCGAGAATGAATTTGGTGAGATCGGTATCGACGGCGGCTTTTTAAGAGACGCAGGAATCAATATCACAGAGATGAACTCCGGCTGCATCTGCTGTTCTCTGGTAGGTGATTTTGGAAAAGCGTTGAAAAAAGTGGCAGACGAGTATCATCCGGACCGCATCATCATCGAGCCGTCAGGTGTGGGCAAGCTTTCTGACGTGCGCCGTGCAGTAGAGGATGCTTCGAAAGAGGCAGGACTTGAGATCAATGCACTGGTTACCGTAGCCGATGCATCCAAGATTAAAATGTATATGAAGAACTTTGGTGAGTTCTACAACAATCAGATTGAAAATGCAGGTGCGGTTATTTTAAGTCGTACGCAGAAGCTGTCACAGGAGAAGCAGCTGCAGGCAGCAGAGCTGATCCGTGAAAAGAACCCGAAGGCAGTTGTCATCACGACTCCGTGGGACGATATCACCGGCGGGCAGATCTTAAAGGCAATCGAGGGCACGGATTCTCTGGCAAAGGAACTGATGGAGGAAGCTGAGCATCATCACCATCATCATGATGAGGAATGCGGTTGCGGCCACGATCATGAGCATCATCACGACCACGACGGGGAATGCAGCTGTGGTCATGACCATGAGGAGCACGATCATGAGCATCATCACGACCACGACGGGGAATGTGGCTGTGGCCATGACCATGAAGAGCACGATCATGAGCATCATCACGATCACGATGAGGAATGCGGCTGTGGCCATGACCATGAAGAGCACGATCATGAGCATCATCACGGCCACGACGGGGAGTGCGGCTGCGGTCATGACCATGAAGAGCACGACCATGAGCATCATCATCACTATGATGAGAACGGTGTATGCAGCTGTGGTCATCACCATGATGAGGACGGCCATCATCACCATCACCACGCAGATGAGGTATTTACTTCCTGGGGACGTGAGACCCCGAGAAAGTATACAAAAGACGAGCTGGAGCAGATCCTGAAGACCTTAAGCGACTCTGAGGAGTACGGAATCGTGCTGCGCGCAAAGGGAATGCTGCCGGATACGGAAGGCACCTGGCTGCACTTTGACCTGGTACCGGGTGAGTATGAGATCCGCAACGGCTCAGCAGACTACACCGGAAGACTGTGTGTAATCGGTTCGAAGCTTGATGAGGCAAAACTTGAAAAATTGTTTCTGCTGTAAAGAGCAGTAATTCTGGAAACGAAAAAGCAGACCTGCAGGCGGTTGTTTCGCTGCAGGTCTGAATTATTACAAATAAGGAACTGTTAAACAAGGCAGATGTAAGGATTCTTCTGCTGCCAAAGCAGAACGATGAATTGCAAAATAAAAAAGGAAGTGACGAAATGTTTTCCAATACGATACCACTTTATTTAATCAACGGATTTCTGGAGGGTGGCAAGACCTCCTTTATTCAGGACGTGCTCACAAACGGCGATTTTGCGGACGGCCAGAAGACCCTGCTGATTTTGTGTGAGGAGGGAGAGGTCGAGTACGATCAGTCCGAACTGACGAATTTGAATATTCTCTCTCTGACTGTTGACGAGGAGAAAGATTTTAACGGGGAATACCTCAGAAACTGCATTCGGAAATATCGTCCGAAGCGTATTTTCGTCGAGATGAACGGTATGTGGGACTGCAAATGGATGTTTGACAGCGCTCTGCCGCGCGAGGTTGAGATCGCGCAGGTAATCACAATTGTGGACGGAAGTACGTTTCAGGTGTATGTCAACAATATGAAGGGCATTTTAAGCAATCTTTTCACGTACACGGAGATGGTAATCTTCAATCGCTGTACCGAGGACATGCCGCTGCATTCTTTTCGCCGTGCGGTAAGAGGAGTCAATCCGCGGGCAATGGTTTATTTTGAGGATGAGGAAGGCAATCCGGTCGACCCTGGCATGGAAGAGCCGCCGTATGATCTGAATGCGGACGTGATTCAGATTGACGATATGGATTACGGTCTCTGGTATCTCGATGTTTCCGACAATCCGGAGCGCTACGAGGGTAAAAAGGTGCGTTTCCTTGCAAAAGTCATGAAGTCAAACCGCTTTCCGCAGGGTGTATTTATCCCGGGCCGCAATGCGATGACGTGCTGCGAAAATGATATCCGTTTCGTTGGCTATCTGTGCAAAGCAGAATTTGCAAATCTGCTCAAGTCCCGTCAGTGGATCTGGATTACGGCAGAAATCCGCAACGAATACGCGAAAGAGTACGGCGAAGAAGGACCGGTGCTTTACGGCATCAGCTACGAGACTGCGGAGAAGCCGGCAGATGAAGTAGTGTATTTTAACTAAGTCAGGCAGCGAAACAGATTGAGATTATCCGCTTTGACGATGACGGGATGCTCAGGACTTTGGCGAGCAGCCTGAAAGAATTTTGAGCATGCTATTGCAGTCTGAGCATGGTACGGATATAATCGGTTATAGATGAAACCGGAATTTTTCAGGATTACGCGTAAAGAAGGGGAAAGCCTGGATGAAGAACAAAAATCTCACTGCAATTTTGTATGCGCTGCTGGCAGCTTTATTTTATGCCGTGAATGTACCGTGCTCAAAGGTTTTGCTGAAGGATGTGCCGCCGACCTTCATGGCCGCGTTTCTGTATCTGGGAGCCGGGATCGGTGTGGGAACGATGTATTTGTTTCACAGAAAGGCAGAGCGGCCCGAGGAGCGTCTCTCCGGATCAGACCTTCCCTATACGATCGGAATGGTCGTGCTGGACATTGCGGCACCGATCCTGCTTATGTTCGGTGTGAGCATTGGAAGTTCGGCAAATGCGTCGCTGCTTGGCAACTTTGAGATCGTGGCGACTTCTGTGATCGCGCTTGTGCTGTTTCATGAAAAAATTTCAGCGAGGCTCTGGGGAGCAATCGCTCTGATTACCTTGTCGAGTATTATCCTGTCATTTGAGGGCAGCGGCAGCATGGAGTTTTCACTTGGTTCACTGCTTGTACTGGCAGCTACGGTGTGCTGGGGACTGGAAAATAACTGCACACGTAACATTTCTTCGAAAAGTACGTATCAGATCGTTACGATCAAGGGGTTCTTTTCCGGGATGGGTTCGTTTGTGATCGCACTTTTCTGCCGTGAGCCGTTTCCTCAGTTCCGATATATCCTGCTTGCGCTGCTCCTTGGGTATGTGGCGTACGGACTCAGCATTTTTACGTATATCCGTGCACAGAAATCGCTTGGCGCGGCAAAGACAAGCGCTTATTATGCGGTGGCGCCGTTTATCGGAGGATTTTTGTCCTTTGTGGTACTCGGGGAAAAGCTGTCGATGGTCTATCTTGCAGCACTGCTTGTGATGGCGGGCGGAACCGCCCTGGTAATTGTTGATACGCTTGTACATGAGCACACCCATATGCATACTCATACAATCACACATACACACGACGGAAGCACGCATCAGCATGTGGTTTCCCACAGCCATGAGCACAATCATTATCTGACGGAAGGAAAACACGGGCATCACCATTCCGAGGCAGAACTGGAGCGGGAACTGCATCACTGTCGGCTGTTGTGAGCAGTCTCTTTTTTCACAGGGAAACTTTCACTGAGAGCTGTGAACAGCAATGCTTTATCGGAGGGCTGCAACCGGATTGCAAGCATAATACTTGACAAATCTGCGCAAACCCTGTATAGTTGAAACATCCGCGCAGCCGGGGAGATAGCGGTGCCCTGTACTCGCAATCCGCTACAGCGAGGGTGATGCCGAGCCGAGGGCGTACTGCTGTGGAGCTGCCCTGAATAAGTGATGTTGACGCCTGGGTCTTGCGCAACAGGAACCCGTGAACCGTGTCAGGTCAGGAATGGAGCAGCACTAAGCGGGACCACCTGTGTGCCGTAAGGGTGCCTGGGTCGAGTTAACTGTTCAGGTAACGTCCATGGTATGCGTTCGAAGCAAGGCGCGCGGATAAAAAAGTCATCGCAAAGGGTAAAGGTGCTTCTTAAGAAGCGGCGTTTATGATTTGCGATGATTTTTTTTATGTAAGATGCGCGCAGGGGAAAATCAATTTGCGTGAAAAAATGGCTTATGGGGCGTGGGCAAAAGAAGAGGATCGGAGGGGAAATCACCGAATGAAAAGACAGGAACTGACCGAAGATGAACGGTATATGAAGGAGGCGCTGCGCCAGGCCAGAAACGCCTATGCGCTGATGGAGGTTCCAATCGGCTGCGTCATCGTGTACGAAGGGAAAATTATTGCGCGAGGCTACAATCGCCGCAACACGGACAAAAATACAACCTCCCATGCAGAGATCAATGCGATCCGCAGAGCGAGCAAAAAGCTGGGAGACTGGCGACTGGAGGGATGCACGATCTATATTACACTTGAACCGTGTCAGATGTGCGCGGGTGCGATCGTTCAGTCCCGGATTACCAGGGCTGTGATCGGCAGCATGAATCCGAAAGCGGGCTGTGCGGGTTCTGTTTTGAATCTTCTGGAAATGCAGGAATTCAACCATCAGGTTGAGGTCGAGCGCGGCGTGCTGCAGGAGGAATGTTCTGCGATGCTGTCCGGATTTTTCCGGGAACTACGGGAGAAAAAAAAGAGAGAGAAGGAAAAAGAGAAAGAAAACAGTTGACGTATTTCCGCCCCTGCTTTATAATATTTAGATGTGACAGCACATTTTATAATGTGGAGACGTATCGAAGTGGCCATAACGAGCTTGACTCGAAATCAAGTTGTCGGGTAACCGGCACGAGGGTTCGAATCCCTCCGTCTCCGTACTGATGAAAGAGAGGAACTCCTGCAGGTATGTGGGAGATCAGCTCTTTTTCTTTTTTGGAAAAGGAAAGAATTTTGATGGTACACTCTGTTACAGTAAAGGATAAGAAGTGAGGACGGAAAAGAAAGGAGCGAAAAATTCACAAATGAACAAGGATTTAACAGTCGGCAGGCCGGAACGGGTGTTATGGACGTTTTGTCTGCCGCTGTTTGGGAGTATTATTTTTCAGCAGCTGTACAACATCGCGGACAGTCTGGTGGCGGGAAAATTTATCGGGGAGAATGCGCTGGCGGCAGTCGGAAACAGCTATGAGATTACGCTGATTTTTATCGCGTTTGCATTTGGCTGTAATATCGGCTGCTCGGTTATCGTCTCGCAGCTATTCGGGGCAAAGCGCCTGGCAGACGTGAAGACGGCAGTGTATACAACGATGATTGCAAGCGGCATACTGTGTGCGATTTTGATGCTTGCCGGTATTTTAAGTTGTCAGGCATTGCTTTTGCTGATCCGTACGCCGCAGGAAATCATGGCGGATTCAAAGCTGTATCTGGATGTGTATATCTGGGGTCTGCCATTTCTGTTTTTTTATAACATTGCAACCGGTATTTTTTCGGCACTTGGAGATTCTAAGACGCCATTTATCTTTCTGGCAGTGTCTTCGACGGCAAATATTCTGGTGGATATTCTGTTTGTGGCAGGCTTTCATATGGGAGTGGCAGGAGTGGCCTGGGCAACCTTTCTGTGCCAGGGGATCAGCGCGGTTCTTGCGATTGCGGTGGTATTAAAGCGGCTGGCAAAAATCCGTACGGAGAAAAAAGCGGCGCTGTTTTCCTGGAAGCTTCTGGGAAGGATTGTGCGGATCGCAGTGCCGAGCATTCTGCAGCAGAGCTTTATTTCTTTTGGGAATATCATTATCCAGACGGTCATCAATGGATATGGGCCAAGTGTTATTGCAGGCTATGCGGCTGCGGTCAAGCTTAATAATCTGGTGATCACCTCGTTTACGACGATTGGAAACGGGATTTCAAATTATACGGCGCAGAACCTTGGAGCAGGAAAGCAGGAGCGCATCCGGCAGGGCTTTTTTGCCGGGCTGAAGATGATCTGGACAATCTGTATTCCGATGCTCCTGCTGTATTTTCTGGCGGGAAGATGGCTTTTGTACCTGTTTATGGATCAGCCGACGGATACTGCGATACATACCGGAATTTTGTTTTTGAGGATTCTGTCACCATTTTATCTGGTGGTATCGGCGAAGCTGGTGGCAGATGGAATCCTGCGCGGCACCGGACTGATGAAACAGTTTATGGTGACGACGTTTACAGATCTGCTGCTGCGTGTAACGCTTGCAATTGTGCTCTCACGTGTGTTTGGCGTGACTGGTATCTGGTGCGCATGGCCGGTAGGCTGGTCGATCGCTACGATTTTGTCGCTGCTGTTTTACCGCAGGGGCGGCTGGGAGAAAGAATGAAAGTAACTGTTCAGAGCCAACCTTCAAAATGCTGCGCATTTCGTCGGTGTAGCGTATCCGCCAGGCAAAATTTTAACCGAGTCAAGTAGCGAAGCGGATTGCGAATATCCGCTTTGATAAGTGCACTTAAAAACGCAGGCGTTTTACGTTCACTTTATAAAACTTCGTCTGGCTCTGTAGAGCAAATAAAATTTATAGGGGGCAGTCATGAAAGAGAAAAAGAGTAGTTTTACCGGATCGCTCGGATTTGTTCTTGCAGCGGCCGGAAGTGCAGTTGGTGTGGGAAATATCTGGCGTTTTCCGTATCTGTGTGCGAAGGACGGCGGAGGATTGTTTCTGATCGTTTACCTGATTCTGGTACTGACGTTTGGCTTCGTGCTTCTGACGACCGATATTGCAATCGGAAGAAAGACAAAACAGAATGCGCTGAAAGCATTTGGAACATTGCATTCAAAATGGCGTTTTCTGGGTTATCTGACGTTTCTTGTGCCTGCGCTGATCATGACGTATTATTCTGTTATCGGCGGCTGGATCACGAAATATTTCTGCGAGTATGTGGTGTCGGATGGATCGGCGCTTATGGAGGATTCCTATTTTATCTCCTTTATTACGTCAAAAGCAGCTCCGATCGTGTTTATGCTGTTGTTCCTGGCGCTGACGGCGTGGATCGTATACAGAGGCGTGGAAAAAGGAATTGAAAAATTTTCCCGCTTTATTATGCCGGGCCTGATTCTGCTGATTCTTGGAATTGCAGTCTTTTCTCTGACACTTTCTCATGAAGATGCAAACGGTACGGTGCGCACCGGCTTACAGGGATTGAAGATCTATCTGCTTCCGGATGTCAGCGGCCTTACAGTGAAACGTTTTCTGGAGATCCTGCTTGATGCGATGAGCCAGCTTTTCTTCTCTTTGAGCGTTTCTATGGGAATCATGGTTACATACGGTTCGTATGTAAAGGATGATGTAGACCTGAATAAATCGATCAACCAGATCGAGATTTTTGATACGGGAGTTGCGTTCCTGGCAGGAATGATGATTATTCCGGCGGTATTCGTATTTCTCGGTACAGATGGAATGGCTTCCGGGCCAAGCCTGATCTTTGTTTCACTGCCAAAGGTATTTGGGGCAATGGGCGGTGTGGGCCGTATCATTGCGCTGGCATTTTTCCTGATGATGGGATTTGCGGCACTGACATCCTGTGTATCTGTGATGGAGACACTGGTGGCAAACTGCATGGAGATTTTCCACAAATCGCGTCAGAAGATGTGCGTGATGATCGGCGGTTATTCGCTTGTTACGGCAGTGCTGATCTGTCGGGGCTACAATGTCCTGTATTTTGAACTGAAGCTGCCAAACGGAGCGACGGCTCAGCTGCTTGATGTAATGGATTATATCAGCAACAGCTTCCTGATGCCGTTTATTTCTCTGCTGACCAGTATCCTGATCGGCTGGGTGGTTGGACCGAAGATGATCGTCGATGAGGTCGAGCGTAACGGCGAGCACTTTACACGCGCGAAGCTGTATCGTTTTATGATCCGGTATGTCGTACCGGTAGTTATGCTGGTGCTGTTTCTGGTGTCAACAGGGCTTGGAAATCTGTTCTGAGCGGATCAGGCGAAAATATATGAACGCAGATAAGCATTCCACCGCTTCAGGTGCGCAGAGCACTAAGCGGTGGATTTTTTCTGAAAAAATAAATTGTGACACAAAAAAATATGAATAAAATATTTTTGATAAAAAAATAACAGATTTTAAGTGCAAATTACGCTTTTTATATTGAAAACTGAAGACGGGCATGTTACAATCGGCTCATGGAATTGCGGGAGAAACACAGTGTCAGTGGAGGGCGGAGAGAAAGCGGTATCCCACACTGGCGGGAAGTAAATCACAGCCGAACAGGTAAGTCTCCGTGAAAATATCGACTGCGGAACCAAGGCAGATTGCGAATATCTGCCTGCTGACTCATAACCGGGTAGATACCCGGTTAAATAATTCAAGGAGGGAAGCTATGAGAAAGAGAACCCAGCAGACCGGATTATTCCTGTCCATGATCATGCTTGCTACAACCAGTCTTTGGCCTGTTTCGGTATATGCGGAAGAAACAACCGAAGCTGCGGTGGCTGTTGTAAGTGAGGAAACAGACAAGGCCGATGCCAAAACACTGATGGAAGGCAACTGGGCTCCGGCCACCCGCGCACGCATTCAGGCAGTGATCGATGCCAATGCAGGCAGCGGACGGTATGTAGTATTTGACTTTGATAACACTTCCGCTATTTTTGACGTAGAAGAAGCGCTTCTTGCTTATCAGATTGAAAATCTGGAGTTCAAGATTGCCCCGGAAAATCTTGCAGACGTTCTGGAAACGCAGATTCCGTCAGTAGATGAGCCGGTCGGAAAGAATCTGGCAGATGGCGACGTGACAGTGGCAAATCTCGTTGCCGATATCACCTCAGATTATCAGTGGCTGTATGAGAATTATGAGGGCTTTGGCGCAGGCGGAGCACATGATCTCACCTACATTCACGCAACGAATCAGTATGAGGATTTTGCAGCCAAGCTGCGTTATATGTACAGTGCAGTCGGAGATACGTTTGATGCGTCTGTATCATATCCGTGGGTAACCTATCTGTTTACGGGAATGACACCGGACGAAGTATATGATCTGGCGCTGGCATCCCATACGTACTGGTCCGAGTATGGCCGGTACAGCAAAGAGACCTGGACTTCACCGGTTGAGCTTGAGGGCGAAAGCGGCATTATCTCCACAAGCTTTATCACCGGCATAACGTTTACGGATGAGCTGCAGGATCTCTATCAGACCCTGATGGCAAATGATATTGATGTATATATCATTTCCGCGTCGTTTATCGATGTAATCCGCGCAGCAAATGATAATTTCGGCTACAATATTCCGGAGGATCATGTATTCGCAATGCGCAACGTGCTTGGAGAAGACGGAACCTACACGAACGAGTATGACTACAACTGGGGCGGCGAAGGAAAATGTGCACAGACCCAGGCTGCAGGAAAGAGCACAACGATCACCAACTTTATTGCTCCGAATTATGACGGCGCAGGACCTCTGATGGTATTTGGCGACAGCGCAGGTGACTGGAACATGATGACTGACTGGATGGAGAGCGGAGATACACAGCTCGGCGTTATCTTCAACCGCTACCGTAAGACAAGTGATCCGATCTGGCAGGGCTCTGCTGAGGCAGCTGAGACGATCGGAAATGCGGATGCACGTTTTGTACTTCAGGGCAGAGATGAGAATAAGGGACAGCTTCGTCCGTCAGAGTATTCTATCCTGCTTGGCACGACAGAAGAGGTGCTGGTACGTCCGGCTGAATAACAATCGAAATACTAAAGTTTTTCTCCCGCAGTGACCGTGATTGGGAGCTGACGTTTCATAGAGAAATCTGTGGAGCGGCAGCTCCTTTTTTGGTGGATCGAGGTAAGTAGCGAAGCAGATTGCGAATATTCGCTTTGATTAAGCATATTTTGAAAAACACGAAAACGTAATAAAAATTTCAGAAAACAACGTGAAAAACCGCTAAAAATATACAAAAAAATAAAATGCTATGTTATACTTGGAAAAACGGTTAGCAGAATAAACACAGACTGCGAAGCGGCTGGATTTCTAAACAGGCAGTGAAAACAGATCTGGGATATATGATTTACATAATGCTGAGAGGAAACAAAAAGTTGGAAATGGAGGAGACAGAAGTATGAATCTGAACATTGTGTTAGTTGGCTCCAATCCACTGCCCTGCTACATCGGGGCGGCGTATGTGCTGCAAAAAGAAAGAGAGCTGGCAGATGACGAAGAAAAATATCTGCCGGTGCCGGAGCACATTCTTTTTGTGGTGACAAAGGAAACGGAAGAGTTTGCAGAGAATATACAGAAACTGATCATGAAGCATCAGAAAAACGGTGAGTTTTTCGAATGCGCGATGTCATTTTGCAGCCTGGAAAACGGAAGAGATGCACATATCATTGAAAGCAGACTTGAGGAGAAGCTAAAAGGAATTCTGGCGGAAAAAGAATACCACCATATTGTGCTGAATGATACCGGAGGCACGAAAATGATGACGGTACATGCGGCATTGCTCTGCCGGAGCTATGCCAAAGAACACAGCGTACGGGCAGTAGAGTGCTACGTGGATCCGGATGAAAACCGACTGCGTTGTCTTTGCTTCAATGACGGGAATATGGAGCTTTATCCGAAAACAGGTATGAGACTTTTGCAGGATCAGATCCGGATGAGCGTGGAGGAACTGATACGGCTGCATTATGGCAATGAGGCTGTGATTAAGGATCGAAACGATGAGGTGGACGAAGAAGATTTTGAAGAGAATATCAGAGAACTTTGCGGGACAGACCAGATTTCGTTTATCAGGATTTCAGAGAGAATTTTGAATGAGTTTGAGATATACAAAGAATTTTACCGCATATGGAACAGAAAAGGAGAGCCTGCGAACAAGAGAAAGGCGCTTGGTAATAAGAATGCAATAGTAGAATTATTTAACTGTATAGATGGCACATCATTGCTAACAAACTCAGAGGTAGACGACGATATATTTACATTCTGGGGAAGAGGCGAATGGCTGGAGCTTTATTTTTATCTCGCCTTGCGGGAGGTAAAACAAAAGCTGGGGGCAGAAGGAAAGCATTTCGAACTTGTCTGGTCCTGTAAGGTATGGAAGAAGAAAGGAAACAAAGAGTTTGAAGTGGATATCGTGACGGTGCGTGGATTTTTGCTGACCCTATATTCGCTGACAATGGCGGAAGCCGGGGAGACAGGTCTTGCAAAAGGAAAATGGTTTGAAGCCGTATACCGTACGGATCAAATGGGCGGAGGACATGGAAAGACAGAGCTTGTCTGCCTGTTATCCAGTGAAGCAGATGTTTACGGTCTGCAGAGGCTGATTGAAGATTTAAAGCGTTCTGAAACAGACCGAAGCATTGAGATTAAGACAATTGAAAGCTTAAAAAGTTATAAAAAGCTGACAGATTCTCTTATGAACAGTATACAATAACAGCAGAATGGAGGGAGTGAAATGGGAATTTTTGCATTATATGATACCGTGTCAATTCAGAAATATATTTACAGTTCGAACCGGCTTCGAGATAATCAGGGCGCCTCTGCGCTGGTGGATCGGTGTTTTTCACAGCTGCTGGCAGAGGCAGTCAGGGAAGGAAATTTTTCAAAGACCAGTATGGACTGGAAGGCACGTCCGGAGAAGGTACAGTTTTTGGAGGATGCGGAGGTGGACTGTGAGGTGCTCTACATCGGAGGAGGAAACGCACTTCTGTATTTCAGGGATGAGACAGGCGCTGCGTGGCGAAAAGTAAATGAGGCATTTTCTGCCGCGCTTTTTGAGAAAATGCCGGGACTCACTGTGGTGACCGAAATGCAGGAGGATACCGGTGAATTTGGAAAGGATCTGGATCTCCTGTTCAAAAAACTCCAGCTCAAAAAATACCAGAGCCGCGGAGCGCAGGATGTGCCGTGCCTGTCCGTGACAAGGCAGTGTGCGTGGAGCGGAAAACCAGCAGTAAGCCAGGGCGCAGACGGAAACTGGATTGCGGAGGAGATCGTAAAAAAGAGGGAGGCATCCGGAAGAGAAATCGCTGGAGATCAGTACAAGGAGATTGGAGATCTGGCAGGAGTATCCGGTGAGCAGTGGGTGGCCGTGGTACATATCGATGGAAATCGAATGGGAGACAGTATTCGGAAGCTAACAGAGGGAAAAGACGCAAAGAACGGAATCTGGCAACTGCGGAAATTTTCAATCGAGACAGATGAGATGTACCATGCAGCTTATGACGAGATGAAAGCATGGTGCGCAGACTGGATTCAGGGAAGCGAGGATGCGAGACTGACATTTTATCAGGAAAAAACAGACCCGCCGTTTCGAAAAATTTATGGAGCCGGAGATGACCTGACATTTCTGTGCTACGCGCCGCTGGCAATCCGGGCGGCAGAGTATTTCCTGAAAAATCTGGAAAAGCGGCAGAGTTCGGTAGAGATTACTATGTCGGCGTGTGCGGGGATTGCTTTTATAAAACCGGGCTATCCATTTGCGAAGGCATATGAGGTTGCGGAGGCCTGCTGCCGGTCGGCAAAAAAGAGAACCGAAGAAGAGATGGGCAGTTATCTTGATTTTCAGATGATTTATGGCGGGTTGAACACCATGCAGCAGATGAGGGAGAAGCAGCAGGAGGAGAATCAGATTAAGATGCTGCGCCCATACCGCGTGGCAGACTCCAAGCGGGATGAACTGAAGAATTTTTATCTAATTTCCGACGGGATCATGGATTCTAAAGTGGCGCGTTCCAAGTGGAAAGAACTGCGGGGCGCATACAGTGCAGGAGAGGCAGAGCTGAAAGAGAGTGAAGAAAGAATCCGGAGAAGATACAACGAACAGATCACGGAGCTGCTGAGTCTGCTGAATAAAAATGGTTTGCTGAATGATTCCGGGGCATCAGGCAGCACTGCTGTTTTAATGCTCTGGGATGGACTGGAAACGATGGATCTTTATATCAAAGGCCCAGAGCGGTCATAAAACAGGGAGGCGGAAGATGAGACTTACAATCGAGCTGTTGAGTGATTTATGTGCCGGAACGGGAGAAGCATCCGGCGGAGCGGTGGATACCGCAGTAGCAGAAGATGAATATGGAATTCCTGTAATTCCAGGCAAGCGAATCAAAGGGCTGTTTCGGGAGGCGGCGGAAGAACTGATGGATCATGGGCTTGCATTGGCAGAGGATGTGGACGCAGTTTTTGGAGTCACGGGAGGAATAGAGAATGAGGTCCATTTTGGTACGTTATATCCGAACGGGTATCAAAATATGCGCATACTGCTTGAAGAAATGAAAAAGGATGTGCCGTGGGCTTCCTATGCAGAACGCAGGCGGGTTCAGGAGTTTTATACGACGGTTCGAACCCAGACCGCAATCGGAGCAGACGGGGTAGCAGATAACAACACCCTGCGGAGCAGCCGGGTCGTGTGCCGAAAATGCAAAGGAGATGAAGCAAATGGCAACCGGATATTTGAAGGAGAAATCGATATTCCGGAAGCTATGGAAATGCAGTATGAAGAACTGCTTGAGCGGTGTGCAAAAATGGTGCGGCATATCGGACTGAACCGGACGAGAGGCTACGGGAATGTGGTCTGCCGTGTGGAGCCACAAAAGAAGAGTACAAAGACATTTGGTACGACAGTTCAGGCAGACAAAGAAAAACCTGTAACGGATTCATCACCTGAAGGAGACATGGCACTTGGTATCCATTTGATTCTGGAGCAGCCATGTGTGCTGGAAGAAAACTTTATCAGCGGAAGGTCTCTGATGGGAAGCTTTGCATCTGCGTTTCTTAGAAGAGCGCGTGCGGAAGGAGAGGATATTAAAAACATTCATGAAAATGAACAGTTTTGGTCACTTTTTCTTTCAGGGGAGGTGCAGTACGGTTTTTGCTGGCCGTATGAGAATAAGCGGGTGCATGAACCGCTGCCCAAAAGCTTTCTGCAGAAAAAGTATGGCGATGATGGGGATGATACATTATATGATCTGACATCCAGCAGGCAGGATGCGGTATTCAATGTTATGGATGCAAAGGAAAAAGCCGGTGAGTTGTTTGTTGCTTTTCAGGAAGAAGCACTTTATTGCAGTAAGGTAGAACGTGATACAAGGAATCATCATCGCAGGCCGGAAGACCGTGTGATCGGGCATGCGACCGGGAAAAACGGAAAAGGAGACAGAAGCACAGGCCAGCTTTATGCGTTTGATTTAATAAAAGCCGGGCAGGAATTTTATGGTGAGATTCGCGGTAAGAAATTATTACTGGAAGAGTTGCAGAAACTTGTGAAAAATGGCGGCCGGATTTATCTTGGAGCAGCACGCACAGCGGAATATGGTGTGGTCAGAGTGTATTATGAGCAGGAGCAGGACGAAAAATTTTATGTGAAACCGGCTAAGAGGACAGTCATTACTTTGCGTTCCCCAATGGTTGCAGAGAATAGTTTTGGCAATGATTCCACAGCGGTTTCGGATGTCCTTCATGCCATTTTTCCCGAGAGAAATCTTTCTGATTTAAGCAGTCAGACATTTCCATTTTTTGAAGAAGGTATCTATGGCGGATATCATGCAAAATGGGGAATGCCGCTTCCGCAGCGAACAGCGCTTGTGCCTGGAAGTGAAGTGGTTATTTATGGTTTGGAACTTTCAAAAGAAGAAATAACAGACCTGGAGAAAAAATCCTATGGGCGTTATACGGGAGAAGGATATGGTCGGATTGCAGTCAATCGACATGGGAAAGCGAAGAAAATGAGCGTGCAGGAAGAGCCGAAAATAACCTGGGTCAACTGGCCGGAACTCGAAACGCAGAGCGAATCAGAGGAACGGGAGAGCATCCGTTTCCTGGAGGCGTGTCTGAAAGACAGGCTGTATCAAACATGTGAGAAGACGGAATGCATGGAAAAGATTAAGACGCATCTTGAAAAAGTGCCGAAAAAGAATGTGCTTGGCGGTATCATGCGGATCAGTCGAACCTCAGGAAATTTTGAGGAATTGAAACAGCAGCTGAAGCAGGCAGCAGATCGGGTCACGGAAAGTAATGGAGAATGGTGCAGAAAGCTGAGTGAGATTATCTTTGGCCGAAATCAGGACGAACTGGTTTTCATAAAAGACAGCGTTCGGAAAATGGAAAATGATGAAGCCTTAAAAAGCATTCCGTTTTCCTGGAAAGCAAATGAGCGCTGGCGTGCCATGTTGGACGGAGATGCCGGATTTCGGGTATTTCAGGATATCCTGAACCAGAAGCTGTGCGAAGTACATCTGAAGAAAGGGAGGAGAGAGCAATGAGCAAAAACAGAATCAGCAGATGTCTGTGGCTGCAGGCAAAGCTGCGGCTGGATTCTCCGGCTGCAATCGGAAGCGGAAACGCCTCGCATACAGACCGGGATCTTCTGACTGGAAATGATGGGCGGCCGTTCCTTCCGGGGGCATCGATTGTGGGAATCGCGAGAAGCCTCCTTCTGGCGGATAATGGGGAAATGCAGCAGATCTTCGGCGGGGAAAAAGAGGAAAGCACACAGAGTATCGTGACATTTTGGGACGGAACAATCCCGGAGGATGAACCATTTACGATATCATTTCGCGACGGAGTTGCAATCAATGAACGGACGAAAACTGCAGCAGATCAGTCAAAGTATGATTTTGAGGTGCTGAATCCCGGTACCTGTTTTCGGCTGCGCATGGAGGTTGTGGTTCGGGAGGAGCAGAAGGAGCTTCCGTATCAGCAGTTTGTCAGCAATTTCCTCGCCTGCATAAGATCCGGCGATTTTCGGATCGGAGGAAAGACGATGCGCGGTTATGGAAAAGTAAGTCTGGAAGATGTTCGGATCATGAAGAAAACATTTGATGGAGACGACGCGGCGGATTTCCTGGACTATGTGAATTTTGACTGGGAAGAGCTGAAGAAAGGCGGAGAGGAAAAATTGCCGAAACCGACCTACCGTTCGCCTTATACCGATCTGGAACTGCTGCTTCGCCCGGAGAGCACGCTGCTGATCCGCAATTATTTTGTGCAGAACATGGGAGCGGACTGTGAGCAGCTGCAGACAAATGGAAAAACGGTGATTCCGGGCACTGCGTGGGCTGGTCTGTTTCGCCACAAGGTGACGGAACTGCTCGAGGAATGCATGGATGATGAAACGCAGGCAAAGGGAATGATCGAAAAGCTGTTTGGACCGGAGAAGAAAAGCGATGAGCGCTGGCGTGCCAGAATTCTGTTTGAAGAATCGATGAATGTCGATGTAAAACCGGGAGAGCAGAGTGAACTGCGGCTCATCATGCGAAATAAGATTGACCGATTTACCGGCGGTGTGCTGAAGTCAGCGCTTTTTTCGGAGCGGGTAGCAGTCGGCGGCGCGTTTCGGCTTGGAATCCGAATCCGGGATGCGAAGGATTATGAGATCGGCATGGTGCTGCTTGCGGCGGAAGAGGTATGCAGCTCTCTGGCGGCGATCGGTGGTGCGACGGCGGTTGGCCGGGGAGTTCTGAAGCCGGGTGGCGCGGTTCGAATGCGCACGCCGGTGATGCAGAATCAGGAAGCATCTGGCGATGAGGAAAAGCAGGCGTACAGAAAGGTGCTTGATGACGAGAAGAAGCAGGCGTACAGACAAGCACCTGATGATGAGAAAAAGCAGGTATGCCAGGAAGCCCTGGATGATGAAAGAAGGCAGACATGCGGGGAAGCACCTGATAATGAGAAAAAACAGGCGTGCTGGGAAGCGCTGGATGATGAGAGAAAACAGGCATACTGGGATGCGCTTGACGCAGAAATCACACAGAGAAAGGAATGGGGAAGCGTATGGAGTGCTACAGAATAAAAGAAGACGAAGACCGGATGCTTATCAGAAGAGCAGGGACATACGCGGATCTGGAAACGGCAGTTCAGAAAGAGTTTGCCGGATCGTTTGCATGGATTCTTTTCTGGGAGCAGTATCGTGTGGATTTCGCGTGGTACGACGGCGCACAGATCCACTGGCCGGAAGAGAAAAAGGCAGAATCAAGGTATTTGCTTGAGGTCAGGATTTTTAATCAGGAAAAGGAAGCGGTGCTGCGAAAGAGTGCGCAGGAGACGGGATTTCGGGTTCGGGTGCTGGAGGAGCTGAACTCACGGGATTTCGCGAATAGGGAGAATGGATGTGCCGAAGCTGGAGAAACGAAAGAGTGCTCCACTGATTCTTACGTACTGGAAAGTATGAGCGAAGAAGAAAAAATACGGAATATCCGTGAAACAGAACAAAATAGCTCTGGACAAAGCCTGGATGTCGTATATCGATTCACAGAGGAACCAGCCATGTGGGGCAGCCAGATGCAAAACGGATTCATTTCAGAGGAGCGAGGGATGCACTATCATCTTCCGTTTACGATTCCATCGGAACAGGTATCGTTTGGATATCGGGTGGAAGTTTACCGGAAACCGGATCCGGAGGACGGAATGCTGTGTCTTCTGGATTACCGCATGACTGGCATTTATCAGAAGATTGGGCAGAAAAAGCAGTTTCTGGAGGAGAGGAGATAGCGTATGGAGTACAAAGAATTCGTGAATACATACCATTTTGCACCGCTTTCGGAGCAGAAGCCGCAGCGGGAAGCGGCTCCGTGGGATGCAAAGAGTGAGGAAACACGTTATACCGGCAAGCTGAAGGTAAGACTGCAAACCCGCACGCCTCTTTTCATACCGGATATCCGTGAGATCGAGCGGAAAAAAGGTCAGGAGCACAAAACTTACTCCTTTTTCTCCTATGACGGGAAAACACCAGTCATTCCGGGTTCTTCTCTTCGGGGAATGCTGCGCGGCATTTATGAGACGGTGACAAATTCCTGCCTTTCGGTCGTGGATCTGGAGGAAAAACCGATCCGGAGGACGAGCGATGCGTACCTGCCGGGGCTTCTGACCTGGAATAATGGGAATCTTTTTCTGATACCTGCACGAAAGGCGATTGTGAATGGGAATACACGCGAACTGCAGAAAGATCAGGCACGTGACCCGGCGGAATGGGGAGAAGGACAGAAAGTCTGGGTAAAAACGAAAAATGGTGGCCGCCCGGGTCCTCACGGTAAAATGATTCCGACGGAATTTGTTGCTCTTATTTCCGAAAAGCAGCAGCAGGTATCCAGAACAACAGGTGGATGGAGCGTGGGCTGGTATTTCAAGGGAGAAGCCGGAGTGATGAAATGGCGAGGCGGCAGAAAAGAGACAGGGTACGTATTTCTCGGAGGAGGAAACGGTTATCTGCTGGCGAAAAAAGGATCGGACTGTGTACAGATACAGGAGCTTCTGGAGGTTCTGGAGTCTTATAAAAAAAGCAGTGAGTCAGAGATGACAGCAGAAAAATACACGGGATATCAGGAGTATCGGGAAAACCTGAATCGTTTTCTGGAGGAACGGGTGGCAGGCAGCTGTTTTCCGGTGCATTATTCAGAGGTCGGAAAGGGCGAAACGATGCGGAGATATCTTTCACCGGCGAGTATCACAAAGGAGGTCTCCTACACAACGGTTTCTTCTATTTTAAAAGCGCAGGCAGAGCATGAAACGTGCAAAAGTATCATTTCGCTGTGCCCGGCATGCCGGTTGTTTGGTATGGTGGGAGAAAACGCTGTTGTACCTGGAACGAGATATCCGGATGCGTGGAGCAGCCAGGTTCGGGTGGGAGACGCGTTTCCGGTAAAGCAGAAGGATTGGTATGGACAGCCGATGGTATTGCAGGAGCTGGCGGGGCCGAAGAAAAGCACAACCGAATTTTATCTGCAAAAGCCCGAAGAGAAAAATGCAGCATCCTGGTCGTACGATTACTATACGGAATATGGCCCTGCCGACCGCTTTGGAAAGCTGCACGCTTATATGCCTGAGATCTCCGGCCGGAAATTCTACTGGCACCACAAGGATGGAAGCTTTCCGCCTGCAGGCGCGGTGGAGATCACGAAGCGAAACTGCACGGTGACACCGGTAAAGAGCGGAAATGAATTTGAGTTTTATGTTTATCTGGAGCAGGTCACAAAGCAGCAGCTGGATCAGCTGATCTGGATCTGCAACATCAGCCATCTGGAAGAGCAGAATGGAAAGGCAAAATACGGTTATAAGCTGGGCAAGGGAAAACCGCTTGGACTTGGCAGCGTGGAGCTTTTCGTGGAGGATGTGCAGATTCGGAGCCTTCGGAAAAACGGCCGTCTCTGCTATCATTTAGAGTCCTATGAGGAAAAATTTCAGATGCCGTATCAGGAGATTGCTTATCATGATGAAGCGTCAGAAGGAAATGCCGGATTTGATTCTTCTGTAGAGCAGGCATTTTTGCGCCTGTGTGATTTCGGGGCAGCGGGAGATTATCCGATCTGTTATCCTGTGTCTGCCGGGCAGTCTGTGACTGTGGCAGGCGAAGGCTTTAAGTGGTTTCAGTACAATAGGTTTAATCTGTCGTTTGACCGAAGAAGCGGCATGAATGGCAAAGGAAACGGAAGAGTTACAAAACGAGACGAACTTGGCTTTGAACAGCATTTTGAGAAGCTTACAAAAGACAGCTCGATCACGCTGCGCGTAAATACGGGTAAGGACGGCTGGCCGGATGAGACTTCGTATGGGGAAAATGTGACGGCGACCGACCGGGTATGAATAAGAGTAGTTTTCAGGATAAGAGACAGGACTCGGGCAGAAAAGATTTTTCAGATAAGAAGAGATGTGCAAATAAACGAGGTACGGATGGCCTGAAAGGAGATGCTGACGGGATGGGAGAATCAAAAGCTGAGAAACAAAAGAAAGAGGAACAGGGAGCAGCAGGACAGGAAAACGGGCGGCAGCAGTGGCCGCCTGTGGAGAGCGGATGGAGTATTTACGGAAGGCAGATGGATGCACCTGTCTGGGGAAACACAGAAAAGGGACTGTATACAGATAATGACAAAAACGAACGCCGCCGTCCGGGTGCGGTCGTAAGAGAATTGAAAGATACGATTGTTCCGGGCGTGTACGCCGTGAATTATCTCTGGTCGTATTTTGGCCTGGAAGCAGAATTTGACTCTGACGTGAAAGAAGAACTGCTGGAGACAATACAGACAGGGAAAAAACTGGACAAAGATGGAGACAGTGCGCAGGAGCAGCTGTTTTCGAAGCTTGTGGAGAAATTGTACCAGATGTTTCGAAGCTGCGGCGCATTGCGGAGAAAGGAGAAGGGTGATACCGCCTCGTGGGTCAGTTGGACGGAAGCGCAGGTACGGAAGCTTCTGAAGAATCCATCTGAGGAGGACTTTATCCAGACGTTTGCTCCGGCACTGGGGCTGAGTGTGGAGGAAATTCAGGATTTCCTTTTGAAGGCTTACCACAGACCGGGGCTGAGTCCCTGTGTGAAAGAAGAATTTCTTCTGTATCTTGCAGTACTTCAGATGGATTCCAATCAGATGGAGCAAAATTACTATTTTATGTATCGGAAGCTGTGTGAAGCATATGAAAAATGTGAAGAAGATACTTCGATTTTGCAGGCAGATCTGCGGCTGTTCTGGAAAGAGACAGAGCAGGCAGCAGAGAAGCTGAAAGCGGAAAAGCCGGACTGGACAGAATGCGATGAAATTCCGACGGTATTGGAGGAACTTTTCCGAAAGCACAAGGCAGTAAAAGTCTGGGGAGAGGTGTGGAGCCTAACCAGAAAAAATGAGGCAGAGAAGCTCTGGAATGAGGTGAGCCAGCTCTACTGGTCGGAACTTTATCAGGCAAAAGAGGGAGAAAATACGAAAGAGAAGCAGGATGGTATCTGGAAAAATACAAATCTGGAAGTGACTGTATGCCAGGAAACGCAGGCAGACCAGTGGAAGCATGATGTAGAACTGCGCCTTCCGAAAAATATTGGTGACACGACACTCATACCGGCACGGCTGGATCAGCTCCGGGGCTGGAAGGAAACAGAGAAGGAAGTCAAAGAGGACGGAGCAGTCAAAAAAATTTCCTGTCTGAATGTGAACTGCCGGTACGGTACCTGGATTCCGAAAGGAACGATATTGTCGGTTCAGAAAAATGGCATCAGAACGAATTTTGAGGTGACAAAGGAGTATCTTGCGATCGAAAAAGAAGGACTCCGGCGATTCCTTTATGAGTCGACGGAACTTCTGGACGACGAGGAAGATCCGAGAGTGAAATGGGACTATGAAGCGGATATTCAGATATTTGAGGGATGGCTGGAAAATACGAAGCTGACCCGTACGGCGTTCGCCGGTTTTACAGACCGAAAGATGATGGCACAGAGAAATTATATATTGACGCTGCTGTTCCTCAAGTTTGCGAAGAGCGAAGATATTGAGGATATGGAGAAAGAGATAAGGCGCAGTCATTTTCTTGAGATGGCCGATAAGGCACTTCGGAAACTGCAGCTGCCGGAGATTTATCTTGGCTTGCCATACGATGTGCTGCTCTACTATCTGCTTGCAAACCGGGAGCCGACAACCGAATTTCGCGTGCTGTGGGCGAGATTTGAGCAATGCAAAAAAGGAAGAAAGAAGCAGGAAGAAAAAGCAAAAGACAGAAAATCGGAGCGTTAAAAATGGAAGAACGCAAATTTTTCCCGGCAGGAACGATACTCGCGGACGGCAGCTGGCGTTACCGGATCGAAGCGCCTGCCGGGTGCGGAGGAAGCGCGATCATTTACCGGGCGACGCAGTATCAGGCGGGGGAAACGCCAGAATGCGGGAGAAAGATTCTTTTAAAAGAAATTTATCCGGCGAAAGAAAACGCTTTCTGTGAGAGAACCGCGCAGGGAGAAGTTGTATCAAAAGATGCGCAGGTGCTTCTGGAGGAGATGCGGGAGCGGCTGAAGGAGGAAGAGCGCGCAGGAGCAGAATTAAAGGACAAGTCGTTTCTCGTGTGCAACCTGAAGCGGCTTGGCAGACCGCATCTGGATGGGGCAACAGTGATCCTGCGGGGGCTTGCCAGAATGCCGGATATGAACAGGAGCGCGGAGCTTCTGGCGGACTGGATGAACCGGTGGTTCGTGCATGAGGTGGAGAAGTCTGACCGGGCAAATGTGCGCAGGCCGGAGGAAGCTTTGAAACTGCTGGACGGGGCCGCGGAGAGCCTCCAGAGGATTCACCGGGCAGGATATCTGTACTGTGATTTCAGCCCCGGCAATGTGTTTATTCTGACACATACGCACACGGTTGTTTTTATTGATCTTGGCTGTGTTGTGAAGTGTCCGTATCAGGAGCAGATCCGCGTCCGGAATTATATTCCGGCGACCTGGGGATACCGCGCACCGGAGCTGTGTCGGACAGGACTTTCCGGTGCGATGCAGCGTACCATCAGTGCGGCGTCGGATGTCTATTCGCTTACAGCGTTTCTCTATCAGTTAATCCGCGGCCAGTCGTTTGCCGATGCAGACAATGAATTTGACCGTTCCATTCACCCGGAAAAAAGAGTGATCAGCTGGGAGGAGATGTGCGGCACTGGCGTTCCTGACCCGGTGAGCGGGCTGCTGCTTAATGATCTGTTTTTGCATGGCCTTGCATTTGAAACGTGGAATCGGACTGCAGATATTGTGCAGTTTCGGGAAGAACTGGACACAATAAATGAGAGCCTGCGCTGTGTATCACTGTATGACAGGCTTGCGTTTTTGTGGGAGAAGGGCTATGGATGGCTTGGAACGCCCTCAGAGGGGAAGTGCAGCAGATTTCATTTTTTGCTGGCGCACTTTTTTGAGACGGCGGTACCGGAAACGAGCGAAATCCGAGCTGCGGCTCAGATGTTGGAAGGCAGGCTGAAAGAAGATGCGCCGATTCAGAAACAGATCTTTATCTTGCACTGGTTAAGCGTGTGGCTCCTAAAAGAACAGGAAAAGCCGGCGGAGACGGAATTTCAGCTGCACTACTGCGGAGTTGCGCTTTACAACAACCTTGGCGCATGCGCGGAGACGATTGCTCACTACGAGGCCTGCATGGGGATTACGTCACCGCTTGATGTGATGTCTTATCTTGGGCTGCGGCTGCGCGGTGCGGAAAATTATGCGAACTTTTTTGCCTACCGGAAGGCCTGGACAATCGTGAAGAAAAACTGCGCACTTTTGCAGGAGCGGAAACGCTGTTATCAGCATATGGCGGAGCAGCTTTTGCTGTCATCAGGCCGGGCAGAGTGCACCACCGAATATGGAAAAAATCTGAGCGCAGCGGGCCGCTATCTGGCCTTTCTCGGCGGAGAAAAAAAGGCGCAGGGAAAGGCGGCATCAGCAATGTCATATTTCCGGAAATCCAGAAAATATTTTGAGGCTGCACTGGAAGAGTTTCAGGGCGACCCGAAAAATAGACGCAGGGTCTGCTGCTCACTGCTTCAGATGGCGGCGGCAGCGGAGGATGAGGAGCTGTTTGGGCGGTATCTTTTGGAAATAGATGTAGATGGAGAGAAAATGCTGAAAAGTCAAATGGCTGCAATGCAGGGAAAATGCGATGACCTGGGAATCCGCATAGAGGAAGAACTTGGGAAACGAGTGCGGAACCCGCGCGGTCAGAACCTTTACGACCTTCACGTATTACTCAAAGGCATGCGTGTATTCTGTCCGGGAAAGCCATCGGATTCGCTTGCAGATCTGATGATGAAGCTTCTGAAGCTTGCGGAGAAAACGCCGGATTCTGCGGACGCGAACCCGGTAGAGCAGCATCCGTGGGAGCTGATCTTCAAGGAGGCGGCAATCCTTATGACGAGATATCACGGAAAGGTCGGAGAGACGGAGCATTATCTGTTTGCGCTGGCGGCAGGCGGAGCGTCCGGCAGGGCACGGGTGGAGGCCTGCCTGAAAAAAGGCGGAGAGACAGGGTTCAGTACGCTCACAATTCTGTCACTGGTGGCGCTTGCGCAGGAGAAGGTGTGTGAGATTCGCTGCGATGAGATAAAAGTGCAGGGAAAAGCATGGGATGAGGTAGAAGTGCAGAGAAAAACGGATGGAGTCCGGGCAGGAACGAAGGTGCGAATAGAGGAACAGATCCGGGATTTAGAAGAGTTGCTCGAGGCACTCTATCAATATGTGAGACGGCACAAATGCGGCTTCCTGAGAGCGCAGGAGTGGAAAAACTGCGGCAGTATGTGGGAAAAGTATGCGCTTGTACAGAGCAAGTTAATTTACGAATATGATTAAAAGACGGGAAGTAATAAAGCAGTTTAGAGGAGTCGAGTAAGGTGCTGCTTTGATTGAGGAGAATTATAAGCTGCAATTAATTGGAGACAGTTGTTTTGGTCAGGAGGAGAGGATGAAATGGTCCAGGAAAAGAAACGCTTGATTTGCATCGATGAATCGGGAAGCTTCGAATCGAGGGAGGCACATGCGCGTTTCCTCGGCGGCTGTGTTTATACCGGAGTGGACGCGATTGGAAAAGAGGAGTACCGTTTGAAGCGCATGTTTGAAGCACTTGCAGACCGGATTTCGGAGCGATACAGCCGTGAATTAAACGGACACAGTTTCCGATATCCATACAGCTTTCATATGTCAGATCTTTTCATTTTCGACGGGGAGACACGGATCCAGATCGAGGACGATGCGCTGATCCGAAAAATCCGCAGGGAAATCCTTGATGGCGTGAAGCAGGATCTGGCGGAGCACAAAAAGGGGTACCGGATATTTGCAATGCTGGTGCCGTTTCAGAATACCGCAGGCTATGAGGCGGACAGCGAAACGCGGGAGTTCAATCTGACGGATTTCCGCGATCCGGGCGTGCTGTATCAGCGGCTGATCACAGGGCTGGTGCATGATTTTACGTTTTATTCCCTAGAGACGGACATTGCAGAAAATGTATTTAAGATCGCATCGCGCACGCCGGTCATTTCCAGAAGCGAGGTGACAGGGGAGCAGCTGGAGCGGCTCCGCGCATTAAACGGTGTACAGCAGCACGGCGGAAAAGTTTATTTATCCCCGACGGACCGCAATCTTTTCAAGGCATCTCTGGCAGAAAAGATGTTTGAAAAACGGGCGATCAACCGTCTGGCGGTAAAGCGGACAGATATCGACTGCCGGTCGATTAATTATTCGGATGCTGAAAGGGAGGAAATTTCTCCATTTTATTATCTGGCAGACGTGATCTGTTATTATCTGCAGAGGCTGATCTATGGAGAAAACGGAAACGGCAACTATGCGGATTACCAGATAAACAGTGAGGAGCTGGAGCGCATCAGCCGGGACTGCGTCGTGCCGATTTTCTTCTGGTCGTATGAGGAGGCGGACAGCATTTTCAAACGCGCGGTAGAATGCTATGCGGAAGGACGCCTTGGAGAGACGTTTTCTGCGCTGTATCAGCTGGAGCGGGCGGGGAGTCCGGGTTGTGATTATTATGTAAACTGGTGGAAGGAGCGGCTGTGCAGCCTGTTAAAGAGTGAGTACGAGGATAATCGGAATGAAGAGTTTGCGCAGCGGCTGCAGGAGATCGCCTATGTCGAGCAGCTGATGAGTCAGGCAAATTACGACGAGGCGGAGTATGTGCTGCGAAATCTGCAGCAGGTGCTGGAGCAGGGCGATTATGCAGTTTTGCAGGAGCGTGCAGGACGCGCACTGGCCTACCGCATACAGGATCTGTTTCTGCGGATTCACAATCATCACGGCAGTGTGCAGAAATCAAAAAAATGTTTCAAAAGCCTGCTTGCATTCAGCGATGCGGTGAGCACGGAGGTGCTTGCGGAGAGCGTAAACCGCGCGGCGCAGATTTATTTCAATCAGATGGAATACGAACCGCTTGAGAAGCTGTACAGTTGGCTGACTGAGGAGGCGGAGGGCATCCGCGCGGCGTATCAGAACCAGAAGGATATGATGGATGTAATGTTTCAGGAGGTGTTTGACGAGGAAGCTCCGGCAGAAAATTCTGGCGGGACGCAGCTTGCCTGGATCGGAAAAATGTACAGCTCCATGGGACAGGTTTATGCATTTCTCGGAAAATACGAGGAGGCACAGCAGTGCTTCGGGCGGGCAGTCAGGGAATACAGTCAGGAGCGGGACGTGCGCCGCACGATGGGCTATCAGCTTCATGCGTGGATTGCACAGGCCAAAGATGCGGATGCGCGGGATGCGTGCCGGGAAAAGTATTTAAAAGAAAGTCCGTCAGTGCTTGGCGGCGAGACAACGGCGGAGCAGCTGCGGCGGATGCTGCGGGAGACGGAGGATTTGTCGCAGATCAGGCGGTATGATCTCTACATCTGGATCAAGGCCGTGTGGCAGTTCCGCCTGCAGGATGGCGACCGTGAGGTGCGAAACGGCATCAGGCAGCTGGCAAAAAATCTGGCCGAAAAGCTGCGCACAGCCGGAAATCAGGAATCCACATTGTTTGCGGAACATCCGTGGGAACTCATTTTCAAATATCTGTATTACCTGTGCACCGAGATGCCCGAGCTGCAGGAAATCGCCGGCCTCTTTGCTGTTCAGGCCGGAGCCTGCCACGCAAAGGATGAAGAGACGGTACTGGTGATCAAACAGTTTTTCCATTATCAGAACACCGACAGCGAGGAAGAAAAACAGGAGCTGATGAAGTCGCTGGAGCAGCTTGGCGGTACGATCGGCGGCCTGCGGGAACTGAAAAATGCAGGAACGATGGAAGAAAAAGAGAAGGTGCTGGAGGCGCATCTGACGTATATGTATGTGTAGAAAAAGGGAAGATCGGCTTTTTTCAGGAAAGTGCTGCGAAACAGATGCATTTGGGGGATAACGAGCAATGTAAATGCAAAGGAAGATATTGTCGCAGAAAGGGGTAGTTGCGTATGGATTTTTACGAAAACTGGGATGTGTTTATTTCTAATATAGATATGGTTCCTGAACAGCTGGATGGAGAAAAACTCATTGCCATGGTTTCAGGATTTTCGCGTACACGTGAGCAGCGTAAGCTGTTAGGAAAAGAGGCTGCGGCTGGAGATCATGCTTCTATGGTAAGCTTTTTGAATTCCTATCTTCCGATTATTGCAGGAAGTATGAAAAAATATGCGAAAGAGGTTGGGTATAATCGGGATATCCTGATGAACTGTGTAGAGAAAGTCCGGGAACAGGTTGGCAATACTTTGTATATCGATGATCTTGAATATAACACATGTCATTATATCAGCTGGCTGGTGAGAAATGAAGTGATTCGTTATATTGCAGAGAAGGAACGTCTTTCTAAGGAACCTGTGGTTGATAAAACAGAGGAAAAAACGGAATACAAAACCTTAGAGGAACAGCTGGAGAAGGTCGACAAATTTGTTTCAGATGAAAAATGGTCTGAACGCATTAAAAATTTGCTTTTTGCATGCGGCACCGCTAAAGAACGCCAGTTTATTGGTTACAGATATGGTCTGGAGGATGGCGTTCCCAAGACGCTTCAGGAGACAGCGGATAAGTTCGGAATTAGCAGGGAACGGGCAGACCAGCTGGAAAAAAAGATTATGAGAAAAAGTATGCCGCGCTGTCATAGTCATAGGAAAAGACTGGCAGATTTACTGAACAATTAATGCGCTATCAAATGAGATAATTTTGATCTCAGGAAGAAACAAAGGCGATTGAAAAGATGGGGGGATAGTGTGGTATAAAAAGTCGGTCGATCTCAGCCCCCAAATCACGATTTTCAAAAAATGGCTTAAAATGGGAAAAAAACGGATTTTGAAAAATGGAGATCGACCGACTTTTTTCAAAAAAACATTGCAAAAATGGTGGGTTTGAGGGATAATGGCAGTAACAAATGGCGTAAATGCTGTTGTTGTACCTTTCCTATGAGTGATTGACACATGTTCTACCTTTATTGTTCCCTTTTCCGTATCAATTTCTGTTGTACCTTTCCTATGAGGGATTGACACTTAATCGGCTGTAATTCATATGAATAACGACCTTTTCTTACAAGTGGTACCTTCCCTATGAGAAATATTAAGCCGGACAAAAGAAAATCCTCTGCATTGATTGCTGTGTATGAGCAATCAGCAGAGGATTTTTTATGAAAATTCAGAAGTTGGGTTTGAATGTTAAATCCTACGACCACATAGCCTGCATAAGCACCGGATACGCTTTATCTACAATCTTCATGAGGCGGATCAGGATTTCGAGAGCCTGCGCTCCGAGGCAGTCATCCGAGCTTTGGGCAGGCAGATCGTACTCGACATTGACCGCATCTTTATCGAAAGTAAATTTGGTATAACGATATAAGTTATTGCACTCATTTACTGCGGCTAAGATCTTTTCGCTCTTCTCTTCTGCGATGTTGTCAATGAGGTGGAACAGACGGATTGAGACATCATTGTCATCATCGCGGGAGATAAAGTAAACAGAAGCGACGGGACCATTGTCGACCGGGAAAGAAACGCGAACAATAGAATGTTCCTCATCGTCCTTTACTGTGTAACGGATATTTGCTTTGTCCAGTTCCTGAGAGATTAGATTGGTTGCTTTGAAGATCATGCCTAAGTCCTCCGTTTCTGAAAAAATAGTTTGTGTGAATTATCTTTCTGTAAAAGCTTACCATGAAGGAAAAAATCTGTTGTGTGAAGCATATTTCAGGAAGTGCGCCGCGCACTGAACTCTACGACCACATGGCCTGCATAAACAGTGGATACACCTCATTTGCAATATCCATGATGCGCATAAAGAGCTCGCAGGCCTGCAGGCCAATACTGTCATCGCTGGAAGCAGCGGTCAGATCATATTCGATATTGACATCTTTTTCCTCATCGAAGGTAAACTTCAAAAAGCGGTATTTTCCGTTGCATTCATTTACCACGGAACAGATTTTTCCTTTCTTTTCCTCAGAGACATCTCCGACGAGACGGAACAGGCGGATGGATACGTCGTTGTCGTCATCTCTGGAAATAAACTGAACGGCAAGTTCAGGAGCATTATTGATCAAAAATTTTGCATAGATTCGGGAGCAGTCCTCACTTTCACGGACCGTATAGCGAATGCCGACTTCATCCATTTCCTTTGTAATTAAGTTAGTTGCTTTGTAGATCATAGCATTTCCTCCATTTCCTGAATGCAGATAATATTTTTCATTTCAAATGTGCAAAATGACTGCGTTTATCTGCTTTTCATGTGCGTTGGTTGATTTATCTTTCTGAAAAAGAGCTTACCACGGAGAAGAAAAAATCTGTTGTGGGAAAACTGATTTTTCAGCAGCACAAAACATATGTTCCAAGAAGCTTAACATCAGATTTTCATATGTTTTGTGCGTCTGCATTTATAATATCGGGGATTCAAAAATTTTTCCGAAATTTTTTATTCCATAAAGCAGGGGTGCTCTCTGAGCAGTTCGATTTTTCGGATGGTGACACCAACGGCATCAATGTCACAGGAGATGCGCACCCAGTTTCCGGGGAGCTCCATCAGAACCGCCGGAACGACATAGGTAAATTTGCTGTGGTTCTTTTTACCCTTTGCAATTCGAAGGCGCCAGCTTTCGTGGGTGCATTCGCGGAGTGTTTTTTCACAGCGGAGGAAAAAGTGCTCAGCAGCATAGATAACGGTTTCCTTGTGGTAGTCACACGGAATGTGGCAGTTATAGGTGCAGTTTTCAGCAGCAGTTACTTCACAGGAGATAGCGCCATAGATCATTTTTTTCATAAATAAGTCCCTCCAAACAGATAAGAATGAGATAAGTGTCTGGCTGTCGGTCGCCGTCCCCTGACGCATTCAGCAGCAGTCAGGTCTCTGTTGGGGGACTTTTTGCAGCTCCAACCCCGCATTATGAGAAGAAGAGAAATCAGGCAAATAAAAAGCACTGAAGTCCGTGAATCAGAACTCCAGTGCATGTCAGCAATTTTTGACGCACTAAGAGCCTGAAATCTGAAATCTTCTCCTCATAATGCGTATTTGTGGTTTAGATTATAGGCCAACAGGGAGCAAATTGCAAGCAAAAAAATATTTTCCGAACTGCTTTTTGTGCCGCATTTATATAATCTTGGATGAGAGGATTTTTCTGAATTTTTTTGATGCCAGGAAGAAACAAAAGTGACTGAAAAGATGGGCGAGCGGCTCCGGGGAAAA
>OGPP01000748.1_pt1 | contig 30383 bp, 30 predicted proteins | sample 1553021 | NCBI WGS metagenome assembly OGPP01 (sample SAMEA2580217, study PRJEB22360) | human gut metagenome | biome: human gut; feature: human-associated habitat; material: faeces | place: Denmark | collected 2008/2010
TAACCCGAATCAGAAAAAAATCAAAAAATTTTTTAAAGTAGCAAAAAAGCACAAGGGCATATGAGAAATGCTGTTCTTGTGCTTTTAAAATTGTTCCTGTTATGTAACGTGAAAAACCACATTCAAGGGTATATTGTGCCGCTGTGAAAGCTAGGATTTTTTTGACAATAACGGATATATTGAAGATTGTCGATTATACAGGTCTTTCAATGCGGCTACCTTCCAAAGCCGCTAACCCAAAACCATTATGTTGTTTTTCTATTGATGGGAAAAGAAAAAGGCGGCTTTTCAACCGCCATCTGGAAAAAGGTATTTTGTGACACGCAAAAACGGTACTGTTGATAGCGGTTTTTTTATTTGCCGCTATGCAGCACTTTTTAATTGATTTACGCATAATAGGAACTGCTAAACCTTACTATACGTTTTTCTATACCTGTTAGAAAATCAACAGGAACTGTAGAATATAGTGAGGTGATTACATATGCGTAAAAAAGAAGATAAGTACGATTTCAGAGCTTTTGGTCTTGCCATCAAAGAAGCTCGTATGAAACAGAGTTTAACCCGTGAACAAGTGGGAACAATGATTGAGATTGACCCACGTTATCTAACAAATATTGAAAATAAAGGACAGCACCCAAGTTTACAGGTATTCTATGACCTTGTATCATTGCTCAATATTTCTGTTGATGAATTTTTCCTGCCTGCGTCTGATCTGGATAAAAGCACCAGAAGACGACAGTTGGAAAAGCAACTTGACAACCTTTCCGATAAGGATTTAGTTATCATGGAAAGCGTCGCTAACGGAATCATCAAGTCTAAGGAAGTAGCGGAAGAATAACGCTCCACTTTTGATTACCAATAAAATAAGCCGATAACCCAAGAAATACTTATTCTCGGTGTTATCGGCTCTGCGTCTTAGCGTCTGGCTCTATAACAGTTATTTGTTGTTGCCTTACATTGATTAGGCTTTCTTGTTTACATTTAGGGCAGAATAGAGGATAATTTATCAATTCTGTATCCTTTCGTATTTTTGTGCGTGTTTTATTTCTGCATATAGGGCAGTATATCCATTTTTTTGTTATCATTCGTTTTCTCTCTAATATGCTATTTTATTGTAAACTCACATGCCAAATAATATGTGTCATAATCCCAATCTTTTGGGGATTCAAAATAAGAAACACTTATAATTATCCGATAATGCCCTGATGGGAGTTCACCATAATACGAAGAAATATCATATGCTAACCTCAATCTTTCTGATGGTTTTATAATAACATCATCTTCATTGTTTTTTGACGGGTCAGAAAGTTGAGTTAATTGATACCATACATCTGATTGTTCTGCTTCGATTTCAAAATAAGATTTTGAACAATGGTATTCTTTATCAGAGTTGTTCTCGATAAAAAATGTCGCATTCTCTAAGTTAAAATCCCATTTTTTATCTAATGTAATTTCAACATCTGATAAAGAATTGATTTCTTCTTCATTTCCATAAGGCGAAACCTCGTAATATTCTTTAAAATTTTGTGGGAATACATTTTCCTCATTTTGTGATGAATTGCACCCAGATAAAATGCTTACGGCTATTACTAAAATTATGCAGATACATTTTTTCATTTTTAAAACCTCCTCGATAAATGTTTAGTCCAATTATATGGAGCAAATATCTATTTTTCATCAACATCTATGATTTTTATCCAAGCTGTAACACACGCTCCACCCTTATCATTATTCGCAATTTTCAATGTACCTCCATGCCTTTCACACAATATTTTACAAATATTTAATCCTAGACCTAAATGTTCAGTCGTAGTGTCTTGCGACGATTTGTAAAACGGTAATGTCACACGCTCTATATCACTATCCTTAAAACCGCAGCCATCATCGGAGACGGAAATCAATAAATATTGTTTTTTCATACTAATGTCAATATCTATCATTGAATTGGCATATCTAATACTATTAGATAATAAATTTTCATAAATCTGTACAACAATATCAAGATTGATAAATAGGTTTTCGTTATTATTACAGCTTGTCTTAATAGAGTATTTTATGTCTGTACAAAGCAGTTCTGTTGTATCTGACAAAGCTTTTAATAGTAAGTTAAAGTTTATGGTCTCTTTTTCGATTTCTATATCTTCTAATCGGTATAGATTCGTCATGGCATTAACGTATTTTTCAAGTCGTTCCACATTCTTACGCATTGTTGATAATTCATCAATTACCTCTTGTTGGGAAACTAATCCTTTTGGAATAAATGATAACAACATTGTAGTATGCCCTTTAAGTAGTGTTAAGGGAGTACGCAAATCATGCGAAAAAGCAGCATTTAATCGTCTTTGTTCAGCAAACTGTCGTATCATTTTTTGATTGTTTTGATATAAACAATTTTTCATTTTTTCAAATGCAAGACACAGCTTACCCATTTCGTCTTTATAGGGGTAATACAGAGTAAAGTCCAATTCGTTGTTTTCAATTTTGCTATAAGCATTAGTTAGTAACTTTATCGGTCTCGCCAATTTTCGTTTTATAAAAATAGTTACGCAAAGTATCATACTGAATGAAAGAACAACAGGAATAGTGGCAATATTTATCATTCCTAAAGTAGTATCTACAATCCTATCTTGTTTGGTAAAGTTTGGTGAGACCTCAATATAAGAAACATGATTTGGATAAACGTATTCTTGTACCGGGCGTTCTTTTTGATAGTCTACAACAAAACTACATACTTTCTTTTGGCTTGCATTATATATTGTATACTCTGTCTGGTCATTATTGTATTTTGCTATAAATGAACCATTTTCAGGTATATCATATCTTGTTGTCATGTTCTCATATTTATAGTTAAGATTCATTCTATAATTATCAACAAGAGCAATGGCAGTAACACTTATAGTAATACCAACTACTAAAGAAATAAGTGCGTAAAGAATAAATGAAATTTTAATACTCCTGTTCTCAATATAGTATACTAATTTTTTTTCCCTTATTTTTTCCACTTATATCCGCACCCCCAAACAGTTTCTATATAAGGATTATCACTCATAGAAAGAAATTTTGTTCTTATCCGTCGTATATGTTCCGTAACAACAGAATTGTCACCGCAACCATCTAGCCCCCATACTTTTTCATAGATTGTTTCACGGTCGAAAACAATACCTTTGTTTTGTGAAAGAAATTCAATTATATCAAATTCTTTCTTCGTAAAGTTTATTTCAGCATTTTTATAAAAAACCGTTCGTGATGAATAATCAATTACTATATTTTTATCGAACTGTACTATTGCAGACGAACTATGCCTTTTCTCTCTCCGCAAATGGGCAGCAACTCTAGCTTCTAATTCATCAATAGAGAAAGGCTTTACAACATAGTCGTCAGCACCGATAGCAAACCCCTTGATTTTATCACAGTCCTCAACACGAGCTGTTAAAAAAATAATAGGACAGGAAACATAATTTCTAATCGCCTCACAAACTGTAAAGCCATTCATATCTGGCATATTTATATCCAACAGAATAATATCGGGGTTTTTAGTGATTGCATTTAGTGCTTCTTTTCCGTTAATTGCTGTATACACTACATAACCAATCTTGTAAAAATATTGATTTAACATTGATACAATATCTTTTTCGTCGTCTACAATCAAAATACTCTGTGCCATAATTCGTTCCTCCTTAGTCAGTATATCTTATCATGGAAAAAACAATTTTTTAACAACTTCTATCTATTACATGCGTGTGACTATCAATTTGACATTTTTACATCAATTACAATGTTACATTTTCATATCCATATATCCATTCAAACAATAACGCATTTTACCTGCTGCAATTATTATAATCCCTTAAATTAATTGTAACAACTCCAATAATCAGCTTACAAACCATACCTCGGTATGATTTGTAAGCCTTTCTTCATGCTATCCCACAACCTTCCAGTTACCGCCTGTCTTTTTCAGTACCAAATCAAACTGTGAAATTTGTGTGGCTTTTGTTCTCTGGTCGAGATACTTCACCGATACCGAAACTTTGACCTGTTCCCCATCTTTGATGAAGATAGGATTTACCAACTCTGAAAACAGATAACCACAGTTTACAGGTTCAAGCACATTGCCAGATACATAATAGGCAAGCTCCTTTTCCGTAGCGGTAGGGTACAGCTTAAAGAATGTTTCCAAGAACTCTGTCACTTCCTCCGTCGTGGCAGCATCCACCGTTCCGTCAGATTCCTTTGTCTTTGGTTCATAGCTGGATTTTGTCGGTGTGCTGCTAATGGTCGGATTCTGTGTGATAACCATGTTTCCATTGCTATCTACATGAACCACTACCATATAAGCGGAGGTGTAACCGATTGACGTTTCACCCTCCGTTACCGTCTGATCTACAGAGTAGACAACGGTAAAGTCGTCTGTTCCAGCCTGTTCTATATTCCAAATCTTTACATCTGTTACCGTAGAGCTTGTGGGAATATCCTGCCTTACCGTATCGACATTCAAATCCTGCAGGCTCTTAGTCAGATAATTGTTGATGGCTGCGGTTCTTTTATCAATGGATTCCTGCGTATTGCTCCAAGAATAGTAGGACTTCGCAAAGGCTTTTACAAAGTTCTCTATCCTGTTAGTGTCAACAATTCTTTGTTCAATGACTTCCTTTTCATGTACCGTGTGCATATCAATGGCGGTGAAATTCTTATACACCCCAAAGCTGACGCTTGTAATCAGCACCAGCCATAAGGCAATCACAGTTTTCTTGTGTGTGCCGACTTTCATCACAGGCACTTTTTTCTCTTTTTTCGGTTTTGATTCCTTGTCCTTTTTCTTAAATATCATAGTACCATTTCCTTTCTATTTTGATTTTACCCGACCAGCACCAATCAAGTGTTTCTGCCAGTACGGGCTTGTTAAATCTGCATATCCAATAGGGTCGCCAGCGTGATACATTCTGTTGTTTCCTGCATAGATTCCCACATGGGTGACATACGTTCCAGAATTATAAGTGGAGTGAAAGAATACTAAGTCACCAGCTTTCGCCTGTGACAGCGGTATGTGCTGCGTAGCGTCATACTGTGCCTGTGCGGTACGAGGTAGACTGATACCAGCTTTCCCATAGCACCAAGACGTAAGACCAGAACAGTCAAAGCTGGTGTTTGGATTGCTGCCGCCAAAGACATACTTCCAGCCTTGATACTTCAATGCTTCTTTGAAAATTGCCTGTGCGGTAGCGTCACTGAAACTGGGAACAGCTAAATACTGGTTCACCAGACGGACATAGAACATATTTCCGTACTTATAACGCCAGCCGCCATTTTCCTTAATGGAAATCTCATTCTTATAGGTGACTTTGACACCGCCCGATTTATCTTTAGCGAAACTGACAGCCAGTTCAAAAGTGTACTTTTTTCCATGCTTCGCCACATAGTCAATGAAGCCACCGCCATAGTTATAGGCTTGTACCACTGTGTCAATGTCACAGCCTTTTGCTTCTGCGGATTTTAAAAGCTCCGAGAAGTATTTACACCCCTGTTTGATGGATTCCTCCGTCGAGAGGGAATTAGGTGGCAACCCCATTGATTCTGACGACTGCATGACGTCCGTAGCTGTACCGCCAGATTCCACCTGCATGATGGCAAGCAGATAGTTCACATAGTCCGAGATTCCGTATTCTTTCGCATATTTTTCTACCGTCGGCTGATGTTTCAGCACTTCCTCTGACAGATTCAGTCCAGAAAAATCAAAGTAGGAAGTGCTGTTTTCTTCATCATCTGCGGTCACGATAAACAGGAACAAAAGCAGACAGATAATCACCGTAAAAATCCCACCGAACACAGCGAAGTGTCTTAGCTTCATTTCTTACCGCCTTTCCTGCTGGTCGTTTTCTTCATGGTTGACGGGTTTGTGGTCTTTTTCTGTACGGTCTTTGTCTGCTTTTGATGTTTGACTGTCTGACGGGGCATATCTGTCACAGTTCCCGAATGTTTTGGTGTAGCTGCTGGAGAAGAAGATTCTCTGGCAACCTGCGTCCTTACTTCCTGTTGCTTTGTGACAGGCTCTTTTGCTCTGGCAGATTGTGATTGCTCCCTCTTAACAGTAGTAGGGCGTTCTTTGATATTCTGTTCTTCTTTAGAACCTGCCGACTGTGGAGCTGCTTTCGCAGATACAGGCGTTGTCACTGGTCGCTCATGCAATGGGGCAGTTCCTTTCGCTGTACCAGCTTTTGTCGCTGATCCATTGTCCTGTCGCTCCTTATCCTGTGTTTCCTGTTTCTTCTGTGTCTTATCCACTATCGGACGCTGCGGATTCTGTTTTTCTGATTGCGGTTGTTTCGATACCGCTTTTTTATCCACGATACCACGCTTAGAAGCGGACTTCGTTTCCTGCGTCTGGCTTGTAGAGCTGCTATGTACTGTCGATTGCGAAGAATCGTTGTTCTGCTTATCGGGTAATGCAAGCGGTTTCTGATTCATTGGCAGAGCTGGCGGCTTTCCGTTACCTCCACTATGGGAAGATGGCGTATTGTTTGGTCTGGTATGACCGCTGCCTGCTGATTTTGTATTATCTGCTTTTTTCGTAGAAGCAGAAGCAGCCGCCGCACCAGCGACACCGCCAGCAGCACCAGCCGCAACCGTCCTTCCGATTTTACGCTCCAAGCGTCTTGCCCTACGGTTAAGGAACATATAAGGTCGTCGCATGATTCGTCTGCTGACCTGCTGTGTGTCGGAAGATTGCAGACTGAACATTGTCATCAAATCACCCAGTTTAAAGTAGATTCCTGCAAAGGTGACTATCTGTAAAAAAGCAATCATAAAGAACGGATAGCCAGAAGAAATGGAATAAAACATAGTGGATATGCTGAAAGCTGTCGTAATAATCAGCATGATTCCTGCCCTCATCATAATGGTATTGAACAGCTTCGTAAGAGCCTTTTTTGCCATGCCCTCATATGTCGGAATCATAGACAGGATAAAACTGATTGGCAGGAACATAGCGTAAATGATAAATAGCACCTGCGAAAAAATCATCATGCCCGTAAGCAGGAATACAAAAACCGAGATACCGTTATTGAAGATGAACAGGAACACCACCATACCTAAACGTGTCATGGTCTTTGTGACACTTAGATTGTCATTGTCCTTATTTTCGATTTCCTCAATCACTATATCTTCTCTATCGTCCGTATCTGGACTTGCCGATAACAGGCTTTCCACACGGTCAGAGCCGAGTGTTTCTATATCCGATTCCCCATACTGTAAGAGCAGCCACGGTTGTTTCACCTGTATGGAAAACAGACTGTCCCTTATCAAATCCACACTGTCTTTTCCTTTACTGTTGGAATCGGGCAGCACAATCTTTGTGCCAAGCGATAACGCCGAGCTACTTATATCAGCGGAAAAGTCATTGATTTTACTGATATAATTTGGGGCATAGGCAATAAAAGAAGCGGATAACAGGAATACCACAAGAAAGTTAATCACCGCATAAACTGCTTTTGTGGTTTCCCTCTTGATAAGTCCTGTGTATGCCACATAGATACCCATTACCAGAATAAGGATAAGCAGGAATCCCACATAGAACCCCTCACTGGAAAAACCGCTGGAAGTGACACCAGCCAACGTCTGAATGTTCTTTCCGATAGAGCTTGCGGTATCAGAGATAAAGTCCAGCTTGTAGGCTTCCTGTACCACATATCCCGTCGCATTGGAAATGTATAAGCTCACCGTCCAGACAAAGTTTGTGATGGCATATAGTCCGTACTGAATACTTTTGCCGATACCGTCAAGCCAGTTCCACGGTAACCAATCCCAACTTGAATCCACATAGAAATCAAGCTGGTAGTTTTCCAGCGGATATTTAGAATAGGTGTTAGCGTCACTCACCGTATTGTCTACCAGACCAGCCGCATGAACTACCGTACTCGTGATAGATAAAAATACCAGCACACCGAGAATCACCGAAAGCGTGATAAGCAGATAACGGACTATTTTTCTCTTGTCCATAGGCTTCACCTCATTTCTTCCGTCTGCACTGGCGGTCTGGTATCAAAGGCATGGAACAGGTCAGCGAATACAGGGTGAATCTGGATAACGCCCACACGCCCGTATAAATCTTGAAACAGGCATTGCCCGTTTTCCAAATCCCTTAATCGCTTCTGGTTGCCCTCGTCCTCCTTATCCACACCGAAAAATTCAAGGGTATTTTTGATTTCTTTTATATCTGTGCTACGAAAGGCAAACTTCAAGCCGATATTGTTCTTCATCTTTTCGTCGTCCACATCACCAGAGTTTTGTGTCACAAAGTACACAGCGGCATTCATGGAACGACCAGCACGAATCAGCTTGTTAGAGAGTGCTTTTCCCTGTGCTACCTGCAAGAACGTCCACGCTTCGTCCAAATCCACCATCTTGAAAATGCTCCTGTCCGAATGGATAAAATCTAAGGCAAAGGTACTGATAACGATAAGCATTGCCACGGAAAGCAGCTCCATTGTGGTATATTCTTCAAATTTTGTGTCCTTGTCTGGCAATACAAGGTCAGCCACCTGTATGATGTTAAGCTGTCGGTCTAAACTGATGGATTGTTCCACATCACCGTCCGAGAATAACAGGTGTGCAAAATCATAGTCCGTCATGCTCTCAATATGTTCTGCGATATTCTCTGCCACGAGTGAACCATCTTTGCGGAGTTCATCAATGACACGGAGCAGTCCTCTTTTTTTGCTCTGGGTAACAGAACGGATTGCACGCCTTAATACAGGGAACTTCTCACCGTCACGGGAAGAAATACCTGTAAGGAATGTTAAAATATCAATCGCAAGGCTTTCAGCGTCTTTTGTACGCTTCATAATCACATAAGGGTCAAGAAGTCCTTTGTTCTTATTCTCGCTGGTAAGGTTGACGATTTTGATTTCATGTGCAATATCGGGTAGTGTTTCCTGCCAGTTGCCACGCTCTGATTTAGGGTCTACAATGACCGCTTTTCCTCCAAACAGCACCGCATAATAGATGATAAGGTTGTTACAAAATGACTTGCCACCGCCAAGAGAACCAAGAAAAGCGGCAGCTAACGCATTGGTGACGGAACCCTTAACGCCCTGTGCCGCAAGGCTGGGTTTCAGATATACATTTTTTCCTGTATCAAGGTTATAGCCGATATAGATACCGTCCGTTTCCCCAAGCTGCTGTGTCGCACCGAATCCAAGTCCAGCCAGAAAGTCAGAAGTGACATACTGGATATAATCGTTGATATATCTTTTACTTGCTGGGATAAACTCACCATGCAATCCCAACATATCCCCGAATGGGCGTACCAGCTTCACATTCAAATCGTCGTAGAAGTCCTTGACTTCATCACAGCGGCGTTTCAGTTCTTCCAGAGTATTAGCCGCCACACGGATAACGTAGGACAGCTTATACATGGATTCTTTGGACTGATCTAAGTTCGTTTCCAGCTCATTGACTGAATCCAGAGCTTCAATGACATTATTTCCTGTTTCGTTTCCTGCTTCCCAAGCGTGGTTATCCAAGTCTTTCAATTCTTTCTTTTTATTTCTAACCGTTGTCAGAGCCTTTTTATTAGTGACGATTTCCACATTCATAGAAGTGGAAACAGGGAACGTGAATTGCTGCTGTTGATAGTAGAAGATTTCACTGGACGGAAAATTAAGCTCACCCACGATATTGTTAATCGTGAAGTAGGCAACATACGTTGTCTGATCTTCACGCTCAATCTTTAGGTATCGCTGGTTTTCCTCTATCATGCAGCGTGTAGGTCGGATAAGGTCATATCGCTTCACCAGCATTTCACGCTTTAACTTCTTTACTGGCAAATCATAACTGTAATCACTGTAAGCAACTCCCGTATTCCCGTAGATATGCTCCAAGAGATAACCGAAATCATTCTTATCCAGCCTGCGGAACTGAAAGCGGCGTGAGATTTTACTTTCCAGTAATTTCTCCATCTTCATAAAACGCCCCACTTCATCATTGCTCATGGAAACAAAGTCACCCATGAGCTTGTGATTGACTTCATAGATAAAATCCGTAAAGGTCATGGCTGCCGACTTTTTCATACTTTTTAGGTTGATTTCTTCCTCATTCACTAGCAGCTTGAAGCCAAGAAAAAAACGGTAGTCAATCTGATTTTCCCCAATCATCTCAACCAACGCTTCTGTCTGTTCGTCTACCTTTTTACAGGCTATTTCTTTCAATCTGCCTGTGATTCCTTTTTTAGAACGCTCCTGTACTGCACGTAAACTGTCCTCTGTGGCAATCTGTAAGGCATGGATTTTCCCGTCACGGTTCTGGGCGATAAGCTGGCGGAAGTTGTCATGCACCATGTACTTTTCATCTGGTGACAGGAACGAATAATTGTAAGGTGTCAGCTCATAGTAAGCGAAACACTCACCGTCATGGTTGAACACCAGATTGTTTTCAATATATTTAATCAGGAACATACATCACACTCCTAACTGCTGTAATAACGGGATTGAATTTTTCATGTTTCAGCTTAATGGCTTTTCCTGCATAGGTCACTTTTGGTCGGAGTAAAAAACTCACACAGGATTTTAAAAATCCAAATGGCTTTTTCCCGTCAAAGGTCTTTTGCGATACGAACCAAGTAAAAGCGATGGGGATTCCAAAGTATTTGAGGAATGCCCCGTCAATCATGTTAAAGGGCGGCAGCTCCCCAAAGAGAATCACCACGAACAGCGATACCACAAACCAAGCCATCTGACTGAACGTGACAGGGAACGGGAGCTGAAAGTCGTTGATTGCATAAATGACTTTTTCCACGCTCCATATGCTTGTATAGCTTTTGATTTTCTTCAATTTTCACAGCTCCTTTCTTTTCTAAAATGGAAACAGCAGCCTGTATTTCACAAGCTGCTGCATAAAAAATACCAGTGTCATTTCACTGGCTGATGATAAAATATTCAGTTGTTATGGACATTCAAACACCCCATGATTGGTGACGACAAAACGCCCCTCCAAGTCAAGGTCACGCCCGTAGGCTTCATAGTCTATGTAGCTTCTTATCCTGTCTGGTATCTCACCCAGACTTTGACATTCATCTATGAAGTAATAGGCAACGTCTGTCATATCACTACAATCGGGATAATGGATAATATCGTCTGCGTGTTCGCACAAATCTTCCAAGCTGCTGTAATAGCCTAGCAGCTCCGATAATTCGTCCTGTATGTCCTCTGGTAAGTCCTCCACCATTTCACACAGGCGGTTGACTTCCTCAATGGGCGTGTATTCGTCAATCTCAAAGGGCAGCTCATAATCATGGATAGCGTATTCTTCGTATTGCTCATTCAAGCCGATACGCTCTGCCATCTCATCATAATCAACGGGCGGCGTAAACCACGCACCCACAAGCTCACCCTCGTTGTATTTCCCAAGATTGGCGATATAGATTCGCATTTCTTCGATACCACATCACCCCTTTACTGGTAACGGAATACGCCGCTTGTGGTAAATAAGTATCTGTCGTCCATTTCCAGCTCACTACCATAGGAGTGATAGTCGATATGTTTCAACAGTTCGTGGGGAATCTCACCGAACACATTTTCCTCACGGATAAGGTATTCTGCCAGTGCCGCACCGTCACCCACATCATAGTAGCGTATCTCGTCCTTATGGTCGATAAATTCATCAAAGCTGGAAAACCATTTCTGCTGAATGGCTTTCATTTCATTGCCGATAGGTGTACCCTCCAATTCAAGCACCATGCGGCAGTTGGCATTGATTTCCCAAAGCGGCATATCGCTGTGTAAGTCAAAGGGCAGCTCATAGTCTGCAATCTCAATCTGTTCTTCGTTTTCCACACCGAGCTTTTCTCTGACTTCCTCAAAGTCCACAGGGCAGTGAAACCAGTCACCAGAGTAACCGTCGTCCTCGTCATGGTAGGGTTTCGTATTATTTAAAAGGTAGATTCGCATTTCCTGCAAGGTCTGTCACTTCCTTTCTTCATTTCCAGTATTCCCATTATAACAGCATAATCTACACCGAACACATAATGAGAAAATTTTTCTAACTGTTCTTTGGGATAATCAAGCGGTAACTGTCGTTTGATTTCTTCCCACACCTCACGTTTGTGGTAGGGCAGGTCAGAAACATCATTACAGCCGATACAGTCTTTCATATCCTCAAATATATCTATTTTCATGTTGTCCTCCAATCTTAAAAATTTGCATGAAAAAAGCAGCAAACTGTTAAGATTTACTGCTTATTACTTTAAATAATGCTATTGATATAATCTGACATATCCTTTACAAGTTTTATTGCAAATTCAGCTTCTCTTTTCTGCAATAAATCGTCATTAGGATGTGATAATGAATGTCTATTTCGCATTTCATTGATTGCTGCAATTACACCAGAAGCACTACGTAACGATTTTTTTACTAACTCTGCAATTTCGGTAGAACCAATATTCGCACTAACTTCCGTATGCAATTTAGTATATAACTGGCTCAACGTATCAGATTCTTCATAACCAACTTGTTTGTTATCCAATACTTTTCTCAAATACCCATGAAAAGCTGTATGTATTCGGTCAAATGCAGAGTCATATTTTCCTTGCTCCATTAGTAATTCGGCATCAGCAATAGCTTTACTAATTACTTCTGTTAATGAAATAGAAGAAAAGTCTATAACCTCATAATGTTCAACTAAAATACCAATATCAACATGTGTTAAGTAATTGTCACCTTGTCGTCCATAAATACTTTCTGCTATATCTAAAATGTTTTCCCGTTCTGCAATAAAAGAATCTTGTTTATCTATTGGTGCTTGTATATGAAGAATTGAACAATATGTATTCCACTCACGTCTTGTAAATAAACCCGTTTCTTCAATATAAACATTACAACGTGGAAGTGTCATAATTACTTCCCACATTTTATCTGTCCCAAACTTCCAATCCGCATTAGCTCTATGCTCAAGTGCTTTAATCAATGTTACTTTAAAACTTCTATCATCCATTTTAATTATTCCTTTCTTGTTTTAAATATTCATGATAATATTTTTCTTTTAATAGGGATATTTCATTTGCTTGCATTTGCTCCGCTATTAGGTCTTTTTCACCTCGAATTTCATATTTGACACGTTCCCATTCTAACTTTAAATATACTTGAGAATACTTTGTCAGTAAAATAATATCATTTTGAAAATTCAATGCGTTAAAATCTTCTCCTGCAGAAATATTATTTTTAATATTATCTAACAAATCCAATATTTTTTTATCATCATCCCCGTCAAAATTAAATAGTAATCTTAATTTTGCTAAATATACATTTAGTTCCCTATAAATTTTTTCTGGAATTGTTATACTTTTATCGAGAACCTTTTTATTGGCACATTCTTGAGCTAGAGCAATATATTCAGCCAATGTATTTCTAACTTCATAAATCCAATCAACTCTTTTATTTGTTATATACTGAACAGACATATTCTTTTGACTACTTATCTGAGCTGCTTCTAAAGATATTTTTAATCGTTTGTTTTCGCTTTTGTTTTTAACAAAATCAGCTACTAAAGTGAAAACACAACCAACGCCTGCACCTGCAAGAGCTATCATAGCAGCAATAATTGTATCACTCATATTTAATCCTCCACAATTGCTAAATTATAATAAATTATAACATTTTATGGAGTATATAACAATCTTACTTACGCTCCAATAATCTTATTGAATAGCTGCAACAGTACATCTTTTACACCAGCGGCATTGAATACCAAGCCGACAGCAATTAAGGCAATCACCAAGAATCCAATCAGTTTGGAAAATTCACGCTTGAATCCGAGATACACGCCGATAACCACGATTGCCATGAGTACAAGGCTCTGTGCGTTAGATAAAAACCAGTTGTATAAGTTCTGTCCGAAATTCATTATTTCCTGCTCCTTTCCATCATTTCAATTTCTCTGTCTGCGGCTGCTCCTGCCTGCATAAGACACATCATAATTACGCCGAATCCTGCTCCAAGAGAGAACAGGAATAAATCAAATAAGATATGCTTCATGTTATCATTCCTCCGTTTCTGTAATCATTTCCTCTGTGGAAGTTGTTTGCTGTTCAATCAGCTTTTTGTGACGCTCCGTGAGTTTCGCATGGTCTAAAATGTCTTTGAGATAAGTCGTGCCATTGGTACTGTCAATCTTCTGTAAGACTTTCCAAGTGGGAGCTACCTGTCTGCTTATCCAGTTGAGCGTCCTTGTGAGCGTATAAGGCTCTGGTTTGGTCGTCAGTTTCAAACGCCCACGATCAGAGCCGATAAAGTACGCCCATTTTTCATTGGTCTGCCATTCGCTGCGTCTTTTCTCCACCTCCTTGTCAGCGAACCGCATATAACGGTTGATAATGTCAAAAGCGGTACGTTCTGCGTCATGGTAGGTCAGCAGGTCACGCACCGCATAATAGGCTCGCTCATTTTTCAGCCGGATTTCAAAACGGTTCTTGATTTTCGTATCTTCAATCGGAATATCGTATTTCACATACTGCTCATAGTCCTTTTCATAGATACAGAAATAAACCTCTGATTTGAGCGAACCGATATAAAGCGTATTTCCCATTCCGTATCTGTCCTGCTCATTGCTTCTCACCAGCTCACCACTGCGGTAGCTCTTGAAGCTGCGGAATACGGAAACACATTCTTCATGGTTGCATTTCTCTGTCAGCTCTGGAATATCCAAGATTCCTGCCATATCGTTGATAGCAAGGTCAAGACGTTTCATCACACCTCCCTCCACCAGAGCGTCCATGAGAAAGTCATACCAGCTCCTATGCTGTGCCAGCAGATAGCTTTCCATCTGCCGACAGCCTTTGCCTTTCAGCTCCAGCAATGTGCCTTTTTCCTTATCGGGTGAAGCCAGCACGAACACATCACCCAAGACATAATGTTCCGCATAAGAGTAGAATCCGTAGTCCTCATGTATCATTACGTCCAGTTTAAGCCTAAGAATGTCCTTAACAACGTGCCGAACGTCCTGTGTGGGGAATCGGATTCTAACGTAATCGAAGACCATTTCCAGCGGATTTTCTGGATTCAGCTTTTCCAGAGCGTCCGTGAATTTCCCCTTGATTTCTTCTGTCAAGGCTACTTTTCCAGATTCAATCCTGCTGACATACTCACGACTGACACCAGCCATGACCGCAAGACGATTCTGGGAAACGCCGTACTGCGTCCGTTTTTCCTTAAAATCATTTATCCAGTCGGTATCATTCAGTTTCAATCCCTCCAATCGAAAAAGGAATGTGACAGTTACCGATTTTGTCACACTCCCTTGAATGTTTGAAAAGTCCTCTGTTTTCAAGGACTTTTCGATATGTAATTGACTGTTTCCAGATAATTTGTGCCCCCCTGTTAGATAACGGGGGCGAATGGTTGGTGTGGCAAGCCACACCAACACAGGCTAGTCCGTACCTGCGGCTTTCGCTTCGCACGCCGCCTGTCCGTCCTGCCTGTTTTGTGACAATCTGCCTATTTCTTTTAGGAAATCGTGTCCTTTGGGTACAAGGGGAGTGTAAAACTCGGATATGACACTCGTTCCCGTATCGACATATCCACGTCCTTTGATCTGTTTCAGAAAAAAGTCCTTGTCTACCTCACCAAACATCATGGAATAGCCAAGCTCTGACATACGCCCCAATGCAACACGGAAGTTAAACTGGTCACGGATTCCGTCACCGAGATATTTTGCGTCTGGTCGCTGACAGGCGAGAATGAGAAAGTAACCTGCCTGTCGTCCGAGCATGACTATTTGTTTAAGCTTATTTAAAACAGCGGCGTTTTCCTTTGTCGTCAGCATTTCCATAAACGCCACATATTCATCAAAAATGAGAAAATGCGGAGCAAGACCAAGATAGGCATAGTTTTCACCCGTCTTGTAGTTCTCCATGAGTTTCATAGCTTCACTTCTTGCCATCATACCGTCATAAAATCTGTCAATACAGGCAGTTATATCTTCCTTTTTGTAATAGACTTCTGGCATGACGACGGATAAATCCGCAAGGTCGGCGTTCTTCGGGTCTAACACATACATGACCGCATTGCAGCGGAGCAGAGCTTCAATGATAGTGAGAATAAAATAGGTCTTTCCTCCACCAGTGCCGCCAGAAATCAGCATATGGGGGAGCTTGTCATACTCCCACCAGACATTTTTCATCAGACGCAGGCTGCCATGTTCCGCCTGTACTTCATTGATAGTGATTCTATTTGCGATAGTGTCATAAAGTAAGACATACTCCACATAGCTGTCCTTTAATTCTTTTGACACCAACTCACAGTACAAGCCTGTTTCCAGCTTCTTTTCCAAGTGTAAGAGCTGGTCTTGATATTTTCCCAGCGTGATTTCTGTACGGATATACAATAGTCCGTTATCCATACGGTAATACAGTTTAGGAAAATAGGTGATTTTCTCTTTTTTACTGGACGCTGGTAAATCCTTAAAGAATCCACTTTCCTGTGTTGTTTCCGATTCATACCAGCCATTTTCAAGTATCATCTTTGCTAGCTTTTGACGGTGGAAGAGCTGCTTCACCCTGTCATACTGGAAACGCTGATACAAAAAGGCAGCAATCACACAGACCAGAGCTGACACTATGACCGTAACTATCCTATATGGCGTAACTGAAAAATGGACACTGCCATCTTGTAGAAAGCTAACCGATTCCCAGTCCGTTGTTACAATTGCCTTTAGGTTCAACAGTATAATCATAGCAAGAAACAGCAGGAGCAGCGAACCAGCCGAGAAACGAAAAACCAGTGATTTGTCGCTGGCTCTGATATGTTTTCCCCATTTTTTGAATTGTGGCATATAAAAATCTCCTTTCCATGAAAAAAAGCAGCAAACCTTATAGATTTACTGCTTATGCAATATAGAATATTAAGTTTTAATCAAGTATTAAATGATATTATTCTTGCACATAATCATCTGTTGTAATTACTTTATTTGATAATATAATTTTTCTATTTTTATCTTTTTCATCTTTATATTGCAATTCTACTTTATCAGCACCTTGAATTTTATCTAACATATCATACATAACATAGATTGATTGTTTTAATACCTGTATTTCTTTTGGAGCAATATTGGCAACTTCCATCTCATCAATATGTGAGATATGAGCAGAATATCTTCTGGTTTCTTCATTATCAGGGATAAGGGAATATTGTTCTTTTGTATTTTTATAGAATATTAGCCTAAAATCTCTCATTATTTTGGGAGTATCACTCTGATTATATATTTGAATTATATATTTTATAGAATAACCATAAAAATCTTCATCCCTTTTGCCGCCCATACTGCAACCGACATCTCGAAATGTTTGAAACTTGGCTTCGTATGAAACAAGATAATTTTTTAATTGTCCTCTTTTTTTTAATATATCAGTAACAATCAGTGTTGTAACACTACCAAGAATTGTACCGATAATTCCTTGAAAATCATTTAGTAGTTGCAAAATTTCTGACACTTAAACTCCTCCTCGTTATTAAATTTTAGTATATCACAAATCTTACTTTATGATGAGGAAATTATATCCTATTCCAATATTGCAAGCAACAAAACGACATGACTTATTTTTTATTCTGTGATTGCTGGTTATGGTGCTGTGGATTTCCTGCTGGCTGACCATTCTTATTCTTTAAAACAATATCATCTGCCTTGATGTACCAGTCCACGTCTGCACCTTGAAATGTAGCGGTTGCCACCGTGTCTGCCACAGGGTTGATGATTTCCACCTCTGCGTTGTAGTCAAACTCCTTTAATGGAACAGTGGCGGGAATACTTACCTGTATCATGCGTCCCTGTTCCTTACACTTCAAGTCGTAGGTACGTTCCTTGATTTCTTCAGAAACCGTACCGTCCTCATTCTGGATATGTACCTCACGACGCAACGCCGAGAACTTCAACACTCCGAATGTCTTTTCCTTATCAATAATGATTCCATTTGCTAATCTCATATAAATTTTTCCTCCTTATGCTTTCACCATATCGTCCGCTGACAGGATATAGTTTGTGAATCCTCTTGTACCGATTTTGTAACCCTCTGCGGTGATTTTTGGATTGATAAGTTTTACTTTTTCCTCTGATTCAAAGTTCTTCTCACCAGCAGAAGCAGGCAGCACCACGATAATATCATCTGCTCTCTGCACGTCCGAATAAAGGTTGAAGCTACGGGAAACGACCGTCATACGTCCGTTGATCCTACGCTGTTCCACCTTATTCTCACCTGCAAATTCCAAATTCCCGAATGTTCTTTCCATGTTAGGGATAACGTGTTTTAATTCCATAAATGTATTTACCTCTTTTCTTTCTATATTTTTAATGATTGATAGTGTCATTCTGCTGTCTGGATAGTATCTGTCTGCCTGTGAATCATCAAGGGCAAGCGTTGTGCTTGAAGCACCCTTGACAATCCCCATTCAGAAAGATAAATGATAATCAAGCAGAATTTGGTTAAGTTGTCAGTTACAGACTGACTTCTTTATGGTGGGCGGTGAACGGGAAGTTTTCATATACTGTGACCTCCCGTATTATTTAACTTTCTTTACTTTGCGAAATCTCTTATATCCTGCAAAAATAAGACCAGCAGCGGAAATCCCCATCATAGCGAACAATGCGGCAAATGGTGTATTGTCACCTGTCTTTGGTGAATTGCCTGTTCTTGTTGGTGTGCTGGGTTCTTCTGATGTGGCAGGGGATTCTGGTTTTTCTTTGACTGTCACCGTCTGCCCCTTATCCTTGATGTCCTTATGTTCAGCTACTTTGATAGGCTCGTCTGGATTTGTCACGTCATATAATTCCTCAAATGTGACAAGCTCTTTTCCTGCAAGCTCACTGGCATTGAATGTAAATGCAATCTGAACTTCCATCTTCGTATCGGTAGCGGTGAAAGTAAGGTCATTTTCTACACGTTTACCATTTATGATAAGCTCTGCATTTTCAGACTTCACCATTTCCCAGCCTTTGAGCTGATATTTCACACCTTTTTCAAGTCCGTCTAAAGTGACGGTATCAACGATAGTCACATCTTTACCAGCTTCGATTGTCTTTTTCCCTGTTGCCTTGTCGGTAGCGGTTGTGTGCATGGTAATGATACGCTCTGTGATTGTCACAGTCTGTCCGTCGTCCTCAATGTCCTTATGTTCTGCTACCTTTGTAGGCTCGTCTGGATTGGATAAATCGTACAATTCCTCAAAAGTTACAAGATCTTTACCACCAAGAGCAGAAGCATTGAATGTATAAGAAACCTCAACTTCCATCTCTGGTTTTTTTGCAGTGAAAGTGTAATCACTTTCCACAGGCTCACCATCAATAAGAAGCTGTGCGTTTTCAGACTTCACCATCTGCCAGCCTTTTAGTTGATACTTCGTACCTTTTGTAAGTCCGTCTAAAGTGATGGTATCAACGATAGTCACGCTTTTACCAGCGACAATTGATTTTTCGCCTGTTGCCTTATCAGCAGCGGTAGTATGGATAGAGATTTCTGGTTCATAATCATCGGTCAATGTACCCAAATGAATGACAGTCTTATTTCTTGAAACTATCACATCAAAAGCAGGAATCAGTGTCATTCCTTTGTTGGAATCACAGCGTAATTCCTCGATTGTATAGGTATCGTAGAGCAACGCACCTTTGCTGTCGTCTGGTGTGGAAGTACCGAACCAGATACCGTCCTCACTGTTTTCGCCAGCGTTGGTGTTCTGTGTATGAGATACCCAGTCAGCAGCGGTAGAGAACTGACCGTTTGCGTCCGTCACAATGATGTGGCTTTCGCCTGTGGTCTTGCTTGTGATCCTGAACGGAACATTCGCAAGTCGCTTATGAGTACCGTCACCGATTTTCACACCCTCCAAGTCACCACGTTTAATCTGATTGTAGATGGAATGTGCTTCGTCAGTTAAGTCAACGATTTTTCCATTCTCTGTGATTTCAAACTCAATCGGTTTTGCACCGTCCGTCAAATATCCCTCTGGGGCGTTGCTTTCTTCTAAGCGGTATTTTCCATAAGGTAAAGTATCTGCGGCAGTCGTAGCGATACCGTCAACGCCTGTATGGATTGTCTTGACTGTTTCATTTTTGTTGTATAATTTGCCATCTACCAATACCGCATTATCATTTAAGGAAATGATTTCAAAGGCAGTATCTTTCAATGTTGCACCGCCTTGTGGTTTTGTGTCTTTTGTTTCAAGGTCACGCTTTTGGATTCTCACACCTCCACGGATAATCTTGTCCGATACGGAATACTGGTTGCTGCCGCTTAATGCTGCAAGTTCGCCATCTTCTGTAATCTGTGCCACATACACGCCTTTTATCTGTTCAGAACTTCCAGCGGCTTGCATATAAGCACCATCTAACAAGTAACCGTTTGGAGCAGCTTTTTCTTCTACAGTGATAGTACCAAGCGGTAAACAGATAGTACCGTTTTGTGTATAGAAGCTGTCACCAGATACCTTATAGGAATCTGCCAATCTTGTGATATAGTGGATAGTGTTATCGCTGCCTTTTTCCGCTTTTGTCTTTGTCGTCCATGTGCGTGTTGGTTCTGATGGAAGATTATCTTTTGTGTAATAACCGTCATAATACTTCCAGACGAACTCCGCACCCTCTAAAGAAGCGTTACCCTGTGCGGTTGCTTTTCCTGTTTCCATATCAATCTTGAAAAGCTCAACCAAAGTGTCTGTGACTTTTGGTGTATCGCTGACTTTCAATGTGGAAGTTTCACCAGCCTTTACCGTAAGGGTATAGACGTTGTTATCTAACTGGAATCCTTTTGGAGCTTCGATTTCTTTTACATAGTATGTAGAAGCTCTCAACTTCACCGTATCCGTATTCCCGTTGCCATCTGTCATAAGTGTGGCAACTGATTTCGTGCAGCCTTTATCAGAATAGACACCATAAGTCGCACCAGATAAAGAATAGCAGTCATTAGATTTTGTAATCGCTGTATTACTGGACGATTTCTGAATCTTGCCATCACCGACAGCTAACTTCGCCCAGAACTGTCCTAAGTCCTGTCCTTCACCAACATAGATGTAACCACCGCAATCGTAACGGTCTTTATTTTCTTTAGCGAAAGCCTTTGCGTTCTCATAGACTTCTGACTGGATTTTCTCTGACACTTCATCATAGGCAGCTCGTACATTGTTGTACCCCCAGCCTAAGTGAACGCTCAATCTTCGCCAGACAACACATTGTTCCAACAGATAGACTTGTTTGCTGGAAAGACTGTGCTTTTCTGCATACTGTTTGACGTATTCCAGATTCAACGCCACATCAGATATTTGGTCGTCGCTCATTCGCTCCGTTGCATTGATACGATTCTTATATCCCGATTGGAAATTTGTGTTTATATCAATACAGTAGGCAATCTGCCCGTCAGCGTTCATTATGCTTTCTTCAAAGCTGGAAACCTCTGAACCACCATTGTCAATCTTGACGATTGTTCCTGCTTTACCGTCCGTAGTAGTATAGACGGAATCCGCAGCATGAACCTGTGTGACAGGTAATGCAGTAAATACGGTTGCAAGGGTAAGTACACCTGTAAGCAATCGCTTCATAATCTTTTTCATAATGTTTGATTCTCCTTTCATTTTGGGTAAAAAAATAGACGCTCATTGTTGAACGTCTTAGTTGCTGAAACCATTGGAACTATGTAGGATAGCTTGCTTCATCTTCATTTTTCTATGTTTTTGTTCTTATGCAATCGTAGCAGGAAAAGGCTTGTCCTACGCAAAATGGCGTGTTTTCAAGGGTTTCCAGCTATGTTGTTCTTATGAAGTCGCCCCAGAGCAAAAAGCCCGTTCTACTTATGACAATATTCTCAGAGTAGTCCGCAATATACCTGAGATTGCGGATCCCATCAAATTCCTGCGTGCCAGAGAAGTTGTTCATTTCCAGAGATTTGGGGAAGCTCTTCAGTCCATTCAGGAAGAACTTGATGCCAAAAACTTCTATGCTTTTACCCCGGGATTTGATAATCCCTGCACTGCATCATGCAACAGCAATAAATAAAGTACGCAGCCAAAACCTGCGACATACTGCGCGAATTTATGCGATTAGCATCGCGAAGCGTGTTACTGAGAACGGAATGAACAGTAATACGCTCCATCTTAAAAATCACAGAAATTTCATATTTGCTTTACAAATATATCTGGTGGTGCTATAGTATTCTTAGCTTAATAGCCACAAAAGTAATTGCCAAAAATATTGAGCAATTATAAACAAAAATATGATATAAAAGGGGCTGTCTCACATAGATATTATGTGACAGCCCCCTTATTGGAGGAATTATGCAGATAATTATTGTTGGGTGCGGTAAAGTTGGACGTACCCTGGCAGAACAGCTTCAGGAAGAAGAATCCGACATTACTCTTATAGACGTTTCTTCTAATGTGATCACTTCCCTTCAGGATGACATTGATGCCATGGGTATCGTGGGAAACGGTGCAAGTATCAACACGCTGGTGGAAGCAGGTATTGAGAATGCAGATATCCTGATTGCCGTAACCGGCTCTGATGAAATGAATCTCCTCTGCTGCCTGATCGCACAGAAAACCGGCCATTGCCAGACGATTGCCCGTGTCCGCAATCCTATCTATGCCAAAGAGATCAGCTTCATCAAGAAGCGTCTGGGTGTTACTATGATCATTAACCCGGAGCTTGCAGCTGCACAGGAAATTTCCCGTCTCTTACGCTTTCCTTCAGCTATCAAGATCGATACTTTCGCACGTGGTCGTGTGGAAATGCTGAAATTCAAAGTGCTTCCTGAATTTAATCTGGATGGCATGACAATCTCACGCATTACGGAAGCCCTGAAATGCGACGTCTTGTTCTGCGCAGTAGAAAGCCGGGATCATGTATCTATTCCCGGCGGTAATCAGGTGATCCACGACGGAGATATGGTTTCCATTCTTGCTTCCCCGGTGAATGCAGCAGCCTTTTTCAAAAAGATCGGCCTGAAAACCAATCAGGTAAAAAACGCCATTATTGTTGGCGGAGGAACCATTTCCTATTACCTTACAAAAGCCCTGCTTGATATGAACATCTCCGTTAAGATCATCGAACAGAATGAGTCCCGCTGTGAAACCTTAAGTGATCTGCTTCCAGAGGCAACTATCATTAACGGAGACGGAACCAATCGTTCTCTCCTTATGGAAGAGGGACTCTCACGCACAGAGGCTTTTGTATCACTCACAAACATGGATGAGGAAAATGTTTTCCTTTCACTCTTTGCCAAAACAGTTTCCAATGCCAAACTGGTTGCCAAGGTAAACCGCCTTGCCTTTGATGATGTCATTGATAACCTTGATATCGGAAGCGTCATTTATCCGAAATATATCACAGCCGACTATATCCTGCAGTATGTACGTGCCATGCAGAACAGCATCGGCAGCAATATTGAAACCCTTTATCATATCCTGGATAATCAGGCAGAAGCTCTGGAATTTGCCATCCGCGAAAATTCACCGGTAACAGGCATTCCATTATCTGAACTGAACCTGAAGAAAAACCTTCTTGTAGGTTACCTGAACCGAAATGGTCAGGTCAGGATTCCCAGAGGCCAGGATACCATTCAGGTCGGAGATACCGTTATCATAGTAACTTCTCAGAAGGGCCTTCGCGATATCACAGATATTCTGGAAAAATAAAGGAGCCAAATCATGAACTATTCCATTATTATCTATATCATCGGAATGATTCTGGAAATTGAAGCTGTATTTATGGCTCTGCCCGCAATTACGGCACTGATCTATCAGGAAACTTCCGGTGTAGCTTTTCTGATCACGATTGCTTTATGCCTGGTCATCGGGCTTCCTCTCACCAGGAAAAAGCCGACAAGAAAGGCTTTCTACACAAAAGAAGGTTTCGTGACTGTAGCATTAAGCTGGATCGTTCTGAGTATCATAGGAGCAATCCCCTTTGTGATCAGCCGAAGCATTCCAAATCCTGTAGATGCATTATTTGAAACAGTTTCGGGTTTTACTACAACAGGAGCCAGTATTCTCAGCGATGTGGAGGCACTTCCTCATTGTATGCTGATGTGGAGAAGCTTCACGCACTGGATCGGCGGAATGGGTGTTCTGGTTTTCATCCTCTCCCTTCTGCCACTTACCGGCGGTTATCATATGAATCTTATGAAAGCGGAGAGTCCCGGACCATCTGTAAGCAAGCTTGCGCCAAAAGTACAGTCAACTGCCAAAATTCTGTATTCTATTTATTTCGTAATGACAGTGATTCAGATCCTGCTTCTTCTGGTCGGTGGTATGCCGCTGTTTGACTCCATATGTACAGCTTTCGGTACTGCAGGTACCGGAGGATTTGGTATTAAAAATGACAGCATGGCCAGTTACAGTACATATCTGCAGGTAGTCATTACTGTATTTATGATTTTATTTGGCGTTAACTTTAATGCTTACTTTTTCATTATCACAAAAAAATTTGCTCAGGCTTTTAAGATGGAAGAAGTACGGTATTATTTCGGAATCATCGGTATTGCAATTCTTATCATCACCTGCAATATTTACCATATTTTCGGAAATGCAGCCAAAGCTTTTCAGCAGGCGGCTTTCCAGGTTGGTTCCATTATCACAACAACCGGATATGCAACAACAGATTTTAATACCTGGCCGGAAATCTCACGAACCATTCTGCTACTTCTGATGTTTATCGGTGCATGTGCCGGAAGTACAGGTGGCGGCATTAAAGTATCCAGAATCCTGATTCTCTGCAAAACAGTCCGCAAGGAACTTCATATTTTTCTGCATCCAAATGCAATAAAGAAAATAAAAATGGACGGCAAGGCCATCCCACATGAAGTTGTTCGTTCCACAAATATTTTCTTCATTGTATATGTGCTGATTTTTGCATCCTCCATATTCCTGATTGCCTTTGACGATTTCGATCTGATCACGAATTTTACGGCGGTTGCGGCAACCTTTAATAATATCGGACCTGGTCTGGAACTGGTAGGACCTACCGGAAACTTCGGCATGTTCTCCTGGTTTTCAAAGCTTATCCTTACTTTTGATATGCTGGCAGGACGTCTTGAGATTTTCCCGTTACTGATATTGTTTGTAAGGGATACATGGAAAAAATTCTAAAAATATTTTGGTAAAACAAATTTTATTTTTTTACACCGTATTCATATTTTATTCATATTTATTGGATATAATGAATTTTAGAAAGATGATGAATCTTTCTTATAAATATTTTTCTTTTTCATACGCGCCGGTACGAAAGTACCGGCCTCCTTCCATTTATGGGAGTTTTTTATTTTATGGCATTTTTCTCACACCTTCATAATCAAACGCAGGAATAAAACTCTCTCTGGCAGTTTCACCATCTTGAAAAAATCCATTTTCAATCCCAAGCTCAAATGCATAGTCCAGAACTTTTTCATATTCTCTTCTGGTTACACAACGATTCAGTTCTGTATATTCTTTCTGCTCAAAAACCGGCGTATACTGATTCATGATACTGATATAAATCTGCTTTCCAAAAGTCTTATGTAAAAGTTTCAGAACCTTTTTTGAATTTCTTGTATGCCCCGGCAATATAAGATGTCTCACAATAGTCCCACGTTTCATATATCCCTCTGCATCAAACTGTGGCATTCCTGTCTGGCGTACCATCTCATTAACTGCTTCCATAGCTCTTTCAGGATAATCATTCGCATGTGAAAATTTCACCGCCAATTCGCTCTCCGCATATTTGTAATCCGGAAGATAAATGTCCACATATCCGTCCAGAAGTTTCAATGTCTCTGTGTTCTCATATCCACCACAGTTATAGACAACCGGAATATTAAGCCCATGCTTCTTTGCACAGTCCAAAGCTGCGATGATCTGTGGAATATAATGTGTTCCGGTTACCAGATTGATATTTGCAGCATCCTTTTCCTGCAGTTCCAGGAATATTTCTGCCAGTCTTTCCTCAGTGATCTCAAGACCACTGTCACCAATGGCAATTTCCCGGTTCTGGCAGAAACAGCATCTCAGATTGCATCCTGTAAAAAAGACTGCCCCGGAACCTCTGGTTCCCGAAATACATGGTTCTTCCCACATATGCAAAGCTGCCCTTGCAATCTTAACCTTCTGATCCATTCCACAGTATCCGGTTTTTCCGGCTGTTCTGTCTACATGGCAATTTCTCGGACATAAACTGCAATCTGCCAGTATGCAGCTTTCTGTATCATGCCTCAGAGTTTTATCTTTGTTTTCTTCTGTCTGTATTTTATTTACCTTCACTTTTCTCTTCTGTCCTTTTTTCTTTCCCCGACTTGATATCTGTGAATCACCCACTGCAAACATTTCCCACAGTTTGCTTATATCATAACCGTTCAGTGCTTTCACAGTTACAGGCGGATTGCTGAATAGTTACTATCCTTTATATCATTATACTACATTCCCCAATTACGTCTATTCATATTTCACAATTTCCTTTTTCAATCTCTTCATGATCCTTTTTTCCAACCTGGAAATATATGATTGAGAAATTCCCAGAAGGTCTGCAACCTCTTTCTGTGTTTTCTCTGCAGCATTCTCCTTTCCCAGACCAAATCTAAGGCGGATGATCGTCTGCTCACGCGGTGAAAGCTTTCTAATTGCCTTTGATAACAACGAAATCTCCACTTCATCTTCCAGACGTCTTGAAATCACATCCTCATCAGTTCCCAGAATATCAGAAAGCAGGAGTTCATTTCCATCCCAGTCTACGTTCAGCGGTTCGTCTATGGACACTTCCATCTTTGTCTTACTGTTGCGGCGAAGATACATCAGGATCTCATTCTCTATACATCTGGATGCATAAGTGGCAAGCTTGATGTTTTTTACAGGATTAAAGGTATTGATCGCCTTGATCAGCCCAATCGTTCCGATTGAGATCAGATCCTCCACCCCGACTCCTGTGTTATCAAACTTCTTTGCAATATACACCACAAGCCTTAAATTATGTTCGATCAGAACAGACTTCGCTTCTTCTTCCTGCCCTGTTCCAAGCTTCTGCAGTATAAACGCCTCACGCTTCGGCTCCAGTGGTGCCGGCAGCACATCATTTCCACCAATATAAAAAACTTCTCCTGAACGGTTCATCACCATTCTTGACACTACCTGTAATGGATAACAGCTCATAGTCACAACCCCTCCCGTTAAAGTAATCTGGAATTCAAAAGTACCTCGTATTCCTTACCAAAAGCGGATGTTTCAAATGAAAATGCAAATACCGGATTGTCTATGCAGACAACCTCTGCGGGAGTCTGAATGCAGAGTCTCTCAAAAGTAACAGCCAGCATCATTCCCTGTTCTTTTCCTATACTGTGAAAAAAGGTAAAATGTGGATGAAGCCCGGCAGTTCCCGGTTTCCCAGACTCCCCGGGATTTTCTTTCAGGTGTTTTAAACAGCTTACGGTTTCTTCTGAACATATTTCAGATAAAACTTTTTCTGTCCCTACAGATACAGGTTTTCCGTTTACAGAATCCATAAGCAGATTTCCGGAATCATAAAATCCTTGAAAAGGATATCCACATCCTTTATAGTATATGGTTATCGGATAGATATTCTTTGTCCGTATTCTCATGGAATCCATCAGATATGACAACGCTGTAATGCCGGACCACGTTGCTGCTGCAAGGATCAGAAACATTTTGACTGTCAACTTATCACTGACGATCACTTCCCAGAACCCTCCACACAGAAATGCGGCAAAATACAGTGTAAGTATTGCTTTAAGCAGCAGACTTCCCCTTTTCAGATTACATCCGATCACAAGCATTCCTGCAGCACAGCCACCATGCAGCAGGACAAGTGCCGGAAGAAAAATCCCAGACTCCAGAAAAGATCGCAGATAAATGATCCAGCAGGAAAACATCGCACCTGCAGCAGCTCCCAGAAGAGCTCTTTTTCTGCTTCTTCCACATCGGAATAATATTCCTGTAAATCTGATCAATATGTAATCTATCAGGAGATTTGTGAAAAAAACTACATCTATGTATATTTCGTAATGCATTTCCTTCCCTCCGTCTGATACTGCCTCTGACTTCTCCTTCACTTCGGTAAGTGAGATTCATTATACGTGATAAAGTATGCGGATTTTGTCAAAACGGAGGAATTATGTCTTATTATTTGTCGCACTAAATCGACAGTTTTTATCATATAAACCAAAATGAACATGTATTGACATATAATTGAAGTTAGAATAAAATGATAGATAATTTCTATGTTTTAGAAGGGCATCTTCTATACTGTCACAATTCAGACAGTATTTTATGTCTCTGCTACAAAACAGACTGGAGGATTTCAACATGAATAATATTACCGGACACACAGGTCTTACCGCGCTTTTAGGAAGCCCGGTGGCACACAGCATTTCCCCTTTGATGCATAATGAATCATTTCGCCTTCTCGGGCTTGACTATGTATATTTATGTTTTGATGTAAATGAAGAAACTCTTCCTGCAGCAGTTGCAGGATTAAAGACTTGCGGCATTCGCGGTTTTAACCTTACCATGCCGAATAAGAATAAAATTGTAGAATTATTGGATGAGCTTTCCCCTGAAGCCCAACTGATCGGTGCTGTCAATACTGTACTGAACGATAACGGAAAGTTAATCGGATACAATACAGACGGGTACGGTTTTATGCAATCTGTACGTGATGCGGGACATGATATTACCGGTAAAAATATAACTGTCATGGGAGTAGGAGGAGCTTCGATGGCCATCTGTGCACAGTCCGCCCTGGACGGTGCAGCTTCTGTACATATTTTTGCCCGCCGCACCAGCAGATACTGGAATCGCACACAGAAATTCGCTGAGAATCTCTCTGCTAAAACAGGTTGTCAGGTCTGCCTCTTCGACAATGATGATCATACTGCATTGCGAGATTCCATTGCACAGAGTTATCTGCTGATCAATGCAACCTCTGTAGGCATGGTTCCGGATATCGACGATACCATCATCAAAGATACATCTCTGTTCCATCCTGAACTTGTAGTGGCAGATGTTGTCTATGAGCCACAGGAAACCCGACTGCTCAGAGAGGCTAAAGCAGCCGGATGCCAGACCTTTAATGGCATGTATATGCTTCTTCATCAGGGGGCTAAAGCTTTCCAGATCTGGACCGGACAGGAAATGCCGGTTTCTGTTATTAAGGAAAAATATTTCTCTGTCAAATAGTGATTCGCATAACAGTCACATATTTCCCATCAGCTTATCTTTGATGATTGCCAGGATTTCTCTTGGAATATATATCAGAAGTCTCCATGAACGGTATCTGGAAGGAATGGGATAAATTTCTCTGCATCCACATTTCTTTCCTATGGCCGTTCCCCGGAAAACATGAAAATTATTGGTGACAATGCCAACCGAATGATTCAGTCCGATCATTCCCAGACTGAACTTCAGATTCTCTGTTGTGCTGGTAGATTTCTCTTCCAGGATCAGTCGTTCTCTGTCAATTCCATGTTCCACAAGATAATTGCACATTGCCTGAGCTTCTGTGATAGATTCTCCGTCCCCTTTTCCTCCGGACAGAACAGCCTTAGTCTCAGGATTCTCTTCCATATACTGTAAAGCCCTCCTGGTACGTTCCAGAAGGGCTTTTGTAAGCCGGGTACCTTCTACATGGGCACCAAGCACGATAATATATTCCAGATTTGGATGCTTACGCATTCTTACCGCAGCAATATTTATATTTCTTGCCGCTTCCGCAAGGACAAGGATCATTACGTCCGATTTTCTTTGCTTTGACAACTGTTCCTGATTTCTTCTGCTCAAGATAAAGTTCTTTTCTCTTCTCCGGTGTGAAGATTGCATCCCACTGTGGCAGTTCATACAGCCAGTCAGCTCTTGCATCTACCATGTTCTTATAAAGAAGTTCTTTATCAAAGCACAGAGAAACCTTTGTGTTCTCATCCATTGTCTCAATCGGGTTCGGAATCTTCAGACTGTCATTGATTCCATCAAGAAAACCAACCATTGTCAGAACTTCCTGTCCGTATTTCTCAGCCAGTTCCTTAACTGTACCGGTTACTACCTCATCCGGGTTGCTAAGAAGCTGCTCATAAATTCCTTTTTCAATATTAAAATAATTTGCCCAAAATCTCTGAAGTTTATTACGGTCTGCCTGCTGGTCATAGGCGATGGCACGCCACTGCTCTAAGATTGTTTTATCGCTCATTTCCTTTAATCCTCTTTTCCAATATTTCATAGGTATTATGCCTGTGCGGAAACATATGGAAAATATTCCTTCCACAAGCTTTATTATTATATCATCTTTCAGTTAAAAATACAAATGATATTCTTTGTATTTTTAGTGAATTTTAAGTTACTGTTCACACACCACTATCCCGCGAGGTGTTTTGGCATGAATATGCCAAA
>OGPP01000762.1_pt1 | contig 30044 bp, 21 predicted proteins | sample 1553021 | NCBI WGS metagenome assembly OGPP01 (sample SAMEA2580217, study PRJEB22360) | human gut metagenome | biome: human gut; feature: human-associated habitat; material: faeces | place: Denmark | collected 2008/2010
GTTTTCGCCGTGAGAGGGCGACGTCTTAACCCCTTGACCAACAAGCCTTGCAACGATATGTATATTATCACATCTCAATTCTTTTGTCAACACTTTTTTCAAGTTTTTTTAATTTTTTATTTTTTTTGTTCTTTTTCGACACTTTATAGTGGCGCACTAATATTCCATTCGCTGCAATCGTTTGCAAAAACATTCGCGGGATACCATCACTTTTGCGAATTGGTATCCCACGAATAAATTGCCTAGCTCTGAATAGTTACAACTTACAGCGTAATAATCTCGTCAAGACCACAGCCTTCCATCTGCTCTGCACCACCTACAACACAGATACCGCCCTCTTTCATAGCAGTACTAATCTGCTCTGCGGTCTGCGCTAGTTTTTCTGGTGTTGTCTCGAGAATCTGCTGCCAACGTGTGCAGCGCTCCTCCCAACTAATCTGTCTCCAATAGAAGTTATCTGCTGCCTGTCCCTTCATTCTAGGTGTCTGAAGCGGTGACTGATCTGAAACTGTTCCAATGATAAAGCCTGTCAGATCTGGATTTTGTGCCGCAAACTCTTTTAAGAAGCTGCTGCAATCTAAATATTTTCTAAGAGATTCTCTGGCGCTCGGATCACGATACGAATAGCAGTAAAATCCTCCATTTGCCCGAGTAAGCATACCTGTTCCGTAAGCACCTCCCTGAACGCGAATTACATTCCACAAATAGCTCAGGCTCACAATCTTGGCTGCTGTCTGCCATGCACCATTATAATTTCCTGTAATTGTACCGCGCACTGCAAAGGCGATATCGGCTGGAATGATGATTCCCTCCTTTTTGATGCCCCATGGCTTTATTGCAATTGTCTGTATCTTCAAAAGATCTGGCTTTGACGGCAAAAGCTCCTGCAGCATTTGAACAACATTCGCTGCATATGCATCTGTATTTCCTGTAAGACTGATAGTCAACTGTTCCTTTGAAACTGCCTTTGCATATAGCGCTGTCAATTTTTCAAGAAGACTATTCCAGTTCCAATTTTCTTCCTGAGCTTTTAACCACTGATAGAATGTAACACCACCAGTACACTCTGAAACTACACTTGAAACACTCATCTGCGCTGACACACGACCAAGTGCCGCTGCATGACCACCCATTACTGTCTGCTCAAAGCATCCCATCTTAATCTGACGCAACAAATCAAGAACTGCTTTTTCAGAATTGGCAGTATCAAATCTTGTCTGCGTCAAAATCTCTGCTGCAAGACTAACTGCCTGATCTACATTTGACTCAAGCGTGCTAAAGGATGCGCAAAGCTTCACTGTACAGCAGCTGCTGTCATCCTTTATATTGAAGGTACTGATAAAAAAAGTCATGCTTCCGCACAAAAGACGTACACGGTTGTTTAACTTCTCTACACTTGACTGTGTTGTTTCCAGATTTCCAAAAAGACGACATAAAAGTCCAAGTGCTGGAAGTTCTGCCTCTGTATAATGGTTTTCATCGAAATAAAGCGTAATATAAGCAATTCCGCTTGAATTAACGCGATGAACCAATACCTTTTGTCCATCAATTACAAGTTCTTCAATTGGCTGCTCTTGCGGCGTGTGGCTTAAATCAGATAACTCTAAATGTGGAAGTGCTGCCAACTGCTCTGGCGTATCTTCGCTGTTTTGCCATGCCTCTAGTCTTTCCTGTTTTGCAATAATCTCTTCTCTTGCCTTCTCACTCCACATTGCAGACTCATCTTCAATTCTCTTTGCTTCCTTTGCTCGGCGCGCTTCTCCTGCTGTTTTAGACGGAATCAATGTAACCTTACAGCGATGCGGATTTTCAAGCAGCTCTTCACGAATTAAATGTTCAAAATATCCCTGTTTCATCTTTTCACGAAGATGTACAAATAAGTCACCAATCTGCAGATTAGCCTCTGGTGCGCCTCCATACAACCAGCTGTCAAACACCTGCATTCCAAGAATCAGTCCCTGCGGATAGCTTCCATAATCACGTTCTCTCATCTGGAACTCAAGATTTGCCATAGAAGCTTCTAACTTCTCATGATCAAGACCACCATTTGCTAATGCATTCAGTGTGTCGAAAATTCGCTTTTCTACTTGTTTGCAATTCTCTTTTTTCACATTGCGAGCCTCAATTTTTACCCACGGATTTGCGACACCATCTATTGTATAAAGACGCATTGTTTCTGCAAGTCCGTCTTCTAACACTGCCTTCGTAAGCGGTGCCTGATTATTTCCAGTAAGCACATCAGACAAAATCTGCATTGCTGTAAGCTTTTCGCGCTCTGCATAGGTTCCGATCACACGCCCCCAGGACAGGCGAATTTTTCCATCTTCATTCTCATCGGCACCAATCTCATATTCAATTTGCTGCTCACCTGCATCCACTGCTGACTGAAGCGCTGGCGGATCCATGCGCTTTGTCTGTTCAAATGAGGACAGATATTCATCATTGATAATACCAAGAATAGCATCTATATCCATTGCGCCATCAAGATACACATAGGCATTCGATGGAGAATAAAACCGTTTATGGCTTTCAATAAATTCTTCATATGTCAAATCCGGAATTTTTGTCGGATCACCTCCTGATACATAACGATACGGTGTATCAGGAAAGAGCGCTCTATTGATTGTCATATCCATCAGTTCATCCGCATCTGCAAACGCTCCCTTCATCTCATTAAAGACAACACCTTTGTAGCCTGGCTTTCCCTCGCTATCAAACTCATAGTGCCATCCTTCCTGATAAAAAATTTCTGGCTTTGTATATACAGCTGGATAAAATACAGCATCAAGATAAACACGCATCAAATTGACAAAATCCTTATCATTTCGGCTTGCCACCGGATAAAAGGTCTTATCCGGGAATGTCATTGCATTCAAAAATGTGTTCATGGAATTTTTTAAAAGCTCCACAAACGGCTCCTTAACTGGATAATTTTTTGAACCGCATAAAACGGAATGCTCTAAAATATGAAATACACCTGTATCATTCCAAGGCAGAGTCTCAAAGCCAATGCCAAATACCTTATTTTCTTCCTCTCTGCTTATCCATACCAGCTCTAAGCCTGTCTTTTCATGCTTCATCTGGTACATTACTGCATCCAGCTCAGGAAGCGGTACTTCTCTTTCTACGATAAATCCATGTACTGTATCATGTACTGTCATAAAAAGTCCTCCTTATTCTCTATTTTTCTTACCTACTGATTAGTATTATACTGATTCCGACAAAAAAGAGCAAGAAAATTCTGACATTTACTAAAAGTCTCTCAAAATAAAACGCCCCTTGAAAATATCACATTCTCAAGGGGGTTGATATTCTTATTTTGTATCTTTAAAAATCAGATTAGTTTCCCATCTGCTTAGCAACTTCTGCTGCGAAATCCTCTTCCTTCTTCTCCATACCTTCACCGGTCTCGAAACGAACGAACTTCTTAACAGCAACCTTTGCGTTGTTCTCCTTAGCTACCTGAGCTACGTATGCGCTTACGCTCTGCTTTCCATCCTCAGCCTTTACGTAGGTCTGATCCATCAGACAGATCTCCTTAAGTTCCTTGTTGATACGTCCGTTGATCATGCCATCGATAACCTTCTGTGGCTTCTGGGACTCCTTCGGATCGTTCATGATCTGAGCTAACAGGATCTCCTTCTCTCTGGAGATGTAATCAGCGTCAACCTCTGCTCTGGTGGTGTACTGTGGCTTTAATGCTGCTGCCTGCATAGCAACGTTCTTTGCCATTTCCTTAATTGCATCGTTAACAACGTCAGTCTCAACGTCTACTAAAACGCCGATCTTTCCGCCTGCATGGATGTAGGAAACAACGATACCGTTCTCCTCGCTAACCTTTGCAAAACGACGGATGTTCATGTTCTCACCGATGATAGAAATCATGGAAGACAGCTTCTCCTTAACGGTCATGGATGGATCTAATGCCCACTTCTCAGCCATGAATCCTTCGATATCCTCTGCCTGAGTATTAACTGCCTGAGCAGCAACCTCTGCAACGTAGGTCTGGAACTTCTCATTCTTTGCAACGAAGTCAGTCTCAGCGTTAACCTCAACTACAACTGCATGCTTCTCATCCTCAGAGATGCAAGTAGCAACAATACCCTCAGCTGCAATACGTCCAGCCTTCTTCTGAGCACCAGCTAATCCCTTCTCACGCAGGAAATCTACAGCCTTGTCCATATCACCTTCTGTTGCAGTCAGTGCCTTCTTGCAATCCATCATTCCTGCGCCGGTCATCTCACGCAGCTCTTTTACCATACTTGCTGTAATAGCCATCTTAATCTTCCTCCAAATAGTTGTGTACAGTATTGATACTTAACTTAGTTAATAAAAACAATAACGATTCAGAAGCCGCAGTCCGCCGCCCCTGAATCGCTATTTCCGACTTGATTACTCAGCGTCAGCTACTACGGTCTCGATATCAGCTGCTGCATCAGTAGTGTCAGCTGCCAGCATCTCCTCGCCAGCCTCTGCAACCTCATCAACTTCCTCAGCCTCGCCCTGCTTAGCCTCGATAACAGCATCTGCCATCTTAGAAGCGATCAGCTTTACAGCTCTGATAGCATCATCGTTACCCGGAATTACATAATCCAGCTCTTCCGGATCACAGTTGGTATCAGCGATACCGATCAGCGGAATACCCAGAGTGTGAGCTTCCTGAACACAGATCTTTTCCTTCTTAGGATCAACTACGAAGATTGCATCCGGGATACCTGGCATATCCTTGATACCTCCAAGGTTCTTCTCAAGCTTCTCCCACTCCTTCTTCAGCTCGATAACTTCCTTCTTTGGCAGTACATCAAAAGTACCGTCCTCAGACATGGTCTCGATCTGACGAAGACGAGCGATTCTGCTCTGGATGGTCTTGAAGTTGGTAAGCATACCACCAAGCCATCTCTGGTTTACATAATACATACCACATCTCTGTGCCTCAGTTGCTACTGCATCCTGTGCCTGCTTCTTGGTTCCTACGAAAAGGATGTTTCCGCCCTCTGCAGCAATGTCGAAGATAGCCTTGTAAGCTTCGTCAACCTTGCCTACAGACTTCTGCAGGTCGATGATGTAGATACCGTTTCTCTCGGTATAGATGTATGGAGCCATCTTAGGGTTCCATCTTCTGGTCTGATGTCCAAAATGAACACCAGCTTCAAGCAGCTGCTTCATAGAAATAACGCTCATGTTTTTACTCTCCTTTGGTTTGTCTTCCGTATGCCATACGTACAGGCAACTGCTTGCGCAGCACCAAACCTGCCAACCGCATACGTGTTTTTTAAATTTTTAAGCCCTACAATCATATCATGGAAAAAATACAATTGCAAGGCTTTTTTTGTTTTTTCTTCTATTTTTTTTCGTTTTTATGCATTCGTACCTGATGTATTCTCTGCACTAACCTTAACCTTAGCCAACTCATCAAATACAACATCATTAAGAACCTTAATGTAAGTTCCCTTCATACCGGATGATCTGGACTCGATAACACCGGCACTCTCAAACTTACGCAGTGCATTTACAATTACAGAACGTGTAATTCCGATGCGGTCTGCAATCTTGCTTGCAACAAGAACACCTTCGTTTCCGTCGAGTTCACGGAAAATGTGAACAATTGCCTCTAACTCAGAGTAGCTAAGTGTACTGATAGCAGATTTTACGATCTGCTTCTTTCTATTTTCTTCTGCGCTCTCTTCGTTTACAGAACGAAGCATCTCCAGTCCTACTACAGTGGTGCCATACTCACTTAAGATGATATCATCAATGCCGTATCCTGTGTGCTCTCTGTAGATAAACAGTGTACCAAGTCTCTCACCTGCGATTTCTATTGGTGTTACAATTGCCTGGTATTTCTCACCGTTTTCTTGAGAGAATCCAAGTGTAGCCAAATTGACATTCTCTTTTGTGGAAAGTACGCTTAACAGACGCTCGTTGAGCATATGATCCGCAAATGATCCGATGTTGTTTTCCATCAGCTCATTAATTACATCCACATCCTTCCAGACACTGAAACCTAAAACCTTACCCTTCTTGCTGAGTACCAGAATATTGGATTCCAGAATCTCACTTAATACCTCACAGATATCATTAAAGACAACTTTGCTAGTATTGTTGTTATGCAAAAGTTTGTTGATTTTTCTTGTTTTATCCAGCAACTGCACGCTCATATTGGGTTCCTCCAATGCAATTTATTCTTTGTACAGTATCATATCACAAAATGAATAATTTTACAAGAATATTTCGCAGTTTTGTCAGATTTATTCCTCCGACTTTGCAATATAGCCGCACGCAGCGTCAGAACAGCACTCTCTGTTTCCCTTTTTGATCATATAAGAGCCACATTTCGGGCAGTTATGTCCAGTCGGACGATTCCATGACATAAAGTCGCAATCTGGTGCACCCTCACAGCCATAGTACACACGACCCTTTTTCGTCTTTCGGATGACAAGATCTTTGCCGCATTTCGGGCAGGCTACGCCAATCTTTTCAAGATATGGCTTTGTATTTCGACAGTCAGGAAATCCCGGACACGCCAAAAACTTTCCATGAGGACCATACTTAATAACCATCTGTCTTCCGCACAGCTCACAAAATTCATCTGACAGCTGATCCTCGATCTTGACGCTCTCAAGCTCTCTGTTTGCTGCCTCTACTGCCTCATGAAGATCTGGATAGAAGTTTCTAACAATGCTCTTCCACTCAACCATTCCCTCGCCAACCATATCAAGCAAAGACTCCATATTGGCTGTAAACTCAGCATCTACAATGATTGGGAAGGATTTCATCATAATGTTGTTTACGACCTGACCAAGCTCCGTCACATACAGATTTTTCTTTTCCTTTGTGATGTAGTGACGTGCAAGAATAGTAGTAATTGTCGGTGCATAAGTAGAAGGACGTCCTATTCCCTTTTCCTCAAGCATACGAACAAGTGTTGCCTCTGTAAAGTGAGCCGGAGGCTGTGTAAAATGCTGCTGCGTCTCTTTTTCACTCACGGAAAGCTCCATGCCTTCACTAAGATGATCAACAGCAGGTGCGCTTGCCGCTTTTTCTTCACCGTCATTATAAATACTCATAAAGCCGTCAAATGAAAGCTTTGAGCTAACTGCTGAAAACTCATATCCGCCTGATTCAAGCTGTACATGATTCATCATATAAACGGCATCTGCCATGCGGCTTGCAGTAAAGCGTCTCCAAATCAGCTGGTACAAACGGAACTGATCGCGTGAAAGAGATTCCTTTACGCGGACTGGCTCCCTTGTGATATCTGTAGGACGAATACCTTCATGCGCATCCTGAATATGGCCTTTGGCAGCCTCTTCTTTTTTTGCCTGTGTCAAATATTTTTCGCCATACGTTTTTTCAATATATGCTCTTGCTGCTGTATCAGCCTCTGCTGCGATACGTGTGGAATCAGTTCTCAGATACGTAATCAAACCTATCGTACCTTCACCCTCAATTGAAACACCCTCGTACAGCTGCTGTGCGATACGCATCGTTTTTTGTGTTGAAAAATTCAGCTGATTTGCAGCTTCCTGCTGCAGCGTACTTGTAGTAAATGGCATTGGTGCCTTCTTTTTTCTTTCTTTATGCGCCAATTCCTTTACAACAAATTTGTCGCTCTCCACTGCCTTTACAATTTCATTTAGCTGAGTTTCATTTTCAATCGTAAGCTTTTTGGAGTCTTTTCCGTAAAATTGTGCCTTTAATGGCTTTTTAGAACCTGGCACGTCAAGCAAAACATCTAAACTCCAATATTCCTTTGGAATAAATGCCTCGATTGCTGCCTCTCTGTCACAGATAAGTCTAAGTGCAACAGACTGGACTCTTCCTGCACTAAGACCTCTTTTTACCTTTGCCCAAAGTACCGGACTTATCTCATATCCAACCATACGGTCTAAGATACGTCTTGTCTGCTGTGCATCAACCAGATTCATATTAATTGCGCGCGGCTCCTTTAAGGATGCCTTTACTGCATTTTTTGTAATCTCATTAAAAGTGATTCTTTTAATCTGGTCATCTTCCAACTTCAGTGCCTTCGACAGATGCCATGAGATTGCCTCTCCCTCGCGGTCAGGGTCCGTTGCCAGATAAATCTTTTCAGCCTTTTTTGCTTCCTTACGAAGCTTCGCCAAAATATCCCCTTTTCCGCGGATTGTAATATACTTTGGTTCGTAATCATTTTCAACATCGAACCCTAACTGACTCTTGGGCAGATCCCTTACATGCCCATTAGAAGCCATAACCTGATAGTTAGCTCCTAAGAATTTTTTTATAGTGTTAACCTTCGCAGGTGACTCTACGATAACAAGATACTTCGCCATGCTTTCCTCCAGCAATGTACCATGCGTACATTTTTTCAATCGGAAATCACTATACACTCTTATTTTACGGATTGCAAGCCCTTTTTATTTTATTTCATATAAATTTTACGAATCTTACACATTAAATGTTCTTTTATAGCAGCCTCCTGCTTCTTCGCTGATGTAACCTTTTAGCTCCATCTGAAATAATGCACTGCATAAAGTTCCAGCCGGATATCCTGTTTTTTGCAAAAGAATTTCCATATGAACAGGTTCTCTTTCGATAAAGCGATACACATCCTGTTCAATTTCTGTCAAAGGCATCTTTTGTCTATGCATTTTTCTTGCTGCAGCTTCTAACTTAAAATCTGCAAGTATCTCCTGTGGTGATGACAACAGTACAGCACCATTTCTAATCAGCTCATGGCATCCTTCACTAAGATCTGAAAATATTGAACCTGGCACTGCATAGACACTTCTGCCCTGCTCACCCGCAAATTCTGCCGTAATCAAAGAACCGCTCTTTTTTCGTGCCTCTATAATTATGACAGCATCACAAATGCCGCTTATAATTCTGTTTCTGCGCGGAAAAAGAACGGGAATACTGCGTGTTTTCGGACGCATCTCAGAAATCACGCCGCCTTGACGTATTAGCTTTTCATACAATCCAATATTTTCCCGTGGATAACATATATCAACGCCACCGCCTAGCACTGCATATGAACTGCCTGCCTCAAGCGCTGCCTTTTGGCTGCAGCAGTCAATGCCATATGCCATCCCGCTTACGATCTGTGCACCTGCCGCTGACAGCTCTCTTGCGATTTCCTCTGCACACTCCTTCCCATAGCTGCTGCACGCACGCGCTCCGACAATTGCAATTTTAGGAAAATCAGACTTTGGAAGATTCCCCTTCACAAAAAGCCCAATCGGACGGTCTGCCACTTCCTTTAAAAGCACCGGATACTCTTCATCCTCTATTGTAACAAAACGAATTCCTGACTGTGAAAGCTTTTCGTATTCCGCCTCTATTGTTTTTTCCATTGCGCAGGCTTCATGATAAATTCTTTGCTCCCTTGCAGTAAATCCCATTTGAACAAGCTTCTCATCGCTTTGTCCAAAAACCTCACTCGGACCGCCAGCCTCCTCAATTAAACGGCGCACCTTAATAGGTGTAATCATCTGAAGGCATGTACACCAGTAATATGCTTTTTTTCGCTCCATTTTACATATCCCCCCAATATTTTCGATCAATACTCCGATAGCTTATCGCCTCTGCCAAATGTGCTTCTTTAATCTGCTCACTTCCCTCAAGATCGGCAATTGTTCTTGAGACGCGCAAAATCCGATCTCTTGCACGAACACTAAGACCCATTGACTCAAATGCCTGACGAAGAAGTTCTTCTTTTTGCTGGTCAAGATTACAATATTTTGAAAGTCTTGATCCCTTAAGCTGCGAATTAAATAATATTCCCTCTTCCTTATAGCGCATGCGCTGACGATTAATTGCCTCTGTGACACGTGCACGCATAGACGACGAATCCGCTCCCTTTTTTGCCTTTGACAAATCATCAAATTTTACTGCAAAGGCCTCCGTGCAAATGTCAATACGATCAAGCATCGGTCGTGAAATACGTTCTCTATAACGTCTGATCTCACCCACACTGCATCGGCAGCGGCTTCTGTCTGGAAAATAGCCGCACGGACACGGATTCATCGCTGCAACAAGCATAAATTCTGCCGGATAACTGCAGCTTCCATTGACACGGCTTATTGTGACCTTTCCATCTTCTAGCGGCTGCCTCATAATTTCTAGTGTATCACGCTTAAACTCTGCCAGCTCGTCTAAAAACAATACTCCATGGTGTGCCAGGCTGATCTCTCCTGGCCTTGGAAATCGCCCTCCTCCAGCAAGTGCAGTCGCCGAAATTGTGTGGTGCGGACTTCGAAACGGACGCTTTTTTATAAGTCCCTCCTTGTAGTCAAGAAGCCCAGCCACACTATAAATCTTTGTCACCTCAAGCTGCTCTTTATATGTCATTTCGGGCATAATTGTAGGTATTCTTTTTGCACTCATACTCTTACCAGAACCTGGTTGTCCAATATATAAAAGGTTATGAAAACCTGCTGATGCCACCATCGCTGCACGCTTCATGCGTTCTTGTCCATAAAGCTCATCATAGTCAAGCGAATCGTCTTCTTTGTCAGAAGTCTCATAAAGAACTGCCTGTCTGTTTTCTTCAAGCCGATCTGGATTATTTAACAGTTCCACAATTTCCTTTAACGTTTTCGTCCCGTAAACAACTGTCTCCTGCAGACAGGCAGCTTCCTTCGCATTTTCCTTCGGCACAACTGCCTTTTTTATCCCTGCCTTCTGTCCGCATTCTGCCAGTACAAGCGTGCCGTTTACAGGATGTATTTTCCCGTCAAGACCCAGCTCTCCAATAAATATTTTATTTTCCAATTCATCCATGCGCACAAAGCCTGCAGCAGCAAGCACTGAAAGCGCAATAGGCAGATCAAAATAGTTGCCCTGCTTTCTTAAATCGGCAGGTGAAAGATTGACCGTGATATGGCTTGGTGGCAGTCGAAAACCTGAATTTTTAAGTGCTGTTCGCACCCGCTCTCTTGCCTCCTTCACCTCTGCCCCAAGATAGCCTACCATATCAAAACTTGGCAGCCCGTCACTGATATCTGCCTCCACACACACAAGAATACCCTCGATTCCATTTGTGGTTCCCGTATACACTTTTGCAACCATTGCTTTACCCTTTCCTGTTCATTTTAAATAATTTTTTGTTTTTGAACGCACAAAGACAACCTGCCATATTTTGACAGATTGTCTTCTCTTAAGGTATCTTATGCTGCAGTTTGTCATTTTATGTAAATGCGCAAAACTATATTTTTCTTTTGTGTATAATCACTCCTGTTCGAAGTGTTCTTCGATCCAAGAAAGAATATCCTCCTGAACCTGTTTTCTTTCTGTCTCATGAAGAAGCTCATGACGCATTCCCGGATAGAGCTTCATTGAAACATCATGTATCCCCGCCCTTTTATAACGGTCATACACGCGCGTCACGCCCTTTCCAAATTCGCCTATTGCATCATCCCTGCCTGACAAAAGAAGAATTGGCAGTCTCTTTGGAATTTTTGCTGTTCCTTTATTTTGAGCAAGTTTCATCAAAATTCGGAAGAAATCAAGATATGCACTTACAGTAAACTGAAAGCCGCAATATTCATCACCGTGATAACGATCCACCTCATCTTGATTGCTGCTTAACCAGCTTGTGCATTCCTTTTCAAAAAAATAGTGATCGTTACTGTCTAACATCAGATAATTAATAAGATCGCTCCTGTAAAAATCACCGCGAAGCACACGTGTAAAGCCCGCCACTGCAAGGCCAAACGCTACCTTTAGCTTTCCTGGATCTCCTGTTCCCATTAAAATTGCACCATCAATCTTAGAGCCATACTGTGTAATATACTGTCTGGATACAAATGATCCCATGCTGTGGCCAAGCAATACAATATGACTATCTGGATACTGCTTTCTAATGTAAGCTGTCACACGTGCAACATCTGTAACAAGACAGCGATCTCCATTTTTCTTGGCAAAAAAGCCAAACTGTGAGCTAGTCAGCGCACTTTTTCCATGACCAAGCGTATCATGGCCAATTGCGCCGATACCGTGCGCATTCAAGTATTGTGCCAGCTCCTCATAACGCCCCATATGTTCCACCATACCATGTGTCATCTGAACGATAAGACCTGGCTTTGGTTGGTCTTTTGGCATCCAGATATACAAATGCAGACGATCTCTTCTGCTGCTTGAATCAATATACTTTTCTTTCATTTTCCGTGCCTTTCTGTGTTTTACATCATCAAAAAGCTTCTTAACTTCTCAAGTGCACTCTTTTCAATGCGGCTAACATACGATCTTGAAATACCAAGCACACTTCCCACCTCTTTTTGTGTGTGAACGAGATGTCCGAAAAGTCCATAGCGAAGAACCACTACTCGCTTTTCTTTAGGAAGAAGCACCGTCTGGATTCCCCTGTGCAGACGACATATATCCTCCTTTTTGCAGTAATGCTCCGAGGCATCACATTCACCAGATTCAATCACATCAAAAAGATGAATCTCATTTCCTTCCTTATCCGTTCCTATTGGTTCATATAAGCTGACTTCACGGCTCATCTTTTTTTCTGCACGCAGCAGCATCAGTATCTCATTGTCAATACATTTTGCCGCATAGCTCGACAATCGGTTTCCCCTTGAAACATCAAAAGTGTTGACCGCCTTTATAAGACCAATCGTTCCGATTGACAACAGATCATCCGTCTCCTTATCTGTAAATGCATATTTTTTGATAATATGAGCCACTAGACGCATATTATGCTCAATCAAAAGAGTCCTCGCCTCAGATGATCCCTGATTCATCTGTCTAAGATACTCCTTTTCCTGTGCCGCCGTAAGAGGTTTCTTGAACGTCTCCAAGCAAAATCCCCCGCTATGCACCTTTCTATATCATATGCAGTGACTCATTATTTCGTGCTTTTTTACCTTGCTTATACAGTTACCGGAATTTCACTTTCAGCCTCTTCTTTAAATTCTATGATCTGCTCCGGTGCTGCCTGAGGCAGTTCTGCTACAGATGACACACCAAAGCAGCGTAAAAACTCTTCTGTCGTAGCAAATAATACAGGACGTCCTGGCGCATCAAGTCTTCCAATTTCTTCAATCAGATCATAATCCATAAGCTTTGCGATTGCATGGTCTGACTTCACACCTCGGATACGCTCAATTTCACCTCTTGTGACAGGCTGCTTGTACGCCACAATAGAGAGCGTTTCAAGCACTGAATCACTTAAAACCTGCTTTTGCGGTCTTGACGCAATGCGTATCAAATACTCATAATACTGCGGCTTTGTGCAAAGCTGAACACTATCTTCCAAAAAGACAAGCTGAATGCCTCTTTGCTTTTCACTGTATTCCTTTGCCATATCCTGTAATATCTGTTTTATTTCTTCTTGTGTAAGCTTAAGTGCCTCTGCTAACGTTTTGATTTCTACGCTTTTTCCCATTGTGAATAAAATACTTTCCAAAATGGGATAATAGTCGCGTTTTTCCATAATGCTGTTACTCCTGTTTCTATCTGGCACATGCCTGTCAGCTGCCATCTTTATTCATTTGTATAAGCAGTTAATCATACTGCTCCATATCTTCTCTTGTGATCGTCGTGGTACATTCCTCATTCCAGTCAAGATGAATATCCCTAAATGTTCCCTCCTGCTTAACAGTAAGGCGTCCAATCTTGATTAACTCAAGACAAGCGAGAAACGTAACAACCACATCTGCCTTTGTATACTGCTTTTGAAGCAACCCTCGAAATGAAAAATGCTTCTTTTGCTGAGCATATTCATAAACAAGTGCCAGCTTTTGCGACAAGCGCACCGGATCCTTTTCAATATTGCCAAATTTGCTTCTCACAGGATCAATCTTGTCCACCTGACGGCGCGTCACCATACGATAAATTTCCTGAAGACGCTCTAATGTAACTTTGCTTAACATATCCTGCACATTAACAGGAGGCTCATATTTTGACACTTCATCTGGGATTGTGGGATCCTTGTAAAGCAGGCGTGACGCCAAAAGCTGTCTGCTTTTTAACTGCTCACCTAAACTTTTGTATGTTTTATATTCAACAAGACGAGTCACTAATTCTTCTCTTGGGTCAATCTCGTCGCCATTTTCATCCTTCTCAGCAGGAAGCAGAAGTCTGGACTTGATATCCAGAAGCGTCGCTGTCATGACAAGAAACTCGCTGACAATATCAAGATCCTCTTCCTCCATGGCATTGACATACTCCATATACTGATTTGTAATTTCAAAAATCGGAATATCGTATATGCTGACTTTATTTTTTTCAATCAAATGAAGGAGCAGATCAAGCGGCCCCTCAAATTTTTCCAGTTTGTATGATAACATCCGACACTCCTTTTCTATAGTTAGACGACATCAGTATAGCATACTATACAATGAAATTCAATGAGTTTTCCATGTCAAAACAACGAGCTGCGGCAAATTGTTAAGACGCACATTGATACTGTGCGTGCCTAAACCTCCGCTGACTATGATATTTGTATTTTTCTGTGTCACATTTCCTCTTGCAAGAGGTGAGAAAAACTGCAGCTGCGGTGTCATCACTCCGCCAAGACCAGGGATTCTAATGGTACCTCCATGAAAATGGCCACTAAGTACCAAATCGGCACCCCAATCGGCATATGTCTTTGCAAAGGTTGGTGTGTGAGCAAGCAGCAGTTCAAAGTTTTTGTCTGAAGCTTTTCCAATTTTCTTATCTATATACCCGGCCGATAATGACGGAATACGCCCTTTTCGATAGCACTCCCGCGGCAGCGTGATGCCGCTTATACGCATCGCGGTACCATTTTTTATGATCTCTTCACTTTTATTAACAAGAACATGCATACCACTATCTTTAAGCACTTTCCAGTAGCTCTGCCACCAGCCAGGATACGTAAGCGGTTCTTCTTTCATGCGCTGCTCATGATTGCCAAATGCGTAATACACAGGATATCGCTTAACAAGTTTTTTATACAAATTTGCAAGCATATCAAAATGAGGTGCAGCCCACTCCTTTACTACAAGCATATCACCGCCAATTACAACAATATCAGGCTGTTCTTTTTCAATTGCCGCAAGCAGCTCTTCATTCTCCATGCCAAAGCTATTATCATGCAGATCAGAAAGAAAAACAGCCTTAAAGCCATTCCATTCCAAACCAAGCTTATCTGTTTTAATGTCATAGTGCACAATGTCGAGATGAGTTAGTTCATATTCTGAGCGGGCAAACGCAGCTGCACCCGTAAATGCAGCTGCTGTGCCTGCCATAATCCATTTGTTCATTTATATTTCCTTTCGTTCTTTTAATCAAATTGCGGCGAATTTATTTAAATAACTGCCATCCACTGCAGCACAATATTAAGCAGATAATCGAAAAATTTTGCCTCACGGACAGACTCTTCTGCATAAATGCCAATGCTGCCAAGCTCTTTTCCATTCAGCCGGTACGTTACCGTACCGATCTGCTCTCCCTTTTCAATTGGTGCTGTAAGCTCATTTGTTGTGAGTATCTTTTCCATATTTGAAAAATCTTCACCTGACACAAACAGCCATGAAAATTTTTCCTTATATACAGCCGGAACCTGTTTATCTATTCCTCCCTTTACTAGTATAGGCATAAGTTCGGGAAGATTTTCATCCTGATACAGCTTACATGTTGTATAGCCAAATTGGAGCAGTGACTGTGCCTCAGTGAAGCGATCCTTATAGTTTGGACATCCCATGATAACAGCTATTAACTCAACACCATCCTTATTTGCTGTCGCACATACACAATACTTTGCTTTATTTGTTGAACCTGTTTTTAAACCTGTCGTATATGGGTACTGCTTTAAAAGCTTATTGGTATTGGCAAGTCCAAATTCCTTGCTTCCCTGCATTGTTACATGGGTAATATTTTCCATCCAGATCGTCGTATATGATTTAATCTGCGGATAACGTGTTATCAGTTCCTGCGCCATAAGTGCGATATCACGTGCTGTTGTATAATGATTGTCTGAATCAGTTAACCCACAGCAGTCCTCGAAATGCGTATTTTCCATTCCAAGAGAGGCAGCACGCTCATTCATCATCTGAACAAAGCTCGACTCGCTTCCTGCTATGTACTCTGCCATTGCAACGCTTGCATCATTTCCACTAGAAACCATAATGCATTTGATCAATGTGTCAACTGTCTGCTTTTCTCCTTCTTCCAGATAGACTTGAGAGCCTCCCATTGATTTTGCATAGGCACTCGTCACAACCTCATCCTCAAGGGAAATCTTTCCCGCTTCAATAGCATCAAAAATCAAAATTGCCGTCATGATCTTTGTTATGCTCGCAGGGCTTCTTCTTTCATCGGGTGCTTTCTCGTATATAACGCTTTTTGTAGAGGCTTCCATCAAAATTGCAGATGGACAGGTGAGCAAAATCCCACCTGTCGTCTCATCTGCACAGGAAGGCTGCGGCAAGCCAAATGTAGTTCCAAAAATAATAAGGCATAAAAAAGCGATCCAAATTCGTTTTTTCACTGTTTGCTCCCACAGGATGTTCACTATCATTTTAATTCAAATTGAGTCAAAAGTATACCTTGATTTTTACATTTTCTATTCTTCTTTTGTTTTGTTCGTGCATAAAATTTCCTGTTTTATGCGCTGCTTTTCAAGCCACAGCTGCGAAATCATTTCTGCGTTTTTTGCCGCTGCTGCAAGTGAAAAACAGACAATCACAGCCGCAATGATAATTATCATAAAAACAATCAGCCACATATAAGATCTCCTTTCAAACATTTACACTCTTATAGTATACCTGAAACGATAATCTTTACACTTGACATTCCAAATCTTCCTATTTATAATTGTGAGTGTCTTTACTAGATGAGAAAAGAGGAATTACTATGAGTTTTAATTTTGTGAAAAAGCTTCCTACACCTGCCGAAATTCGTGAACAGTACCCGGTATCTGACGCGATTATACAGGTAAAAAAGGAACGTGATGAGATGATCCGCAAGGTATTTACCGGCGAGAGTGACAAATTTCTTGTCATTATCGGTCCTTGCTCTGCTGATAACGAAGATGCAGTTTTAGATTATGTTCACCGACTGGCACGCGTTCAGGAGAAGGTTTCTGACAAGCTGATTCTGATTCCGCGTATCTACACAAACAAGCCGCGTACTACTGGTGAAGGCTATAAGGGCATGGTTCACCAGCCAGACCCTGAGAAAAAACCGGATATGTTAGCCGGAATACTTGCAATACGCCATATGCACATGCGTGCTGTTGCTGAGACTGGTCTGACTGCTGCCGATGAGATGCTGTATCCAGAAAACTGGCGTTACCTGTCAGATATTCTTTCATATGTTGCTGTCGGTGCCCGTTCTGTTGAAAATCAGCAACATCGTCTGACAGTAAGCGGAATTGACATTCCTGCCGGTATGAAGAACCCGACAAGCGGTGATTTATCTGTTATGTTAAACTCCGTTGTTGCTGCACAGCATGGACATGACTTTATCTTCCGCGGCTGGGAAGTTCAGACAGATGGAAATCCATTAACTCATACTATTTTGCGCGGTGCTGTTGATAAATATGGAAAAACAATCCCGAACTATCACTATGAAGATCTTTATCGTCTGTACGAAATGTATCAGGAAAGAAATCTGCTTAATCCGGCATGTGTTGTTGACGCTAATCACTCCAACTCTGGAAAAAGACATATGGAGCAGATCCGTATCGTAAAAGAAGTTATGCACAGCCGTACTCACTCTAAGGAAATTGAAAATCTTGTAAAGGGCGTAATGATTGAAAGCTACATCGAAGCCGGCAGCCAAAAGATTGGTGAACATATTTATGGCAAATCAATCACTGATCCATGTCTTGATTGGGACAGCTCCGAGCAGCTGATCTACACTATTGCAGAGCGCGTATAATACATACAAAAAAGTGCCAGCGTTTGACCGCCCGGCACTTTTTTTATTGGAAATAAATTTTTATCTGCGCGTTCTTGCCGAATCAAGACGACGTCTCCATCCTGCTGCTCCGATACCGCCTCGCTGTTCCATCTGAGCAACATGGCGTTCTGCTTCCTCAAAGAATCTGCGTTCCTTTGCATACTTGTCCACATTTAATACCATTCCAAGCTCTGCAAGCAGGAAAACAACAGATGTACCACCCGCACTGAAAAATGGAAGTGTAACACCTGTTGTCGGAATTACACTCGTAACAACCATCACATTTATCAATAGCTGGAGTGCGATCTGCGTAAACACACCTATTGCCAATACTTTTCCTTCAATATCCCATGCATTTTGCGCAATCTTGTAAATACGATACAGCAAATAGCCAAATAATGTCATCATTACGATAACACCAAACACTCCAAGCTCTTCGCAGATAATAGCCAAAATAAAGTCATTGTAAGAATACGACAGCTTGAATTTAATAAGGCTCTGTCCAAGACCCTTGCCCCAGAAACCGCCTGCGCCAATTGCATAGCGCGCCTGCATCGCCTGAAGACCTTCATCTGCTGCATACTCCTCTGGATGAAGCCATGCACGTATACGCACAAATCTAAAGTTTTCTGCGCCCTGATGCATCAAAAGATAAACAGTAACAAAAATTGCTGCTATGATAATTAATGCAAGACCAAGTAGGAAATACCAGTAAAGATCCGGCTTTTTTACACTTGATAAAATTATAACGGCACAAATACAAAACAAAACGATAACCGTACTTAAATTATTTGAGAAGAAAAATAAAAAGCCCAAAAGCGCAATAGCAAGCAGGCACGCAAGCAGCTGGTTATACCACCTGTTTAATCCCCAATAACTCACATAATAAGCGAAGAAAATAATTATGGCTGCCTTTATTGGCTCCGCTGCCTGAAAGCTTACAGGACCAAGTTTTATCCATCTTGTTGCACCAAGCTCACTGTGAGCTAGTGGTGTCTTTAGTGCCGCAATAATGGCCACTGCAGCTAAAAGCCAAAACCAGCCCCAACCAAACCGCACAATACGGTGATAATTAACATATGACGCAACAATCATTATAACAAATCCAAATATTACATTTTTAAGCTGATTATTCATAAAATAGCTATAATTCTTTGTAATCGAATTGTTATAGCTGGCACTGTATACCATAATAATTCCGTATACATTTAAGAAAATAATCGTAAAAAACAGATTATGATCAAGCGGTCCCCATACAACGCTTGTTTTCACAAACTCCTTCATACGACGTACAAGAGGCGCTTTCTTTTTTTTCATACAATATTAACCTTTCATTCTTGTTCTTATTTTTGAACTAAAGATGCAGCCGGAAGCTGAACAAGAAATGTACTTCCCACACCTGACTGACTCTCTACACTGACACAGCCGCCATAAAATTCTGTTACATGTTTTACAATAGAAAGACCAAGTCCTGTACCGGCAACTCGCTTGCTGCGTCCCTTGTCTACACGATAAAAACGCTCAAAGATACGCTTCTGATCTTCCTTTGCAATGCCTATACCACTGTCTTCCACACGAATTGAAAGACTTGTGCTGTCCATTGTGATATCGGTTTGGACAAAGCCGCCTGGTCTGTTATATTTAACTGCATTTCCAATAAGATTAGACAATATTCCCTGAAGATGGCTGCGATCCATATAAACAAACTCATCACAGCAATGGATTTCAAGCGAAACATTATTCTCATCTGCTAACGGCTTAAGTGTTTTTTTTACCTCTTCTGCCACACTCTTGACACATAGCATTTCCTTAGTCGGCATTAACTCCTTGGTCTCTAATCGGGAAATCATCAATATGTCATTGATCAGGCTTGTCATTTCCTCCACCTCTGAGTGAATGCGTCCTAAAAACTCTTTTTGCATCTGTGTATCTGATGCCATACCACTTTGAAGAAGCTCGGCATAGCCGCGTATTGCTGTAAGCGGTGTTTTTAATTCATGAGAAGCATTGCTGAAAAATTCCTGACGAATCGTCTTTTCTTTTTCAAGCTTTCGTATGTAATCCTGCACGCTTTTTGACATGTCAGTTGTTGTGCGAGCAATGATATTTAATTCATCATACTGGTAATGAGGAAAATTAAAATCAATTTTCTCATCATAGATACCCTCAAGCTTGTGTGAGATTTCAAGAATTGGCTTAGTGACGGAGGCGGCAAATTTATTAGTCAGCACACCGGCAACTGATAATGCCAGCAAAAGGCTAATCGCAATAGACGGTACCATCATTTTCATCAGATCTGTAATCACATCGTGATGGATAGAAATACGAATGACCTTATGCTGCGTTGGTGAACAATATGCCGCATACATCATACTTCCTTTGATTGTGCTGGAATTGCGCACCTTTGTTCCAAAGCCGTTTTGAAAAGCCTCCTTGACTTCCTTTCTGTTTTTGTGATTTTCCATCGTCTCTGGATTTCCAGTTTCAGAATCAGCCAAAACACTTCCATCATTATCAATAATTGTAATTCTATAATCATTATTCATCTGACTGCTGATTTCAACAATCTGTTTTTCCAGATCGCTGCTCTCCCAGTCAATTGTGGCATCTAACAAAAGCAGTACTGGCTTCATATCTTCCATGACGCGATGACTTGCCAGACGATAATATGACATACTGATGACAATACTGCTTATTGCCATCGCCACAATCAGTACAACAATAAACCGCTTTACAATCGCCCGTTTCATATAGAAGTGCCTCTTTTCCACTATATTTTTCTTACTTACTGATTTTCTAGTGCTTCATCTTCCTTTTGTGCTGCCTCACTCCTGTCAACAGCAACAGCATTGATGGCTTCCTTCATAACAGCCTGTACCTCATCCTCGCTCATCTGCATCTTTGCTGCGATTTCAGAAAGGTTAGGCTCACGTCCAAGCTCTTCTGCAAGCTTTGTCATGACTACATTTAAGACATTAACAGAAGCTGTTAATTTTTCTGCTGTCTGCTCACTTTGTTTTTGCTCTTCTGTAACTGCTTCCATTGCCATATGAACTGCGCGCTCACGAAGCTGATTAAAATAGGAAACTGCATCATCACCTACAACTGGATGCGACGCATAGTTTTTTAATACAAGCAAAAGTGCCATGTTTCCTTCCTGAACAAGATCTGATATTTCAACATCATTTCCTGCATACTTCGCTGCCTCACGCACGACATAGGCAAGGCTGCCCTCTGTCAGACGCTTCACTGCCTCCTCGTTTGGAAGACTATTTAACAATGCTTCCATCTCCTCATTTGTACACTCTGGAATTTCACTTAACTCATCCAGATACATCTGATAAAACTGGTTTTCCATAATTTAATTGACTGCCTTTCTACTATTTCTCCGTTAAATCTGCCTTCATTTTATGCTTTATGCATCAGTATTAGCCCTGCTGCAAATCGTCTTTATTATAGCGGATATTACCACTTAACGCAACCCTGCAATTACCAGAAAACAAAAACTATTGCTCAATATCTGCCCAAAACTGTTCTAACAGCGCTGTACAATTCGAAAGTTGTACAATGTTCATATCTGTCCAATCCGGCGGAAACTGACTTCGATACGATCCCTGCAAAAAACGCTCATCTAACAGGGCTATAACACCATAATCTTTGCTTGTGCGGATTAAACGTCCTGCTGCCTGCAATACTTTATTCATTCCAGGATAAAGATACGCAAATAGGAAACCATTTTTTCCTTCTTTTTCGTAGTGACTTTTTAGAATTTCCTGACGTGACCCTGTCTGCGGCAATCCCGTTCCTACAATAATAACACCAATTACAGCTTCGTTTTGCAAGTCAATTCCCTCTGAAAAGATGCCGCCCATAACGCAAAAACCGACAGTCGGTGTGTCCTGTTCTCTAAATGCATCAAGAAATTCTTCTCTCTGCGTTTCTGTCATGCTGCTTTCCTGACGAATATAGCGTACATTTTCTTCTTTTTCCATATAGGCTTCAACTTCATCGCGAAATGTGTATGATGGAAAAAAGACAAGATAATTTCCACGCCTGCTATTTGTTATTGCCTTAATGTACTGGCCTATACGAGTATATTCCAATGCTGTTCTTCTTGTATATTTTGATGATACATCTGCTGCTGTTACAATGAGACGATTTTTCGGGTCAAAAGGAGACGCAGAATAGATTGCCTTTGATTCTTCACCTTGTCCAAGAAGCTCCTTGTAATAACGAATTGGCAAAAGTGTTGCTGAAAAGAATATCGTTGAAATTCCCTGTGTGCAGCATTCCTGCAAACGCTCGGCCGGATTTACACACAGAAGATTTATCTGAAAGGTTCCCTGCGATGTATGTTCCATATATAACTCGTAATGCTCATTAAGCTGTTCATATACTTCCAGGAAATCTCTTACATGAAAGAAAAACTCACTTGCCTCTTTTGGAGCTGTCCATTCTGGATGTGTTTCACTCAATCGGTTTAACGCTTCATATAGTCGCTCTAATGCCATGACAAATGATCCAATTCCTTCACCCTCTGGAAGAACCTTCCATACATCACACTCTCTTTTTAATTCAAGGAGTTTGCGATTGCAGCTATTTATCTGTTTTACAACTGACTTAAATGGTTCATAATATTTTTTCGCGGCAAGAAATTCTTCTTTTTCAAGTTTAGCACTGTACATCTCTCTTGCACGCTCCACCAAATTGTGAGCCTCATCTACTAAAAATATGTACTCGCCTCTTTCACCGTCTGCAAAATAACGCTGCAGACGCACATGAGGATCAAAAACATAATTATAATCGCAAATTATGGCATCTACCCAATAGCTGACATCTAGTGATAACTCAAATGGGCAAACCTTATATTTCTTTGCGCAGGCAGCTAATTTTTCTCTCGTAATCTGCTCACAATCATGAATCAAATCAAATGCTGCCTCATTTACACGATCAAAATGACCTTTGGCATATGGGCATTGCACGGGATTACACTCCATAACTGTGTTCGGACAGATTTTTTCTTTTGATGTCAGAGCAATGTATGACATTTTCAGACCATTTTCTTGCAAAATATCAAACGCTGATACTGCCGCTGTGCGCGTTATCGTCTTTGCTGTCAGATAAAAAATCTTATCAGCGTACTCCTCTCCAACTGCCCATACAGCTGGAAATACAGTCGAAAGTGTCTTTCCGATCCCTGTCGGTGCCTGAATAAAAAGCTGTTCTCCATTTATCATCGTGCGGTATGCTGCCGCAACAAGACGTTTTTGTCCAGCACGATATGGATAAGGGAAAGACAGTTTTTGTATAGAAGCATTTCTTTCCAGACGATGCTCATACAAAAACTGCGCCCATTTTCCATATTCACTTATATAACGATCAAATTCTTCTTTGATTTCTTTAAAAGTATATACTTTTAGGAAACGCTTGATTTCTTCAGTTTCTGGATGGCAATATGTGATTTGTATGCCAATACAAATTCTTTTTTTCTCCTCGTTTTCTTCTGTAACACCTGCTGCTTTTGTATTCAGTACTTTTGCATACATATAGGCATAACAAAGCGCCTGTGCTACATGAACTTGTGCTGCACTATCTAACTTTTCCATATCCTGCCGGATAACTTTAATCTCATCAATGATAAAAGAAATCTCTGCTGATACATTCTCATCTGTTTGTGTCTGATAAAGTAAATTGGCTTGTTCTCCCTCTACTGATTTTTCATCTGGTGTAATAATGCCATCAGCTCTTCCTTCAAGTAAAATCTCAACATCCCTGTAATGTGCTGTATGCTTTAGAGAAACCTCTGCCTTATATGTACCCGGCATCGAACCTTGTATTTTGCGATGCAGACGACTTCCTATCTGCATCGCATCATACTGTGCTTTTGTGGAATGGCGATTATCAATATCACCGCTTCTAAGAATAAATTCTACCAGATTTCGCACTGAAATCCGCACTTGATTTTCAATCAGCTTATGCATTGATCTTTTCCTTTATGCAAAGTGCTCCTGCGCTGCGCCAAGTGCAATATCAAGCGCAGTCTTTTCTGGAATTTTTACTGTTACATTCGGAAGCTTCTTTTTAGCCATATTGATAATTTGCTCGCGGAAAAATGTATTCTTTACATTGACACTTCCCCACATCCATAAATCTGCCTGCAAAGCTTTTGCCTCTTGATTTGCAAAAAAGGCTTCATCAAGCTCACGTTTAATACGATTATCTGGCTTTCCTTCCATCTTACAGCATGTATCCCATACAATCGCAAAAATCTTAGCCGCACACTCCTTTATAATTGTTTTTGCTACCAGATCACCTTCCTCTGCCGCCTGTGCGCATAAAACAGCCAACCCTCCGACAGGACTCTTATCAAGCAAATGATCATTTACATAAACGTCAGCCTGCTCCAATGTTTTAACACCTGTCGCATTTGCAATCTTCTTTGCAAGAATTGGACAATTGATCCTTCCATCCAGCCAATCTGCATACGCTTTAAATGTCTGAAGACCTATATCATATGCACTTCCTTCATCACTCAATACATGATTCCATCCGCCGGTGCGAAAAACTTCTCCTGCCTCATTTCTTCCATAACAAATAGAACCTGTTCCAGAAATCGTGACAAGCACAGGTCCTTTAGACAAATATAAAAAGAGTTCACAGTCATTTACAGCCAAAATACGCTCCTTTGCAAAGCCCATCTCCTCAAAGATGCTTCTCATCTGCATTTCCTGCTCCTTAGAGTCAATACCGCTTGCCGCAATGCATATGCCAAGACAATCAGAACTTTTTAGTTCATACTTTGAAAGAGCTGCATCCATCAGTTTACGATACTTCTCTCTTCCAATCTCATATCCTTCTGTATTAAATGCACAGCCCTCACCTAAATATTCCCCAATCAGAGTCTTATCTTCTGTCGAAAACTTTACTCTTCCTGATGTTCCTCCGACATCTAATCCTGCATAAAACTTCATATATGTATCCTGCCTTTCTAAAATTGTATTGCTTCTATATATATATTGTACTGATCTTCCCTTACCAGGGATATTAACTGCAATGTATTATATCATACTTTTACAAATAAAGATACCCGGCCTGTAAAAGCCGGGTATTTTTATTTGTATTTACATTTATTGTATGTCCCTTAAAATGATGCTCGCATGCACCTGGTCCAAACTCGATGCTTGTAAGTCCCTGTAGTCCTCCTTTTTTCTGCTTATATAGTAAAAGGGCAAGGGCATTAAAACCCTTGCCCTCAAACTTTTTATTCGGCTGAAAGCTGAGTCAGCTCTCCAGTTTGCAGGTTATAACAATACGTTTTGATTCCTGCATTAGAATCTGCTGAATTATTTTCTGCACTCGTTTTTATATTTGCAGTGTTCTTTGCAGTCAAAATAATATAATTTTCCATGGCATGCTCCACTGAGACAAGCTCTAGTGAATCATCCGGCTCATAAATAGTTTGAAGTTCACTTCCATTTGGACGAACCTTTGCAAGCTTTCCATCATACAGACCATAGACCCAATTTCCATTTCCACAAAGACCAGATGGGTCTGAGACTCCATCAAAGTCAAGCAAAACAATCGTGCCTACATCTAAGTTGCAGCTGTACATAAGCTCTGTCTTTGTATCATAATAAATAAGATACGGTCCCATAACCTGTGCCCAAGCCACATCATTGCCATCATCAATGCCTAGTTCAAGACGCTGAATAGCTGTATGCTGATAATCGCTTCTTGTTATGTCTCCATCTGTATCCAAATAGTAAACCTTATCCTCACCAAATGTAAGGAAACGTTTAATATACGGATATGCTGTTCCTACAGGATCTCCTGTCATTGAATATTCACGATTTTCTGAGAAAATGCTTCCATTCATGATATATGCTTCTGTGCCAACGTTTGCTGCACTCAGCTGCAGATCTGTGCCATCAAGCTGTGTACTATACGCATTCAGAATACCATCCTGATAAGCAAGCATATAAACACGATAGCCAATAATATTAAATCCCGGTGTATTCAGTGCAACTTGTGCTGCTCCTGACAAATCACTCTGATTAGTATAGAGTGTCTGAAAAGCCTCATCGAAATTGGTATATTTTGCGTAAATACATCCCGAAGAAACATCTGGAATTGGAGTATAGCTTTCATTTGAAAAAGCTGGATACTTTGCTTTTGCCGCTTCATGATATGGATTTGTATTATCCTCCTCAGACTCGGATTCTGCTTCTGTCTCCATCTCAGTTTCTGTCTCAGATTCAGACTCTGTCTCAATTTCAGTTTCTATCTCAGATTCTGTTTGAGATTCTTTCTCTGTTTCTGCCTCAGATTCAGATTCTGTTTGAGACTCTTTCTCTGTTTCTGTCTCTGATTCAGTTTTATTTTCAGCATCTTGTGTGCTTGTTTCTGTCTGCTCAAGACTTGTTTTCTCTTGTTCAGTGGAAGCTGTCTTTGTCTCTGTTTCAGATTCTGTCTGTGTTTGAGACTCTTTCTCAATTTCAGTTTCTGTTTCAGAATCTGACTCTGTTTCTGTCTCTGATTCTGTCTCAGACTCATATTCTGTTTGAGATTCTATCTCTGATTCTGATTCAGTTTCTGCTTCATCCACAGATTTTTCTGTTGTGCTGCTCTCTTCTTTTAAGGAAGATGGCTCTGTACTGCCTGCATTTGAAGTAATTTCCGCACTATCAGATACAGCAGCTGTATCAGCTGCTGTATTCTGGGAAGTTTGATTATTTTCGTTATTATTTTCTGAATTATCATCTGCACTTGATGATGGAGCTGTCTCATAGGACGTTTGTGTTTCAGATGACTTAACCTCTGATGAATGCTCTTTTTCAGTATTCTCTTCTAATGCTTTGTCAGAAGATTTTTCTGGAAGCTTTGCAGACTCGTCTGCGTCTGGCTGATTTCCAGATGAAAACTGCTCGTTTAGTGCATTTACAAACTCTCCAAGATGACCTGTCGCTGCAAGGATCGCTGCAGCAAGCGCAATCGAAGAAACAAGAACTAGAAGCACAATCGGTACGACGTGGTGCTTTTTCTTCTTTACTTCTTCATATGTTTCCTCATCCACATCGACATATCTACTGACATCTTCCTGCTTCAAATCATCGATAATGGCCTTTTCATATTCATAGACAGAGTCATCCACAAGAGTTGCTCTTGGCATGCTCTTTACTAAAGATTCGTTTTGATTCTCTGTTTTAGAATCATTTTCATCTTCAAAGCTGTCATCCTCTTTTTGATAATCATCTTCCGAATATTCATCTTGTGAATACTCATCACTCAATGATTCTTCTACAAGATCGCTAGCAGCTTCCTCTTTAGAATCTTCTTCTAAATCAGCTGCATCGTCTGAATTATCGTCATAAGAATCAACTGCATCATCAGAATCTTCGTCATAAGAATCATCAGAATTTTCTATGTAGTCTGCGACTTCATCTGTTACAGACTCATCTTCACTTTCTTCAAGTGATTCTTCTTCATCTATTTCTGCAGACTCATCTTTTGAAGGCTCTGCTTCTACAGACTCATTTTCAGAAGACTCTGTTTCTTCTGAAAATGCTTTTGAAGAATCAGTTTCTACAGATTCATCTTCAATGTTTTGATTTTCTGATTCCGATTCAACTGTCTCAGAAGTTGTCTCTTCCTCTTCGCGAATCACTGGTTCTGATGTATTAGTAAGCTTTGCACCCGTCTTTAAAAGAGAAGCAACAAAATTATCCGCGGAGGTTTCCCACTCCTCATCATCTTCGTCTTCTTCCTCTTCTTCAAAAAATGTTTCAGCTTCCTCACTGTCTACATTCTCAGATTCCTCTGTATCATATGCAATATCAGTTTCAATATCATTATTAATTTCAGCATCAGTTTCGACATCAGTTTCAATATCAGCTTCTTCCTGCTCTGATTCCTCTGCCGATTCAGTATCTTCGCTAGAAGGATTTGCTTCTACCTGCTGAATTTGATCAAGATCCGCTTTGTCAAAAACTTTTGTTTTTTCTGCTTCATTCTTTTCTTCCTGAAGATCCTGCACATTCTGTGCCATCTTCTTTTGCAGCACATCAAGTTCCTTTTCAAACTTTTGTGCCGCAGCAATTTCTTTTTGAATGGAGCTTTCTGCTTCCTCAATCTCAGAAACAAAATCTTCTTCAACTGGCTCTGGAGAAACAGTTTCAGTCTCTTTTGTCTCTTCCTTTGGCAAAGATTCACTTTCCTGTGTCTTTTGATCTTCTTCCTTTACAGTTTCCTGCTTTGGAAGTTTCTGAATACGACTTTGAGTTTCTTTTGCCTGCTGTAATAAACGGGCAAAAGCAATATCCGCCTGCATCTGTGGAGATGATTCCTGCTGTGCCTGCGTTACTTCCACTTCTTGTGAAGTAATTTCTTCTTCAACTTCCTCAGATGATACCACTTCGTTTTCTGCAGTCTCAGTTGTATTTGTAGCTTCTAAAGATTCCTTCTCAGATTTTGCTTCTTCTGGTTCTGAAGCTCCTTCCTCGGATTCTACTTCTTCTGGTTCTGAAGCTTCTTCCTCGGATTCTGCCTCTTCTGGTTCTGAAGCTTCTTCCTCGGATTCTGCCTCTTCTAGTTCTGAAACTTCTTCGGTTTCTGAAACAGCTTCCTCAGACTTTGCCTCTTCTGGTTCTGAAACTTCTTCGGTTTCTGAAACAGCTTCCTCGGATTTTGCTTCTTCTTGTTCTAAAGCAGCTTCCTCAGGCTTTGCTCCTTCTGGTTCTGTAGCTTCTTCCTCTGATTTTACATCGCCCTCTGCCTGCTCTGGCTTTAAGTTCAAAAGCTGCTTTACTTCTTCCTGCTTTTTAAGCTCCTCTGCCTCTTTTTGCTCTTGAAGGGCTTTTGCTTCCTCTGCCTTACGTATTTCTTCCTTCTCTCTTCTAACTCTTTCGAGCGATTCAGATCCGTTTGCAAAGTGCTTTCTTACAGCCAACTGATAAAAATGTTCGGCATCATCAAGTGACTTTTCTGTCACATCACCTTCCTCATAAAACTTTCCAAGGTAATAACATGCCTCTCCATTTAAATTTTTCTCCTGATCCTTTGCTTTTGACAGCCACTCAAATGCCTGCTTCTCATCGATCTCGGCCACCTCGCCATTAGCAAAGCTAATACCAAGAACGACAGCAACTGTTGGATCACTGCTGTCTGCACACTCAGATGCCCATCTGCATGCTTTTTTCAAATCATACTTTGCTGCATCCTGATCAAAATAATAATGCACCAGATATTCCTGGGCACGTATATTTCCTTCCTCTGCTGCCTCTGTCATCAGACGCTCTGCAATGGAAATATCCTTTACCGCTAACGGATTTCGAAAGTAAATCTGTGCAAGCTCAACCTTCGACTCAGAATAACCCTGTCTGGCTGCTTTAAAAAACCATTCTGCAGCTTTTCCGTAGTTTTTGCTTACTCCGCCATAGCCATTTTTATAAATTAGTCCCAGATTATGCTGCATCTGCGGATCACCGTGAGATGCGGCACTGCTGTACCATTTGAGTGCTATGATTTCATTTGCCTCTACACCGATGCCAAATAAAAAGCAATAGCCTAAATTATACTGTGCATCCGCATAGTCCTGCTGTGCTGATGCCTGATACCAGTAAACAGCAGCAGCTTCATCCTTTTCCACTCCTCGGCCCTCTGCATAGCAATTTGCCAGTCCATATTGAGCCTGCGGATTTCCAACCTGGGCAGCTTCGTAAAACCGCCTTGCCGCTTCCTGAAACCAATATCCGGCAGCAGACATATCCTGCTCTAGTCCAATGCCTTCCTCATAGCAGATACCAAGCTGATACTGTGCTTCTGCATTTCCTGCATTCGCTGCTGAGTAAAAACACTGTGCTGCTGCACTGTGATCCACAGCCGTACCGGTTCCATTTTTGTAGCAGATACCAAGCCTCGTGAGCGCCTCAGTATTTCCCTGCTGTGCCAGGCGGTACAATTCTTCAACTGTATGTGTATTCATGCTTGTACCCCTTTGAAATCTTATCATAAATTGAATCACAACAATTTTACCACACTTAATGCTTCTTCGCAAGCACTATGCCGCAGTTTTTGTTCTTACCATTTTCTTACAGTTCACGCGTCATGTTACGAAAGCCCTTCGGTGTAATGGTTTCGTCGCCGGACCAAACTCCGCAGGTTCCTTTTATGTTCTTTCTTATCATACA
>OGPP01000772.1_pt1 | contig 29781 bp, 32 predicted proteins | sample 1553021 | NCBI WGS metagenome assembly OGPP01 (sample SAMEA2580217, study PRJEB22360) | human gut metagenome | biome: human gut; feature: human-associated habitat; material: faeces | place: Denmark | collected 2008/2010
ATAGACGCAGTCTTGGAATTGCTTAATTCAGGTCCAAGAAAGCGTCCGCACCCCCTTTTGAACTGTTCCCTCCAAAACAAAATCGGCTTCTGGATCAGCTTTCTGGCTTTTCTTTAAATTTTCCAGGCATCTGCAAAACGTATTATAACGATTAATAAATTTGTTTTCCATATCGTTCAATGTCCTCCTTTAAATATTGATTACGCACATTATCATAATCAACAACATCAATCTTACGCAACGTTTCTATTTTTTCCACTGCATCTTCCAGTTTTAATATATCTTTGCATCCCTTAACAGCAAAATCAATATCACTTCTTTCTAATGCTGTATTTGTTGCAAATGATCCAAAAAGTATTAAATGCTCTACTCCCTGTTTTTGGCAGATATCTATCATTTCTTGTATGATTGTTTCGATACTCATCATTGACATAAAGTATCTCCCTTCTACTGAAAAATTTTTCAAGCCCGAAAAAATTCCTTATTAACTGCTTTACTCGTGCAATTCAAGCGGTAAACCGTCCGGGTCATGGAAGAAAGTCATCTTCTTGCCGGTATAATCGTCAACACGAATTGGCTCACATTCAATTCCTGCTGCTGTCAGCTCTTTCACCGTCTGCTAAACGCTATCAACGCAAAACGCAAGGTGACGCAAACCACATGCCTCCGGGCGATTCACTCGCTTCGGAGGATTTTCCTCTGCAAAAATCTCCAACTCCGTAAGCTCATTGACACGCAGATCTAGCTTCCAGTCTTTACGCTCCGGGCGGTAGTTTTCCCTGATGACAGAGAAGCCCAACCTGTTTACATAGAAATCCTTAGCTGCTTTGTAGTTAGATACAATGATTGCAATATGATGTATTTTTGATAAATTCATTTTTCTCACACTCCATTTCTTTTATTTTAAGGGCTAAGCCAAGGGGACAGTAATTAAGCCGGATACACAATAAAACAGCCACCACACCTGTCCCCACTGGTTCTGTATCACCACTTCTCAGGCATTTTAACTATTTGAATTTCATAACAAACAATATTATCAATACATGAGTTCAATTCCCTCTCTAACTCTTCTTTAGAATACTTTTTAGGATTATTTATAAAATTCTTCACCATATTTAAAAACGCATTTGCAGACGAATAATACTTGAAATAATCCTTTAGTTCTTCATATATTGGCTGTGTAAAATAATCGCTTTGTACATGCTCATATAATAATGCTATCTTCTGAATAGCAAATTTTTTTAAATGATCTCCTTGTATCACTATATTCTCTTCACTTGCTTCCTTGTTATATTTCATTTCTTCCATTACTCTATTATTATACTCATCAGCCTTTGCTTGTACTATGCATTGGCACATTTCAAAACATGCTATACATAGAGTAACAAACAATGTTGGAGAATCGTTTTCTTTAATAAAATAATCATATACAACTGTAAATAAAATTAATACTCCATAGCAGATTCCTTTATATTTAACATATTTCCTTAAATTTTGTTTTTCCTTTTTATTTTCTGGAAAATACGCTGAGCTCATATTAGCCCATAATAAAAAAATCAAGGGAATTATAATTACTATTATATACATCACATTCATATTTTTAACCTTTTCTAAAATAGATAATTATTTTTATCAAATCGCACTTAAACTATATTAACTAATACACTATCTCTTGTAACTTCTAAATCTGATAAAAAATGATCACCTTGCCTCCGTATACACAACCCCTTTTTTTAGGATAATATTAGCATATTGAGCTGTTTCACCTGTTGCAACAACACAGTATGCATTTTTCGCTCTCTCATAATACGCAAAGCGTTCCATAAATTCAACTGGCGTGCCTGGTTCCTGCTCATTTAAAATTTCTTTATATTCATCCCAAATCACCGGAACTACTGGATCTCCCGGAACCACTTCCATCAAAATAAAACGATCTTTTTCATACGTATCAAGCGGAAAAAGCGGCAAAATTGCTTTCAGTAAATCTGCTGCTCCTATTCCGTCTGCACGAATAACACGTTTTCCTGTTGTCTCAGACGGAAAATTTGCATCTGCAAGAACAATCTCATCTCCATGTCCCATCTCACATAAAACCTTTAACAGCTCCGGACTAATTAACGGTGAAATTCCTTTTAACATATTTTTCTCCTCCTGCAAAACAGTCTGCATGCATAATGCATGCAGACCTTTCATTTACTAAATATTTATACAAACTGACACTGCCATACAGATACACCACTGTCCTGGAACACATCATGTAAACGCTCCTGCAGCTGTTTGGCCGTAATACCCTTTTTCAATACAACCTGAAGGAAACCACCGCCTCCTGCACCACAGATCATCTTTGCATCAATAAGATCTTCTACTGCCTTAAAAATCATATCAATACAAACATTTGTACATCCGCTGTCAAGGCGCTTGCTTAATTCCCAATGTTCATTTAAAAGTCTTGCAAACGCATCCACATCGCCCTTTTCAAGTTCAAAGCGCATTAAAACCGCACTTCGCTGGATTTCATACAGAACCTCGACTGCATCTGGATTGCCACCCACATATCGTCCTACTACATCGCGCAGCAAATTTCTGGCAAGACGACGCTGTCCAGAATAAATCAGACAGAAACGCTCATCAAGTTCTTTCATTGTCTGTTCACTCACAACACATGGCATACAGCTGATCTGCTGTCTAACTTCTGCATGAGATGTCACCATCTTAATTCCAGGTGCAAGACCTCCTACCTGATCCTGCCAGCCTCCTCCTGTTGACATAATCTGTTCCATACAAAGCACACGGTTATATAGTTCATCATCCTCTAACTTACGTCCTGTAATTTCATATAATGCTTTCACACATGCACCGGCAAGGATAGAAGATGTTCCAAGACCAGAGCCACGAGGAATATTGATTACCCGTGTAGATAAATATAAGCCACTGCCCAACTGATTTGTAATCTCCTCAATTGAACGATTCTCACTATACGGAATCAGACCACATGCAATTAATGCTGCCTTATGAAGTGCAAATGGATCATATGGATTACTTGAATCCTGCAGCTGCTTAATATCAGTAAATTCCTGCTCTGCTCCACTGTCTGCACTAGCCAAAACAATTCTGTTTCCTTCAATGCGACGTGCAATTGCCTCAATCGGATAATTTCCATCTAATAATACTGCTGCATTCAGAACAGTTCCGCCATGCTCCATGCAGTATGGCGGAGTATCACTCCAACCACCTCCCCAGTTTACACGAACTGGCAGACGAACAATTGACTCTTCCTTAGAAAGCTTCGTTTCCCTGCTGCACTCAAGTCCTGCGACAGCTGTATCCAAAACTGCCTTTCCAATCGTATCAAAACAATTGTCCATATATGTTTCTTTTACAAGTGACAGCATGTAATAAATACGAATCTTACGGCTAAACTGTTCAAGATTACGACTATCCAAACGTTCTGCTTCTCTCAAAAGCAAACGTTCAACGCGTGGTGAAACATTTCCTCCGCAAGATATAAATGCCTGCTTTAAATCAACTTTATTATCAATAGCTTCTAAAAGTGATTCCACACGGACCTTATCATCTAATTTATCCTGCCATGGAAGAATTGCTGTCACATCAGCCATATTAAAACTATCCTTTAATGAAACAAAAGAGTCTTTAACAGGAAAACCCTGCTCATATGCCTGCAGCGCAGCATCTACTGCTTCACGCATGGTACGGCAAATAGGATAAATTTTTGCTGTCCAAAGCGGCTCTGAAAGCTTCCTTCCAAACAGGCTACATTCCTTTGGATTATCATTTACCCCATACATACGAGCAACAAACTGCTCCTCACCAAGCTTTAAACCATGAATCACGGCACCGTCTGGAATATTCTGTCCATCAAGCGTAACACCTGATACCACACAATTCGTTCCAATCACTGTTCCATGGTGAACATAGCTGTCCTCTACATAAGTGCCCTTTCCAATCTTTGCACGCTTGCTGATATAGCTGTTTCCAGATGCATAGCCACTGCGGATGCTTGTACTATTAGTATTTACAAAACTATTCCATCCAAGATATACAAACTGTTCCATTCCCTCTGTCATCAAATGGCGCAGCTCTTTTGTCGTTCCAAAATGGATAAATGCAGCCGGTGACATGCGAATCAGCTTCATATGAAATGTATGAAGCACCTCCCAAAGTTTCGTGCGACACTCATGGAGTTCTGGCGTAAAATCACCTTCCGGTGTTTCCTTATAATACTGCTCCAGCGAGGACTGAGATGCCAGTGGATATAAAAAGTCTGCATAAAAAGACAGTCTTGTATTTTCATTTACATAAGCATCAAACTGCTCTGGCGTATCTACCAATTTATATAATGCCTTTAACAGATCTGTATCCATGATAACAGCACCTGTATCAATATCAACATTTCCGTTTTCATCTGCAGCCTGCAGCTCATGAAGCTGATCTACTGTTTTCTTATGTAAAAATCCACCTACATTTCCCTGCTCATCAACACGGTATACACCATGATTTTTTCCAATCTCAGCAGGTTCCTTAATTGACAATGCCGCTGCTCCGCTTCCGTAAAAATCAATCTGAAGTGGATTAAACAACAAAAGAACATCACCTGAACATACAAGCATACCAGCACGAATACGCGCTGCTACTCCGCACATAGAAATCATAAACTCATCAAAAAGTGTAGATCTTCTGCCATTTGGAAGCAGACGCGGAACAGGCGAGAACAGCTTGCCACATGCAGAATACTGAGGCACGCGCTTACTGTCTCCGCCAGAATGAATCACGAGAATACGCTTATCATCAAAACTTCCTGCATCCTGATATATGTAACGCAGCACATTTAATGTAGCGCCGCCGCTTCCCACTCTTTTTCCATCTGGATCTGGAAGAACTGCATAATGAATAGACTTTGGCAGCATTCCATGATCAAGACGGTACTGGATCTGCATACGATACGACTGCGCCTGTGATTCATTTGACGCAGTCAAAATCACGTAATCCCAAAGCGGCATTTTTTGTTTTTCAAGCAATTCCATATATTGCCTAGTACAATCCTCATAAGACTGCTGAAGAAATAATGTTTTGTGTGACATGTTATCTTTTCCTTTCACCTTATATATTCCCTATTATATCGTACTTTTTTTTTAGCGTCCACTAGATTTCATACTTAATCTTATCATGAACATTAACATTTTTTCCCATCTGGACCTCAATTACTTTTAGCTCTGTCTCTGCAATAATAGTATGACGACAGCCTGCCTTCATTTCAATAACATCACCTGGCTTTACAGACCGTTCTTTTTCATTTAAAACTACGCGGCCTGTTCCAGAAATAATGTTCCATACTTCATCACGAAACTCATGACTGTGATAATTCATTTTATGTCCAGGATTTAAAGTTACCTTGATCGTAAGGCTCTCTTTCTCAACGTCCAAAACACGAAAGCTTCCCCATGACTTCTCAGCAAACATAACTCGATGATCCAGTGTATTGACAAATGGCTTAATATAACTCGATTGCTTTTTATCTGATACAAGAATGCCATCTGGACTAGCAGATACAACAACATCCTTTAATCCCATACAAAGCACTGGAAGATTAAGTTCATTTACGACATGCACATTCTGGCATGTCTCACTAAAAAGCGCCTGTCCAACATTACGGCTGTCCATTGCTTCTGTAAGAGTATTCCACGTTCCCAAATCCTTCCACATTCCAGAAAAACGCATTACTTCGATTTTTTCCTCATGCTCAACAACTGCATAATCAAAGCTGATTTTCTCTAATGTCTCATATTTATCAAATAAATCCTGATAATCAGTAAAATCAATCAGCTGATGTGCTCTTTCCAATACATAACCAAGTCGAAGTGCAAACACACCGCCATTCCAAAGAGCTCCCTGTGTAATATAAGTTTGAGCAACCTCTTCTGTTGGTTTCTCCTTGAACATAGAAACTGAGCTGATATTTTCCAGCGACTTTGGAATAATATAACCATACTTTGCACTTGGATATGTAGGCTCAATTCCCATTAAAACAAGATTAGCCGAACTTTCTGCCGCACGCTTTTCAAGCGCATCAAGAGCTTCAAAATAATCACTATCTACATAAGGATCAACAGGACAAATTACAATAGCTTCATCTAACGGCAGATGCTTTTTATCCTTCAAATAAGCTGCCGCCAGTGCAATAGCCGGAAACGTATCTCTTCTACAAGGTTCAACACTAATTCCAACATTTTCTCCAAGCTGATTATGAATTGCTGAAACCTGAGACTTTGATGTTGCAATTGTCACATTAGCATCAGGATCAATACTTCTAATCTGACGATACACTCTTTGCACCATCGATTCAAGTGTTCCATCCTCTTTATGAAAAATCTTAATAAACTGTTTTGATCTAATATCATTTGAAAGCGGCCATAAGCGCTGTCCAGAACCACCAGATAACAATACAATATTCATTTTTCTATCCTTTCTTATATGCGAAAGGCCGCTGCCCAAATTGGGTAACGGCCGCATTTCATTTAATCGTTATCGTTCAGCCCTCATCGGGTTATTTAAAAAGTCTTCATAGGACAGACGGATTCCCTCCTCAAGCTCAGTCTTGTATGTCCAGCCAAGATCCTTAGCCTTCGATACATCAAGCAGCTTTCTAGGAGTGCCATTTGGCTTTGTTGTATCCCAATTGATCTTTCCAGTATAGCCGATTACTTTTGCCACCAACTCTGTCAGCTCTTTAATTGTCAGCTCTTTTCCTGTTCCGGCATTGACAGTCTCATCTCCGCTATAGTTATTCATTAAGAATACACATAAGTTTGCCAGATCATCTACATACAAAAATTCACGAAGCGGTGAACCATCTCCCCAACAAGTAACTTCCTCAAGACCATTTACCTTTGCCTCATGGAAACGGCGAATAAGTGCTGGAAGCACATGACTGTGAGTAGGATGATAATTATCATTAGGGCCATAAAGATTTGTAGGCATAACACTGATGTAATCAGTGTGATACTGGCGATTTAAAAATTCGCAATACTTTAATCCAGAAATCTTAGCAAGCGCATATGCCTCATTTGTCTTTTCAAGTTCAGAGGTCAAAAGACAGCTTTCCTTCATAGGCTGTGGTGCCATACGCGGATAAATACAAGAAGAACCTAAAAATTCAAGCTTCTTGCAGCCATTCTTCCATGCAGAGTGAATCACATTCATCTCAAGAATCATGTTATCATACATAAAATCAGCCAATGCATTCTGATTTGCCACAATACCGCCAACCTTTGCTGCTGCTAAAAATACGTATTCTGGCTTTTCCTCTGCAAAAAATGCCTCAACCGCATCCTGACGGCGTAAATCCAGCTCAGCATGTGTACGAGTCACAATATTCGTATATCCCTGGCGCTGTAATTCTCTAACAATCGCAGAACCTACCATTCCGCGATGACCTGCTACATATATTTTTGCATTCTTGTCCATCATAATCGTCACCTATTTCTCGCTCTTTCTAAATTACAGAGCAGCCTCCTTCATTGCTTTCTCCTGCTTTGCAAGCTGTCTGTCATGCTTTGCCATGATCTCAACTAACTGTGCATATGTTGTCTTCTGCGGATTCCAGCCAAGAACAGTCTTTGCCTTTGTCGGATCACCCCACAGATTGTCAACATCAGTCGGACGGAACCATGCCGGATTTACACATACAAGCATCTTTCCAGTCTGTGCATCATAGCCCTTTTCATCAAGACCAGTTCCCTCCCAACGGATAGTGATGCCATTTGCTGCAAATGCCTTTTCTGTAAAATCACGTACTGTATGCTGCTCACCTGTTGCAATAACAAAATCTTCTGGTGTCTCATGCTGCATAATCATCCACATGCACTCTACATAATCCTTTGCATAACCCCAGTCACGTAAAGAATCCATATTTCCAAGCTCCAAATGATCCTGCAGTCCCTCTGCAATACGACCTGCTGCCAACGTAATCTTTCTTGTAACAAAGTTTTCACCACGTCTCTCAGACTCATGGTTAAACAATATACCATTTACAGCAAACATGCCATATGCTTCACGGTATTCCTTTACAATCCAAAAACCATACTGCTTTGCAACTGCATATGGAGAATACGGATGAAATGGTGTTGTCTCCTTCTGCGGAACTTCCTCAACCTTTCCATAAAGCTCAGATGTGGATGCCTGATATACCTTTGTCTTCTTTGTCAGACCAAGTATACGGCATGCCTCTAAAATACGCAGAACGCCAAGTGCATCTACATCGCCAGAATACTCTGGTACATCAAAAGATACCTGCACATGTGACTGTGCTGCCAAATTGTAAATTTCATCCGGATTAACCAGACTTATAATACGAATTAATGATGAGGAGTCCGACAGATCTCCGTCATGAAGTGTAATTTTTCCCATCAAATGATCAATACGTGCTGTATTTGAAATAGACGCACGGCGTGTAATTCCATGAACCTCATATCCCTTCTCCAACAAAAACTCTGCCAGATAAGAACCGTCCTGTCCTGTAATTCCTGTAATCAATGCAACCTTAGCCATAGATATAACTCCTCTTTTGATTATTCTTGTTTTCAGTTTCCTCTTTATTTTATTCTTTTCAAAAGAAAAAAAACAGAGCTTATCTTGCATTATTTTTGCACTATATTGGTTTTTACCATTACTGCCACTGCTTGCGGTATTTTTTTGGACTGATTCCCTCTGACTTTTTAAACATTCTGCTAAAATAGCCCGCTCCATCCATTCCAACAGCACATCCAACCTCATCTATCGTCATTTGTGTAAAACGAAGCAGCTGTTTTGCCCTTGTAATACGCCTTGAAATCAGATAGCTGCTGATCGTCACTCCATACGTTTCCTTAAAAATTTTCAAAAGATAATACTTATTAATAAAAAATTGTGCCTCTAAATCATCTAATGTAATTTTCTCAACATAATGCTCGTCCATATAATTTTTTACAGAAACTAGCTCCATACGCTTCTTTGAAATTGCTGAATTATCAGGATTCCAAGATTCCTGCATAAGAAGCGTTAAAAGTGTACTCAAGCTTTCATTAATTCGCATATCACGTATATAATCAGATGATCCTGCAAGCTTATACAACTGCTTCAAAAGTTCTTCAAATACTTTACTATTCTCCGGGTGAAATATTGGCAATCCACCTCGTTCTTTATATTTTTCATAAATTGCCGTCATACTTGTTCCATAAAAATGGCACCATGCAAGTGACCATAAATTTTCTGATGTACTGTGGCTGTATGGTTTTTGACAATCAATAAAGACACAATCTCCCTGTTTTAGCTGATATTGACGTCCTTCATACGTTAAGCTTCCTTCTCCATCCAAAACAAGGAAATATAAATATGATGTCAGCCCCGATCTGGTAGATGTATGTGGACTGCGTGCCTTCAGCGACCCTACTTCCTGCAAATTAAGAAGTGCACTGCGCGCAAATAAAGATGGGGTATATAAAATACGGTCAGACTGAACCGATGCTTCACTATTTAAAAATAATTCCTGCATAAAATTTCTACTCCGCCTATTTTTCTTTAACTTCATTTTCTAATACTGACAGTATACAAGACAAATTCAAGACATGCAAGCTAATCCTTCTTCAAAGGAAAACATATTTGCAAATTAATAATTTTCTTCTTACTCTTACACTCATGTTTTTCCATCATTTTCTTTAACAACAACAAGAACACCTGATAATCCGTGTCATCCTGAAAAATAACCATTCTGCGTATTCCCCTAGCCATTGCATGATAAGTTGCACCAGGATACCAAATTCTTTTTTGACGAATAATATCACCCTCTCTCCTGTATTTTATCATTCGCAATACTATCATTGATGATTGTATATAAATATAGATAAAAGCACTGCGCTTTTATCTATATTTACTTTTAATGTGGTCACTTTGCTTCCTGATCACAAAGCTCAACCTTTATCCTTTTTCCAAGAGCGCTAGCATATTTTTGCAACACAACTAATGTCGGTACTCTTGAACCGTTTTCAAAACGCGCAATATTGGCTGGTAATATTCCTGTAATATCTGCTATATCCTGCTGCGTTTTCTTCTGGTATTTTCTTTCTGCCACTAATTCTGCAATCAATGCAGATGACATTTGCAGCGTATTTTTCTGAATTTCTTCTGCATAAGCCATAAGCCGTTTTTCTCGTGCCTTTTTTTGTGTCCGATGCTTATTCAAAACTAATTGTAACCGGATCAGATATACAAATCTCATCATAAGAATCGCCATCCAAAACTGCTACTTTAAATTCCAAATACTCAAGATCTTCCATCGGACAATACTCATCATATGATTCATACATGTCTATTTCATCCTTGGATTTCTTATTTGGGGCTAAATTAGCTGAATACACAGCGTAAAACATAAAATCATTTAATGAAGCATCCTCATACTGTACAATGATTTTTTTATCAGTAAGATTTTCTGTTATAAAATTAATCGAATATCCATCACCATACTCATCTTCCTTAATTCCATTATAAGTAATTATAACAGACTCATCCTGATAAATTACATCTCCTATTTCTGTAACATTAGACTCTCGCAACTGCTTTCGTTCTTCTTTCAACACTGCAATTTGCTTCTCCAAATCGTGAATCTGCTTCTCAATCTCCGAAATTCGATCCTCATTTCCTGAAACTACACTTTCCGCCTCAGTACTGTCCTTTGTTTCTTCAACTGCCTCACTAATCTTTTCTTCCGTACTGGTTTCTTTTGCCATTACTGGAATTCCTGATACCACCAATGCTGCCGCCATTACTGTAAAAAATCTTTTTCTCATTTCTACCTCTCTCCTCTTCCAAGTTTATTACAAAATATTTCTTACAAAACAAAGTACCAGGGGCTGGCACGTAATTGCCTACTATACCTTATATGCCATACTTCCTTGCTGCCCATAGAATCCCATGCGCAGAGCTATTGCAGCAAATCTCGTTATCCATCACCATACTGACCGCCTGTTCTAACGGCATGACCAATACCTCGATTTCTTCTGTCGCGTCCAAATGCTGCCCACTGACCTTACGGCAATGATCTGCAAAGTATATGTGCATATAGTTTGTAAGCTTCGCGGAACTTTCTACTGTTCTTCCAATAAACTGCCAGTCCTCAGAAATATAACCTGTCTCTTCTAGCAGTTCTCTCTTTGCAACCTCCAGACCTTCCTCGCCCCTTTCAAAACCACCTGCAGGGATCTCAATCAAGTCTCGGCCAAAACAATATCGATATTCTTTTTTCAATATGATATTTCCATAGTCATCTAATGCTACAATTGCCGCCGCCTCGTTAATCGTAATGGCATAAAAATCATCAATATGTTGCCCATTTGGAAGCTCCAAAGCATCTTTTCTCACCTTCACCCACTTAGTATCAAGCAGCGCTTGTGAGCATATCGTTTTCCATTTATCCATGCTTTACCTCTAATGTTATTACGTGGTAACTGTCACATAGTACCTGAATCTGGTAACAATGTGATCAATGCCTCACTGGCTTTTTAATTTTTATTTAAGGCAGATACCACTCTCAGTATATCACAATTTCATACATTTTTACAGACACTTTCTTACCTTCATCACCGCACAATACATCAATCCGCCAATTATTCCATATCACTACTGCTGAAAATGGCAACATCATAATCACGTTTTCAATGCACTCGGTTGTCAGCTTCTGTTCGCCATTCACTGTCTCCCATATTCCCAGCCGCCCATGACCTTGAACAACGGGGTCATACACAGATTACGGTTCAATGATGTTCGTTAGTACCAGGGTCGAGTAGACGTACCTGTAACCTTGCTGTCTACGCTTAGCCTGTTACATTACTGTAACACACTCAAGACTCTCTTCAAATGCTGTGGTTAGCAGCTTATTTGACAGGATTTCCACCTGTCGGATTGCACGCCCTTAGCTGGACGCACGGTCTGGCACCAATGTGGTCGGGCTTATACATCATTTCTACATGGAATAATATTGTTGCACTTATTACACTAAATGAGTGTCAATGCCCTCTCGGGCTTATACCTCATTTCTACGTGCTATTTGTCCATAAACGAATTGAAATTGTGGGATAGTGTGTCAATGCCCTCTCGGGCTTATACCTCATTTCTACCAGGAGACCCTGACGATGGCCCGCACTACCACCCAGAAGGTGTCAATGCCCTCTCGGGCTTATACCTCATTTCTACAAAACAGAAAACTTTTCCAAGCTGTTTAAATTATACTTGTGTCAATGCCCTCTCGGGCTTATACCTCATTTCTACACGATAGACGTGGTAAGTATCACTTTGTGAATATTCGTGTCAATGCCCTCTCGGGCTTATACCTCATTTCTACGGTGCCCCTTCAAAAACCTAGGTTTTATACGGTTTCCAGAGCCTGTTTTTGCAGGTATTTATCAGAATATTCTGACAACAGCCGTTTTTCGTGCATGTTAACATTTTGGACATATTTAATGAGGTGTACTTACCCTTGACACTGGATTAAGTATAGCACTAAATACAAACGTTGTCATCTTATTTTTTCACTCTCTTGATAAGTTGAGCTGAGCAGTAACACGCTACCCTCTCATGCTGCTGCTCAGACTTCTCTGCACAAAATGTATACTTTTGTTTATAGAACTTTTATAAAGTTTATACTTTTTTGCCGGGGACAGGCACCGGATGAACCTCTGTCCTGCATTGTTCCGTTTGGATTCTCAGTGCTTCTCAATTGTCCGACAGATGTTTTTTTCAATTCTCTAACAACCATCTTCGGAACAATGTGACTTAATTCTAAATCTGCCTCTTTTCTACATAAAGCACAAACACCGTGCTGTTTTGCCAACTATACCGCCTCCTCAAAATACTCTTCCACAATACCATCCAGCTGCTTCCTGATTTCAGAAAAATCTAGGTTCAAATCCAGTGTCCTTACACTAATCCGGTTCCCACTCATCTTATACTTCTGATCAGGCTGAATTTCTTCCTCTGTCTTAGCATATAGAAGCATACCCGCAACCTCATGCTGTTCTTCTCTTAGTTCATACTCTTTGTTTTTCACATACGTAAAAATCTGATAAAGATTATTGGAATGCAGTGTGTGTTTGTCATACTGCGTCTGAGTAGTATGCTCATAATACTTCGCATCGATAATAAGAACCTTAGCTCCCTGCGATAGCATGATGTCTGTCTGCATTACTGGAAGCATATCGCTGAAGTCATTATCCAGCTGCCAAGGAATCTGTGAAGCATTTGCCGTAATCTCAGGATGCTCTTTCCTATAATACTCCAGAATGAACTTCTCATAGAGCCTGCACATTCTCTGCTCATCTACAAACTGCATCAGCTTTGTGCTTCCATCCGTTGTGGTCTGCAATAGCCCTTTCAGCACCAGGTAGCATATCGAAACGAGCATGCGATAGGTCTGGTTATTTCTTGAATACTGCTGGCTCCAATTGATGGTATGAACATCAAGCTCCTGAACCTCATCAAAGAACACCAACAGCTTTCTAATTTCTTTTTTTCTCGCCTTATCAATATCAGCATGAAGAAGCTTCAGCATAGTAGTCTTGATAATTCGATTCATATAAGTATTCACAGAGAACTCATCATAAGTACAAACCATCTGTCTTCTGAGCATTGTCTGCGTCTTGATGGATTCTGTAATATCTATCTTCCCTCTAAGCCCGGATAAAGTCTCTGTCTCAGAGATATAATCCCGGCCGAGTCCGCGCTTCAACTGTAATGAAACACCCTTTGTCAGAATTGCCGCACATAACTCAGCCACATTATTAAATTGTTCTGTAGCTACATTCCTGTATCCATCTTCATTCAAGACCTGGAATGCATATGCCAGCATATAGTAAACATTCTGAACAGGTATCACTTAATTGAGCTCCTTAATTTTTCAGTCCAATCCTTTACTTTGATTGGCTCATCGTACCAATACTCTTTAAGCAAAGGAACCATTTCATATTCAACAATATTAGAAAGCGCCTTATCGGTAATAGCACTCAGATTGCAGAAATAACTGTGTCCGATACAGAAATCCTCACCCAGAGAATCATCTGCAGCAATAACGGTATTAAGCTTCTCAACACAATCGATAAGACTGTCAAACTTCGGATTTGCAAATGCCATCTTATAATCTCTGAAACCTTCGCTTTCAAATCCAGGTTTCATTTCGAAGAATGCAAATCTACGTCTAAGCGCATAATCCAGCATTGCAAGACTTCTATCTGCGGTGTTCATCATACCTATGATATAAAGATTAGGCGGTACAGAGAACTTATCTCCTGAATACAACAACTGCAACGCGTTTCCACGTTTGTCATTCTCAATCAGCATAAACAGCTCACCGAAGATCTTGCTCAGATTTCCCCTATTGATTTCATCAATAATAAAGAAATATTCATTGTCCGGTTCCTCTGCTGCCTTCTGACAGAAATTAGCAAAAGCACCCTTTTTGATTTCAAAATTGTTGCTTGTACTTGAAGGTCTGAAACCTTCAATAAAATCCTCATAGGTATAACTCTGATGAAACTGAACCATCATTACACGGTTCTGATCTTTGCAGCCCATCATAGAATATGCCAAACGCTTTGCCGCGAAGGTCTTACCAACACCCGGCGCACCCTGAAGAATGACATTTCTCTTCATGCGGATAAGCTCAACCAATGTATCATAGCTATCGCCATCCATATAAACTTCTTCCAGGAACTTCTCAGGTGTGTATTCTGGGAATGCAGTTTCTTCTGGCTCTACATCGTCCTCATCTTCATTTACATCAATCAGAGCATTAAGCTTTGCCACATAGTCTGTGTATGATGTAATGTCTGTCAAAGTTTTCATAACAGCCTGACCAGGATGCTCCCAATCACCTGTATTGGTCCAGTTAACCTTACGAATATTTGGATATTCTGGATCCTCTGAATCGTAAATGTATTCAGATGTTACAACACCTCGGCCAATTACTGAGTGCATTCCCTTTTTTGCAAATACAATATCGCCTGGTTTCATCTCTTGCAGGAATTGCCATGTGGCATGGGCTGCATTCTTATATGGCCTTGTAGGATCAATCTTTTCCTTCATAGCAGCCTTCATTTCTTCCTTAGAGCTGTACTGAGAAAAATCACCAATTTCACGCCATCCAAGTCCCATTATACCGCGTTTATAAAATTCATCCCACTTAGATGCACCATCTCCCGGAGAATAAATCCAATAATGTACTGTTTCTACATCATCATCAGCCAAACCTGCACCCTTCTGCTCACGCTGAGTCTGTTTCTTTTCAGCCTTCTTCTCTTCATTTACCTGAGTAGAATAATTCCATGCTTCAAAAGATAGTTCCTTAAAATCATGAAAATTGCACTTGCCGCTCTGCAGATATTCACGCAGTTTTTCAACTATGGCAAAGTACTTGCTGGCAGCTATCTTTGTTTCAATCTCAGGAAGTCCAGCAACAATATCTGCAGGAATCTTTCCGGATTCATAGATATACCACTCGTTACGGCTATCAAGGTTTAGAAAGGAATTCGGAGAAATCCAGTAAAGTCCCATAGTAATCTTACTGTTTCCGTTACCCTTCTTATTGATAACAAGGTCAAAGTACTTTGAAAGCACATCTCTATTATCAGCTGATGGATCCGCAGCATACTTCAATGCAGAATCAAAGAGATTCCAAAGATCATCTATATCCTCATCGCCTCTTGAATCAATGAAATAATAGAAGGTGGCATTCTGATTATTAAGCACTGGAATGCTATCAAAAGAATCTGGCACTGCAGTAACAACATCAAAAATCTTTCTTACTGCGGTAATAATCTTAATTCTGTTTGCCTCTCTCATAGAACTTTTGTTAAAGAGACCAAATACAGTGAAGGGATCTATGTCCACCAACTGATTGTCCTTTTCCAGAGTAGGCATATTGATACCAGTTTCAGCATAGATAGCTTTAACCTTCTCCACTAATTCCCCTCTGTTATTTTTGTAAGCCAGAAGCTTACTGGCAAATTCCTTATAGAAATTTACCCAAACAAATTGATTGTCCATTTCACACCTCCGTCAATCCACAAATAGTTCCGGCAAATTATATTTTACCAATTCAAAATCAGCCTTCACCGCACGGCTTCTGCATTCCTGCAAGGAATTCTTTAATTTCAGTTCTCCATCCACTATCACTACATAATCTGATTCATGCGCCAAAATGTACAACGCAGCCTCACAAGAGAATCCTAGTTTCTGTATCATAATCGACTTTTTGTTTGTAGAGCCATATTCCACAAACTCATACCAATCATTTGGTACATCTGTTTTTGCCGGGGTCTGGCACGTAATGTGCTTAACAATGCCCTCTTGGGGCTTCTGCGCAGAGTTTTCACTCTACACAATATATGAACACTCATCTATAAGAACTTCACATCATTTATACATTCTGCTGAGATCAGGCACCAATGGTTAACATAATTTCCTTTTCAATGGGTTCTGCCTTATCCTTGACAGATGTATCATATTCTTGTCCTGTTACCTCAGACTTGGTATATCTTTCAGTAAAAAGATCTATGATATTCTCAACATCAGAAAACGTTCTCAAGTGAATTTGCGTCCCCTGTATTTCAAATACATTTTTCCATCGTTCAACATTTTGTAATCTTTCCAGAAGTTTTTCTTTGCTCATTGTTGCCACTGGGAACTTATGTATTTGCATCATTTTCTTTGCATATTTCTTATTAGGTCGCTGTACGTACTCTTGCAATTTATCATTATTTCCAACCAGTCCAACAGTTATAATTGATGATACAGCACGTGTAGCCGACGCGCGAAGAAATGTTTCTAAACCAAAATGGCGTTCCATTAGTTTAATATCGTCTGTTATTATCTCATCACCTAGGATTAACATGTCAATTTTTCTGGTGATAATAAACATCTGAGTTTTCATTTCTTTAAAAACATCTGAGCATTCCAAAGACTTAATAGTAAACTGGAAATGCTTTTTCTGCTTATTCGGAATTGAAGCTGGTTGTATTTTCTGATATGCCCATACCTTTTTCAACTCTCCGTTTCGCTGAAAACACAATTTAAACAAAATTGCATCTGCTTTATCCTTATCTAAAATCCTGAAATTTTCAATCTGGTTTTCTGGAATATTTAAGAAATAAAATGGTTGATAAGCATCATCCTGCTTTATTACATAAAAACAATTTTGCTCATTTGCCAAATCATCACCATTAGCGTATTTACTGTCATCGTTCAAAAATTTATCTTGAATTGCTTCTTTAATTCCTTCTCGAAGTCTTCTTTTAAATCCATCTGTTTCCATTGGATCTCCTTCATCCAGAACAAATCTTTTTACTAGTTGTTCACCTTCTTTCATAATGATATATATTTCAAATCCAAATTGCTCATCAAGAACATCTCTTATTGCTGTTGTAATTCTCTGTTTAGGCATTCTTTATCCATCCTTTATCATACGTCTTCATATACAAGAAACACATTGTCAGATATTTTTTGTCTTTTTATGCTATGCGCTACACTGACCATCCCCCTTGTAATTCCAATACATTCTTTCCCACTATATTCGGCTAACTGCGTTGTTTCAAATTTAAAGGAAAAAACTTCATAGCCTAACACAGTTAACACTGGATTTTGATAATACAAATTTGTTTTCCACATTAGTGAAAACAATATTGTCATTAAAATTCCAAATACAATAAGCCCTTTCCAAGTATCCAAATCATCCATTGCCATTGGCAGGACATACGTCATAAAAAAAGTCACCCCAGAATCCGATATTTTTTCAATATCAATAAGCGATTCACCTTCGCTAATAAAATTTGCCTGTTGAGATTTTTCAAAACTTTGTACACTGTATATCGAATAAGCAATCCATAATAAACAGAAAACTTCCAATAGCAACGTAGCAAATGAAGAATGACTTATAGTTTTTGTAACTGCTAGGATCGGATTCCTTAGGATCATTTCAAAAAATCTATTACACAAATGAATCAATTTAAAATCAAAGTACTTTATACATAAAATCAGAAATAATGGTGCAAACGACTGCATAATTAATGCTCTTTTCATTGCTGAATTATCAATCATACTATCACCTTCTTTCCAATCATCTTCAGATCTATCGCCGTCGCCTACTTAATGCTCACCATGAAGAAGCGCACAAAGTTTTGAATATCGTAGAAAACTACCGCTCCCTTGTTTTGTTTAATGTTATTTATCTGTTACGCAGTGATTACTATATAGTTCATTGTAATTTATTATATTAAAATAACTATCCTCCGAAATTACAACAATCAAATGCTTTTCCTTTCTATGACTATAGGAATATTTAATAGCCGAGTTATATCTTGCACCACGCGCTGTACTTACTCCATTAGGTGGCATTTCTCCATCTAGTATTAAACCTAGCATATAAAGTTTTCCATATTGATCTAGTAATATTGCTCCATCTATCTCACTAACTGCATTTATCCATCTAGCACTCATACTATTACTAACTAAAACTTGATACCCTGCAGCATTTAATCTTTTTGTTTCTTCTATTGCTTTTTCTGTAAACACTAACATTGTTCCGTATTTCTGTTGTCTAGCGCTTTCTACAATCGTCCATATTTTTTCTATGTCTGCATTATTTTTAAATATTCTTCTATAATAATAACAAAACTTCTCTTTGTTATTATTCTCAAAAGTTGTAACTGTTTTATTATTAAAAAACAATTTGTTTTTATCACTTCCCTGATAGCAAAAAGACCATTTACCTTTGCCATTAAATTCTACCAGATAAAATTCGCCTTCAAGATTTTCTGGCATTATATATCCCTCTACCTCTTCTTTGTTACACATTAAATACAGTCCACTATCTTTTTCTTTATAAGTAATCTCTAACAATTTTCTTATTTGTTTATGGTTTCTTAACGTAATATTGTTATTTAAAAAAGTTATATCGCAAACTTGTTTTTGCATTCCAAAAACCATATATTTGCAATTTGCTTCCTTACTTTCATAATGCATATACGATATTTCTGCAATACTATCTGCTAAAATCACGCGTGGACTCATCGACATATTTATAATACCGCTAAGTTTTCTATCTATAAACGTAATTGCATTTTCATAAAGCATATTCTTTATATAAATATTTGCGTCTCCATTCTCTTTTTCTGTCAAATCGCAAAGGCTCTTAAAAAAGCAATTTACCTGATAACAAACATATTCTTTCATTATATTATTTTCTGAAGCACCATTACGTAAAGCAAAAATATATCTATTTCCATCCTTATCATGTTGCACCGAAGAGATAAACCAATTTTCTCTCACTATCATTTCTGAGAAATTTCCCTGCTGATTTTCTAAATTTTCCTTCAGTGTTTCATCAATATGCCGATAACACGTAATTTTATCTACACAATATCTAAGCACTCTAAAGATACTTTTATCTGCAATACTCTTAAAATTCATTTCACGGAAAAAACATTCAGCATATTCTTCCAATCTTCTTGTCATATACTTATCATTTCTTGCATTAGACATATATTCCATCTTCTACCTCCAACATAGTTTCATCTATCTTCAACAAATAATAACACTATTGATCTGGCACTTAATCATGCCCCAATAATGCCCTCTCGGGCTTTTAAACCTTTAGTTAAGGGAACTGCCTTTAGGCAACTCCCCTCTCTAATGTATCTTGCATAGCTTTTATCTTTAGTACATTTGTAGTGTATCATATTTCGACAAACTCTGCAACTAAAATCGTTCGACAGCATTCGACTTTTTAGTCATATTTTGTTCATTTTGCGTTTACAGTTTAATACCAGGGGTCTGGAAGCAGAAGCTTTAATATAGCACTGGCTCCAAACAATTTGAAGTAAAATAGTCCTAAATGCAAAACCGAGAAACAGAAGACTTGCTACTCCATGCGCAAGCGATCCTTACCTGCAATCGTTCTTCTATAATTTTATATCATACATATGACCTGTATTCAAAAAATTATCCAACGTCAAAAAAGCTTCCCCAACCTCATTGAGTACTGGCCGGAATCTATACCAATCAACTTCGCAAGCTGCACTACAATATGGATAAATATCAAGACTATCTTGTTTTCGCAATCTAATGTACTCTTGATCACCATATGTCTCATAAAAATCAGCATCAATAATTAAATCAGCCCAAGGAAAAACGTCAGGAAGAACCTCTTCATATGGCCTGATACCAAACCCAAAAATTGTTTTCTCATACAACTTTTCAGGAGTTCCGTCATTATCTATCGTCATAATAATGAATTCACCTCGACCAGAACTTTTGTTGACCCATTCTCCTACTTTCACCACAAGCTTTTCTTGCCTTGTCAATTCCATTAAAGTTTTTGCAAATGCTAACATAGACAAGCGTTTATGATATTCAAACTCCAACTTGTTTAAATTTCGTAATACATATAAGGCATTTTCAAGTTTTTGCTTTTCATTTATTTCAATTTTCCAACTTTTTCCTGTTATCATAATCCTATCATCTGAAACTATCTCATATATACAAAGATTAGTTTCTGGATTATAAAGTACAAGAATTACTGGCAATGAATAACGCTTCCAATACTTATAATGTTTCATCTCTCCCCGAAAAATTATCTTATTTTCCTTAACTTCTTTAAAAAAAGATGCTCCAGACTTAATCTGAACACCAATCAATTTTCCAGATAATTCGTTTTTAGAAATTCGTTCTTCCACAATTGCATCAATACCATAATCTCCAACTGGCTGTTCTCTAAACAAAAAACCTATTTTCTCAAAAATCAAGTTTACCTTTGCAACGCCAATTCTTTCTGCAGCCTGCATTTAGTACCACCTTTCCTTGATTTATTAACTATTCTCCAATGCCCTTCCGGGCTTTTAAATTTTTAGTTATGGGAGCCGCCTTTAGGCAACTCCCCTATCTGATGTATCTTGTATAACTTTTATCTTTAGTACATTTGTAATACATCATATTTTGCCAAACTCTGCAGCTAAAATCCTTCGACAGCATTCGACTTTTTGATCATATTTTGTTCATTTTGCGTTTACAGTTTAGTACCAGGGGTCTGGCACCAATGTTTCTGTTCAGCCGGATATGGACGGAAACCCCTGCATCCAGCAAACGCTGGATATTTGCCAGTACCACCTGATAGGGGCTTTTGCCATCCGTATAAATAAATGCCTTGCTGCGGTTATAAATTTCCTCCGTGCCGTCCAGCGTGATTTGCACGCTCTTCAACTTCCAATGGGAAACCGCTTGTTCTACGGTAGCTCCGTCAAACAGGTATCCGTTGGAGATGATCATGGATTCGTACACGATGCCCTTTTCAGCAAGGTCGGTGCAGATGATATCAATGACCTGCTTATTAAAAAGCGGTTCACCGCCAAACCAATGCAGATGGACCTTTTCGCCGCCGCAATGCGCTGCAATATATGCCGCTGCTTTGTGGGCGGTTTCGTCGCTCATGGGGATGCGGGAGCGCCCCAGCTCGTAGCAGTAAAAGCACCGGGCATTGCAGTCCGTTGTGGTAAAAATGGTATAGCTTGTAATATGCTCCGGTTCCTTCCACATCGTGCGGCGGATAAACCGTACCTGGTCGGCATATTTCATGTCGTCCATCTTCTGCGGTACACGGAACCAGCCGTCCCGCAGTTCGGGCAGGTTGTCCGGCGCGGCATATTCTTCCGGCGTGAGCAGCTGCTGCTGCGCCAGTTTGCGGTAGACCGCCAGCGTTTCCAGATATGGGGGTGCATACTCCCGCACTGCCGCACCTTCCAACTCGTCTGCCCACACAGAGCGTTTCCGCTCGTATGCAATGTCGGCAGGCGTGGTAGTGATACAGTATTCGGCATCATCTTCTACCCGGTAGGCTGCACACAGCGTATTCACCCGTGAATAGAGTGACTCAATTTTGATGGTATGGCCTGCCAGCCGATACGTACTCTTCATAATGTTTCCTCTGAAAAATAAGGAACTTCGGATAACACCACTATAGTATACAGAATGCGGCCAAAAGTCAATGATTTTTCCAAATCTTTTGCCTTAGAAAAAAAATTTCAAACCAAATCCTTGCAAAAAGTCGTCCAAACGTCATGATTGTAACGATTTTAAGTCAACTTATTGTCTGAAGTGCAGTTATAGTACCAGGGGTCTGGCACTTTTTTACCGTGGTAACTGTCACATAGTACCTGAATCTGGTAACAATGTGATCAATGCCCTCTCGGGCTTATACCTCATTTCTACATTGCAGAGTTAAACAGAAAATACATTGTATCCACACAAGTGTCAATGCCCTCTCGGGCTTATACCTCATTTCTACGCTAAGGCCGGAGAACTCCTCACTGAGAGAGTTTAGTATCAGGGGTCTGGCACCAATATGTTATTTAACACACATTCAATTCGCATTATACCCAAATTTCCTGCTTTGCAGAGTTTCTTTCCACCAGCTTTCTCTTGCGAGAATCACACTGTCATCCACTTTTGCGTTATAGTTTTCAAGGATGGAATATTGGAAATTCTTTTTTATGTAATCAATGCCTTCTTTATTCACCAGTTCAATCAGCTCTTTATTGCCACCATGCCCAGAATTAATATAATTTTCCCATCTTTGAAGTAACATTCCATTGTTGCTTGTAGCTGATCCAACATACAATTTTCCATTACTCCTATCAGTAATTAGATAAACCGCTTTCTGATTCTGCAAGGCGGCCATCCAATCCTTCTTGTGCTGCTTGATGATAATTTCAAGCTGCTCCCAAGTAAGCCTTACCTCATCGTATCCCGGAAAATCGTAACCATCAAATGCAGCAGGAAGAAGCTGATTGACTAACAGTTCATTACACACATTTTTATAGTAAATTCCCTGCGTTTGAAATGTTTTATGAAACTGTACGATCAATCTTCCATAGTAGGGTTTATACTCCGGCAGTTCATCTCCGTCATAGGATATTCCGCCTACAATATTAAGATCCTTCGTAATTTTCTTTATCGTGGTTAAAAGCCACTTATCCCAGCCTATTTTCAAGAAACAAACTGCAATCTGGCCTTCATAGAAATAACGTCTTTGTTCTCTCCAAAACAACCACTGTGTATTTACAATATCCGGATTCTTTCTATAAAGATCAAGCGGATCTTCATCCGGGCTTGGCTGATTAAATTTTATTTTAACTTTGTCCATATCACTTTGCGGAATACGCAAAAGATCATCTATTTTTAATGGCATTAAAACACTCCTTACACGTTGATATTATTGCCTCTTAGTACCAGGGGTCTGGCACCAATGTTTCTATGGACCACCATTAACGGTAACTGGCATCCTTTTTTGGATAATAATAGGTGTTAATGCCCTCTGGGGCTTTCAACCCAAAATTCTTTTCAAAATTAGAGAGCCCCCCTTTGGCAGCTCTCCTCCGTGATTTAATGTACCTATTTCCCTTGAAGCCGATATCTTTTGTACATTTGTAATATGTCATATTTTGCCAAATATTGTAGGCAAAATCGTTCGACACCTTTCGACTTTTTAGTCATATTTTGTTCATTTTGCGTTTACAGTTTAGTACCGGGGGTCTGGCACCCGGTATTTATTCGAGCAGCGTAGGGAGCTACCGCTCCCAGTATATCACAATTTCATCCAGTTTTACAGACGTTTTCTTGCCTTCATCGCTACACAGTAACACACGCCGCCTAGCACTCCGCCGACTGTGTTATAGAAAATGTCTGACAGCTGGAACGTTCCTAGCCGCAGCAATAACTGCAGCATCTCAATGCTTATCGAAAAGATAAATGCTATCTTTCCGCTTTGCCACAGTATCTGTTTCCAGCCGTTTCCTATCTTCTCTCCGAATGTCCACGCCGCTACTGCTGAAAACGGTACCATCATGATTACGTTCTCGATGCATTCGGTGGTCAGTTTCTGTTCGCCGTTCACAGTCTCCCAGATACCCCAACCGCCCATGACATCGGATAAAGGATTCATCCACAGCTGACGGTTTAACAGGGTTCGGAACAGAATAAGTGAAGTCACAAAGGCCAGGAAGAATAGTTTCCGGAAGAACACACTCTCCTTGAATTTCTGATACCATGTCATCATGGCAATCTTCCAACCTTTTCCTGCTCCAATAGATTCATAAGCATAAAGATAGAAAAACATTGCGAGGAAGGAAAGAAGAAGCGAGAATCCAAACGGCTCATAGAGAGCAGTCAGGATGTTTGTGAGGATTTTCCCTAGTAAATCAATCGTTTCTTTCATCGTCGTTTACAGATCACTGAACAGGTCGGCCTTGTACACGCCGTCCTCCAGCATCTTCTTGAAGCTATCCTTTACTGCTGCAACGTCCTCATGGTAGGTCATGCCGTACCATGTGTCGTTTGTCTTCAGGACTTTCACGGACATCTTTCCCTGTTCCAATAGCTCACCGATGAAAATCGGAATCAGATACTCTGCTTTCAGCGGATTTTCAGGTACTTCCTTCTCGAAAAACTCTTTGAAGCCTTGCTCCAGAACATCCAAGAACTCTGGAGTTAATCCCCACATATTCATGGAAACCAAAGAATTCACATCAACGACTACGCCGTCCGCTTCTGCACCGTTTGCAGTCTTTACGATATCCTTGGTCTCTACAACTTCAGTCAGATTCCCATTCTCATCCATCTTGCAGATACCACGGGTCACACCGCCGTTATCAGACAGAGTGTTACTCAGCACAAAGCCTGCCATGCAGGACTTGCCACCATTCATCAGATACTCATGAACAGCCTTGAAGCCTTCCCTGCCATAGTAATCGTCCGCATTGATCACAATAAAGGGAGTCTTGATAACCTTCTTTGCAGCAAGTACAGCCTGTCCGGTTCCCCACGGCTTTGTACGACCTTCCGGTAAAGTTCCCGGAATATCCTTAATATCCTGGAAAACATAGTCTACAGTTACATCATGAGCGGAGCAGACAGAAGCAATACGATCACCAATAACATCTTTAAACTCCTTCTCAATATCCTTACGGATGATAAATACTACATGGTTGAATCCAACCTCAATCGCATCATGGATTGAGTAGTCCATGATGATATGGTCAGTATCATCGACCGGTTCCAACTGCTTTATTCCTGTTCCAAATCGGCTGCCGATTCCGGCCGCCATGATAAGTAATGTTGTTTTCATAATCTCTCCTTACTGTGCTTACATTGCTTTAACTGGGTATCCCTTAACACATACAGATTCGTATATTTATCTTATGATTATTTGTTCCGACCAGCTATATTCATAGGTTCCGACTCAAGCACCCACTAAAAATTCATATTATACTTTCTTTAGGAAGCTTTTAGGATATGTTCACTCATTTTATCAGTATTTCATAGTATCTGACACCGCATGCCCTCAGTCTCCCTCGCTCAGCTGATAGGTCTGCCCCTCGCCAGACAAGACAACGAAACACAGGAAAGACACCAGATCCGATCTCTGGGATATATGTGGATGAACAGCCTGCAAAGAGCCGACCTCCTGCAGATGGAGCAAGGATGTCCGGGCAAAGGTTGATGGGGTGTAAATGATTCGGGAGGAGCTTACGTAAGAAGATTGTGGATTAAATAGTTCTTGATCTATAAGCTGCTCCTTTCCAATATCACTTTTTCCTTCGCTTATATCCAACTGGTGGAACGGCATCCTTTGGAATATGCCACGGTGATTCTTTTCCATCTTGATTGCAGTTTGGAATTTTACCTTCCCTGCACCACTTTGATACCGTGGCCGGAGTAACGCCAAATTTCTCTGCAAATTCCCGTGTTCCTATTGCCTCACTCATTTATATAATATTCCTTTTATTATGATATCTGCTTCTACATCTTAGCCGCTTATCCTTTGATAAACATCACCTACTGCTCACCAGTCGCAGTGTGCATTTCTGAGCAGCTACCGTACGATTTCTCACACAGCCTTCTAATCAGAATTTAAAAGTATCTTTCAATCCAAGCCACTTCTGATCCTTATCACTCAGATTCAGCGCAGTACCATCTTTCAGCGTGTAGCCTTCTGCACTTGCGCTTCCCTTGTACTCACCCTTCAGTTCCGGCCATTCAATACCAATCTCCGGGTCGTTCCAAGCCATACCACCTTCATCGTTCGGATGCCAGAAGTCATTAACCTTATAGCAGAACTCTGCTTCATCGCTCAGAACAAGGAAACCGTGTGCAAATCCCTCCGGAATGAGGAACTGCTTCTTATTCTCAGCAGACAAAGTCACACCATACCACTTACCATAAGTTTCGGAATTGCTTCTAAGATCAACAGCGACATCAAACACAGTTCCGCGCACAGCGCGTACCAGCTTGCACTGCGGATACTGCTTCTGGAAATGCAAACCGCGCAGCACGCCCTTCGTGGACATGGACTGATTATCCTGTACAAAATGAATGTCGATGCCAGCTTCCTTCATGTCTTTTTCGTTGTAGGTTTCCATAAAATAGCCACGGGCATCACCATGAACAGCAGGCTCAATCACGCAAAGCCCCTCAATGCCACCTACATTTTTCTCAACTTTAATCTGTCCCATTTCTTCTATCTCCTCTATTACTGCTCAATTTCTTTCAGGTAACGGCTCAGTGCATCCTGCCAAGTCGGAAGCGGAGTAAAACCAGCTTCCACCAGCTTGCTCTTATCCAGGCGGCTGTTAAATGGGCGAGCTGCTTTACTCAGACCGTACTCTTCCGTACTTACCGGAAGCACTGCTGTCTTATAGCCAGCCTGATGATAAATTTCTTTCGTGAAATCATACCAGCTGATATAGCCGCCCTCGTTGGTTGCATGATAATAACCATATTTTTCGGTTTCATTCATATCAACGAGCAGTCGAGCCAAATCGTATGTATAGGTCGGTGTGCCGATCTGGTCATTGACCACACGGACAGTGTCATGTGTCTTGCCGACATTCAGCATAGTCTTGATAAAGTTCTTACCATTCAGCCCAAACACCCAAGCAATGCGGACAATGAAATACTTCTCCAGTGTCTGGCTGACTGCCAACTCACCTTCCAGCTTTGTCTGACCGTATACATTCAAAGGCTTATAATCCTTGCAGTCCGGCTGCCAAGGCTCTGTACCCTGACCATCAAACACATAGTCCGTGCTGATATAGGTCATCTTGCAGTTCAGTTTCTTGCAAACATCTGCAATGTTCTGCGTGCCGCCTGCATTGATAGCACGAACCTTCGCTACTTTATCATCATCCTCTGCCATGTCCACAGCAGTCCATGCTGCACAATGGATCACGGCATCCGGATTTACTTCTGTAATTACTTTTTCAGCAGCGTCCTTATCAGTAATATCCAGTGCTATATACGGAGCCTTCGTCACCGCAGAATCATCAGCAACACCACTGTAGTTTTCCTGAATATCAGAACCAACACCTTCATGACCGCGCTTCAGCAGCTCATTCATCACATCATGTCCCAGCTGACCGCCAACGCCTGTTACAAAAAACTTCATGTTCTTTCCTCCTGTTAGCGGTTGCTGTACATTTTCTCATAATAGTTCTGATATTCACCGCTGATGATGGTCTCCCACCACTCACGATTATCGAGATACCACTGGATGGTCTTTTTAATGCCGTCCTCAAACTTGGTCTCCGGCAACCAGCCCAGCTCATTGTGGATCTTGGTCGGATCAATAGCATAACGCATATCGTGACCCTTGCGATCACCAACATGAGTGATCAAGCTTTCCGGCTTGCCAAGCTCCTTGCAGATAATCTTCACGATCTCAATATTCTGCTTCTCGTTATGACCACCGACGTTGTAGACTTCACCAACACGACCCTTGTGGATGATCAGATCAATGGCCTTGCAGTGATCTTCCACATACAGCCAGTCACGGACGTTCAGACCCTCGCCGTAAACAGGCAGCGGCTTGTCAGCCAGAGCATTAGCAATCATCAGCTTCTCCGGGAAGTGATACGGACCATAGTTGTTGGAGCAACGGGAAATGGTCACAGGCAGGCCGTAGGTACGGTGGTAAGCCAGAACCAGCAGGTCAGCGGCAGCCTTGGAGCTACTGTACGGAGAGCTGGTGTGAATCGGAGTTTCCTCGGTGAAGAACAGATCAGGACGATCCAGCGGCAGGTCACCGTAAACTTCATCGGTAGAAACCTGATGATAACGCTGGATACCGTACTTGCGGCAAGCATCCATCAGCACACTGGTACCGATAATATTGGTCTGGAGGAAGATACCCGGATCTTCGATGGAACGGTCAACATGAGATTCTGCCGCAAAGTTGACCACGATGTCCGGATGCTCTTCCTCAAACAGCTTGTCCACAGCTTCGCGGTCACAGATATCTGCCTTCACAAAGCGGAATTTCGGGTTATCCATAACAGGGGCCAGTGTGGACAGATTGCCCGCATAGGTCAGCTTGTCCAGACAGATGATTCGATAATCCGGATACTTCTTCAGCATGTGGAACACAAAGTTACTACCAATAAAACCAGCACCGCCGGTAACAATAATATTCATGATTTTAGTTCTCCTCTACACTTATCTTTTGGTTCTTCTTTTATTAATACAGATGCTCCTGATACTTGCCGTCCATGACATTCTTCAGATACTGTCCATACTGGTTCTTCTTCATGACCTCATAGACTTCCATCAGCTCATCCTTGCTAATCCAGCCATTTAGATATGCGATTTCCTCCAGACAGGCAATCTTACGATGCTGATGCTGTTCCACAGTCTTCACGAAGTTGGTAGCATCAACAAGGCTCTCGTGTGTTCCAGTGTCCAGCCAAGTGAAGCCCTGACCCAGCAGCTCTACATTCAGGGAGCCATCCTCCAGATAAATGCGATTCAAATCGGTAATCTCCAGTTCACCACGTGCAGAAGGTTTCAGGTTCTTTGCAAACTCGACCACACGGTTATCATAGAAGTACAGTCCAGTGACACAGTAATTGCTCTTCGGATGTTCTGGCTTTTCCTCGATAGAAATGGCCTTACCGTTCTTGTCAAACTCCACAATACCAAAACGCTCTGGATCGTCCACATAGTAGCCAAACACCGTTGCGCCCTTGCCGTTTTCTGCATTCTGGACTGCTGCCTGCAGGCGCTTCTTCAATCCGTGACCCGCAAAGATGTTATCGCCCAACACCATTGCCACAGAATCGTTGCCAATAAAATCAGCACCAATGATAAAGGCCTGTGCCAGTCCATCCGGGGAAGGCTGAACAGCATAGGTCAGGTTCACACCAAACTGGCGTCCATCACCCAGCAGGTTCTCGAAGCGAGGGGTATCCTGCGGCGTGGAAATAATCAAAATGTCACGGATGCCAGCGTTCATCAGAACGGACATCGGATAATAAATCATCGGTTTATCAAAAATGGGTAGGAGCTGCTTGCTCGTAACTTTCGTTAATGGATACAGACGAGTGCCTGATCCTCCTGCTAGAATAATACCCTTCATAACTGTTTCCTCTTTTCTATGTTTTTATTTTGAACTACCTATCAACATAACAGTTGTGCGTTGTCCGGGTACAGGCCGTACTTCTATTGAATATAATGTTTTTTATTTTCTCATGTACAGTTTCATCGTTTCCTTTACTACTTCATCCCAGTTATATTTTTTGCAGATAAAGTCAGTTGCCTGTGCCTTCATCTCCATAACTTTTTCTGGATGATCACAAGCATCTTGTAACTTTTCTCTAAGTTCATCCACATCCGATTTTTTGAAAATCAATGCCTTATCTTCCA
>OGPP01000773.1_pt1 | contig 29777 bp, 26 predicted proteins | sample 1553021 | NCBI WGS metagenome assembly OGPP01 (sample SAMEA2580217, study PRJEB22360) | human gut metagenome | biome: human gut; feature: human-associated habitat; material: faeces | place: Denmark | collected 2008/2010
TTGACGTACGTAAAAACGTACGCTATAATAATTATGACATAAAAAATCTCGTCCATTCATAATAATATAGAATATAAAGAAAATGATATTACAGTGTAAAAGATACAAATTTAGGATACGGTACTAATCAAAATACAGATATAGATACACAGGAATGTTCGAGAAGTTTTACTAAGGAATTTACAAAAAATTTTAGATGAAAAATTAGTGTAAGGAAATACAGAAATAGAAAAGGAGATTTATTATGTCAGCAATTAATATAACAAACGCAAGAAAGGAACTCTACAATCTGGTAGAAGAAGTCAATCTCTATAGTGAACCGACTTTGATTGTAAGTAAGAAGGGGAATGCAGTTCTTGTTTCTGAAAATGATTGGAATGCAATTCAGGAAACGGTATACCTTAATTCAATACCTGGAATGGTTGAATCTATAAAAAAAGGAATGGAAACGCCGATAGAAGATTGTGTATCAGAAGAAGATGTAGAATGGTAATTTTATGTACAGAATTGTCTATACTAAGCAGGCCGTGAAAGATATTAAAAATTTAAAGAGTGTCAGGCTCGACCAAAAAGCGAAGAAATTGATTGAAGTTGTAAAGAAAAATCCTTTTCAAAATCCACCACCTTATGAAGCACTTGTTGGAAATTTGGAAGGCGTTTATTCACGAAGAATCAATATCCAGCATAGGCTGGTTTATCAGGTTTATACTGAGCCTGTGGAAGTAGATGGAGTTGCATATGAGGGAACGGTAAAAATAATCAGAATGTGGACGCATTATGATAAAGTTCGCTAAGAAGAAGCATCGACGGAAAGAAACATCTTTCTGAAGGTGCTTGTTCTATTTGGAATAAAGTTAAAATTTCCAGAGATAATTGAAGAATTCAAAAGATGATAGGAGAAAATAAATTTATACCAGATTTTTTGAAACCGGAAAATATAATCATAGATCCAGAGATGGAAAAATTTGGAGCTGCAATAGAAAAATATGAAAAACATTTTGGGGAAGGATTAAATACAGAATCTTATATATGGTCGGTAAAAGAATGGTGTAAGATTGTGGATATTGTATTAAGGAAGAAAAGACATTGGATGAACTACTGGGAGAGGAGCATGATTCGGAAGCAGATGAATGATAGGAGCAATTGTATCTTATAGAAATATGGGTTATAATGCAGATGCAATAAAAAATTATGGTTAAATAAGAGAAATGAGATTTCTCATAAGATAAGCAAGGTAAAATAATTATGCGCACATATTATTATATATTAGATTTTAACAAAGTTGGAAAAGAGGAAGAGTTCATCCCTTATATTTATGATAAGATAAGAGGGTGGGTTGTAGACCAATCTAATATTCTTATGGATAGAATATTAGGATATGATGACACTGAACCGGAAGATTCTACATATAGGATTGGAAATTTAGATAGGCTTGATAGAATAACAGAGATAACCGAACAAGAAGCATTGAAGAAAATAGAAGAAATGAAGTAGATACCACTAGCCTTTAGGTCAGTGGTATTTTTATATCAGTTTTAATTTTCAAAGAAGTACAAGTGCTGCAACATATGATATACTGGAGGTGACAGTATGAAAGTAAATGTTTATATTATATGCAGTATTGATATATGTATGAGGAAAAAGGATGAGAACATTTCAGATAGACAGTGAACCTAAGTGTTTGTATTTCACTAATTATAATAGAATAGAGGAAGAAATTCTGTTTCAAAATGTTTTGGCAAAATTAGAAAGTTGTAAAGAAATTGAAATAGGCAGAAAACAAATAGGTCCGTCGGAAGACTTATACAAATGCAAATGGTCAGATTTGGCATTCTGCTTGGTGTATGACATTGATTATGGAACATATATTCAGGCAGATGATGAAAAAGTAATTCAAAGGTTAAAAAAATTTTTTGAAGATGGAAGCCTTGATATGGATGATAAATAGGATTTCTATATAGGTAATTAATTTGATAATAGAGTTAAAAGGATGGAATGATGTTGGAATTTTTATTGGAAAAGGTTGTTGGAACAAAATATTATTATTCATATTTCCCAGAAGGAAATAGAACTGCGGCTGGTTTGGTTGCAATAGATTATGATAACGATTTAAAGGAAGTTATAAAAGAATCGGAAGAGGATTTTGAAAATATATATGCAAATCATGCATTGCATGGCATAAAAAGGGGACAAACAGATGGAACGGTGGCTTGGTGCTAAAATTTGAGTAGCCGACTTTTGTATATAAGACACTTTATACTGAGCCTGTGGAAGTGGATGGAATTGCGTATGAGGGGACGGTAAAAATAATTAGAATGTGGACTTAGTATGAGAAAATTCGCTAAGAAAAAGCATCGACGGAAAGAAATATCTTTCTGAAGGTGCTTGTTCTATTCAAAAGATGATAGGAGAAAATAGAATGATACCAGATTTTTTGAGAAGAGAAAACAAAACTATGAAGTTAGATCCAGATGTTGAAAAAATGGGAATTGCAGTAGAAAGGTATGAAAAACATTTTGGGGAAGGAGTAAATACAGAGTCTTATACTTGGCCGATAAAAGAATGGAGCAGGATTGTAGATATTTGTATTAAGGAAGAAAAGACATTGGATGAACTACTGGGGGAGGAGCATGATCCGGAAGCAGATGAATGATAGAAAAAGGAAAGAAATTGAATTTGTAAATGGAATAAGGTACATTTAAGGTGTAAGGGCAATAGTTCAAGAAGGAGAATGCTGCGGCGGAACGACGTTTCCGAACAACCGTAGAAATCCCGGTGCAACTCCGGGTGACTTACATAGGGTAGAAGATAGTTTAGGCTGGCAGAACAGGTTGATAGACAAGGCATCGGTTCAATTCCGGTTGACTACCAGGAGGATATATCATAACGGTATATCCTTTTTACGTTTGAAAAATAATAAGGATGAGATTTTTTAATATAAAAAATGGAGGTGACTGAATGAAGCTGAGTAAAGAGGTCAGAAGACTGCCGAAGTATAAATCTAGAGAAGAAAAGATAGAAGAGTAATGGTGTTAATACAACTATGAAAATCCCAGAGCAGATAGAGAGGATTGGAAATGTCAAATAATACAAGATATTTAGTTCTTACAGATTATGATAATAGATGAACAGTTATTAAACAGGAAGGAAGAAAATTTTATGAATATAAGGATGGTGAATGGGTAAGACGTGGGCTTGGAATTGGATATTTTTTACCAGATGCGCCAGAGTTTGAATGCTATGAGGAGATAACCGAAGAAGAAGCATTGAAGAAAATAGAAGAAATGAAGTAGATACCACTAGCCTTTAGGTTGGTGGTATTTTTATACCAATTTTAATTTTCAAAGAGGTAAGGCAGTGAAAGTAGAGGTTATTAAGTGGTATGTAAAAGTGCAGAAGGAAATGGAAAAATCTACAGAAGAAAAAGAGGCAGGGTAAAGAACCGAAACGTAATAAGGAAGTAATATGTGAATAACTTTATCAATATGGAAACGGAAAAATTTTTATGTTATAGTGATTATATTCTACTACTGGAGTGCAGGAAGGATTATTGTTGAGTATGAATTAGAAAAAGTTTTTTCTGTTCCTAATCTCCAACTTATGTGGCAATTCGGCTAGATTTATCAAATTCAACAGACAGCGTCTGTTAATTGTTGTGGTTGCATTAGTGTGAGCTGTTGATGATTTCAAATCCAGATAAACGCAGTTTTTGCAAAAAGGAAATTGAAATGTCAACTCTATTAGATATTATTAAAGAGCTGTATGTATTTGAATTCTTGGATGTGCCGGAATACAAGTTATACATATTCAAAACGGTGCACCCTGTCCATGGTGCAAACGATATCATTTGGTATAGAAATAAGTCTGAAAATCTTTAAGGAGCAAAAAATGAAAGCAAAAAAGTGGCTAACTATCATAACAGTGGTTATTACAGTATTATCACTATTTCTTGCTATTATCATCGGAAAAAATAGCAATTGTATAACTTATGACATTTCTATGGCTATTTTCGGTGGAGCTGCGTTAGGCTTTATAATGTCATTGACAGAGTATTATGCGGAAAGAAGAAAGGCAATGGAAGAATTCTTTCTTCAGGCAACCAATGTATTAAACGAATTGAGAAAAATAAAATATCTTGATGTAGATGCTCCGATAAATTTAATTGTTGATGCAATAAATGAAGATGAATCAAATACATGGAAGAAAAAATCTCATCTATCAAGTGATGATAAAAAAATATCGGTTAGTGCAAAGAAACAGTTGATTTCTTGGTATAAAGAAAAGGGACTATTTTTTAAGGGTAAAAATGTTGATGCTAATATGGAAGCAAAGCAGTTATATGAATCCAAAATATCAGGTTACAAAGAAGTTTTTCTTCAATGCATGGATAGCTACCAAGAGGCAGCATTGGTTGAATTGGGGAATCTTGATAACGCATATGGAAACTTAGATTTCATTATAGCCAATAAATGCATTCGAAAAAAAGCATATGAATTAATATATGATAAGTTGAGAAAAATTGTTTATCAGGTTCGGTCTGAGGAATACCATTTTAATCTATTAAAAGATGAAAAAGGCAATTTCACAGTATGTGCTTTAAAAGTTTCTGAACTTAATCAGAAGTACTTTTTGACCAAAGAGAAAAAAATTCAAGGGTATACTGATACTATAGTATTTCAAAATGTTTTTGATGACATTGAAGCTTCACTGGAAAAATTTAGATGTAGAATTTATAGAATTAAATATGTTGAGCCTGAAAAAATACCGGTTTTTGATAAAATGGTTCTTAATAACGAAGGGGAAAATTAGAAATTGTATTTTGAAATTTAGTATTTGAATGAGGTTTATCATCAAACAGAATTATGATTATTTATGGCTTAGGGAGCTCCTAATCGGCATGCTTACTTTTAAGATAACCAAATTAAGAGTATATTAAAAAATTGTTTTCATATTAGAAAATCCATATATATTGGATATAGAACATAAAAACGAAAAAATTTGAAAGAAACCAATTCAGGATTGTAAATATGGATACCATCAGCCTATAACGGTTAGGCGGTATTTTTTATACAATAAAGGCAGATGAAATAGGTGGATTTATGGTTATTAAGGAGTACGTTGATAAGTTTTCAAAGAAGATTGTTGAGAAAGAAGTTATCCCACATCCCAAATTCCTTCCCTACGCACCCACAAAAAGGGCATCCAGTTCGGGCAGCTTACCCGCTGCCCGTCACAGTACTGGGTCAGAATCGGCTGGCGGACGTTCGGGCGGGAAAGGTAGCTGTTAAACATCTCATCAACGATATTGGAAATGTTGGAAAAAATGTTTCTGCCGTAGACAAATTTGTGGTCAAAGGCGGTGGAAGAAGTAATGGTAAAATCATAGCCCTTGTTCCGGTACCACTCCGTATACACCCGGTTCAGGGTAAAGGACATAATCGCTAAAATATTTGCACGGAGAGCAGCATCCGGCCAGGTAGCATAGATTTCGCTGGAGGCAACATTTTTGATGTAATCCCGGTAACGGACATAGTAGTCGTTGGCGGAAGAATCACTTGGCGGTCCATCATGGACAATGACATATTCCGGGATGACAACACGGCTTAAGACAATCTCGCCGCTTTCAGGCATCGGCTTGATTTCATCCTCTGGGATTTTCGGCGGAAAATTCCCATAGAGAGTGTTGGCTGTTATAACAATATTTCGTTCCAGTGGATTTCCCACGGTGGCAGTTTCCATCCGGACATTTTGGATAGAAGTTTTATCCGGCAGAACGGAGATACCGGAAATATTGATGGGACGGTAGCCGGACGCATTTACCTGAATGGTATATTCCGAGTAAGGCTGGAATTCAGAAGGCTCCATACTATATTCTAAGGGGGGAGCCGGCAGTTCAACTGCTGCAGTCTGACCGGAAATGTCAGTTGATAGTTCTTCAATAATTTCAGTAGGATTTCCCGTATAGGAGAGACGGATGGAGGCATCTTTAATGGGGAAAAAGCCACGCTCTGTGGTGACATGAATCTTCAGTTGTCCTCTGTCTGTGGCTTTTTGCATATAAGAAAGGTTTGACATATGGAAACCTCATGATATTTATTCCATAAAGTATATGCCGGAAAGCGGGAAAACGTGTTATACTGTTGCAGAATGAATGGAGAGAAAACATGATAAATTATAAAATGATATTGCAATACGATGGCAGCAGATACAGCGGATGGCAGGTTCAGGGAAATACAGAGCAGACCATTCAGGGAAAGCTGCAGTCGGTATTGGAGAAAATGACAGGAGAAGAAATAGAGATACATGGCTCCGGAAGAACGGATGCGGGCGTGCATGCCATGGGACAGGTGGCAAATTTTAAACTTCAGAGCGCATATGAACCGGAAGAGATAAAGCGGTACTGTAACCAGTATCTGCCGGAGGATATTGTGGTATTAGAGGTATCCGAAGTACCGCTTCGGTTTCACAGCAGATTAAACGCAGTAAAAAAGACTTATTGCTACCGCATTTTCTTAGGGGAGAAGCCGGATGTATTCCGGAGAAAATATGTAACACCGGTGGCAGAAAACCTGAATATTAACAAAATGAAGGCAGCGGCGGAAGTGCTGCTTGGAACCCACGATTTTACTTCTTTTTGCGGCAACCGTCATTTCAAAAAATCGGCAGTACGGACGATTTATGAGATTCGGATAGAAGAGAAAAAGGATGAACTTGACATTTCTTTTACCGGAAATGGATTTTTACAGAACATGGTGCGAATCCTTACCGGAACACTGTTAGAAGTTGGAACGGGAAAGCGGGAAGTTCGTGAGATGAAAGAAATATTAGAGGGCAGAAACCGCAGTCTGGCAGGACCAATGGCAGCAGCAAAGGGACTGGTGCTCATAAATGTGGAATATGAATAGATAAGGCAGAGAAAGCTTCATGGAGAAATGGATTGAAATCAGAAAAGGCGGCAATTTCATGGAAATGGCAAAGAAATATGGAATTGACCCACTGATTGCCCGGATTATAAGAAACCGGGATATAATAGATGAAAAAGAAATTACAGAATATTTGTATGGTGGAAAAGAGACATTACATAATCCTCATTTATTAAAGGATGTGGATAAAGCTGCAGAAATTATTGCAGAGGGCATTGCAGAGAAAAAGACCATGCGTATCATTGGTGATTATGATATTGATGGTGTCAATGCAACCTATATTTTATTAGATGGAATCCGCCGGTGCGGCGGCAATGTGGATGCTGCAATCCCGGACCGGATGAAAGATGGTTATGGAATCAATGAGCATTTAATCGAGCAGGCATTGTCCGATGGAAAAGAACTTTTGATTACCTGTGACAATGGAATTGCTGCAATCAACGAGATTAATTTTGCAAAGGAAAAAGGAATGACCGTTGTGGTAACAGACCACCATGAGATTCCTTATCGTAATACAGAACAGGGAAAGGAATTTCTACGGAGCAATGCGGATGCCATTGTAAATCCCAAGCAGGCGGATTGTCCGTATCCCTGCAAAGGAATCTGCGGAGCAGTAGTGGCGTGGAAGCTGGTGCAGGTGCTTTATGAGAGAATGGATATTCCGGTGGAAGAAGCGGATATTTTTATTGAAAATGCAGGCTTTGCAACGGTGGGGGATGTCATGGACTTAACCGGAGAGAACCGTATTTTGGTAAAGCTTGGGTTAAAAGCGTTAGAGCATACGAAGAATCCCGGAATGAAAGCGTTGATTGCAAAAAACAAGCTTTCTGACAAGCCGTTGAGTGCATATCATATCGGCTTTGTATTGGGACCATGTATCAATGCCAGCGGCAGACTGGATACGGCAAAACGTTCCCTGGAGCTGCTGCTTGAGCGGGATGAAGTAAAGGCTTCTGCACTGGCAGGCGAATTGGTGGAGCTTAACGAAAGCCGGAAATATATGACACAGCAGGAGACACAGAAGGCATTGGAACAGATTGAAAAGGAAGGCCGGGAAAAAGATAAAGTATTAGTGGTTTACCTGCCGGAATGCCATGAGAGTCTTGCGGGAATCATTGCCGGAAGAATCCGGGAAGCCTATCAGAGACCGGTATTTGTACTGACCAGAGGAGAAGAAGGAGTCAAAGGCTCCGGTCGTTCCATCGAAGCCTATTCCATGTTTGATAAAATGACGGAAGTGGCGGAGCTGTTTACAAAATACGGCGGACATCCTATGGCAGCAGGACTTTCCATGCGGGAAGAAGATATTGATAAATTGCGGGAACAGCTTAATCAGAAGGCAGAACTTTCTGAAGAAGATATGGCAGAGGTGGTAAGGCTGGATGCGGTGCTTCCAATGTCCTATTTTACGGTAGATACCATCCGGCAGTTAAGTGTGCTGGAGCCTTGCGGAAAGTCCAATACCAAACCGGTATTTGCAGACCGTAATATTAAGGTTACGAGAGCCAGTATAGTGGGCGTAAACCGGAATGTGTTAAAACTTCATTTGTTGGATTCAAAGGGGAATCCGGTGGCAGGAGTCTATTTTGGAGAAGTGGAAAAATTTCTTACATTTCTCAGTGAAAAGTTTGGCAGTGAAGAAGTGGATGCAGCTATGCATGGAAAAGAAAACAGCATACAGTTTGCAGCCGTTTATGAGCCGGCAGTGGACACTTACAGTGGAAGAGAAAGTGTACAGGCAATAATACGGCGTTTTCGGTAGTCCGGCATACACAGGAAGCTTTCAGAGGCGGGTTCTGTAGGTAAAACTTTAGGGATTTAAGAAAAATTTAATAGAGTATTATGGTTTTTGCAGGACGCTTCGGTTGTAAAAAGTGCAGAATCATTGTAAAATATAAGGGATTTATAACATACAGGGGGTATATTATATGACGAAAGAGGAAGTGTTTTCTTTCCCTTCCGCAGATGGGCGAACCACAGTTCATGCAGTACGATGGACTCCGGAAGATGGAAAGTATCGTGCAGTTTTACAGATAACACATGGTATGGTGGAATATATTGAGCGCTACCGGGCTTTTGCAGAATTTTTAAATGACAATGGTTTTCTGGTGGTAGGTCATGATCATATCGGACACGGCGAATCCATTGTATCTAAGGATGAATGGGGATTTTTTGCAGAGCATCCCAGCGATACGGTGGTTGCCGATATGCATACACTCCGGGAGATAACACGGAAAGAGCATCCGGGTGTGCCTTATTTTATGTTAGGACACAGCATGGGTTCTTATATGCTTCGGAAATATCTGGCGATACATGGAGAGGGGCTTACCGGTGCTATAATTATGGGAACCGGCTGTATTCCGGACAATACCACAAAGCTTGCCATGTTTATTGCAAAGCTGCAGGCAGCATTTTTCGGCTGGCATCACAGAAGTAAATTATTACAGAAATTATCTTATGATAAATACTATCATCAGTTTGACCTGACAGGAAAAGATGCTTCCAATAGCTGGCTGACCAAGGATGAAGAAATAGTAAAAACCTATTATGCAGACCCGAAATGCACGTTTGTATTTACGGTAAATGCTTATATGGGACTGTTTGAGGCAGTTCTATTTGACAACCAGCAGGAAAATATTGAAGCAGTTCCAAAGAGTCTTCCGTTATTCTTTGTGTCGGGAGCAATGGATCCGGTGGGCGGCTGCGGCAGCGGCGTAAAGAAGGTATATAATAAATTTGACGCAGCCGGCAAAGAGGATATTACCTGGAAATTATATGACAACGACCGTCATGAAATCTTAAATGAGACAGACCGTGATGTTGTATATCATGATATTCTGGCATGGATGAATGTTCACCTTGCCTGAAAAAGGAGGAAAAAATGAAAAAACATATCAAAAAAATAATGGGAATGGGATTGGCATGTATGCTGTTTCTTGGAGTGCCATTTCAGGCATCCGCAGCAGAAGTGACCGGTACCTTATCGACAGAGACATCCGGGGAAGATGGTGCGGCAGACGGAGCGGATAACAGTTCCGATGCAGCAGCAAATCCGGACAGTGGAGCAGACAGCAGCACGCCGGATGCCGGAGTAGCTGCAGATAACCCGGCAGCAGCCAATGACAAAGCAGATGACAATGTTGTAATCAAGGAAAACGACAAACCATATCTGGCATTGGGCGCAGACTTATCCGAAGACCAGAAGAACACTGTTTTAAGCCTGATGGGAATTGACCCGGCACAGCTTGGTAACTATGACGTAGTAACAGTAAGCAACTCTGAGGAGCATCAGTATCTGGACGCTTATATTCCATCTTCCCAGATTGGAAGCAAGTCCTGGTCCTCCGTTGTGATTGTAAAGAAGGAGAAAGGAAATGGAATTAACATTTCCACAAAGAATATTTCTTATTGTACCGTTGGTATGTATAAAAATGCACTGGTAACAGCAGGGATTGAAGATGCAGATATCATTGTAGCAGGACCGAAAAATATTTCCGGAACCGCTGCGTTGGTTGGCGTATTTAAAGCATATCAGGAAATGACTGGTAAAGAGCTTCCACAGGAAAATGTGGATACCGCATTAAATGAGCTGGTATTAACCGGACAGCTTGAAAGCAGCACCGGAGCAGATGCTGAGTCGGTAGAAGGTCTGGTAGCATACTTAAAACAGCAGATTGCAGAGAATGGCCTCACCGATGATGACAGCATTCGCAAAGCCATTGATGAAGCTGCAGATAAATTTGATGTGACACTGACCGAAGACCAGAAAGCACAGTTATTAGAGCTTTTGAAGAAAATCGGTGATCTGGACCTTGATGTGGACAGTCTTGTAAATCAGGCAAAATCCATTTATGACAAGATTGAAAACCTTGGTGCAGATGGAATCTTTGATAAGATTGGAAGCTTCTTCTCAAATCTGTTTTCATCTATTGCAGATTTCTTTAAGAATCTGTTTAGTTAAGACGGAATCTGTTATTGGCAGTTCAAAACAACTACTGAGATATTCTTGGTAGTTGTTTTTTACTTTGCAGGAAATTGTTTTCCTGTAAAGTAAAAAACGCTCCGCAGATAGAAATAAGAAAACACATGTTTGCCAAAAAAATCTCCATGTGTTATACTAGCCGCAGGGCTTCTTTTGAAGCAGTTTTTAGAAAGAAAGGAATGGAACAATGGCGAAACAGGAAACATATGATGCAAGCAGTATTTCCGTACTGGAAGGACTGGAAGCTGTCCGGAAGAGACCGGGAATGTATATTGGAAGCGTCTCAAGAAAAGGATTGAACCATTTAATATATGAAATCGTGGATAACTCGGTAGATGAGCATCTTGCTGGTGTATGTGATACCATCCGTGTTACATTAGAGGCAGATGGCTCCTGTACCGTAGAAGATAACGGACGGGGAATTCCGGTGGGAATGCATAAGAAGGGCGTATCGGCAGCCCGTGTGGTATTTTCTACTCTGCATGCCGGCGGAAAATTTGATAATGCAGCATATAAGACCAGCGGTGGTCTTCATGGAGTAGGTTCCTCCGTTGTAAATGCACTTTCTACTTATATGGATGTAGAGATAAGCAGAGATGGTTATGTGCATCATGACCGCTATGAGCGTGGCGTGCCAACGGTAGAGCTGGTAAACGGACTGCTGCCGACAATTGGAAAGACGAAAAAGACCGGAACAAAGATTAATTTCCTGCCGGACCCGGAAATCTTTGAAAAGACAAGATTTAAAGAGGATGAAGTAAAGAGCCGTCTCCATGAGACTGCATATTTAAATCCTGCTTTAACTATTATTTATGAAGATAGACGTGGGGAAGAAGTAGAACATATTGAATATCATGAGCCGGATGGAATCATTGGATTTGTAAAAGAGATGAATCAGAATAATGAATGTCTCCATGATGTCATTTATTATAAAGGAGAATCTGAGGGTATTTCTGTTGAAGTGGCATTCCAGTATACAACAGAATTTCATGAGAATGTGCTGGGCTTCTGTAATAATATTTACAATGCAGAGGGCGGAACCCATCTGACCGGTTTTAAGACAACCTTTACCCAGGTGATTAATTCCTATGCAAGAGAGCTTGGCATCTTAAAAGAAAAGGATGCAAACTTTACCGGAACAGATGTAAGAAATGGAATGACTGCCGTTATTTCCGTGAAACATCCGGACCCAAGATTTGAGGGGCAGACGAAAACCAAGCTTGATAACCAGGATGCGGCAAGAGCCACCGGAAAAGTAACCAATGATGAAATTCAGATGTACTTTGACCGTAACCTGGATACTTTAAAGGCAATTATCGGATGTGCAGAAAAAGCAGCAAAAATCCGTAAGACAGAAGAGAAAGCGAAAACCAATCTTTTAACCAAGCAGAAATTCTCCTTTGATTCCAATGGAAAACTGGCCAACTGCGAAAGCCGTGATGCCTCCAAATGTGAAATCTTTATCGTGGAGGGAGATTCTGCGGGTGGTTCTGCTAAGACTGCAAGAAACCGGATGTTTCAGGCAATTCTTCCGATTCGTGGAAAGATATTAAATGTAGAGAAAGCAAGTATTGATAAAGTATTGGCTAATGCAGAGATAAAAACCATGATTTATGCATTTGGCTGCGGATTTTCCGAAGGATATGGAAATGACTTCGATATCAGCAAGCTTCGTTATGATAAGATAATTATCATGGCAGATGCGGATGTGGATGGAGCACATATTTCAACGCTGCTTCTGACTTTGTTTTACCGGTTTATGCCGGAACTGATTTACGAAGGACATGTCTATATTGCGATGCCGCCTTTGTATAAGGCGATGCCAACTAAGGGAGAAGAGGAATATCTTTATGATGATGCAGCCCTTGCCCGCTATCGTAAGACGCACAAAGGTTCCTTTACCTTGCAGCGTTACAAAGGTCTTGGAGAAATGGACGCACAGCAGCTTTGGGAGACAACCTTAAATCCGGAAACAAGAATGTTAAAACAGGTAGAAATCGAAGATGCCAGAATGGCATCGGATGTAACAGAGATGTTGATGGGAACGGATGTACCGCCGCGTCGTAAATTCATCTATGATAATGCAAAGGACGCAGAACTTGACATATAAATTTCTATGAATCCGTAAGGAATTGCTGACGGCATATTTTTATGGATGTATGGGAAATGATAGAAGCAGAAAATCAGGAAGGAATTGGATAGATTATGGAAACGAAAGAACAGATTATCCGCACCGAGTATTCGGAAGTAATGCAGAAATCTTATATCGATTATGCCATGAGTGTTATTATCGCAAGAGCATTGCCGGATGTCAGAGATGGCTTGAAGCCGGTACAGCGAAGAACACTCTATGATATGCACGAACTTGGCATCCGTTATGATAAACCTTATCGTAAATGTGCCCGTATCGTGGGAGATACCATGGGTAAATATCATCCGCACGGTGACAGCTCCATTTATGATGCACTGGTGGTAATGGCACAGGAATTTAAGAAAGGACTGCCACTGGTAGATGGTCATGGTAACTTTGGTTCCATTGAGGGAGACGGAGCGGCTGCGATGCGATATACCGAGGCCCGTCTGCAGAAGATTACCCAGGAAGCGTATCTGGCAGATTTAGATAAAGATGTAGTAGATTTTGTGCCGAACTTTGACGAGACAGAAAAAGAACCGGAAGTACTTCCGGTAAAGGTGCCGAACCTTTTGGTAAACGGAGCAGAGGGTATTGCCGTTGGTATGGCAACCAGCATTCCACCACATAATTTTGGCGAAGTCATTGATGGTGTCAAAGCATATATGAAGAATCCGGATATTACAACGGAAGAAATGATGAAATATATTAAGGGACCGGATTTCCCGACCGGTGGAATTGTGACCAACCAGGACGAACTGCTTTCCATTTATGAGACTGGAATCGGTAAGATTAAAGTTCGTGGAAAAGTAGAGATTGAAGCAGTAAAAGGCGGAAAAGAGCGCCTGATTATTACGGAAATTCCATACACCATGATTGGAGCCAATATTGGAAAATTCTTAAATGATGTCTACAGTCTGGTGGAGACCAAGAAGACAAATGATATTGTGGATATTTCCAATCAGTCATCCAAAGAGGGAATCCGCATTGTTATCGAACTTCGAAAAGGAGCAGATGCACAGAATCTTTGCAATCTCCTTTATAAGAAGACAAAATTAGAAGATACTTTTGGTGTCAATATGCTGGCAGTAGCAGACGGAAGACCGGAGACTCTGGGACTGGTTCCGATTATCCGTCACCATGTAAAGTTCCAGTATGAACTTGCTACCAGAAAATATAAGACATTACTGGCAAAGGAACTGGATAAGAAAGAGATTCAGGAAGGTTTAATCCGTGCCTGCGATGTCATTGATTTAATTATTGAAATCTTAAGAGGAAGCCGTAATATCAAGGATGCGAAAAACTGCCTGATGAACGGTGTGACAGAGAATATTAAATTCAAAACGAAAGAATCCGAAAAGAAAGCTTCGAAGTTAAACTTTACAGAACGTCAGGCAACAGCAATTTTAGAGATGCGCCTCTATAAGCTGATTGGTCTGGAAGTGGAAGCATTGATGGATGAGCATAATACCACATTAAAGAATATCGCAGAATACGAAGATATTCTTACCAACCGCAGTACAATGGCGAAGGTAATTATGAAGGAATTGGATGGTCTTAAGAAAAACTATTCCAGAGAACGCCGTACCCGTATCGACAATGTGGAAGCTGCTGTTTATGAAGAAAAGAAGATGGAAGAGATGGAAGTGGTCTTCTTGATGGATCGTTTTGGCTATGCGAAAACCATTGATGTGGCGGCTTATGAGCGTAACAAAGAAGCAGCAGACAGCGAGAACCGTTATGTACTTCATTGTATGAATACCGGAAAAATCTGTATCTTTACCAATACCGGACAGATGCATCTGCTGAAGGTAGTCGATTTGCCGCTTGGAAAATTCCGTGACAAGGGACAGCCGATTGATAATGTAAGTAATTATGACAGCTCTAAAGAGCAGTTGATTTATATCACGGATCTGGCCGCACTGTGTACGCAGAAGCTTTTATTTGGAACGAAGACAGCCATGTTAAAACAGGTGGATGGAAAAGAATTTGACGTAGCAAAACGTACCACAGCTGCCACGAAGCTTGCAGATGATGATACAGTTATATTCGTAGCACCGGTAGAAGAAAATATGACTATTGTTATGCAGTCGGCAAAGGACATGTTCCTTAGGATCGCAGCAGATACGATTCCTGAGAAGAAGAAGGGGGCAATCGGAGTCTGCGGAATGAAGCTTGCAGCAGGGGATGAACTGACCAACATCTATGCACTGGGTGAGGAAGAACCGCCAGTGGTCATGGTAAAAGATAAAGAAATTGCATTGAACCGGCTTCATATTGGAAACCGTGCAACCAAAGGAGTAAAGAAATAAATTGACATATCAGCAGGCACTTGCATTTGTAGAAGAAACAAAAAAATATGGCAGTATATTAGGACTGGACAGTATCCGGGCACTGATGAAAGAATTGGGCGATGTGCAGGAAGACTTATCTATTATTCACATTGCAGGAACTAACGGAAAAGGTTCCGTTGGAGCAATGCTTCAGGCAGTATTGGAAGAAGCCGGCTTAAAGGTAGGCAGATATAGTTCCCCGGCAGTCTTTTCCTATCGGGAAATCTGGCAGATAAACGGAAAAGCAGTTTCCGAAGAAGCATACGCTGCCTTGATGGAAAAAGTAAAGACAGCCTGTCTTACACTGACAGAAAAAGGACTTCCGCATCCGACTTCCTTTGAGGTAGAGACTGCAGCAGCGTTTTTATATTTTAAAGAAGAAGCCTGTGATGTGGTGTTATTGGAAACCGGCATGGGGGGAAGAGAGGATGCAACCAATCTGATTACCCATCCCATTTGCAGTGTCATTACTTCTATCAGCATGGATCATATGCAGTTCCTGGGAAATACGTTATCAGAGATTGCATCTGCAAAGGCTGGAATCATAAAAGAGAACTGCCCGGTGGTATCTGCCTGGCAGGAAGATGCTGTGAAAGAGGTTCTTGTCAAGGAGGCAGAGCGGCTTAAAGCACAGCTGTACCAGCCGAAGAAGGATGCCATAAGAAATCTTTTGTATGATATGAATGGAATGCAGTTTGATTATGTAAGAGAAGATAATTCACAGTGGAAGATAAGACTCCCGTTGACCGGTGCCTATCAGGCAGCCAATGCAGCCTGTGCGCTTAAAGTAATAGAAGTATTGAAAGAGAAAACATTTCCGCAGCTTACCTTATCTGTGATACAAAATGGCTTTCAGAAGGTCTGCTGGAATGGGCGTTTTGAACGTGTTTTAGAGGAACCATTATGCATTCTGGATGGTGCCCATAATGAAGGCGCAGCACTGCAACTTGCAAAAACGCTGGAAAACTGTTTTACAAATCGTAAGATAACCTATATAATAGGGGTGCTTGCTGATAAGGCACATGAGAAGATTTTAAAGATAATGCGTCCTTATTCGGAAACCGTATATGCGGTAACGCCGCATAATGGCAGGGCACTTCCGGCAGAGAAGCTGGCGGAGGAAGCGAAGGCAGCAGGCTATCAAACAGTAATAACAGAACCTTTGATTGAAGATGCGGTAAGACATGCAATTGCTGAGAGCTCGAGAGAAGATGTGGTGCTGATATTTGGCTCCCTGTCATATCTTGCAGAGGCAAAGCAGGCTGTCATACAGTATCGGGAAGGACAGAAGAATGATAGATAAAGAGAAAGTGGAAGCAGGTGTACGGCTGATATTAGAAGGCATCGGCGAAGATGTGAACCGGGAGGGTTTACTTGAGACTCCGGATCGTATTGCACGGATGTATGAAGAAATCTTTGGCGGAATGGACATGGATGCCGCAGAGCCTTTAAAGAAAAGATTTCATGCCAGCAATAATGAGATGGTAGTAGAAAAGGACATTACTTTTTATTCTACCTGTGAGCATCATATGCTTCCATTTTATGGAAAAGCCCACGTTGCTTATATTCCAAATGGAGAAGTAGTCGGCATCAGCAAGCTGGCAAGAACCGTGGAAATCTATGCAAGACGGCTTCAGATTCAGGAGCAGCTTACGGCACAGGTGGCAGATGCACTGATGGAGCAGTTAAAGCCGAAGGGTGTCATGGTCATGATGGAAGCAGAGCATATGTGTATGACGATGCGTGGTATTAAGAAGCCGGGCAGCAGGACGGTTACTTATGTGACCCGTGGAATCTTTAATGAGGATGAGCGTCTGGTAAATAAATTTTTCCAGATGGTGCGTTAGATATGGTGATGAAATGGAATATGTAGTAAGACTTTTGCATCAGGAGCAATACCGGGAAAACGTAAAGAAAATTGCCCGTCTGGAAGCGGACAGAATCTATTGCAGACATAATATGGAACATTTTATGGATGTGGCACGTCTGGCACAGATTCGCAATTTAAAGGAGCAGCTTGGTTTGGATGAAGAGATGATATATCTTTATGCCCTGCTTCATGATATCGGTCGTATGAAAGAATATGAACAGGGAATCTCTCATGCAGCGGCATCTGCCGAATTTGCAGGAGAGATTTTTGCGACTATAGGCTATCCGAAGGAAAAAGGAGATATCATCTGCCAGGCAATTCTGGCTCACCGCAGGGAGGCCTGCGGTGAGCTGCACGGGGAGAAATTATGGCAGACAGCATTTACACAGCTTATGAAATGGGCGGATAAGGCATCCCGTATGTGCTTTGCCTGTGAAGCAGCAGACAGCTGCAAGTGGAGTGAAGAAGAGAAAAATAAACCGGAGACCTGGTTTTAAGCTGCCAGGAATCCGTAAGAAGCTGTTGGTAGCAGGTTCTACAGACAGCATAAAAGGAGAAGAAAAATGAGAATAGGCAATCGGACATTTGACACAGCAAATCATACTTATGTAATGGGAATCTTAAATGTAACACCGGATTCTTTTTCGGATGGGGGAAGTTATAACCAGTTAGACCTTGCATTAAAGCATGTAGAAGAAATGATGGCACAGGGGGCAGATATCATCGATGTGGGTGGAGAATCCACAAGACCGGGTTATACAAAGATTTCTGATGAAGAAGAAATTGAGCGTACTGTTCCGGTGGTAGAAGCAATTGTAAGCCGTTTTGATGTGCCGGTTTCCGTAGATACCTATAAAAGTAAGGTGGCAGAGGCTAACCTTGCGGCAGGAGCACATCTTTTAAATGATATCTGGGGACTGAAAGCAGATGATAAAATGGCTGGCGTGATTGCAAAATATGATGCCGCATGCTGTCTGATGCACAACCGCAACGAAGCAGATTATAAGAACTTTATGGAAGATATGAAAAATGATTTACGGGAAACATTACGTCTTGCAAAGGAAGCGGGGATTCGTGAAGATGGTATTATGACAGACCCGGGTGTAGGATTTGGCAAGACTTATGAGAATAATTTAGAAGCTATCCGATGCGTGGGAGAACTGAATGAACTGGGCTATCCGGTGCTGCTTGGCACATCCCGGAAGTCGGTAATCGGTCTGACACTGGATGTTCCGGCAAAGGAACGTGATACAGCTACAGCAGTAACCAGTGCTTACGCCGTATGGGCACATTGCGGATTTGTCCGCGTACACAATGTGCGTGCCAATGCAGAGGCAATTAAGATGGCAGAAGCAATCAGGGATGGAGGATTACATGGATAAGATTATCATAGAAAATCTTGAACTATTTGCAAATCATGGAGTGTTTCCGGAGGAGACAAAGCTTGGACAGAAGTTTCTAATCAATATGGAACTTTATTTACCAACCAGAAAAGCAGGATATTCGGATGATTTGACAGAATCGGTAAATTATGGAGAAGTCAGCCATTTTGTAACAGAATTTCTGACGACACATACCTATAAGCTGATTGAAGCTGCAGCAGAGCAGACAGCACGGGCAGTGTTATTGCATTTTCCGTTGATTCAGAAATTAAAATTTTCCATACATAAACCATGGGCACCGGTGGGACTGCCTTTATCAGATGTGGCAGTGGAAATAGAACGGGGCTGGCATAAGGTATATCTTGCCTTTGGTTCCAATATGGGCGACCGGAGAAAATATATTGAAGATGCCATTGAAGAACTGCGGAACTTAGAAGACTGCAAGGTAGGAAAGGTATCTGATATCCTCGAGACAGAACCTTATGGAGGCGTGGCAGAAGGCGCATTTTTCAATGGATGTCTGGAACTTCGAACCCTGTATACACCGGAAGAATTATTGGAGAAGCTTCATACCATAGAAGCTCATGGCAACCGGGAGCGTAAGATGCGCTGGGGCTCAAGAACGATAGACCTTGATATTTTATTTTATGATGATGAAGTGATATCTACCCCGGAACTTACGATTCCGCATATTGATATGGCAAACCGCCTGTTTGTGTTGGAACCACTCTGTGAAATCGCACCGTATCTCTGGCATCCGGTGTTAAAAAAGACGGTGCTTCAGATGAAACAGGAACTGAAGGGCAGAAAAGACATTGTTTTATTTGATTTGGATGGAACCATTACCAACTCCAAGGAAGGAATAACAAAGTGTGCCCAGTATGCCCTAAAGGCATATGGTATTGACGAACCGGATGCAGATAAGCTTGAATTCTTTATCGGACCGCCACTTAAAAATACTTTTATGGAACATTATGGCATGGATGAAGAGACCGCAGTAGCGGCAGTAGCCAAGTACCGGGAACGCTATCATCCAACCGGTATCTTTGAATGCAGCCTTTTTGATGGCGTTGAGGATGCTTTGAAATCTCTTAAGCGAAAAGGCTATCGTATCGGACTGGCATCCAGCAAGCCGGAAGAATCCTGCCGGCGTATTTTGGAGCATTTCCATATCCTTTCCTATTTTGATGAAGTGGTGGGAGCCACAATGGATGGCAGAATAGACAGCAAATATGAGGTGCTGCAGGAAACGATAAAGCGGATGCATATTTATGATACCACCGAAGCAGTATTGATTGGAGATACCAGATTTGATGTGTCAGGAGCCAAAGAAGCACATATGGACTGCATCGGTATCACTTATGGATTCGGAACGAAAGAAGAGTTGCAGGAGGCTGGTGCAAAGGCAATCTGTGACAGTATCGAGGAGGCGGCAGAATATATTGAAAGATTATAAGCTACTTCGCATCTGGGAAGTGATTTATCCCATCGGTATTTATTTTGTAGTAACAAATGTTGTGATGTTTGTGTTAAATCTCATGCATACAATGACCAATGAAAATTATATGATTTATCAGATTATTGCAACGGTGATAGCATTTCCCTTTATCTATGCTTTCTATCGGAAAGAGGATGGCGGGAAAATGGCAAATCTGCCACGAACCATTTTATTTGCAGCAGCCGCAGGCTTATTTGGCGTAGTGTTAAATAATCTTATCGGATATACCGGCTTAAAAGAAACATCGCAGAGCTATCAGGAAGTAAGTGCTGCTTTTTACGGCAGTACTCTGGTATTGGAAATCCTTGGAACCTGTATCATAATTCCGTTCTTAGAGGAACTTCTTTACCGCGGCATCGTTTACCAGCGGCTGAAAACATTCTTGGGAGTGAAGGCGGCAATTGTATTATCGGCAGTAATATTTGGAGCCATGCATTTTAATCTGGTGCAGTTCCTTTATGCCACAGCGGTAGGACTCTTGCTGGCAGTCATCATGGAACAGGAAGGGCTTGGCGCAGCCATGGCAGCCCATATGGTAACGAATCTGGTATCGGTACTTCGAAGCGAGACAAAGCTGTTTCATTTCATGGATGCATCCATGACGGGAAGCGTCATATGCACCGTGGTGGAGAGCGTGCTGATAGTGGTGTTACTGGTGCTGGCGTTCCGAGGTGGAAAAGAGAAGTAAAGAGCAGATACACTCAAAACCTTCTCAAGAAAACCCAGTACAACTGAGAAACAATTCAGACACAATTTGAAATAGCAGGCAAATTCAAAAGGCTTATTAAAAAATATTTTCAACAAAAAACACGTTGAATTGTTTTGATAAGCCTTTTTTATATGCAAAAAACTGATAAATATAAATACAATAAAAGAATATAAAATGAATTGTCTAATAATCAGACAATAGCAAGAAAAAAACTATTGCAAAGTATATTACGCCGGGTGTAAACTTAGTTCAGAAAATAAAAGCACTTTAAAGCAGCAGAGTGCAGGTAACAAAGTAAGACAGAAAATAAAGAGAAAGCAGAAAGGGAACGATTATGACAGAACAGTGGAATGAAAGTACAGCAGTAGCACAGGGTATGTATAATCCGAATTTTGAACATGATAACTGCGGTATCGGAGCTGTGGTAAACATCAAAGGTATCAAATCCCATGCGACGGTAGAAAATGCTTTAAAGATCGTAGAGAACTTAAAGCACAGAGCTGGTAAGGATGCAGAAGGAAAAACCGGTGACGGTGTTGGTATTCTGCTTCAGGTATCACACAAATTTTTCTCCAAGGTAGCAAAGGAATCAGATATTGAACTTGGTGGAGAAAGAGATTACGGTGTCGGAATGTTTTTCTTCCCACAGGATGAGCTGAAACGGAATCAGGCAAAGAAAATGTTTGAGGTTATCGTGGAAAAGGAAGGAATGAAATTCTTAGGATGGAGAAAAGTTCCGACTGACCCGGATAAACTGGGACAGAAAGCAGTAGACTGTATGCCATATATCATGCAGGGATTTGTGAGACGTCCAGCTGAAGTAGCCAAGGGACTTGATTTTGACCGCCGGCTGTATGTGGCAAGACGAGTATTCGAGCAGTCCAATGATGATACTTATGTAGTATCCCTTTCCAGCCGAACCATCGTATATAAGGGAATGTTTTTAGTAGACCAGCTGCGTCAGTTCTTTGCAGACCTTCAGGATAAAGATTATGAATCTGCAATTGCAACCGTACACTCCAGATTCTCAACCAACACCAATCCAAGCTGGGAGAGAGCACATCCGAACCGTTTCATCGTACATAACGGAGAGATTAATACCATCAAAGGTAATGCAGATAAGATGCTTGCCCGTGAAGAGACCATGGAGTCCGAAGAACTGAAAGGGGAACTGCAGAAAGTCCTTCCGGTTATTAATTCCGAAGGCTCTGACTCAGCAATGTTAGATAATACCTTAGAGTTCTTAGTAATGAGTGGAATGGATTTACCACTGGCAGTTATGATTATGATTCCGGAGCCATGGGCAAATAACAATACCATGTCCCAGAAGAAGAAAGACTTCTATCAGTACTATGCAACCATGATGGAGCCGTGGGATGGACCAGCCTCCATTCTTTTCTCAGATGGAGATGTCATGGGAGCTGTTCTTGACCGTAATGGATTAAGACCTTCCAGATATTATATTACCGATGATGACCAGCTGATTCTTTCTTCCGAGGTCGGAGTACTTGATATTGATCCGACCAAGATTGTTGTAAAAGAAAGACTTCGTCCGGGTAAAATGCTCTTAGTAGATACCATCCAGGGAAGAGTCATCAATGATGATGAATTAAAAGAGTATTACGCAAGCAAACAGCCTTATGGTGAATGGCTTGACCGTAACCTGATTAAACTGGAGGATTTAAAGATTCCAAATCAGCGTGTTCCGGAATATACCAAAGAAGAGCGTCAGAGAATGCAGAAAGCATTCGGTTATACTTACGAATCACTACGTGAAGCAATCCTTCCGATGGCATTAAACGGAGGAGAAGGAACTTCTGCAATGGGTATTGATACTCCGCTGGCAGCACTGGCAGGAGACCATCAGCCACTGTTTAATTATTTCAAACAGTTATTTGCACAGGTAACAAACCCGCCAATTGATTCCATTCGTGAGAAAGTGGTTACATCCACTACCGTATATATCGGAGAGGATGGTAACCTGCTGGAAGAAAAGGCAATTAACTGTCAGGTATTAAAGGTAGATAACCCGATTCTTACCAACACAGATTTGATGAAAATTAAAAATATGAAAGTAGAAGGATTCAAGGTTGTGGTTCTTCCTACTACATATTATAAGAATACAAGCCTGGAAAAAGCATTGGATCATCTGTTTGTAGAAGCAGACCGTGCATACCGTGACGGTGCAAATATCCTGATTCTTTCCGACCGTGGCATTGATGAGAACCATGTGGCAATCCCATCCCTTCTGGCAGTATCCGGTTTGCAGCAGCATCTGGTAAAGACCAAGAAGAGAACTGCAGTTGCCATGATTCTGGAATCCGGTGAACCAAGAGAAGTACATCATTTTGCAACATTGCTTGGTTATGGTGCCTGTGCAATCAATCCATATCTGGCACAGGATACCGTAAAGCAGTTAGTAGACGAGCATATGTTAGACAAGGATTACTATGCAGCAATCCATGATTACAATCAGGCAATTATCAGTGGTATCGTAAAAATTGCTTCCAAAATGGGTATTTCAACCATTCAGTCTTATCAGGGTTCTAAGATTTTTGAGGCAATTGGTATTGACTCCGCAGTAATTGATAAATATTTCACAAATACCGTAAGCCGTATCGGTGGAATTACACTGGAAGACATTGCAAAAGATGTAGATACTCTGCATTCTGCAGCCTATGATCCATTGGGATTAGAGACAGACCTTACTTTAGACAGCAAGGGACGTCACAAGATGAGAAGTGGCGCAGACAGCCATCTTTACAATCCGGCAACCATCCATCTTCTGCAGGAATCAACCAAACGTGGAGATTACAACCTTTTCAAACAGTACACAGATCTTGTGAACAGCGAAGAGCGTGATGCAAATATTCGTGGACTGATGGATTTCAATTTCCCGAAAAAAGGTGTTCCGATTGAAGAAGTAGAAAGCGTAGATTCTATTGTAACAAGATTTAAAACAGGTGCGATGTCCTATGGTTCTATTTCCAAGGAAGCCCATGAAACACTGGCAATTGCCATGAACCATTTACATGGTAAATCCAATACCGGTGAGGGTGGAGAAGATCCGGACCGTATCGCAAGTAAACATACAAGCTTAGACAGATGTTCTGCAATCAAGCAGGTAGCGTCCGGCCGGTTTGGTGTAACCAGCCGTTACTTAGTCAGTGCAGAAGAGATTCAGATTAAGATGGCACAGGGTGCAAAACCTGGTGAAGGTGGACACCTTCCGGGCAAGAAAGTATATCCTTGGATTGCAAAGACAAGACTTTCCACACCGGGTGTATCCTTGATTTCGCCGCCACCTCATCATGATATCTACTCCATCGAGGATTTGGAGCAGTTGATTTACGATTTGAAGAATGCCAACCGTGATGCAAGAATTTCCGTAAAACTGGTATCAGAAGCAGGTGTGGGTACAGTCGCAGCCGGTGTTGCCAAAGCAGGAGCACAGGTAGTATTGATTTCCGGATATGACGGTGGTACCGGTGCAGCACCAAGCAGTTCTATCCATAATGCAGGACTTCCTTGGGAACTTGGACTTGCAGAGACACACCAGACTCTGATTATGAACGGACTTCGTAATAAGGTAAGAATCGAGACAGATGGTAAGCTGATGAGCGGCCGTGATGTAGCGATTGCTGCATTACTTGGAGCAGAAGAGTACGGATTTGCAACTGCACCGCTGGTAACCATGGGATGCGTGATGATGCGTGTATGTAATCTGGATACCTGCCCTGCCGGAATCGCAACACAGAATCCGGAGCTTCGGAAACGTTTCGCGGGAAAACCGGAATATGTAGAAAACTTCATGCGGTTTATTGCAGAAGAATTAAGAGAAATCATGGCGAAGTTAGGCTGCCGTACCATTGATGAAATGGTAGGAAGAAGTGACCTTCTCCGGGTAAGAGAGGATTTGACAGACCGGGAAAAAGAAATCGACCTTTCCAAGATTTTGAATAACCCGTTTGCAGGACCAAAGGAGAAAGTTACATTTGATCCAAAACATGTATACGATTTCGAACTGGAGAAGACCAAGGACGAAACTGTACTGTTAAAACAGCTTTCTTCCGCACTGGATAAGAAACAGAAGAGAAGCATTGATGTAGAAGTAAGCAATACAGACCGTTCCTTTGGTACCATCTTTGGTTCCGAGATTACAAAGAAATATGACGATACTTTAGAGGAAGATACCTTTATCGTAAAATGTACCGGTGCCGGCGGACAGAGCTTTGGCGCATTCATTCCAAAGGGACTTACCTTAGAGCTGGTAGGAGATTCCAACGATTACTTCGGAAAAGGACTTTCCGGTGGAAAACTGGTTGTCTACGCTCCGGCAGGTGTGAAATATAAGAAGGATGAGAATATCATCATCGGTAACGTAGCACTTTACGGTGCAACCAGTGGTAAGGCATTTATCAGTGGTGTGGCAGGAGAACGTTTCTGTGTACGAAATTCCGGAGCTTCTGCAGTAGTAGAAGGTGTCGGTGACCATGGATGTGAATACATGACCGGTGGCCGTGTGGTTATCCTTGGTAAGACTGGTAAAAACTTTGCAGCCGGAATGAGCGGTGGTATCGCTTATGTATTAGATGAGGACAACGACCTTTATACCAGAATCAATAAGGAAATGGTATTCTCAGAAGAAGTCGGAAACAAATATGATGTTATGGAATTAAAAGATATGATTAAAGAACACGTAGCTTTGACCAATTCTGAAAAGGGAAAAGAAATCTTAGATAACTTCAGTGAGTATCTGCCGAAGTTCAAGAAAGTAATTCCATACGATTATAACCGTATGTTAATGGCAATTGTTCAGATGGAAGAAAAAGGATTGTCTTCCGAACAGGCACAGATTGAAGCATTTTATGCGAATACAAGAAATTAAGGAGGGGACGCAAAATGGGAAAACCAACAGGATTTATGGAATATGACAGAGAGAATGCAGCAGCGGTTGCACCAAAGGAGCGTATCAAGAACTTTAACGAGTTCCATACCCCTCTCTCAAAAGAGAAACAAAGAGTACAGGCAGCACGTTGTATGAACTGCGGCGTGCCGTTCTGCCAGGCTGGTATGAATATCATGGGAATGACCAGCGGATGTCCGCTGCATAATCTGGTACCGGAGTGGAATGACCTTTTGTATACCAACAACTGGGAGCAGGCATATAACCGTCTGACCAAGACCAACAACTTCCCGGAATTTACCTCAAGAGTATGTCCGGCACTTTGTGAAGCAGCCTGTACCTGTGGACACTGGGAAGACCCGGTAACCTGTAAGGCAAATGAGCATGGAATCATTGAAAATGCCTATGAAAAAGGATATGCTGCAGCAAAACCTCCAAGAGTCCGTACCGGAAAGAAGGTTGCAATCATCGGTTCCGGTCCTGCCGGACTTGCAGCAGCAGACCAGTTGAATAAAAGAGGACATTCCGTTACCGTATTTGAAAGAGATGACCGTGTCGGTGGACTTTTGATGTATGGAATCCCGAATATGAAGCTGGAAAAATGGGTTATTGACCGTAAGATTAATATAATGAAAGAAGAGGGTGTCGAGTTTATTACCAATGCCAATGTTGGAAAAGACATCAAGCCGGCAAAACTCTTAAAAGAATATGACCGTGTCATCTTAGCCTGTGGAGCAAAGAATCCAAGAGACATCAAAGCTCCGGGCAGAGATGCAGAAGGCATTTACTTTGCAGTAGATTTCTTAAAGGCAACTACCAAGAGCCTTTTAGATTCCGAGCTTAAAGATAACAAATATATTTCTGCCAAGGGAAAGAAAGTAGTTATCATCGGTGGTGGAGATACCGGAAATGACTGTGTCGGAACTTCTATCCGTCACGGCGCAGCCAGTGTCATCCAGCTTGAAATGATGCCAAAGGCACCGGATGAGCGTGCAGAGAACAACCCATGGCCGGAGTGGCCAAGAGTCTGCAAGACAGACTACGGTCAGGAAGAAGCAATTGCTATGTTCGGTTCCGACCCTCGTATTTACCAGACAACCGTAAAAGAGTTCTTAAAAGACAAGAACGGTAAGCTCTGCGGATTAAAAACCGTAAAATTAGAGGGCAAAAAGGATGAAAAGACCGGACGGATGCAGATGGTGGAAGTACCGGGCTCCGAAAGCAAGTTAGATTGTGATCTGGTTCTGATTGCAGCAGGCTTCCTTGGAACAGAAGATTACATTGCCAAAGCATTCGGCGTAGACTTAAATGCCAGAACCAATGTGGCAACAGAAGCCGGTCATTACAAGACCAACGTGGAAAATGTCTTTACAGCAGGAGATATGCATCGTGGACAGTCCCTGGTTGTATGGGCAATCCGTGAAGGAAGAGAAGCAGCCCGTGAAGTAGACGAAAGTCTGATGGGATATTCTTATCTTTCTGTACAGTAATGAAAATTACAATATAATGATAGAAGAAAGTCGTCTGACTATGGTGACGCCGGAAGGTGAACTGTGGCAGGCGGCTTTTTCGTGGTTGACACATTCTGCTTTTGGGGCATAAAATAACCCTTGTGACAAAAAGAGCGAGAAGAAAACAGCGAAAGGACATAAAGAGAATGAGCAGGAAAGCAGTATTTTTTGATATTGATGGAACATTGTGGGACGAGCATTTTGTGATACCGGAGAGCACAAAGGAAGCAATCCGGAAGCTGCGGGAAAATGGACATCTGGCATTTCTCTGCAGCGGAAGAACCAGAGCATTTATTCAGGATGAAAGATTGCTGGCACTGGGATTCGACGGAATTGTGGCAGGCTGCGGTACCTGGATAGAGATGGATGGAAAAACACTTTTTTATAAAAAATTAGAACAGGAATTGATAGAGGATACCATACATATATTAAAAGAGTATGGAATTCCTACGGTATATGAGGGAAGCCGGAATTTGTATATGGATCTGGAAGAATTTGAAGAAGACCCTTATGGCTTGAGACTAAAAGAGACATTGGGAGAGGATTTGCTGCCGGTAACGGGAAATGAAGCAATTATGGAAATCAGTAAGTTTTCCTGCTCCACACCGGATGATGCTTATCTTAAGGTACTTTCCCATCTGGAAGAGAATTTCACACCGCTGGTGCATGATGCGGCATGCGCAGAGTTTGTTCCAAAAGGATTTTCCAAAGCGTCCGGCATCGAAAAAACCTGTGAGCTTCTTGGTATTGAGAAAGAAGATACCTATGCATTTGGAGACAGTATCAATGATGTGGAAATGTTAAAGCATGTGCAGCATGGAATTGCCATGGGAAATGGTACCAAAGCAGCAAAAGAAGCAGCGGATTATATCACAGCACCATTGCACGAAGACGGCATTTATAAGGGATTGGAGCATTTTGGACTGATTTCATAAACAAATCTAAAAAAAGTATTAAATCGTTACAAATTACAGAAAGTGAGAAAACGAGAGAAAAAACGAGATATTAAGAGTAAATATAAGGAAACAAGAGAAAAATAAAAAATGGTCAGGCTTGCGAAAAAGAGACGCAGAAACTATTATATGACTATCGGTTAGCACTCTACTTGAATGAGTGCTAATAAAAAAGAAAGAAAACAAAGAGACCGAATCAAGGAGGCAATGAATCATGAAATTAGTACCATTATCAGACAGAGTTGTATTAAAACAGTTAAAAGCAGAGGAAAAAACCAAATCCGGAATTATCTTAGCAAGTGCTGCACAGGAGAAACCACAGGAAGCAGAAGTAATCGCAGTTGGTCCTGGCGGAGTGGTAGATGGCAAAGAAGTTACCATGCAGGTAAAAGAAGGACAGAAGGTTATTTATTCTAAATATGCCGGAACAGAAGTAAAACTGGATGGCGAAGAATATATCATCGTAAAGCAGAATGATATTCTTGCAGTAGTAGAATAATCGAATTGATAATTGGTAAATAAAACAAATAATAAAATAGGAAAATAGAAGAAAGAGGTAAGAAATTATGGCAAAGGAAATCAAATATGGAACAGAAGCCAGAACAGCATTAGAGGCTGGAGTTGATAAACTGGCAAATACAGTCAGAGTAACAATCGGACCAAAAGGAAGAAACGTTGTACTGGATAAATCATATGGCGCTCCATTAATCACAAACGATGGTGTTACCATTGCAAAAGAAATCGAATTGGAAGATGCATTCGAAAATATGGGCGCACAGCTTGTAAAAGAAGTAGCAACCAAGACCAATGACGTCGCCGGTGATGGTACTACAACAGCAACTGTTCTTGCACAGGCAATGATTCAGGAAGGAATGAAGAACTTAGAGGCTGGTGCAAACCCAATCGTTTTAAGACGTGGTATGAAGAAAGCAACTGAAAAAGCAGTTGAAACAATCGCAGCAATGTCTTCTAAAGTAACCGGAAAAGACCAGATTGCAAAAGTTGCATCTATTTCCGCAGGTGATGAAAGCGTTGGCAACATGGTAGCAGACGCAATGGAAAAAGTTTCCAATGATGGTGTTATTACCATTGAAGAGAGCAAGACCATGCAGACAGAGCTTGACCTGGTAGAAGGTATGCAGTTTGACCGTGGATACATTTCCGCATATATGTGCACAGATATGGATAAGATGGAAGCAGTTTTAGATGAGCCGTACATCTTAATTACCGATAAGAAAATCAGCAACATTCAGGAAATCCTTCCACTGTTAGAACAGATTGTTCAGTCCGGTTCCAGACTTCTTATCATTGCTGAAGATATCGAGGGTGAAGCTTTAACTACATTGATTGTAAATAAACTGCGTGGAACATTTAACGTTGTAGCAGTAAAAGCTCCAGGATATGGCGACAGAAGAAAAGAAATGTTAAAAGATATCGCTATCCTTACCGGTGGTCAGGTAATTTCAGAAGAAGTTGGTCTGGAATTAAAAGATGCTACTATGGCACAGCTTGGCCGTGCAAAATCCGTTAAGGTTCAGAAAGAGAACACCGTTATCGTTGATGGTGAAGGAAATAAAGA
>OGPP01000827.1_pt1 | contig 28322 bp, 35 predicted proteins | sample 1553021 | NCBI WGS metagenome assembly OGPP01 (sample SAMEA2580217, study PRJEB22360) | human gut metagenome | biome: human gut; feature: human-associated habitat; material: faeces | place: Denmark | collected 2008/2010
CTGCATTCGTTGTTGCAACTCTGTGAATGTCATTTCTTCCATGTCATATCCTTTTTATATACCCCTAATTTTCAAATTAAGGGGCTTCTTATCGTTTTTAGGCGTGTTCTCGAGTATGTCGATTAAATACCACCTTCGAGCGGTAGCCAAACGCCATATATTCGTTCATTTTCTCTATAAATGAATACAAGTCTAAATCATCCATCATTTTCTGTTTGTGCTCTTTCGAGAATACAAGACCATGAATGCGCTCGTAGTCTTCAAAGAGTTTTAGTTTAACTTCCGTTTCTGTCAAAGCATCATCCTCTTATCTTGTTGTGTCTTGAATTGATAAACATGCTCATTCGTCGTTCCAAGTCCTGTCTTCTTGAAAACTCGAGAATAGACACGCTTTCCATAAGTGCCCATAATGTCCCGTGGACTTAGGTTAGTGGTAATGATAGTTTTGATACGCTTGTTCAAAATACTGTACAAAATACCGTTAGACCACTCTGTCACTTTTTCAGTCCCTAAATCATCGAGCACTAGCCATTCAGCTTCCGAAATCCGTCTGATATATTCAGCTTCAAGACTGAAATCCTCTTTGATTTTTGCTAACAGGTTAACCACGTTGATGAATAACCCCATCTTTTTCGTGTGATCAGACAAGGCTTTAAGTGCTGAATATGCTAGGTGGCTTTTGCCAACCCCAGTATCCCCGATAAGCACAATATTGTAGTCTTGACCGTCAAGATAGCCTTTAAGTTGATTTCTGACATTCTTCAAGTCCTCTTTCTGCTCTCTGGTTACTGCCTTGTAATTGTCAAAGCTAGCATTCTTCAAATCGTCATCCAGCAAACTGAAATCTTTGAGGAAGTACAAGCGTTTCTGCTCTTGCTCTCGTTCGTACTGCTCTTGTGCTTTAACAGCGTTTAAGCGTTCTTGCTCCTCACGATGGCATAGCTCGCATGCGGTGTAAGGGGTTGAGCTTGGTATGTGAATTGTTATATAATGCCGTTTATGTTTCTCGCAATATTTATCGCTAACCGTCATATACTGCCTTCGCATTTGCTTAGCTGTGCTTTCTAAACTCATAAGCATCACCTCTAGTATTTGCTACATGCTGGGCCAAATTTAACGGGTCTGTCATCATCAAAACTTTTACGACTGTCAAATTTACGTTGTTCTTCATCTTGCTGGGCAACGGTATGAATCCCGTTTTGTGCCCAAGCTTTTAAGATAGAGTTGACATATCCAAATGAGCGTTTTGAGTTATCAGCAGCTCTATCTATGGCACGTTTGACCAACATGATTTCTAACTTATCGAAATCGATATAGCCTTTTAGTTTTTCCATTTGGTATCCATCAATAGGTCCGATTCGTTCTTGATAATGTCTAAAAATATTAAAATCTGTTTGGTCATCAGCAGCAGAAGAAGAAAATTGACTAATTTCTGATGTTTCATCCTCTCTACTGTTAGATTTACTTAAATTAGATTTACTTATATTATCTTTACTTATATTGGGTAAACCAGTGGTTTCCGTTTGGTTTACCAGTGGTTTACCAGTGGTTTCATCGGTGTTTTCCTCTAGTAACTCTTTGTAAATACTAGGAACATACCTGTCTTTTCTGACCGTGTTTTGTTCGTGAAAATCAACCACGAAATAGACCATTTCATCATTAAGAGGTTTCACGAATTGTTTGATAACTAAAAGCCCTAGATTATCCTCGTTAGCCCCTATCATTCTGAGGATAGGGAATGCTTCCACCACTCCATCATCGTCGCAATTTTGGATAAGATGGAAATAAAGAGCTTGAGCTTCTAGCGGCAAGCGTAGAAAACGATGCGTTTGAGTTACGGTTTTACTTATCATCCTACGGTTCCCCATTTGAACCTCCTGAGTAATAGTATTTTTGATTGTCTGCCATATTTAATGCCTCCCTCCCACCGCTGCTAATTATTTAATTATTTTTCGTTGCGTTTTTTAAATCCAAGAGTAAGTCCTGTAATGCCAGCAGCAATTACTACCAACCCTAGATTGCTAGCGATGCCCTCTTTCTCACCAGTATGTGGCAAGACACCACCGTAAACGGCTGTTTTAGGTGTCTCTTTGCTTGCTGGTGCGAAGTTATAAGATACTGTGGTAGATTGTGCCACTTTGTTATTAGGACGCTCTACGCTCGTTTTAGGGGCTTTTTCTGGCGTGCTAGGTTTTTCTGGTGTTGGTTTTTCTGGCTCTACTGGAATTTCCAATTCTGGCAAGTCCAAGATAGGGGCATCATTCGGAATCACACCGCCTTCAAACGGTGGCAACTCACGAACTTCTGGAATTCCCGGAATACCTCCTTGGAATTCAGGCTTATCGTGTACTGGTGCTTCATTTGGTACTGTGCCGCCGTTCCATTCTGGCTTGTCGTAAACTGGGGCTTCGTTCGGTACAGTTCCGATAGGTTCGTTATATTCTGGAATTTCAACGACTGGTGGGTCAATAGGAACTACCCCGCCTTGAAATTCTGGCTTTTCATATTTAGGAGCGTCGTTTGGTACTTCAAACGTTGGCTCTGGCTTGTTCTCGCCGCTGGCATCACCCCGACCGCCTACGAGCTGAATTTTTTGGTATGCAACAGAACCATCATTCTCAGCTTTTAGCTCAATTTTATTTGTGGGGTTAGTGGAGTCCTTGACCGCATTTACAAGCTTAGTCTTGTAGTAAAGATAAATCATGTGGTCTAAGCGGTCCATTTTGATTTCAAAGCCATGCTCTGATTTTGAAATAGACTTAACTAAGTCCATGGCTGAACCCTTATCAACCCACGGATCTAAACTATCAATATTTTTCACTTCAAAGTAGTTATCAACCAACTTTTGGTTTTCACTCATCTCGTCAATGATTGTTACATAGTTTAGTACACGTTTTGCATAGTTGACACGAGCTGTCCAGTTGATAACAGTAGGGTCTTCTTTGTCTTGCTCTCCCCACTTTGTAATAAGTTCATCTTTACCAATAACTCCCTCTTCACCAACATTGGCTGTTACTAAACTCCCATTAAAGTTAACTGTAACTGGTTTTCCTGGAACGACCTTATCTGTCCAGCTTGCATCAAGTTCAAGATTCATGCTCTTGTGTAGAGGGTGTGTCTTGAAATAACCATTGAATACAGTAGTCACTTTGTTAGCTGTTGCATCTGCCGTGGCCTTGCCGACAACTGCTTTTTCTGAGTTGTGCACGTCAAATTCATAAGAGGTTTGGAATTTCACTTCTTGAGGCAAGTCGAAAGTAACCTTGTCGCCCTCATTCACTTCAATATTGTCTGGGATTTTAACATCCTCATACTTAACTTTAAATGGGGTGTATCGTCCATTCCCTTCTGGTTGCTCGACTGTGACGTTTGGATTTTCGACTGTGATTGTGTCACCCGTTTTAGTCACTGTAGTAGGTGCTGCTGGAGTTTCGGCTACTGGTTGAGCTACTTCTGTAGTTGTTGCTGGTGCTTCTGCCACTGTTTCAGACGGCGTCACCGTAACGTTCCCAGCATTGTCGGCGGTATATACGCTAGCAACCGCTGGTTGTGTGTCCACTGGTTGAGTGGTTTCATCTGCTGACACTGCCCCAGCTCCAATCAATAGAGCTTTACTAAATCGAGCAACCGGGCTGGAGAAAGGGGGCGCGCCCCAAAAAAGCCATAAGCTTTTGATTTAGTGAATCCAGTTTTTGCGACTGTTTGAGTGTTAAAAGATTTCATGGTATAATCTCCTTGGTGTATTTTTCTTGCACAGGCCCTTACCTGTGCTTTTTTAGTGCTCTCAACGTGCACCCAACGCCCCACCGTGTCATGTTTTTCAATGTTTTATTAGACTTTTTGGGGAAGATTAGGAAAAAAGTAATTTAGTAAAGTTTTTTTGGGGAAAAATTATGGGTATAAGTTACACTCCACGGCAGGGCCATGGCTGCACGCTGAAAGATGGCTACTATTTGCTATATTTCTGTTTGAGCCGTTCTTGTTTTTCTTCGGGTGTCTCCACCACCTCGAAAAAGTATTCTGGCTCTTTAGTTTTCTTCTTGGAAAATAGTTTTCTTAGTAGCTTCATGCAATTACCCCACTAGCTGATCTAATGGCAATCCGTGGTCAGCGTTGAACTCTCGTACCTTTTCATCAATCATGCGATGTGGACGAACTTCAAATACTTCTACTTCATTTTCTTTTTTGCTCCAAATCCAGTTGATAAGCTTTTTCATTTTTGTTTCTCCTTCAGTTGTTTGATAATGCGTTTGATTTCGTTTAAGACAAACTCACTGTCTTTGTAAGTGTAGTTGACAGATGACCACCCATTGCTAGCTAAGAGTTGGTCCCAATCTCCGAAGTGCATGCAATCAAAACCGATATAGTAGCCGTCTGTTGGGAACTCGCTCCAATGGTCGTTAAATGTGATGCCTCCGTGACAGTCGATTTCGTCAATGTCGACACTCAATCCTTCCGGCACTTCGACATATCCGCATAAATGCCCAAAATATCCATGCCTTCTGATACAAGCATTAAACCCATCAATGACGTAGGCTTTGCTGCCACCTTCGGGAATGATTTTCAAATCTTCCTCATAGCGTTCTTGATTAGTCATGTTTACCTCCTAGAATATATGGACACCACGTTTTGCCCATTCGTCAATTAGACGTTGTTGAGCGTCCCCGTTGTAACCACAAATGTGATAAGCTAAACCGTAGTTTTCACGACTATAACGTTTGTCGATTACGGCTTCTTTGTAACTCTCCACAAACACTTTGACCTCGTCCAAGTTTTCACCGCATGGATAGAACAACCATGAACCATCCACTACTACGTGCCAGTTGTTCCCTAGCGCGGTTTGGATTTTCTTATATTTAAATTCAGCCATTTTGATTTCCTTTCTATTCCCTAACCGCACTAGAGAGCTAGCGAGGTTTTTTAATTCATATATATTTAAGGAGACTTATGAATATCAAATCGTTTTCGTTGCTGCTTACTTCAACGGTAGTTAATAGGTATCGCTTTATTTCTCCTCACTAGCTCACTGCTACGGCTAGGGGTGTTAACTTTATTTGAATCTGTTTCTAGTTTTCCATTCGATGAAGGACTTGAAACCCTCATAGTTGATGAATACCAGTTTGTGTGTTGGGTTAAATACGTAGTCTCGAAAGTCCTTGTTGTCCCTCATTTCTCGAATGAGGTTCTTTGCCATCGACTTTCCTAGACCTTCCCACCGTTGCATGAGGTGGTCGTAGTCTCCCCACTCAGCCGTCTCATTAACTCCGACTGGTTTATAAGTGATTTCCATAAGCGTCACCCGATTTATTTCAATCCATTCTCAAGAGCGATAAGCTCTTTTTGTTTTGGTGTTTCACGAATTTCAAACGGTGTGAAATCGTCGTAAGACAAATCTATCAAGAATTGGATTGCTTTCTTAGCTTCGACATGCTTGATATTAGTGTATTTAGTCACGTTAAAGGCTTTCTTCAAATGCGAGTACATCAATTTGATAAATTGACCTTTCTTCGAAGCGAACAGATTATCACTAGGATGTGATTCCTGCTCATTGAAATACATATCAGCGAACACACCAGCTTTACTGAAAACAAGGCTCTTGATTTTGGTAGCCTCACCGTCGTCGATATGGACTTTCTTGTTGACTTCTTCAATAAGGTTTTCCAGCTCATTGAATTTGTGATTTGTTTTTCTAGCAGTGATGTCCATTTCTTCTTTAATTCCGATAACCTCTTTTAAAAGTTGTTGGTTAACGTCGCTTTGGACAACCAGATTCATAGCTTGTTTTTTCTGCATTTCGACCGTTTCGGCGAGCAGATTTTCTTTTTTCTTGTTTTTCTTCTTACTCATTGATAATTTCTCCTTCTATGATTGTTCTTCCATTCTCTGGGACAATCTTATTCATTTCGTCTAACCAGTTTTCAGTTAGCGTCAAGATGTCTCTGAGCTTTTCAATCTGAGCATCCTTGCCAATTCCTTGGACAAGGGTTTTAAATCTAAGCGGTGCCATCTTGTTATCAAAGAAATCTTCGAATTCTGACACTAGGTTACTGAGTGTAAAGATGTTAGAAACACTGTTTTCTAATTTCTCTTTATCAGCTCGTAAGTGTTCGATTGATTCTTTCAAAGCTAGTGCTTCCGAGGTTTCTTTCTCGAGCATTTCATAAGACGCTTCTTTGAGTCGCAAACTTCTTTTGACTGAATCAAGTTCGTCCGCTAGATCTTGATTCTTCCCAAGCAGTTGCTTATTGAGGTCTTGCGTCGCTTGGTAATCGTCTGGGATGATTTTCTTTTCGATTACTTTTTCAGTAGTTTTGGTTTGTTTGACACGTTCAAGCTCGTCTTCTAGTGCTTTGATTGCTTGGTCTTTCAGTTTCGACTTGCGTCTGACCTCTTGCAATTCTCTGACTGTTGGCGATTCACCTTGCTCGATTTTTTCAATCTGCTCTTGCTTTTCTTCCTCTGGAAGTGTTGCGATAAGGTAGAGGGCAGAACTTCCTAAATCTGACAACGTTGTCACATTTGGAAGTTGTTTGGCGACTGTCATCATTCTGTTTGCTTCACGATAGTTAAGACCGACTTTATTAAGCCATTCACCAAATTGCCCATGCACCAAATCTTTTTCTTTAACATGGTTTAACCGTCTCCCAATCTCCCAAATCGATTGCCCAGCTATCTGCTTGTGGTGGTTTATCTCTAATTCGATCTGAGAAAGGTTGTTCGATAATGCTATTTCGTTCATTCTTGTTCCTTTCTGAATTCGTCTAAACTGACATCTAAAGCGTCAGTGATTTTCGCCATTCTACTGAAAGAAATGTCTCTCTTTCCGATGTTCATCAACGTGTTATAGCTGATACCAGTCTTTTCAGCTAACTCTGTGACTGTCATTCCTCTGTCAATAAGTAACTTGCTTAAAGTTTTTTTCATGTTCAATCCCAAAACACAATATATAGTTTCTGATTGTATTGAAAACACAACATATTGTGTTATTCTATCCTTTCTGATATAATCGGTTCATGACAAATGATTAAATAGGGCCTCTCATCTCCTTATGAAAATCGCTAGTCAAACATTACGGAAAGGAGAAAATTCTATGAACGACTTTGAAAGTTTAAAGCAGGTTAGTTACAACCTAATAGCCGAATTCATTGAGAAGAATCCAGCTGAAGTTGCGACGCCAGCTGTTATAGATGTCATTGAGAAGTTGTTAAATGCCAAGGATATGCAAGTGGATGTTCTTGCTAATCAAAAGGCAACTAAAATTCTCAATGATATTACTGATAAAGCTCATGAATAGCTTTATCCAACTCCTGTTCAGACTTTTCTTGTTCTTTTTGGCTTTTGACAATAAAGTCTGAATAGATATTTTTCCAAGCCTTGACTATTTCAATAGTTGAGGTTTTTGATTTCCCACTATACGGATATCGTTTTGGTTTCATGTTTGCTCCTTCCTAATCTATACGAAATTTCGTATATTTAGGTTAAAAAAATTTAGTCTTCGACACGTTCGCTAAATAGGTATTCTAATTCATATTCTGGGAAGAACGCCTTTTTGATAGCCACTGTTTCGCCAAATTTGAAATCTGAAACACCATCGATTTTGTCACGGACTGTGCGATAGCCTACTCCGAGCAAATCTGCGATATCCACTAATGTAACGCCTTTGTTCTTACGAACTTCTTCGATGTTTTTCATTTATTTCCTCCTTCCTTAAGCTTGATTTAAGTATATACTAATTTTCGTACACTGTCAACAAGAAAGTACGATTTTTTTTACTTTTTTTATTTACCTATACGATTTTCTGTGTTAATATATAGAAAGAAAGAGAAATGAGGGTTATAAAAAATGCAGGCTGAGGAAAGAATTAAGGAACTGATTATAGCTAAATACGGGAATGTAAGAGCTTTTGCAACAGAAAGCGGCATCTCTTATACTACTGTTCGCTCTATTTTAGAACGTGGTATCATGAACGCAAAAGCTGAAAACGTCTTTAAAATCTGTCATTTGTTGGGAATTTCACCGGACACGCTCGCTGAATGGGGTGTTACGGACGAACCACAACAACCCAACGCCCACGACATCGATAACATCATAGCCAACGCCATGATGTTCGACGGTAAACCACTAACTGATAGTGATAAACGTGCCATTCGTGGCATCATCGCTGGTTATATGAGCAGCAAGGGGGATTGAGGATGGTTCGCAAATCCAAGCAATCTTATAGAGAGTTAGTTGCTTTGCTTGATAATAACGGGGTTGCTTTTGAACTTATGTCAAAAGGGAAAGCCATTACTTTTTTAGAAAAGAACAACTACTACTATAAAGTCTCTGCTTTTAGAAAAAATTTTAAAAAGAAAAACGGGAAATATCAACACCTTGATTTTCAGCACCTTGTAGATTTAGCCACAATTGATATGTATTTGCGAGATACGCTTCTAGATATTGCTATTAATGTAGAACACTTTATAAAAGTCGAGTTATCTAGATTGATCACTAACAATCCCGATGAAGATGGTTATACCATTGTTCAAGAATTTGCCGTCAATTACCCAACATACTATAACAGTACCTACAATCGATTCAGACAATCTCGATATCAAAAAGATATGTTTCTAAAACGTGGGGCTGATATCCCGATTTGGGCGTTAATGGAGCACATGGATTATGGCTGCTTGTTAAAATTAGTAAGGCTTTATTTTGATAAGTATAATCCCAGCTCTCTTCAAAAGGCTGTGACGTTAGGTGATAACTCGAGACATCTCAGAAACGCTTGCGCTCACAATAATGTCCTGATGGTAAATGTATTTAGAGATGATGAAAAATTGAATAGAGTTAACGCCGTAGTTAATACGTTTGCTAGACAAAAGGGCGTTCTCAAATATCGTCAATACCGCAAAGTGAATGACCTTCTTTCACTCATTGCCTTATCAAATGCCTACTGTTCCAATGCGGTTCAATATCACCAAGGTTTAAAGATCCAAAATCTTATCGACCGAATGCAAAGATATGCATCTGATTACACAAAAACGCCAGAACTGGTTAAAATGTTTATTATTTTTTGTAAAATCATTGACAACAAGTAAAACATTTTGTAAACTATTTTTAGTGGAAGACTGATTAAGTTCAGCGCCCTATGGCTTGTGCGTGCGCAAGTGTAAGGGAACAAAACGTCTAAAAAGAGCCAGTTCGTTTGTCGAATTGGCTTTTTTGCTTTTTTCTATAGAAACTGGTGTGAGGTGCTATGACTGAAAAAGAATTGCTTGAGCAGTTCAACGTGTCTCTTTGTGAGTTCAATTCTAGCCAGTGGTCCAGAAACGGTTTTCTCGACCCCATAAACAGGGTGGTTTATATCAATGGGGATTTATCCCCAGAAATACGTTTAAAGGTAATTCTGCATGAGTTGGGCCACCTAGAGCACAATTCTAAAGACTATGAGCGTTTGCGTGAGAAATACGAAGCTCACGCCAATAGAGACATGATCCGTGGATTGCTCGAAAACGAATCCCTGGACGATTTTAATTACGTCCGTTTTATGAACAAATATAATCTCACCACGATTTGCGATGAGACTTTTGTAAAAAATGAATTTCTAAAAATGATGAGGTAACATTATGAATTTATTAACAGTTCAAACTCAATTAATGCAGGCGGGCGTCCCTAAGATGTTCGGTACTCGAAAAGAGGTCAACTACCTACCGCAATTGCTATCAGACGACGAGGTTATACAATATGCCGCTTCTGGATTTTATGACGGCAACACTGTCTTAATCGTTTTAACTCAAAAACGCATTATGTTTGTTGATAAGGGCATGATTTACGGGGTCCAAACTTCTGAAATTCCTCTTGATATGGTCAATGGTGTATCGTCTAAAAGTGGAGTCCTCTTGGGTGAAATCTCGGTGATGAACGGGGTATCTTGGGCACATATCAAGAACATCCCGAAGATTGCTGTCCCAGTCCTATCTGACAAGATTAAACGTGCATCCGAAGCATACAAACAAAGTCTATATAGACCACAGATAGAAGTGAGCCAGAACAGTCAACCACTATCGCAGAATCTAATTGCTGACGAATTGATTAAATTAAAATCATTGGTTGATAACGGCGTACTCACTGAGGAAGAATTTCAAGCACAGAAAACTAAATTATTATCACAATAAAAAAGCCCTACACTCACCGTCGCCAAACTTAGAGTGTAGAGCAAGCATCACAGAAAAAATCGTGTAAACTGAGAGCAGTCTTACAAGTCTTTTTCTGTACCCATTTTATCAAAAAAGTGAGGTAAATACAATGTGGGTAGAACAATTACCAAACGGTAAATATAAATATTTTGAGCGATACAAAGACACTTACACTGAGAAATGGAAACGGGTATCTGTAACGCTTAATAGTGGGTCAAACCGAGCAAAGAAAGAAGCTCAACGCTTGCTGGATGATAAGATAGCTGAAAAGATGGCTGACTTAAACACTACCGACGCATCATTTAACGATGTGTTGAACGAGTGGTGGGAATTTCACAAGAAGGGAATTCGTAGGACTTCGATTAGCTCCATGACCAGCAACGTCAGATACGTTGCAGATAATTTCGCTATAGATGTCAAAATAGCAAACATTGATACACACTATATTCAACGCTTTATCAATGATACCGATGTTCCACGTTCAATCCTTGAGCGCATTAAATCTATATTGAATCTAACTTTCGATTACGCTTGCACTATTGGCTATATTGATAGCAATCCAGCCAGACAAGCGAAACTTCCTAAGAAACAGCAAACGATGGAAGATTACGACAAAATAAGAAACAAATTCCTAGAGATAGAAACTGAACTACTTCCGCTACTGGCAGAATTACGAAAGCAAAAACGAACCTATAGAAACGCCATCCTTGCTGAGTTCCTCTTTGTCAGTGGTGCTCGGATTGGTGAGGCGGTAGCTCTTGAAACATGCAATTATAGGAAAGAAGAGGGTTATCTCGATATTTTTGGCACTCTGGATAGTGTCCAGGGCTACAAGAGAGCTAAAAAAGAACCGCCTAAAACCCCAGCAGGCTATCGCAGTAACAAGTTAACCAAACGTGAGATGGAATTGCTGGATGAAGCTATACAGATTCGGGATCTAAACAGGTCGCTGTCAGACGATTGGGTAGCTATGGATAGGGATTATATTTTTGTAACAGATAAGGGAGTACCACTTCAGCGAAACTCATTTAACAACTCTATCCAAGCTGCCAACAAGCGACTAGACAAGCCAATTAACAAACCGATTTCATCACACATATTCAGACATACACTAGTCAGTTATCTAGCTGAAAGTGGCGTTCCGTTGAAGGCGATAATGGACAGGGTAGGACATGACGATAGCGATACTACAATGAAGATTTACACTCACGTTACCAACAAAATGAAAAACAAGGTAGTTGAAATCATTGATAACTTGCCCCTTTCTTGCCCCTCAAAATAAAAAAAGACCTATCTACCAAGGTTAACCCCTTGATATGATAGGCTTTTTCTTTGAATCTTATTTTACTGTGCGGATACGCATAGTGTTTGTACCACCTGTACCTACTGGAACACCAGCAACGATAACAATGTTATCACCAGATTCTACAAGACCTGATTCCAATGCAACTTTTTCAGCAACATCAAACATATCATCAGTTGAGCTTGGTTTTTCAGTAACTACTGGAATAACACCCCAGTTAAGCATCAATGATTTTTGAGTAATTTCATCGAATGTTACAGCCAAGATATCAGCTTCTGGACGGTATTTAGAAATCAAACGAGCAGTGTTACCTGATTCAGTAAGAGCAACAACAAGTTTGATATCCATTGAGTTAGTAGCATCTTTAACTGCAGACGCAACTACTTCAGTCTTAGTTGAACGGTCAAATGTTGATGAATCAAGACGACCATACTCTTTAAGAAGAGTTTGAGCGTTTTTATCAATTGTAGCCATTGTACGAACTGATTCAACTGGGTATTTACCATTTGCAGATTCACCAGAAAGCATTGTAGCATCTGTACCATCGATAACTGCGTTGAATACGTCAGATACTTCAGAACGAGTTGCACGTGGTTTTTCTGTCATTGTTTCAAGCATGTTAGTAGCTGTAACAACAACTTTACCAGCAGCGTTTACTTTTGTGATGATCATTTTTTGGTAAACTGGAACCATTTCGAATGGTACTTCGATACCCATGTCACCACGAGCAATCATAATACCGTCAGCAGCTTCGATGATTTCATCAATGTTATCGATACCTTGTTGGTTTTCGATTTTAGCCAACAATTGAACGTGACCATTACCAGTTTCTTCACAGATAGCACGAACTTCTTGTACATCTTTTGCAGTACGTACGAATGAGATAGCGATAAAGTTAAGACCTTGTTCAAGACCAAAACGGATATCAGCGTTATCACGTTCAGCAAGTGCTGGGAAAGGAATTTTAGTGTAAGGGATGTTTACACCTTTTTGTTTAGCAATGATACCATCATTTTCAACATCAACGATGAATTCACGTTTTTCAGCATCTTTGTCTACAACACGAAGACCAAGTTTACCATCATCGACAAGAACTTGTTTACCAACTTCTACATCGTCAAAAACGTCAAGTGCACCTGCAACGTTCAAAGCGATAACGTCGCGAGTTGATTTGATACCTTGTTTAGTAGCAACACGAATTTGTTCACCAGTTTTGTATGCATACTCTTTAGCATCACCTTCGAACAATTCAGTACGGATTTCAGGTCCTTTTGTATCAAGAAGGAAACCTACTTTTTGACCAGCAAGGTCTTCTGCCATACGAACGACATCCATACGTTCACCTTGTTCAGCGTGGTCACCATGTGAGAAGTTGAAACGGAAAACGTTGGCACCTTCCTTGATCAATTGAGCAATGTTTTTAGCAGATGCTTCACGGTCAAGTTTTTCACCCCAGTAACCATCTTCACCAAATTTTTTGCCGCCACGGATTTCAACCGCAGGACCAAGTGTTGCAACGATTTTTACACGTTTATTCATGATAAATAAAACTCCCTTATATTTTTTGTCGCATTAGCGACGGTTTAACAATAATTTAAGTAACTGAGATTAGCTCAAGTTAGACAATGAACGGTTAAGGTCTGCAAAGTCAAGACGTGCTTTGTGAGGATTATTGACGATAATTTTACCGTCTTCAGTAAGACTGAACAAAGCTCCTTCTTCTGCTGTACCAAGGATTGGGCTTTCAACAAGCTCTTCATTGTGGATACCAACAGCTACACCACCAATACCTTGTTTAAGGAGGTCAACCGCATGTGCACCCATCCATGAAGCAAGAACACGGTCACGCGCAGTTGGTGAACCACCACGAACCACGTGTCCAATGTTTGTTGCACGAAGATCTGAAGTATCTCCAGCTTCTTTCATTTTAGCAGCAAATTCTTCAGCACCCATGACACCTTCAGCAACTACGATTACGTGGTGAGTTTTAGCACCTGATTCGTAACCTTCTTTAACTTTACGTACAACTTCGTTAATATCATACTCTTCTTCAGGTACGATAATTTGGTCTGCACCAGAAGCAATACCAGCCCAAAGAGCGATATCACCAGCGTTACGTCCCATAACTTCAACGACAAAAGTACGTCCATGACTGAATGCAGTGTCTTGAATCTTATCGATAGCTTCTGTTGCTGTTGCAACAGCAGTATCAAAACCAATTGTATAGTCTGTACCAACGATATCGTTATCGATAGTTCCTGGAAGACCAACAGCTGGGAAACCATGTTCAGTCAAACGCATAGCACCATGGTAAGAACCATCTCCACCAATAACTACTACACCTTCGATTCCATGTTTTTTAAGTTGCTCAATACCTTTAAGTTGACCCTCAAGTTGGGCAAACTCAGGATAGCGAGCAGACTGAAGGAAAGTTCCACCACGGCTGAGGATGTTGTCTACGCCTTTGGCATCAAGTTGGAAGATATCTCCTTCAACCATACCAGCGTATCCACGGTTAATGCCGAAGACCTCAATTCCTTCAGAAATTGCTTTGAGAACAACTGCACGAGCGGCAGCGTTCATACCAGGGGCATCTCCACCACTAGTTAAAACAGCAATACGTTTCATTATTCCTGATACTCCTTTTATATATTTAACATTTTAATTATAACACAAAGAATTCTAAATGGCTTTAAATTTGAAAATATTTATTGTTTTTTTACCGTAAAACCGTTTTCAGCACATAAGGTGCTAATTCCCGATTAAGTTCCTCGTTCTTAGTTACTCTGTATCTTTGACTAACGATAGTTTCCTTACTTCCTTGATAACGGATAATGACAGGAATGTGTCCAGGATGCTTAGCTAATATTTGAGAAACTTCTATGTCTTTATCATGATTCTCAAGTAAAATCCAGAAACGCTCCGTGCTAGCTTCCTCCATGTTTGACAAGATTAACTGAATGCGTCCATCACGCTCCTGGGTCCGTCCATCAAGATAAAAGAGACCACCTTCACTTAATTTATCCTTATGATAGAAATAAGTTTCTGGAAATAGGGTAACATCAAGTTTATTGATCCCATCAGTGACGTTCAGAAAGGCCATCTGATCACCTTTTTTAGTTCTGATAATTCGAACGGATTCTATCTGAACCAAAACCGTTGCCTTAGTATTAACAGCCAAATCAGAAATGGCTTGATAGGGACGAGAGGCCATTTTTTGAGCCAAGTGTAAAGGATGGGGGCTAAGCCCAACTCCTAGTAACTCCTGTTCTAAATTATAACGATCCTTCTGGCTATAGTCTTCATAATCAACCCAAGAGTAAGATGACTCTGCAAACAAACTTCCTAACTCATTGACAAAAGTAAAGAGGTTGCTTAAATTACCAATGATTTTCTGACGATTTGGTTCAAAAATATCAAACAAACCAATCTGGATAAGAGGTGTCAGACTATCGACTTTCTGATATTTGCTAGGAATACGTGTCAAAAAGTCTTCTATAGAAATGTATTTACCATTTTGTTTGCGATCCTCAATAATCCAAAGGGCAAAATCTCTTGGCAAGCCTTTGATAGTCTTAAGACCTAATACAATCTTTCCATCTGAAATCTTGTCCAGATAGGGAATTCTATTAATATCAAGGCTGGCTAGAGAAAAGCCATTTTCAATTGCATCCTTAATGTAATCACTAGACGAATAGTTTAACATGACGTCATAGAAAATCTGAGGGTAATGCGTTTTGAAATAGGCTAATTGAAAGGCTAGTGCTGAATAAGCATAGGCATGACTTCTATTAAAGCCATAACCTGCAAACTTAGCCATCATACTAAAGAGTCGTTCAGCAATCTGTGGGTTACGTCCCAACCGACGACTTCCTTCCATGAACTCTTCGGACATCTTGGACATTTCATTGGCATCTTTTTTCGACATTGCCCGACGAAGCAAATCGGCTTTTCCGAGTGTAAAGCCTGCAAATACTTGGGCAATCTGCATAACCTGCTCCTGATAAAGCATGATGCCATACGTAGGCTCAAGGATTGGTGCAACTACTGGATCAATCAAATCTACTTTTTCCTTACCATACTTACGAGCGATGAAATTATCTGTATAATCGCTAGCTCCAGGTCGGTTAAGAGAGGTTGTCGCTACCACTTCTTCGAACTTAGCGGGTTTAATCCGTTTAAGAAGGTTAATAGCACCCGCCTGCTCAAACTGAAATATTCCCTTAGTTTTCCCCTTGGCAAAAAGAGCTAGGGTCTGTGGATCTTCCAAATCAATTGATTTGATATCTATAGCGACTCCATGCTCTTCTTCAAGTTTCTCCTTCATTTTTTGAACAAAGGTCAAATTACGGAGGCCCAAGAAATCCATCTTAAGCAAGCCATTGGCTTCGACTGCGGAGGCGTCGTACTGAGTAATCATCATATCCTCACCAGCTTTTAGAGGAATATGGTTGGTCAGGTCATCGTCACTCATCACTATACCAGCAGCATGGATTGAGGTCTGTCTTGGCTGGCCTTCAATAGCCTTAGCAATCTCAAAAGCCCTCTGAAATTCTTGTCTTTGATTAATCAACTGTCTAAATGACATATTCTTCTCATAGACAGAGGTCAAGGTGTCACGAAAAGAAATCTTTTTACTAAGTTGTGATAGTTCAAATTCCTTGGCTCCGAAACGTTTAAAAACATCTCGGATAGCCTGTTTGGCCCCAAAAGTTGAAAAAGTAACAATCTGAGCAGAGTGCTTACTACCATAACGGTCCCTAACATAATGAAGAAACTCGCTTCGATAGATATCAGGCAAGTCGATATCTATATCAGGCATGCTATAACGTTCTTCATTTAGAAAACGCTCAAAAAGCAAGTCATTTTTAACGGGATCAATTCCAGTAATATCAAGGACATAAGCCACCAAGCTTCCTGCAGCAGACCCACGTCCCATTCCCATATAATAACCACGGCTACGCCCAAAGCGTAATAAGTCCCAGACAATCAAGAAATAATCATCAAAGCCCATCTGATGAATGATAGACAATTCTTTGTCTAAACGTTCCTGATAAACTGCTGCGCTTAACTTTTTAGTTTCTAATCCAGATTGGGCTAATTGACGTAATTGGTCAACTGCTGGCATATCACGATTAAAACGGGGAAGCTTCAAATCCGTATCAAATTGATAAGTAATGTCTGAAACAAGTTGCTCCAAATTGTTCAAAGCCTCTGGAATATCACTATATGCACTTTCCATTTCTTGAGGCGAGAAAAGAAGCTGATTCATAGGACAAATAGAGGCCTCTGACAAGGAAACGTTTTGTGAGATGGCGTGTAACATCTGAATCGTCGAGCGATCTACATTCTCAAAATAACGCACTGTATGTAAAGGAATTACAGGATAATCAAACTCTTTGCCAGCATCTTCTGGCCTTACCCCAATAAAAACCTCTGAACCAAGAGTCATCCCTGGCTCCCAGTCTTCACTCGGAAGGATGAGGGCAATAGCATTCAGATAGTCCGAAAAAGCTGTAAACTCGCGTTGCCCTGAGGAGAGCTCTGTTGCCAACTTCATCAAATTTTTATAGCCCTGATTATTTTTTGCTAATAGACGAAAAGGAATTTTTCTTCCCTCGTAAAATAGATTAGCTTCCATACCAATCAAAGGACGTAAACCCTTGCTACTTGCAAACTGAGCAAAATGATAAGCAGCATAGAGATTGTCACGATCCATCAAACCAAGGGCTTGATAGCCAAGCTCTTTGGCACGCTTAATGTAGGTGGTCAAATCTACAACACTATCCATGAAACTATAGACAGATTTTGTATCCAATTGTGCAAACATGAAGGCCTCCTTTCTATCCTTCTATTATAGCATACGCTTCTTGTAAAAACGCCTCTACCATGTTAACTGTTTCAAACAAAAAGAATGAGATAGAACAACACCTTAAACATTGTCCTTATCCCATTCTTTTAAGTCTTCATTATTATTTTACATACACATCATTGTTTCTTATTGCCAATATGATGGGCGTTGTTTTTCATAGGCAGCAATCAAATCTTCATATTGAAGAGTGATTCCAATATCGTCAAGCCCTTCAACCAATTTACGTTTCCACTCATGATCAATATCAAATGGAAACTCTCCTGCTGAAGATTTAATCACTTGATTTGGAAGGTCAATCGTAATTTCTTCACCTGCAGGAAGAGCAGCCAATTTTTGACGTACTTCCAAGGGTTGAACGATTGGCAACATACCATTCTTCAATTCGTTGTTATAGTGGATATCTGAAAATGATCCAGCGATAACACAGCGGAAACCATAGTCTTCCAATGCCCATGCAGCGTGTTCACGAGATGACCCCGAACCAAAGTTATCACCAGTAACCAAAATGGTCGCATCGCGATACTCAGGTTTATTGAAGACGAAATCAGGATTTTCATCGTAATCATCATTAAGGTAACGCCATTCAAACATCAAATTCTTACCGAAACCTTTTTTATCAACAGCTTTCAAGAATTGTTTGGGAATGAGTTGGTCCGTATCGATGTTATCATTCATCAAAGGTACTGATTTCCCTGTATAGACGGTAAATTTTTCCATTATCTTCTCCCTTATGCTTGAACTTCTGGCATATCGCGGACATCTACAAATTTACCAGCGATTGCTGCAGCTGCTGCCATTGCTGGACTACAAAGGTGAGTACGAGCACCATATCCTTGACGTCCCTCGAAGTTACGGTTACTTGTAGATGCACAATGCACGCCTTCTGGAACATGGTCTGGGTTCATACCAAGACACATTGAACAACCTGGATTGCGCCATTCAAATCCCGCATCCATGAAAATTTTATCCAAACCAAGACGTTCAGCTTCTTTCTTAACTGGACGCGAACCTGGAACAACAATAGCTGTCAATGTCGGTGCAATATGTTTTCCTTTAACAAATTTAGCAGCTAACTCAAGGTCGCTAAGACGTGCGTTAGTACAAGAACCAATGAAGACATAGCCAAGATCAATATCTTTAGCATATTCACCAGGCTTAACGTCCATATACTCGTAGGCACGTTCATCATTAAAGTCCTTGATTTCTGGGAATGGTTGGTCAAACTCAACACCCATTTCAGGGTTAGTTCCCCATGTAACCATAGGTGCCAATTCTGAAACATCAATAGTAATCACTTTATCATATTCAGCATCTGGATCTGAAACCAAAGTTTTCCAGTCGGCTACTGCTTCTTCGAATTTCTCACCCTTAGGTGCGCATGGACGCCCCTCAACATAATCATAAGTTTTTTGGTCTGGATTCATAAGACCCATCTTAGCACCAAATTCAATAGACATGTTACAGATGGTCATGCGTTCATCCATTGAAAGAGCATCGATAGCCTCACCACAATATTCAACTGCGTATCCTACACCAGCATCAACACCATAGCGTGCAATGAGTGCAAGAATAAAGTCTTTTGAATAAACACCTGGCTGTGGTTTACCAACAAATTCAACCTTCATTTTCTTCGGTTTCACTTGCCACAAACATTGTGTCGCAAAGACATGTTCTACCTCAGATGTACCAATACCAAAGGCAATAGCACCAAAGGCACCATGAGTAGCCGTATGACTATCTCCACAAACGACAAATTTTCCTGGTTGACTACGACCTGTTTCAGGACCAACCATGTGGACAATCCCCTGACGAGCAGTACCGTGGGTAGCCGCATCAATACCAAATTCCTCAACGTTTTTCGCCAAAGTATCAATTTGGTTTTTAGAAATAAGGTCACGAATGTTAAAAATATCAACCGTAGGAACGTTGTGGTCTGTCGTACCAAAAGTTAAATCTGGGCGACGAACTTTACGTCCAGCATCACGAAGTCCTTGAAAGGCCTGTGGACTTGTAACCTCGTGAATATAATGCTGATCCACATACATCAATTGTGGTTCGCCCTCATTTCCAGTAACGACGTGGCGTTCCCAAAGTTTATCAAAAATTGATTTTCCGCTCATAAAATACTCCAATTATAATCTAAGGATTAGCTAATCCGAAAGTCTTGTTAGAATAAGGTATAAAAGAAAGACATCTATAACAATTCCTATAAGCCAGCAAAGCTTAAAGTACCATTTGTTAATTTTATGTCTAAAAAGTTTTCCACCTAGAAAGGCACCAATACCACCAAAGGTCAGAGTCTGCAATAATAATGCCTTCTCAGAAATTCGTCTCTTATGTTGAATAGCCTTATGTTTATCAAGGCCATAAACCAATAAGACGACAATATTCCATACCAACAAAACACTTAGTAACACTAATTTCAGTGTCATGATTTTAGAGATTGCCAATAATAGCTGCTGTCATTTCAGCAGTCGAAGCCTGACCACCCAAATCACGTGTCAAGATGCCTTGATTCAAGGTCTTATCAACAGCATTTTCAATCAATTCTGCCCCTTCAGTTTCATTGAAACTTTCACGTAACATCATAGCTACTGACAAAATCATTGAAATTGGATTGGCAATACCTTGACCAGCGATGTCTGGTGCCGAACCGTGGATTGGTTCATAAAGACTTGGACCATTTTCAGAATGACTGGCAGATGGCATAACACCTAAAGTTCCTGGAAGGACACTGGATTCATCAGACAAGATATCACCAAAAAGGTTTTCTGTCACAACCACATCAAAACGAGCTGGGTTGGTAATCATAATCATTGCGGCACTATCAACGAGCTGGTGTTCAAGAGTTACATCTGGAAACTCCAAAGAAACTTCATCAGCAACCTTACGCCACAATTTAGAAGTTGCCAAAACATTTTGTTTATCAATGCTAGTGACCTTTTTGCCACGACCTTGGGCAATCTTGAAGGCACGACGCATGATACGACGAATCTCATCTGCTGAATAATCATTGATATCGCGAGCCTTATCTTCTTCCAAAATGTGCTCACCAAAGTAAATACCACCTGTGAGCTCACGAACAACGACGAAGTCTACGCCCTCAATACGCTCAGGTTTAAGAGGTGACAAGTGTTTCAAAGCATCAAAGATGCGGACAGGACGGATATTAGCAAAGAGATTCAACTCCTTACGAATGGCCAAAAGTCCTTGTTCAGGACGAACTGGCGCATTGTCATATTTAGGTCCACCAATTGCAGCCAAGAGGATAGCATCTGCTGATTTAGCAGCATCCAAAGTTGACTTAGGAAGTGGATGACCCTCGGCATCAATGCCAGCACCACCAAATGGTTTAGCATCGATGTCGTAATCAAATCCAATTTTTGAAGCTACTTTTTCAAGAACTTCAAGACCTGCTGCCATAATCTCAGGTCCAATTCCATCACCTGAAAGTGTTACAATTTTCTTTGTCATGTTTAACTCCTCTTCGGCTTATGGAAGATCACGATAAGAAACCTTACGTGCCATCTCACCAGCATTTTCTTTTTGAACCAATGTATTAGCATTGATATAGGCAATTGCTGATGCTTTCAAGACATCAAAGTCCAAACCAGATGCATTGAAAATAGTATCTGTATCTACATTTTCTACAGTTACAAGTACACGCGCTTGCGCATCAATACCATCAGTTACTGCGTCAATATTATAAGAAGTCAAGCGAACTGTTTGGTTGAAGAATTTGTCAATAGCATTGAAGATAGCTTCAACTGACCCTTGGCCATTTGCCAAAAATTCAACAGATTCACCGTCTTCATTAGCCAAACTTACTGTAGCAGTGATTGTTTCATCAGCATTAGTAGTCAAACGAAGATCTTCGAAGTGGAAACCTTCTGGATTATCTACACTTGTACCAGCAACAAGTGCACGAATATCTGCATCAGTAATATCATGTTTTTTCCCAGCCAAGACTTTAAATTTGGCAAAGAGTGGTTTGATATCTTCTTCCACAAAGTCAAGCTCAAGTTCTTTCAATTTTTCAACAAAGGCATGACGTCCTGACAATTTACCAAGAGGAAGACTGTTACTCTTCACACCTACCAATTCTGGTGTGAAAATTTCATAAGTTTGTGGGTTCTTAAGAACACCATCTTGGTGGATACCTGATTCATGAGAGAAGGCATTTCCACCAACAACAGCTTTATTTTTAGGAACAGGAATACCTGAGAAGCGAGAAACAAGCTCTGATGTATTCATAGTTTCATTCAAAACAATATCACAACTTGCTTGGAAGAAGTCTTCACGAATTTTCAAAGCAACAGCTACTTCTTCAAGAGCAACATTACCCGCACGCTCACCAATACCATTAACAGTTCCCTGTACACGTCCAGCACCATGTTTAATTGCTGTCAAAGTATTTGCAGTTGCCATACCAAGGTCATCGTGACAGTGAACACCAAAGACAACTTTATGATCTGATTTAATATTTTCAGTCAAGTGATCAAAAATACGTGCAAACTCTTCTGGAGTCGTAAAGCCAACTGTATCAGGAATATTAATATATGAGGCACCAGCATCAACTGCTGTTTGAACAACTTCAGTCAAGAAATCAAGCTCAGTACGAGTAGCATCTTCAGGAGAAAACTCAACAACTTCAAATTTTGAACGTGCATATGACACATGTTCTTTTACAGCTTCAAGAATTTCTTCTTTTGATTTCTTCAATTTAAACTCACGGTGAATCGGACTTGTTGCGATAAAGACATGAATTTGTGGATACTTGGCATCTTTCAAAGCCTCATAACAAGCATCAATATCAGATTTTACTGAGCGAGCCAAACCAGTAACAGAAGTTGTTGTCATAGCTTCCGCAATTTGTTTTACGGCCTCAAATGAATCTGGGCTAGCTGCAGGAAAACCTGCTTCGATTACAGAAATTCCCCATTTTTCAAGTTGTTTAGCAATGGCAACTTTTTCTTTGATTGAAAAGTTAACACCAGGTGTTTGTTCCCCATCACGAAGACTTGTATCAAAAAATTCAACTTTACGCATAGACAATCCTCTTTCTAAAAGTAAAAACGATAGTAGTAAAAAAACATCTCACTCGGAAACCCAAGCGAGATGTTTTTACCTCCCGCTTGGTAAGCCAAACAGGACTAATGCTTTTGCACTAGCCCTCATTACGCAATAGCAAAACAGTTGTAGTTGCGAATGTCATTTGACTCATTTCCTTTCGATGTATCTTGGTTAATATGATACATCTTTCCAACTTGAAAGTCAAGGAAAAATTACTGAATTGACTGACTTTTCTGACCACTATTTACATTTATTTTCAAGAAAAGAAAAAAGCTGACCGAAGTCAACTTTTTATTTGTTAATGATAACTACTTATCTCAGCTTATTTTCCGAGGTAGTATTCGCTAACAACGTTCAATTTTTCATCAAATTCGAATACCAATGGTGGGAAGTTTGGAATTTCAACATCCATGATTTCGTCATCTGACAATTGTTTGATATGTTTTACAAGGGCACGGATTGAGTTACCGTGTGCACCTACGAATACGTTTTTACCATCTTTAAGAGCTGGAGCGATTTTATCTTCCCAGAATGGAAGGGCACGTTCCAAAGTAACTTTCAAGTTTTCAGCATCTGGAATTACTGAGTCATCAAGTGAAGCGTAACGACGGTCAGTGTGTGCTGAGTGCTCATCATCACGATCCATTGCTGGAGGCAATACATCATATGAACGACGCCAGATGTGAACTTGCTCATCACCAAATTGCTCAGCAGCTTCTGCTTTGTTTTTACCAGTCAAACCACCGTAGTGACGTTCGTTCAAGCGCCATGATTTTTCAACTGGAACCCAAAGTTGGTCAGATGCTTCAAGAGCCAAGTTAGTTGTTTTGATCGCACGTTTCAATACTGATGTGTATGCTTGGTCAAATTCGATACCAGCTTCTTTGATCAATTTACCAGCGTCGATAGCTTGTTGAGTACCTTTTTCAGAAAGATCTACGTCAGCCCAACCTGTGAAAAGGTTAGCTTTGTTCCATTCAGACTCACCGTGGCGAGCGAAAACCAATTTTACCATTAGTTGTGTCTCCTTTTTATTTTGGGTTAAACCCATTTACTGTATCTATTCTACCCAAAAAACCTTGAAAAAGCTAGCAAAATCCAAAAAATTCTGTAAAATTCTATTGCTTCTTGTCTTGGCAAAAAGAGACGATATCAGAATTTCGTTTTAGAGGCTTTAGCCCGTCCAATATTTCCTTGTTTTAGGCCCCTTTTCATGCTAAAATGAGATGAAATAGTAACATTTTACTTTGTGATCTTTAAGGAGGATCTTATGGTTTCTACTGCTACAAAAGTTGGTCAGTTTACATTTGCTAACTGTCTTATGAATGCCGCTGGTGTTCATTGTATGACTAAGGAAGAATTGGCAGAGGTTGAGGCTTCAGCTGCAGGTTCATTTGTCACAAAAACAGGAACACTTGAGGCCCGTCCCGGTAATCCTGAACCACGTTATGTGAATGTACCTCTTGGGTCAATCAACTCAATGGGATTGCCAAATAAGGGTTTCGAATACTACCTTGACTATGTCATTGAATTACAAAAGCAACCAAATACAAAAAATCATTTTCTTTCTCTCGTTGGTCTTTCACCTGAGGAAACACACACCATTCTTAAAAAAGTTCAAGAAAGTGACTATGAAGGGCTGGTTGAACTCAACCTTTCATGTCCTAACGTTCCGGGTAAACCTCAAATCGCTTACGATTTTGAAACAACAACCGAGATCCTAACTGAAGTCTTTTCTTACTTTACGAAACCTCTTGGTGTGAAATTACCACCATACTTTGATATTGTGCACTTTGACCAAGCTGCTGCCGTTTTCAACCAATTCCCACTTGTCTTTGTTAACTGTGTGAACTCAATTGGTAATGGCCTTTACATTGAAGATGAGTCTGTTGTCATCAAACCTAAGAATGGTTTTGGTGGTATAGGTGGTGACTACATCAAACCTACTGCCTTGGCAAACGTTCATGCTTTCTACCAACGTTTGAAACCTGAAATCCAAATTATTGGTACTGGTGGTGTAAAATCTGGTCGTGATGCTTTTGAACACATCCTTTGTGGTGCAAGTATGGTACAAGTTGGTACTGCCCTTCAAAAAGAAGGTGTCGCTATTTTTGACCGTATTACTAAAGAACTTAAAGAAATCATGGAAGAAAAAGGTTACGAAACTCTTGAAGACTTCCGAGGAAAACTTCACTACATCGACTAGTCTATAAAAAAAGTTTGGAAGATTTTCCAAACTTTTTTTGTTATTTGATGAGGATTCTCTTATTAGACAAGACCATCATCATCGCGTTCATCCCAGTCTTCAAAAAGGTCCTTGCCCTCTTTTTCAGCTTGAAGACGTTTCTGACGCGCTTCTTCAATTTGTTCTTCACTTGGCTTCATCAGTTTGCTAATAGCAACAATACCTGATAGTTTAATAACAGTAAAAACCAAAAGAAAAATCAATACCACTGTTATGGTTTTCATAGATTTCCTTAACTTATTTCGTATAAATCAAAACCCCTAAAATCTTAGGGGTTTTTACATTATTTAACTGCGTCTTTAAGAGCTTTACCAGCTTTAAATGCAGGAACTTTAGAAGCTGCGATTGAGATAGCTTCACCAGTTTGTGGGTTACGACCTTGACGAGCAGCGCGTTCGCGTACTTCAAAGTTACCGAAACCGATTAATTGTACTTTTTCACCTGCAGCAAGGAATTCTTCGATAGAAGCGAAAACTGCATCTACAGCTGCTGCTGAATCTTTTTTAGTAAGCTCAGTTGCTTCTGCAACTTTAGCGATCAAATCTTGTTTGTTAGCCATTGTAACAATCCTCCAATTTATTTCTAAGCGAATAGTTTTTTTAGCGCTTGAACAAGTATTATCTTATCCTAAAAGGCCTATGAGGTCAAGTAATAAACGCTAATTTAATCGCTTTTTTGCAAAAAGTAAAGGCTTTTTAATTTATTGTCTTATAGATGTCAAATTCGATACGGTCATTAACCAAATCTAGGCTTTGAGCACGTGCTGTTATCCCCTTCTCATTCTTCATAGACTGAATATTTAGGGTAACCTTTCCCTTCTTACTATCGATTGCGATGTAATCAGGAAGGTTAGTCGAACGTTTAATCATCTTAAGGGCATCCGAAACAGGCAGTTTCAAGGTTCCAGCTGAAAGCTCAGAAACATGCAGTACAATTGCTCCTGATTCACTAACAACCGGCGTAAAATAGACATATAGAGGAACAGGATGACCTAAAACCTTATAGCTACTTTCAAAAACAATTTTAGAATTGGTAACCTTGACCTTGAAACGCATTTTATCAGTCGAATAATCCTGGGCAAAGCCTGTAAGAGCAGCGTCAAGCTCATCCTTAGTCATACTATATTTTCCAATTTTAGTTGCTCCCTTAGGTAGGGATACAGAACTTGTCGTCTCCACTGGAGTCGTGATTCTATATGTCACAACACTTACTAAGGCTAGATTTAAGGCCAAGAGTCCTAAAAATAGCCACTTCCATATCTTACTCACCTGACCACTCCTTCTTTGTTTGGTTAATACGTTTCAAAATGGCATCTGACATAATTTGATAACCTGTATTATTTGGATGAAAATGATCATCCTCAAAAAGAGCATCGTTCAGGCTATCTTGAGAAGATTTACTAGACTGAGAGGTATCATCAGAACTTGTAACACCGCCCTTACCATCAATTCCCTTATAAAGCAAATCATTTACAGGAACAAAATACACATTATCATACTCTTTGCACACCTCTTCAGTAGACTGGTTCCAATTATCAACAATGGTTTGCATCTCTGTCATATCTGGAAAGTTAAGATAGTAGGGATTATAAATACCAACGATATAAATTGGCAATGTTTTATTGTCCTTACGAGCCAGCTCAACAATTTGTCGCAGCCTTTTTTGATAAGCCACAGCAGGTTTGTTGAAGGTATCAACACTAAGATTAGTGATATTATCCTTAACAACATGCATGACATCGTTACCGCCAACAGTTAAAGTCATCAATTTTGCCTTTTTAAGATCCCTTTGGATATCCTTCTTTTCCTGCATTCTCTTTAGGATTTGATTGCTGGTATTTCCTGCGATACCATAGTTGCGAGAAGTCACTTGCCAATTAAAATCTGACTCTAAGGCCTGAGATAAAACAGGAACGAAGCCTCCTTGATTACTGCTATCACCCACACCTTGAGTAAGAGAGTCTCCAATGGCCACATAAGTTACCTTTTCATTTTTTTCAGACCTTATCTTGTCAGCAATCTTTGATGACTGATGATTGCTTGGTACAATAAAAATGAAGAGCCCCACAAATAATAGGAAAAGCAAGAAGAAGCCTGCAAGGCTTCTAACTAATTCTGATTCTTTCCACTTATTCATAACGAACCATTACGGCAAAGGCGCCTTCACCAGTGTGCGTTTGAATGATGGAACCAGTCTCAAGGATTGAAATTGGAGCACCCAAAACCTCAAGTTTTTCAGCCAGTTCATGTGCTAAATTAGGTGTCCCTGCATAAGAAATACCAATCTCTGCCACTTTGCGGTCCTTATCCTTGATACCATTAATATAAGAATCTAACCATTTCGTGAAAGTCTTAGCTCCTCGCCCCTTAGCAATCGTATTCAACTGATAGTCTTTCAACTCCATGATGACACGGATATTGAGCAATGAAGACAGAAGACCTGTTACACGTCCAATACGACCACCTTTAACTAGATTCTCAAGGGTAGAGACACCAATATGAAGTTCAGATTTACTTTTCACTTCTTCTACATGTGCCACAATGTCTTCAAGACTAGCCCCTGCTTGCGCGAGTTTAGCAGCCTCAACTACTTGGAATTTGAGACACTGATCTGTAAAACCTGAGTCTATAACTGTTACATCTGCTCCTGAAAGACTAGCTCCTTGACGCGAAGCCTCACATGTACCAGAAAGAGTATGCATAAGATGGATAGCCACAATTTGCTCTGCACCATCTTTTACCAATTTTTCATATGTCTCAGCAAACAAACCCACTGGTGGTTGACTTGTCTTTGGTAACTCTTTACTATGCTTCATCATTTCCAGGAAACGACCTTCTTCACGAAGGTCACTATCTGAATAGATAACACCATCCACCATAACTGACAATGGAACGACAGTGATATTGTACTTTTCAACCAATTCCGGTTCAATCGTGATTGACGAATCGGTTACAATTCTGATTTTACTCATATTTCTCTCGCTTAACACAAATTTTTATTCTATTATAGCATGACTAGAGAGGTTTTCCCAGCTCTTTTCCTAAACAGGTTCATCCACTTTTAATAAAGCTCTAGCTTGGCTCAAGGCAGCTTGTGTCACATTGTCACCTGCCAACATCTTAGCAATTTCTTGAACCCTTTCCTCAGGTGTTAAGAGACGAACACGGGATACAGTTGTCTCGTTATCACTTTCTTTAGAAATAAAGAATTGATAATCTGCAATAGCGATTACTTGAGGAAGGTGACTGATAGCCAATACCTGACCATGGCTTCCAATCTTATGAATCTTCTGTGCGATAGCCTGGGCTACGCGGCCTGACACTCCAGTATCAACTTCGTCAAAGACAATACTAGTTTTATCTTCTTTTCGGGCAAAGGCTGACTTAATGGCTAGCATAAGTCGAGACAGTTCGCCACCAGATGCAACCTTAACAAGCGGTTTAAAGCTTTCACCTGGATTGGTTGAAATGTAAAACTCAACTTGCTCATTACCATCACGGTTAAATTTCCCCTTAGTAAAGGTAACTTTAAAATCAGCCTTATCCATATACAGATCACATAACTCAGTCTTTATCTCTGATTCAAGAGCCTTTGCAATCTGATGTCGTGCCCTTTGCAAGGTCTCTGCAGACGCTAGTAAGTCTTTTTCAA
>OGPP01000842.1_pt1 | contig 27932 bp, 21 predicted proteins | sample 1553021 | NCBI WGS metagenome assembly OGPP01 (sample SAMEA2580217, study PRJEB22360) | human gut metagenome | biome: human gut; feature: human-associated habitat; material: faeces | place: Denmark | collected 2008/2010
ATGTGCATTACACCAACTTCAGCCCGGACATCCTCGACTGGCAGTTCCTCAGCGACGTGTACGTGGCAAAGATTGCTTATACCAGCGTGAAGGTCTCCTATACTTATTGCCGCAACGCAAACCTTGCATTTTTCGACGGCCTGTCCCTGTTTAAGGAGGGCTTCGGGCAGACGTTTACGTACGATAAGGACAATAACATTGTTGCAGTGACGGATCTGCAGGACCAGAAGCAGAAGTTTGAGTACAATGACAATCTGGATATGACCGGAGTGACGGACGCGAAGGGAAATTCGTTCAAGTATGAGTACGACAAAAACCATAACGTGACGAAGGGAACCTCGGCAGAGAAGCGCATCCTGCGTTACACCTACGATGACAAAGGAAACGTGCTGAAAAGTGCGGCCGTATCGGCAGCGGACGAGACCACAGGCACCTGGATGACCCGGACGATGACCGCTGACAAAAACCATGTGGCGGCGGTAAAAGACGCGCGCGGATATCAGGTGACGTATGCATGGGATACAAAGAAAGACCTTTTAAACAGCGTAAAAGATGCAAGAAACAGCACAACCTTTTATACCTACGATGCCAAAACAGAACGTCTGACCTCCGTGTCCAAAACGGTAAAGGCAAAAGGGCAGGATCAGGAGGTAAAGGTAGAATACGGATATTCCAATGACCGGCTGACACGGATCACGCACAACGGATTTAATTACGGTTTCGGCTACGATGAATTTGGAAAGACAAGGCTGGTGGCCATCGCCGGATCTTCCGTTGTTTCGTATGAGTATGAGGAGAAGAACGGAAAGCTGCTCAAAACAAAGTATGCGAACGGGGATTCCCTGCGTTATGAGTATGACACCCAGGGCCGTCTGGTGAAGGAGTACTATTACAGTGCAGCCACACAGAAAGAGCAGGCGCTGCGCAGCTACGGCTATGACCGTGAGGGGAACGTGTACCGTGCGGCGGATTCTTCCTCTGGTAAGACGTATAAGATGTCGTATGATTTTCTGGACCGCCTGATGCGTGTAAGGGATGAAAAAGGCAATGCATACCAGTATACCTATGACGCCAACAATAACATGATCCGTCTCCGCCATGAGGCAGACGGAACCGTCCATACCATCGGTTACACGTATGACAAGGACAGCCGTGAGACAAAGACCACGCTCGGCAAGGTTACAAGGGAGACGGCGTACGATGCATGGGGCCGCGTGAAGGCACAGGACTGGAAAAATGACGGAAGCCAGATTTTCCATGTATCTTACGAGTATCCGGACTCCGGTAAAAACATCATCGGACTCCCGAGTGCGGTAGTAAACGGCGGCAGCCGCACAGAGTACACTTACGACGGCAACGGAAATATCACCAGCATCAAAGAAGGTGGCAAAACAGTAACATACACCTACGACGGCCTGAACCGCCTGACCCGCGAGAACAATGAGTTGCTGAATAAGACAGTGACCTACTACTATGATGAGGGCGGCAACCTGCGCGAGGAGCGGGAGTATGATTACACGACAGATCCGGTCTCCGGTACACCGAAGAAGCTCACAACAGCCGTGATGGATGAGAAGTGGAAGGACAAGCTTCTGAAGTGGGGCAGCACCGAGATGACGTACGATGCCTGCGGAAACATGCTGAAGAAAGGCGACACCACCTTTACCTGGACACAGGGAAGAAAACTGTCAGCGATTAATAACGGCAAAAACATCCGCTATTATTACGACCACACCGGAGCGCGTGTAAAGAAAGTCGTGGACGGCGTGACCACAGAGTACCGCATGGCAGGCAGCCTGCTCGTATCCGAGCGCACCGGCGATGAGACAATCTGGTATCAGTACGACAGTGCGGCAAGCCTGGTGGCGATGATTATTGGAGGCACCCGTTACAACTACGTAAGAAACGCCCAGAATGATATCGTCGGGCTGATTGACAGCACAGGAAAGCGGGTGGTATCTTATAAGTATGACAGCTGGGGCAGGGCCGTAAACATTTCCGGCACGATGGCGGCGACCGTAGGCCAGAAGAACCCGTTCCGCTACAGAGGATACTACTTCGATGCAGAGAGTGGGATGTATTATCTGCAGAGCCGGTATTATGATCCGGAGATCAGGAGATTTATCAGTGCGGATAATATCATTGTGACTGGAACTTCTGTGGAATATCAGAATGTAAATCTCTATGAGTACTGTTCAGATAATCCAATAAATTTTCAGGATCCATCAGGACATTTTATACTTTCTGCTCTTGCAGGTGCCGGAGCTTACTTTTTTGAAGCAATCGTTTCATTAGGAGCGAGTTATCTTTTAACGAAAGAAATTGCAGGAGTAGTCGATGAATTTGCATGGTATAGAAAGAGTCAAAAAGAGAAAAGGGATGAGGCTCTTTTATCACGTGTAATAACAAGAGATCTGCTTAAACAGGACTATGATTACTGGACGGCAGAATTGAAAAAAATAAACGGTAAAAAGCAAGTGGTAGGAGGCGAACCACTGACAGTGGAAGAAGCTTGTTTGAGAGTTTCTCAATTAAAAAGTGTGATATGTCGTAATGAGGCAGCTGCAAAATATATTATTTTTGTTAACGGGTATGTGAATGCAATTGGCCCAGAAAAGCACGGAGAAGATTTTTTTAGTCATTATCATCCGACACGTAATCATACAGGTTATTCATCAGTACATATTTGGTTTTTTGAGTAAAAATGAAGAAGTAGAGGCAACGATATTTGGATTAAAGGATTTTCTTGATTTAAATATCGTTGCAATTATGAAGTTGAAGGAGAGACATTAAATGTTAAAATGGTATTATTTAGATGAATTTAAAAGCAAAGACGAATATGCGAAATTTATAGAATACATGTTGAAGAACAGTGATTTTTTTTCAGTCATTTATTTTCGTTATAATGAGCAGGAACCGTTAAAAAGAAGCGTAAAACAAATCAGGGATGAGCTAAGAAAATATAAAATTTACAGTAAAAATACAAAGGAATGGCCGGGAACAGTGACAAGGGATGAAAAGCATATTTATCGAATTGCTTACTATCGTTCAGATATGAAATGCCTGGAGACGCTTGTACGGGTTGGGGGACTATTTAACTGGGATTATCCGAATGCTCCAATGGATTTATGCTTTTACAAAGATAATTATTGTTGTTTGTTAAATACAGCACATGAAGGTTACTCAAAAATGTATATAGAGGAGAAAGAGGCGGCATTTTTAGAATCTATGGGAATCAATTTATGTGAAATTACACCATGGTATGTTGACTATGGTGTGACACCAGAGCGGCTGGAAGAAATGGGGATTCCGGAAATATCTCTTGAACCAATATATTGTGATATGAAAAAATATCTGGATAAATATCTGGAAAAGCATTCATAATTTAGAGAAAATAAAACGGTAAAATATAACTTGCCAGTAATCCTTTTTCAGGAGGTAAAAATATGGGCGCATGGGGCACAGCGTTATACTCAAACGATACAGCCAGTGATATCCGCGGGGATTATGTGGATTTGCTGCGACGTGGTAATTCGAATGAGGAATCGCTGAAGAAACTGATGGAAAAAGATGGAGACTGCATCGGGATAGAGGAAGAAGAGCCGCTTTTCTGGTACGCATTGGCAGATACATTGTGGAATTATGGTCGGCTGACACCGGAAGTAAAAGAAAAGGCATTGTATTTTCTGGATCATCCGGAAGCAGAGCTGGCACGCTGGGAAGATGACGGTGGAAAGCATGTGGAGGCATGGATGCGAACGCTGGAAAAGCTGAAAACTAAGCTGCTTTCCCCGCAGCCGCCGGAAAAGAAGGTTTCAAAGTATCGTCTTTATAAATGTACATGGCAGGTTGGCGATGTTTATGCGTATCGACTGGAAAGCGAGTACAGTAAGGAAAAAGGACTCTATGGAAAGTATATTATTTTTCAGAAAGTAGGAGAAACGGATTGTTGGCCTGGACATATCATACCAGTGATATTTGTATATCGTTGGATTGGTGAAAGTTTGCCGACAAAAGAAGAACTGGCTTGCCTTCCAATTTTAAAACAGTATTATCCATGTGCATTGAAGAAATACCCAGATACAACAGGTTCTCTTGTGGCATTGATGATTGGATCAAAAAAAATAACACCGGTAAGTCAACTGACGTTTATGGGAAATATGCCGATAAATGAGTCACGTTTTGACAGTAAAAAAATATGTGACTATTTTGGATGGGAAAAGAGCCGTTGGAATGTTAAGCTAGAACGTGAAATAATTAATCTTTACTTTGCATGGCAGGAATATGACAAAGCTTAAGCAGAACAAACATTCGAAAAAAGAAACAGGGGGAAAGCAAATATGATACCATTAGGATTTCAGTTAGGCCATAATGATTTTGAAATGGAGTATAAAGGGAAAAAATTAATTTCATTCTATCGGTTTAATCAAAAAGGAAGTTATCGGCTGAAATTTTCGTTTATCAGTGTCGACTCTCCGTGCAAGCAGGCGATTGTACTTCATTTGGATGAATTTGAAGGGAAAATTTATGCGAAGGGAAAAGAGTTAAAAAAAGAAAGAAGAAAATTTCCACAGCTGATATTTCCGGAGAATGACATGCCAAAAGAGTTTGAACTTGATGTTATTCTAAAAGAGGGAGATATCGGGATTTCTAATGGATATGAATATCCTAATTATCCGGGAGTATGGGACTCATTAATTGAAGGCTGTGCAATGTATATGGAAGAGATAGCTCCTAACCATCTGATATTCCATTGCAACGATTATTATAATGATGATGATCTGAATGACTTTTTGTTTGGTATGGAAATCAATAAACTGGAAGAAAAACAGGAAAGAGAAAATAATGGACACAAGATGTATTGAGTAGATATAACACCACTTTACAACTTTTTCACAAAAAAATATCGTGCAGGGCTTTCTGAGAAAGTAGAAGAATTTTTGACATAAAACAAGCAAGTATTTAGAAGAAAGAATATTCCCTTGACACATCCCCACATCTCTGTTAAACTGGATAGCAGTTTAACAAGGTAGAGTGCTACTAAAATAAAGCATTCACAGGAGGATGAAATTATGAGAAGAAGTCTGGTATGTGTATTAACAGGAGCCGTACTTGCGGCATCTATGATTGGAACTGTCTGCCTGGCGGACGAAGCAAAGACCTTTACCGTTGGATTTGATGCAGAGTATCCGCCATTTGGATACATGGATGAGGATGGTGAGTACACCGGATTTGATCTGGAACTGGCTCAGGCGGTCTGCGATCTGCAGGGCTGGGAGCTGGTAAAGACTCCGATCGACTGGGATTCCAAGGATATGGAGCTGAATTCCGGAGCAATCGACTGTATCTGGAACGGATTTACGATGAACGGTCGTGAAGATGATTATACCTGGTCCGTTCCATATGTAGATAACAGTCAGGTGATTGTTATCCCGGAAGATTCTGATATCGCAGATCTCGCAGGACTGGCTGGAAAGACCGTAGGCGTGCAGGCAGCATCAGCAGCACTGGAACTGCTGAGCGACGGCGGTGATCAGGCGGATCTGGCAGCGACATTCGGTACCCTGCAGCAGTTCCCGGATTACAATAACGCATTCATTGAACTGCAGGCTGGCAGCATCGATGCGATTGCAATGGATATCGGAGTTGCAAATTATCAGCTGAAGCAGCACGAGGGATACAAGATTCTTGATGAGGCGCTCAACAGCGAAAAATACGCAGTTGGCTTCAAACTTGGCAACGAGGAGCTGCGCGATACGGTAAACGATTCTCTGATGCAGCTGAAAGAGGACGGCACATTTGACGCACTGGCTGAAAAGTATGAGCTGACCGATATGGTATGCCTGGGCGAGGACGGAGATGCTGAGGCAGCGACGGAAGCCGCAACGGAAGGTGCTTCTGAGGCAGCAGCTGAGACTGAGGCAGAAACTGAGGCGTAAACATTGGAGAATGTGTGAAAAGGAGTTTCAGTAATTCCGCTTTGACAAATGCACTTAAAAACGCAGGTGTTTTACGTTCGCTTTATAAAATTTTGTCTGGATCTGAACGGTTACAAAATAAGAAAAATACGCAGGGACTGCCGCATTTTACCGCGGCAGCCTCTTTTGCGCTGATGGAGGAACATATGAAATTTTCAGTTATGCTGGAACAGCTGAGCAGCGGTATGCTCAAGTCGATGGGAATCTTTTTCCTGACACTTATTTTTTCACTGCCGCTCGGCCTTTTGATCGCATTCGGAAGAATGTCGAAAAACAAAATTCTGCGCACGGTAATGAAGGTCTATATTTCCGTGATGCGCGGCACACCGCTGATGCTGCAGCTGCTGGTAGTTTATTTTGCCCCGTTTTATTTATTCGGAATGAAGATCGGCGGTTCCTACCGTTTTCTTGCAATTATCATCGGATTCGCCTTAAATTATGCGGCGTATTTTGCCGAAATCTATCGTTCCGGAATCGAATCGATGCCGCAGGGACAGTATGAGGCAGCGAGGGTGCTTGGCTACAGCAAGACCCAGTGCTTTTGCCACATCATCTTTCCGCAGGTGGTAAAACGGATTCTGCCATCGATCACAAATGAGGTAATCACGCTTGTAAAAGATACGTCCTTAAGCTTTTCACTTGCCTATGCGGAGATGTTTACGATTGCAAAACAGATTGCAGCATCACAGACCACATTTATTCCGTTTGTTGTGGCGGCGATTTTCTACTATGTATTTAACCTGGTCGTAGCAGTGGCGATGGAAACGATCGAGAAGAAGATGAGTTATTACCAGTAAAGAGGGATACAGACGGCTGACTGTGGATAAGATTCGGCTGGAAGACGGAATGTGTGGATAAAATTCGCTCATCGAAAAAAAGACGTAGATACAGACGTAAAGTGACTGCGATCATGAGACTGATTGCGGGAATGATTTTTCAAACACGCTCTAATATTAAAAGGCGGAATTTAACAATTTAAACACATTTTTCCCACAAAGAGAACACAAATTGTCTCTATACTGTGAACTATCAAATGAAAAGAACATAAAAGAGTTTCTAAAGGAGGCTTTTATCATGAAGAATAGAAATGAAGAATTAAAGAGAAAACTTAAAAAGGCAGCAAGCATTAGTCTTTGCGCAGTACTGGCAGGCGGCCTTGCAGCAGGGACATATACAGGAGTTAACTATCTGACAGGCTATGAGCAGAACGTACAGGCAGCAAGCGAAGGTAAAGTTGAGCTGCTGAAATCCGAGAAGAAATCGGATGATTCCCAGGATGACAGCAAAGATGAGAGTACAGCAAAGGGTAGCCTTGATGTATCTGATATTGTAGAAGAGGCAATGCCAAGTATCGTTTCCATTACAACCAAATCTGTAGAAGAGGTTCAGAACTACTACGGAATGTTTGGTCAGTACGGTGCTTACTCTCCTGAGCAGAGAGAAGTACAGGGAAGCGGTTCCGGTATTATCATTGGTAAGAACGATTCCGAGCTTCTGATCGCAACCAACTATCATGTAGTAGAAGGTGCGGAGACTTTATCTGTTGGCTTCTGTGACAGCACAGCATGTGAGGCTAAGGTAAAAGGTTATGACAGCGAGAGGGATCTTGCAGTTGTAGCAGTTTCCCTGGATGATATTGACAGCGATACAATGGATGCCATTACGATTGCAACTATCGGTAATTCCGATGACCTGAAGGTTGGTGCACAGGTTGTTGCAATTGGTAACGCACTTGGTTATGGTCAGTCCGTAACAACCGGTATTGTAAGCGCCAAGAACCGTCAGCTGAATTCTGATGATACAGTCGGCGATTATGACAGCGACAGCAATTCCGCTACAAACCTGATCCAGACAGATGCAGCAATCAACCCAGGCAACAGCGGTGGTGCTCTTCTGAACATGAACGGTGAGGTTGTTGGTATCAACTCTGCAAAGCTTGCTTCCACAGCGGTTGAGGGTATCGGTTATGCAATTGCAATTTCTGATGTAACAGATACGCTGGAGAGCCTGATGAATGAGGAGACCAGAGATAAAGTTGATAACCACGGTGTTCTGGGAATCACAGCTCAGAGTGTTGACAGTGCAGTAAGTGAAGCATACGGTGTTCCGGAAGGCGTTCTTGTAAGAGACGTAACAGAAGGCGGTGCAGCTGATGAGGCTGGTATTGAAGCAAAATCCATCATTACAAAATTTGCAGGCAAGGTTGTTACAACCAAGGAACAGCTGGTTGATTTCCTTTCCTACTACGAGCCTGGTGAGGATGTAGAGCTTACCATTGAGGTTCCGGATGGAAAAGGTTACAAAGAAGAGACAGTAACTGTAACTCTTGGCGAGAACACAAATACACAGAGTACGGATTCCAAGGACAACGGTGACGGTCAGGGAAGCAGCCAGGATGATAATCTTCTGGAAGACTGGGAGAATAACGAAGGCGGCTTAGGTCTCCAGTACGGCGAGGGCTGGAATTAAAAAGCTTCGGAAATGTGAATAAAATAAATAATAGAATGAGAGAGGTTCATCTGTAAAAAAGGTGGACCTCTTTTTTCGGGCAAAATTTCCCACAAAGCGAGGCATGCCGGTTGCGAAACAGATTTTTCAAATATACTCTGCTTTGAAATAGTTAGAAAACACATAGAAAACTGAATAATAGATTGCGTAACCTACCTTAAAAAGGTATAATTATTTTATTGTCTGCAGACTGCGGCATAATATTTTTTAGAGTTATACGAAAAAGGAAAAGAGTCAGCAAAATGAACAACGAAAGATTTCTGGTTTTCGATATAGATGATACCTTATACAGCCAGATGGAGCCGTTGCTTACAGCCTGTGAGTTCAGTCTGGGCAGGAAGCTTCCGGATCCGGAGCTGTTTTACCGGATTTTCGGGAAAAGAAGCGCTGAAATGTTTCTGTTCAGCGAGAGTGGACAGGTTTCCATTCATGAATCCCGGATTTACAGAATTGAAAATACTATGAAAGACCTGGGAATTCCCTTTACCAGAGAGCAGGCAGAGCTCTTCCAGAAGAGATATAAAGAGAATCAGTCCCATCTTCATGTTTCAGGGGTAATGACACAACTGCTGGACGAATGCGAAGCTGCCGGAGTGAAAATGGGCGTGATCACCAACGGACCTTTTTCCCATCAGGTTCAGAAGTTCCACACACTGGGACTTGATAAATGGTTTACAGAGGATCAGCTGATCGTGTCTGCAGGTGTGGGCGTGGTCAAGCCGGATGTGAAGATCTTCCGCATGGCAGAAGAAAAATGGGGAATGAAGCCGGAGAATACTTTTATGATCGGGGATTCTCTGGAGAATGACATTGCAGGTGCAAAAAATGCCGGATGGAAGACCATCTGGATGAACCATCACCGTTATACGGTTCCGGAAGGTATGGAAAAACCAGATTATATTGCATATACAGAGGAAGAGTTGAGAAAGCTTATTGTCCAAATATGCTTTACAACGAAGAAGGATGGATAAAGTATGGTATCAGATTACAAAATCACCATGGAGCAGGCAGAATACGAGATGGTCTGTTACCGTAGGGTTTTTAACTTTGTAAGGCTTCTTGACCAGGAAAAACTGGAGAAATTGAATGCAGAAGGTCTGTTGGCAGCAGAGGGCGGACAGACAAAAAAAGCAGATTTGTGCATAGGACATTTTTGCCAGGGCTGTGTGGCAATGGAAGCCTTTTTACGGAAGGCAGAGCTGTGCAAGCTGGAATTTATTGGAGATGACATTTATCAGATCATGGCTAAATATCTGGAAATTGACGGTAATCCTTATGTAATGGAGCTTTTGAAGAAAATGGACAAAAGCAGCCTGATCGACCGGAAAGATCATGAGCGCCTGATCAGCAGCCTTACTGGATATAACGAGAGACTGTACCAGGATGTTCTTACGAAGGCATACAACAGACGTTATTATGAAGAAGAATTGAAGTCCAAGATGGGACCGGCTGGAATTGCCATGATCGATCTGGACGATTTTAAGCTTTATAACGACACATATGGACATAATGCCGGGGATATGGCACTGACTGTTGTTGCAGAAACCATATGCAAGCATATCCGTAAGGATGATATTCTGATCCGCTATGGAGGGGATGAGTTTCTTCTGGTGCTTCCCGGAGTAACAGAAGTGAAATTTGCCGGAAGACTGCAGGAAATCCATGATAAGATTCATCTGGCTGCGGTGCCGGGATATGCAGGAATTCAGCTTTCTGTGAGTATTGGAGGAACAATTGCCGGGGCAGATGAAACGATCGGAAGTGTGGTAGGAAGAGCTGACCGCTTTATGTACCAGGCGAAAACCCGTAAGAACCTGGTGGTAACCGAGTCTAATGAGATAAAAGCTGGAAATGCAGATGGCGCAGAGGTTAATCGTGATGAGCTGAAACAGCAGATTCTGATCGTGGATGATGCTGAGCTGAACCGTGATATTCTTGCGGAGATTCTGCACCATGATTTTAAGACTATGGAAGTAAGCAATGGGGAGGAATGTCTCTCCGTGCTTCGGGAGTATGGTGCAGGAATCTCACTGGTGTTGCTTGATATTGTAATGCCTGGCATGGACGGCTTTGCAGTTCTTGAGGAGATGAACCGGAACCATTGGATTGAGGACATTCCGGTCATCATGATCTCCAGTGAGGAGACAGAATCATATATACGCCGGGCGTATGAAATGGGAGTTTCAGACTATATCAGCCGTCCGTTTGATGCCAGAGTTGTTTACCGGCGTGTATATAATACTATTAAATTATACGCAAAACAGAGGCGCCTAATCACACTTGTAACGGATCAAATTCGCGAAAAAGAAAAAATAGTCAAATTTTGATAGATATTCTCAGCCATATCGTAGAATTTCGTAATGGAGAGAGCGGTCAGCACGTTCAGCACATAAAGATGTTGACCGGATTTCTGCTGGACAGACTGATGCAGAAAACAGACAAATATGATCTGAAATGGTCTGACCAGTACATGATCACAATAGCATCTGCCCTTCACGATATTGGTAAAGTGGGAATCGACGAGAAGATTTTGAATAAACCAGGCAGACTGACAAATGAAGAGTTTGAGGAAATGAAAAAGCATACCCTGATCGGTGCTTCCATGCTGAAGAGTCTTGGGGTATATCAGGATGAGGAGCTTGTGAAGGTGGCTTACCAGATCTGCAGATGGCACCACGAGCGCTATGACGGCAAGGGCTATCCGGATGGTCTGAAGGGGGAAGAAATTCCGATTGCAGCCCAGGTGGTTTCTGTTGCGGATGTATATGATGCACTGACAAGTGAGCGCGTATATAAGAAAGCATTTTCCCATGAGAAGGCTATGGAGATGATTCTGGCTGGTGAGTGCGGAACCTTCAATCCGCTGCTTCTGGAGTGTTTGCAGGATATTCAAGGCAATATCCAGGTGGAAATGAAGAGAGCAGCAGAACAGCCTATGCTTGTGCAGAATTCTTATGTGGGGAAGATGATTGAGACGGTGCAGTAGGCATGGATTATTATAATGTATTATATTGCGGTATTGTTCGGCGAAGTGTTTTTGGTAAAGAGCGTGAACAGGAGCATTTGCAGGTCGGGGGACCTGCGGGAGTGGGGGTAAGTTTTACTTTATGAAAAAGAAAATTCTTACACTGGCGGCAGTGGTAACACTGCCGTTTATTCTTCTTGTAATGTATCTTCTTGCCTCGATGGCAAGCTACAGCAATACCTACGATGAGATCGTAAGCAACATGACTGTAGCGAACAATTACAATCTGAATTTCAAAGAAGAGATGGACGAGAGCCTGTATAAGCTGGTTGTTGGCTACGTCACTCTGGATACCATCGAAACAGACAAAAGTCTTAAGAATCCATATACTTTAATAGATGAATTACGCAGCGAGTTTACCAGACTGACAGCCATTACCACAGAATCTGAGAGCAAGCTGTGGCTGGAGAGCCTTCTTCGCAATATCGATACCCTGGAAAAAAGGGTGGACGATATTGTGGACAGCATTTCTGCCGGTGGCAGATATAATGAGAATATTGAGAAGCTGGACAACAATATTTACATTCTGACAGAATTAATCCAGGACGATATTCAGTATTATATTTATTATCAGACACGTTATATGGACAAGGTCACGGATACCCTGCAGGATCAGATCAGGCGGTTTATGGTGGTGTGCAGTGTGCTGATCGGCGTGCTGATCATTGTGGTTGCAGTCAGCGCGGTGATGATCGTTTCCGGTATTATACAGCCTATCAGTCAGCTGAACCAGGCTACGGAGAAAATCGCTCAGGGTGATTTTAATGCCAGAGCCCAGGCGGATTCCGAGGATGAGGTGGCTGAGCTTGCAGTGAGCTTTAACAAAATGGCAGGAAGCATGCAGTCTCTGATCGATAAGGTGAAGGAAGACGAGCGGAAAATGCGAAAAGCAGATCTGCGCCTTCTTCAGGAGCAGATCCAGCCTCATTTTCTTTATAATACGCTGGACACCATTGTGTGGCTGATCGAGTCCAATGAGCCGGACGAAGCGGTGACCATGGTTGTTACCCTGTCAGACTTTTTCCGTGAGATCCTAAGCAAAGGGAAGGAATTTATCTCCATTAAGGAAGAAGAGAAGCATATCAGCAGTTATCTCCAGATCCAGGAAATGCGTTACCGGGATATTCTGGAATATGACATTCAGCTGGATCAGGTAATTTATAAATATCAGATTCTGAAGCTGACTCTTCAACCGGTAGTGGAGAATGCGCTTTATCATGGCATTAAGTATAAGCGTGCTAAGGGATGTATTCACATTCATGGGGAGAAAGAGGGAGATATTATCCGTCTGACTGTCCGGGATGATGGTGTGGGCATGGATGAGGAAGAGCTTGAACAGCTTCGTCAGCAGATTGAGAAGCCCTGCCAGGAGACGGAGAAGGGGTTTGGTCTGGCAAATGTAAATGAGCGTATCCACATGTATTTCGGACCGGAGTATGGAATGAAGATCCAGTCACAGAAGGGTAAGGGAACTACAGTGGAGATTGTAATTCCGGCTATTCTGGAAGCTCCGGTTGAGAAAACAGGGAATGATACAGCAAAAGTGGCTGAAGGCGGCAACAGCGTGAATTTTGACGCAAATAAAAAAATAAAAAGTAATCCGAAACAGCAGAATGCCAATAAGATAATTGAGGGTGGACGGCCACAGCAGGAGGAGACAGGCGTATGAGACAGTTTATAAGAAAAAACATCTGGGCTGTGGCACCGGTTGTGTTTGTGCTTGTGGCACTGGTTCTTCTGGGAAGTCCTTTGAGCAGCAGTAAAGTGCAGGAAACTCCTGCGGAGGACGACAATCTGATCGTAGTAGGTGTTTCCCAGGTGGGAAGCGAATCTGTATGGCGAAGTGCCCACACTCAGTCCATTCAGGACGCATTCACCAGGGCAAACGGCTACATGCTGATTTTTGACAACGCCAGACAGAAGCAGGCCAATCAGATCAAGGCCATCCGAAGCTTTATTTCCCAGCAGGTGGATTATATCGTACTTTCTCCTATCGAGGAATCTGGCTGGGACACTGTGCTTCAGGAGGCGAAGGATGCCGGGATTCCGGTAATTCTCATAGACCGTAAGGTTTCCGTGGATGATGACTCCCTCTATGCTTCCTGGGTTGGTTCCGATTTTGTCCGCGAAGGACAGGATGCCGGTTACTGGCTTGAGGATTACATGAAAAAGCAGGGCAGGGAAGATGACGAAATTAACATTGTAGTGCTGAAAGGAACCAAAGGCGCCTCCGCTACCATCGGCAGAACCCGTGGGTTCAATGAAGTGGCAAAGGTGCAGCACAATTGGAACATTTTGCAGCAGGTAGACGGAGAATTTACCACAGCCAAAGGAAAAGAAGAGATGGCAAGGCTTCTGGATCAGTATGATGACATAGATGTGGTGGTTTCACAGAACGATGACATGACTTTTGGAGCACTTGAAGCAATCAGAGAAGCAGGAAAAACAGCCGGAGTGAACGGCGATATTACGGTAATTTCCTTTGATGCAGTGGATGCCGGCGTGGAGCTGGTGCGGAACGGTGAGATCAACATTGATGTCCAGTGTAATCCTGACCAGGGAAAATACGTGGAGCAGATCATTCAGGATATGGAAGCTGGCAAAGAAATAGAGAAAGCATATTATGTTCCGGAGCGGGTGTATACCCAGGAGAACGTTGGGGAGGAAGAAAATGTTACGGAAGGTATTTCTGGTTGAAGATGAGACGGTGATCCGCGAAGGGCTCAGAGACAGGATTCCCTGGGATCAGTTCGGATACCGTTTTGTAGGGGAAGCAGCAGATGGGGAAATGGCTTTGCCCCTGATCCGTAAGACGAAGCCGGATGTATTGATCACGGATATTAAAATGCCTTTTATGGATGGGCTTTCCTTAAGTAAAATTGTGAGCAAAGAATTTCCGCGGATGAAGATTATTATTATCAGTGGTTATGATGATTTTGAATATGCAAGACAGGCAATTGAAGTTGGTGTCGACCAGTATCTGCTGAAGCCGGTTACCAGAATGAAGCTGAAAAATGTACTTCTTGAACTGAAAGATAAGATCGAGCAGGATCAGGAACAGGAGGATTATCGCACCCAGTTTCAGAATGAGATTCAGGAGTATGAGCAGTTTTCCAGACGGCGCTTTATGGAAAAAATACTGGAGGGCGAGCTGTCAGTTAAGGAGATTTATGATGAGGCAGAGCGTCAGTCCATAGAAATTACGGCAGCAGGATATAATCTGCTTTTCCTGTATTTACAGGAGAAAAATGTGGACAAGATGGCAGGATTTCTTCGGAAACAGGATGAAGTGCTCCACTATTTTCTCCGCTATCCCCAGTATCTGCTTTTTCGCTGGAATGTAAACAGCTACGGAGTTCTGGTAAAGGGGGAATTGTTCCAGCTTCCGGAGCTGACAGATAATTGCGTGGAGTATGTGAAACGGACCTGCGAAGGGGAAGAGCAGATGGACTGGTATGTGGCTGTAGGAAAACCGGTGGAGAGATTGAGTCTGCTTTCCCAGTGTTATCAGAGTGTGAATCATTATTTTGCATATCGTTTTATGGTGCCGGGACTGCATGTGCTTACAGAAGATACCTTGGAGAGTTATGTAAACTCGCAGGGAGAGAACCGGCTGGCAGCAGTGGATTCTTCTCAGTTGAATCCGGAGATCATCAAGGATTTTCTCACAAAAGGAAGCAGCAGTGAGATACAGGAGTTTGTCCAGGGATATCTTGGCGGTATGAGTAAGGCACTGGAGTCCAGAATGTTCCGGGATTATGTGGTGCTTCATATTCGGTTTACAACTATTATGTATCTGGAATCCATTGGTGTGGAAAAAGAATGTTATACAGAACGGATCGAGGGAAAATATCAGGATACCAGTATTAAGGCATCACAGGTGGCAGGGTATTGTGTGGACATTCTTCAGAGTGCTATTGATATCAGGGATGAGAAGAATGAGTCTCAAGGCAACAGTGCCATGAGGAAGGTGCTGGATTATATTGATGAGAATTACTATAAAGAGACCATTTCCCTGAATGAAGTAGCGGATGCGGTAAATATGAGTGCCAACTATTTAAGCGCAATTTTCAGCCAGAATATGCAGAAGACTTTTGTAGAGTATATTACCTGCAAACGTGTTGACAGAGCGAAAAAACTCCTGCGCGAGACGGACAAGTCGTCCGGAGAGATCGCACAGGAGGTGGGATATAAGGATCCCCATTATTTCAGTTATGTGTTTAAGAAAAAATCCGGGTGCAGCCCAAGGGAATATCGGAGTAAGGGGACTGCATGATATTCAAAATTAATTATGCGATTTCGGCAGTGACAACTGCCATGGGACTTCCTGTGAAGAGACAGGGAGTCCTTTTAGTTTGTTTATGCTTATATGGGCGGCCAGAGTACCAGGCTGGTGTGTCTGGTGTGTCAGTGTTGTGGCGCAGAGCAGACCAGATGTAGTGAGGTAGCTGGTATTGAAGGTGGCTAGTGCTATTGTGGCTTCGAAACTATGGCCGGCGGAAGCAGCTGTGAATCCAGTGTTTTGAAGAGAGGATGAAAGGGAAGCGTGAGTTGCTATCTTTTTCTCCTGTCCAAGCGACAGCTCTTCCCATAACAGCCATGCAATAAAGTCATCCTCACAAATAAACGCAGTGCAGTCGGGGGTGATCCGTTCCAGAAATTTTTTCAGGAAGCTGATATCCCGGCTCTGACGGAAATCATCCAGCTCCTGTGTAGTATACCAGCAGATGTTGCGGTCTGGTACAGTCAGCCCCTGATTTTGCATGGCATCCAGAAAGCCCTGGTATCGCTCAAGTCCCCGCTGATCGTCCATCTGGAAAATACCGGCGATAGAAGAGTGGCCTTTTTCCACAAGACTTTGCACCAGAAGACCAGCCCCATATAGATTATCTTCATAGATTACTGGAATCTGAGACAACTGGGGATAAGCACATCCCAGGAACAAAATGAAAGTTCCCCTTTGTATCAGCCTTTGATAAAGCTCTGTATTAGGTGATGGTAAGGCGCTTTTTACAGGCTCCACAATAAGCGCCCGCAGCGGACTTTTCAAAAGAAACTGAAGGATTTGCCGTTCCTGGTCCACGTGATTGTGAGTGGGGTAAACCTTGCAGGAAAATCCCTCCGCAGCCAGCGTCACACGAATATCATTTATCAGTGCAGGATATTCATATTGCTGTTCATCTGGAATCAGAATTCCAACTATATTCTGGTCTTCCAGGCTGGAAAGCCCGGTAATGTAAGCTCCGCTCCCTTTAATGCGGCGGATTTCCCGCTCATCTTCAAGAACCGCCAGCGCAGCCCGGACCGTTTGTCGGCTGACACGGTATCTGGCAGCCAGCTCCTGTTCGGTGGGAAGTTTGTTGATTCCCTTTTGAATAGAATCTGAAATGATTTCTCTTAGCTGTTCAACCAGCCATTTATATTTGATCGCCATATATTTTAGTTCCTCTTTCTTAGGTTAGAGCGTGTTTGAAAAAGCATTCCTGCAATCTGCCGCGCCACTCTGGTTTTTTTATTTTGCTGAGATAGTTATTTCATAAAATTTTCACATGAATTATTTATGATTTCCCAATAAACCTTCTGCTTTTTCACTTTTAAAACCCAAAATATTATACCTTTTTTCAAATGATCAAACCTTCTTTTCCCAGCTTAGACAGTTTGCCAAATCGAAAAACATAGAAAAAGGTGTAATATTTTTCACAAAATCATAAGAAAACAAACTTTCTAAATGAGAAATCATAAAATATCACCCCTTTTCCTGCCTGAAGTCCATTATAATATAAATTTGTCTGCATTTCACTATGAAAACTAACAAATTTGTATTGTTTGAACTGACGAAACAACCAAAAGACGGGAAGACAATATTGAAATTTATGTTGATTTTCGCTAAATTATAGACATCAAGAAGAACACGGATTCAAAGAACGGACGGAAAGCTGAGACAGCAAACGGATCAGTGTTGAACGAGAAACCAATGGCAGGCGCGACCTGCAAAAGTATTTTTTCTAAAAGAAAGAGAGGAATAATCACTATGAAAAAGAAATTAGCAGTTATGGCACTCGCAGCAGCAACACTCAGCATGATGGCTATGCCGGTTTACGCTGACGATCTGGTAACAGTTGGATACGCTCAGGTTGGACATGAATCAGACTGGCGTACAGCAAACACCCAGAACTATCAGGACGTTTTCTCAGAGGACGCTGGATACAGCCTTGACCTTGTAGACTGCGATAATGACAATGCTGCACAGCTTGAGGCAGTTCGTACATTTATTAGTAAAGATATGGATTACATCGTAATCGCTCCGATCCAGTCCGCTGGCTGGGACACCGTTCTTCAGGAAGCACAGGATGCAGGAATCCCTGTAATCATCGCAGACCGTGAGATCGAAGCAAGCGACGACTTATATGATGCATGGGTTGGAACAAACACAACAAACGAAGGTATCACAGCTGGTAACTGGTTAGCTGAGTACCTTGGCGATAAAGACGCGAACATTCTTGTAATCGAAGGTTCCGTAGGAGCTTCCGCGGCACTTGGACGTACAGAAGGATTCAATCAGGTAGCTGGCGAGCATGATAACTGGAAGATTCTTGATTCTCAGTCCGGTGACTTTACACAGGCTGGTGGCCAGGAAGTTATGGAGTCCTTCATCAAATCCTACGAGGGACAGTTCAATGTAGTTGTCTGCCAGAATGATAACGAAGCATACGGCGCAATGGATGCAATGGATGCAGCAGGTATCACCTATGGTGTTGATGGCGATGTAACTCTTATTTCCTTCGATGCAACACACGATGGACTTCAGTATACATTAGATGGAAAGATCAACTGTGATGTTGAGTGTAACCCGATCCAGGCTGAGGTTGTTAAGGGCGTAATCGAGAAAATGCAGGCAGGCGAAGAATTTGAGAAGACAACACTTGTTGAGGATCAGGCATTCGTAGCACCTGGAATCGAGAGCGAATATGCAACAACTATGACTGATGAAGTTCTGGCTGGACGTGCTTACTAATCAGAAAAATCAATCGGAGAGTGTGAAAACAGCAGAGCTGTGAAACAATCCGTAAACATCGAAATTGGTTATCAGCAAGCAGCTGAAAACCGATAAAGATGAACAAATAGGGGAGGAAAGTCCCAAGGCGGATTTTCTTCCCCTTAATTTTCGCGAGCAACGAGCCGAAGTCCATGCTTGCATGAGACCTTGGCGACTGCCGCGATAACGGGTAAAACTCGCAGAGCGTGTTTTATCCCGTTGTTTATACGAGGTTATGAGCCGCAGAACAGAGGAACCTATGGCAAATAACGCGATAACGAGGAGAATGAAAAATGAAGTTGATAACGGGAAGGGAGGAATCGCGTTGGAGGCAGGAGTAGTATTGAAAATGCAGGGAATCTGCATGACATTCCCAGGTGTAAAAGCACTGGAAGGCGTGGATCTGACATTGAAAAAAGGTGAAATCCGAGCGCTGATGGGAGAGAATGGCGCGGGTAAATCCACATTGATCAAGTGCCTGACCGGCGTAAATAAATTTGAGGCTGGAGAGATTTATCTGGAAGGATTTGATCATCCCATCGTAAATAAAGATACCATGGACGCCCAGAAGAAGGGTATTTCTACTGTATATCAGGAAGTAAACCTCTGTCCAAACCTTTCGGTGGCAGAGAATCTTTACATAGGCCGTGAGCCGCTGACAAAGCTTGGAACGGTCAACAGAAAGGCAATGAACCGTCAGGCAGCTGCCCTTATGAAACAGCTGGAGCTTGACGTTGATGTAACACGTAATCTTGAAGAATATTCACTGGCATTGCAGCAGATGATCGCAATTGCCCGTGCTGTAGATATGGACTGCAAGGTGCTCATTCTGGATGAGCCAACTTCTTCACTGGATGACCGTGAAGTAGAAAAGCTTTTTACCATGATGCGCAGACTGAAGGAGAAAGGTGTAGGAATCATATTTGTCACCCATTTCCTGGAGCAGGTTTATGCGGTATGTGACGGAATCACCGTTCTTCGAAATGGTCAGCTGGTTGGCGAGTATGAGATCGCAGATCTTCCGAGAGTGAAGCTGGTAGCAGCTATGATGGGAAAAGATTTCGACGATCTTGCTTCCATTAAACCGGAGACCACAGGAGATAAGAGAAAAGAACCGATGGTAATCGAAGCCCGTGGCTTAAGCCATGCAGGAACCATCAAACCATTTGACCTTGATATCCACAAAGGAGAGGTTATCGGTCTTACCGGACTTCTTGGAAGCGGACGAAGCGAACTGGCACGTACTATTTACGGTGCTGACCGCGCCCAGACTGGTACTTTGAAAGTAAAAGGTAAGGAAGTTAAGGTGAAAAATCCTATTGATGCCATGCATCTTGGAATGGGACTTCTTCCTGATGACCGTAAAGCGGAAGGAATTGTTGCAGATTTGTCCGTAAGAGAAAATATCATCCTTGCAATTCAGGCAAAACAGGGCATTCTGAAAAAGATCCCTATGGCAAAACAGTGTGAGATTGCAGACAAGTATATTGATCTTCTCCAGATCAAATGTGCAAGCCGTGAGACCTTGATCAAACAGCTTTCCGGTGGAAACCAGCAGAAGGTTATCCTTGCAAGATGGCTTGCAACAAACCCAGATTTTCTGATTCTGGACGAGCCTACCCGAGGAATCGATATCGGTACCAAGACAGAGATCCAGAAGCTGGTTCTGAAGCTTGCAGATGAAGGAAAGAGTCTGATCTTCATTTCCTCTGAGATTGAGGAAATGCTCCGTACCTGTAACCGTATGGCAGTTCTCCGTGACGGTCAGAAGGTTGGAGAGATTGATGAGGCAGATATGAACCAGATGAACGTAATGAAAGCAATCGCAGGAGGTGAGCAGTAATGGGTAATTTCAAAAAACTGGCGCAGAAACGTCTGTTCCTTCCGGTTTTCAGTATGATCCTGGTCATGCTGATCAACGTAGTATATGATATTGCAACAGGAAGTGCACCGCTTTCCTTCTTTATGATTTCCATTAAGAATGATGTACTTTACGGACGTCTGATCGACATCCTGAACCGTGGAAGTGAAATCGCCATACTGGCAATCGGTATGACACTTGTTGTATCTGCTTCTGGTGGTACTGATATTTCCGTTGGTTCCGTAATGAGTCTTTACGCAGGTGTCTGCTGTATGATCCTTGCAGGATATGGAAATGTAAATGTGCAGGAATATGCGCATCCGCTGCTGGTTGGCATTGGAGCCGGACTTCTTGTCACTTTGATCTGTGGCGTTTTTAATGGATTTCTGGTTGCCTATATGAATATTCAGCCTATGGTCGCCACCCTGATCCTATGGTCGGCAGGCCGAGCAGTAGGACTTCTTCTTTGCAACAGCCAGATCGTTTATGTTCGAGTTCCTTCTTTCCAGAAGCTTGGCGCTTACTGCGGAATCATTCCTACACCGATCATTGTGGCTGCTGTGTGTGTGGCAATTGCTTCTATTGTACTTCGCTACACAGCACTTGGAACTTACATCCAGAGTGTTGGTATTAACAAAAAAGCTTCCCGTATCGCAGGCTTTAATTCCGCAAAGATCATCCTTATGTGCTATGCAATCTGCGGTCTTTGTGCAGGTCTTGCAGGTATGGTTGCAACCTCCAGAATCTATTCAGCAGATACCAATAACATCGGTCTGAACATGGAGCTGGATGCAATTCTTTCTGTAGCACTTGGCGGCAACAGCCTTGGCGGCGGTAAGTTTTCCCTGGCAGGTTCCATCATTGGAGCGTACACCATCCAGGCGATTACCACAACTCTGTATGCACTTGGTGTTTCTTCTGCACAGGCACCGGTATTTAAGGCAATCGTAGTTATTATTATCGTAGTAATTCAGGCTGAGCCAGCCAAAGCCTTCTTTAAGAAGCTGACAAAGAAATCAGGAAAGGAGGCAGCTCGGGCATGAAAAAGAAAAAAATAAACAGCAATAACCTGTTGCTGCTGATCACCATTGTATTATTCTTTGTAATGTATGCTGCAGGATGTATCGTATATGCGGACAAAGGCTTTACCCGTTTCCAGACATTTCTGAACATCCTGATCAACAATGCAGGTCTGATCTGCATCACAGCTGGTATGACATGCGTTATGCTTACTGGCGGTATTGATATTTCCGTAGGTTCCCTGGTTGCTATGGACTGTATGATCCTGGCAGTGGGAATTGAGCAGTGGGGATGGTCCAGCCCGGTACTTATGCTTCTGATCCTTGCAATTGGCATTATATTTGGTATTGTTCAGGGCTTCTGTATTTCCTACCTGGAAATCCAGCCTTTCATCGTTACTATGGCAGGAATGTTCTTTGCCAGAGGTATGACAGCTGTGATCTGTAAAGAGCAGGTAAGTATTGTTTCTGACAAGATTTTTACCACTCTTTCCAGCTTTAAGATTTCCCTTCCATTTGGAGGGTATCTGAACAAAAAGGGAATCATGCAGTTTCCATACCTTCGTGTAACTGTTGTAGTTGCATTGATCGTAGTTCTTGCTATTTATCTGATGCTGAAATACACACGCTTCGGCCGCAGTATTTACGCAGTAGGTGGCAATCAGCAGTCTGCAACCCTGATGGGACTTGATGTTAAGAAAACACAGATGAAGGCATATATTCTTTCCAGTTTCCTTACTTCCATCGGCGGAATCTGCTACTGCCTGAATACCATGGCAGGTACCACCACCCAGGCAACCGGCCTTGAAATGGACGCTATTTCCTCCGCAGTCATCGGTGGTACACTTCTTACCGGTGGTGTAGGAAATGTACTTGGTTCCTTGTTTGGTGTATTGATCAATGGTACGATTTCTACTTTGGTTAAAACCAATGGAAAACTGATCAGCTCCTGGTCCAACATTGTAACAGCAATCCTGCTGTGCTTCTTCATTGTACTTCAGAGTGTATTTGCACTGGTAAAGGAGCGGAAGAGCAAATAAAAATTGAATAAAGACTAAAATGAGACAGGCGGGTACATGATTGAAATGTGTATCTGTCTGTTTTATTTTGGGCATAATGGAAGAAAGGGTAACATACAAATTAGTTAATTGCAATTTTATTCTTCCTGTCCCAATTTCACAAAAATCGGTTCATGTTTCATAGCCGGAATAATTTTTTCCATCATATCTTTCATATTAATTTTCAGGCTGGAGGTGTTAATACAAGGGTGACAGCCGATGTAAGGTTCCTTCAGGAGGTCTTCATCAATAAGCAGCTGCACGTGATTTTCCTTATCGTTCATAAGTCCAAGTATACTGACAGAACCAGGTGTAATATCAAGGAATTTCTCCATATAAGTTTCATTGCCGAAGGAAAGTCTGGCAACGCCAAGCTGGGAAGATACTTCCTTTGTCTTAAACTTCTTGTCGCCTGGCAGGAGCAGCAGATAGAAGTTCGTTTCCTGGCGGTTGCAGAGAAACAGGTTTTTGCAGATTACTGCATCAAGCACTTTATCCACATCTTTACAAGCTTCAATGGTCATCAGAGTTTCATGGTCAATCCTCTGATAAGGCACCTGAAGTGCATCAAGAAAATCATAAGTACGTATCTCTTTTTCAAGTCTGCCCGTGGTATCTGCGGGACGTCCGTTTTCAAGCTTTAATTCCATGGTGTTCTCCTTATGTATTCCCCCACAGGGTCTTTTTTGTCAAATATCTGGGGAATATTGTAGCATTGAGAGTTTTTCTTGTAAAGTGGAGGATGTTCTCCCACAAATTGTGATGCACATCTTTTAGAAAACATTTTTCAAATACATTCCAGAATAGCGATGAATATTTCAGAAAATATATGCATATATAAGTTCGGAGGCGGATATCTGCTTTTTTCCATAGCGCTCCTGTTGACAAAAATTCAAAAAGGCTTTATAAAATCCTTAGAGCCTGCAGATTGCAGGAATGATTTTTCAAACACGCTCTAGAATCTGTGCAGACCTCATGGATTGCATGATGCCGTACTGCATAATAAAATCATCAGGAGGAGCACATCTGAATGAACAATATCACAAAAAATGCACTGGAAGAGTCTTTGAAAAAATTTCTCCTTCAGAAGCCTCTGGACAAGATCACCATCAGCGACTTGACTACAGATTGCGGAATCAGCCGAATGGCTTTTTACTATCATTTTAAAGACATTTATGACCTGGTAGAATGGTCCTGTATTGAGGACGCTTCCCAGGCTTTGCAGGGAAAAAAGACCTACGACACCTGGCAGGAAGGGCTTCAGCAGATTTTTGAGGCTGTTTTGGAAAATAAACCATTTATTTTGAACGTGTATCGCTCTGTGAAACGAGAGCAGGTGGAAAATTATCTGTACAGCCTGACCTATCAGCTGATCGAAGGAGTGGTAGAAGAGCAGAGCAAGAATCTGATGGTTACAGAGGAACAGAAGAAATTTATTGCGGATTTTTACAAATACAGTTTCGTAGGTGTCATGCTTGACTGGATCAAGAGAGGAATGAAGGAAGCCCCGGAAGAAATCGCGAATATGGTCTGCGTGACCATGCATGGAAATGTTGGGAATTCCCTGCGGAATATGGAGAAGGAAGGCAATAAAGATTAAGTTTGTCCGAAAAATAAGGGATAACTATGGCATAGCTGCTTTAATCTTGAAAGAGCGGGACATAAAGTTTTCGAAATCAACTTTACAAAGTAAGGCGGATGATAAGTTTTTTGTCATCCGTCTTGTTTTGTAAATTGAGGAAAATTATTTTTTGACGTAGAATACACTCAGAAACAGGAAATACTAAATAAAAGGCAGCAGAATTTCGAATCAGCCAAATAAAAGCTTTTTATCTGAAAGCCAGGAAACAAATCTGAGAAAGTTTAGAAGCTGATTCGAAAAGTTAAAACAAGAATAAACACAGATAGCCGGAAATAATGTAACGGCAAATTTCAGAAAGGTGGTAATTTTTATGTCAAAGAAAAAACATTCCGTATTAGGCATGGCAGCACTTGCCGCAGCAGGTGCAGGAGCAGCAGTTCTGGCAAACAAGAGCCGCGAGGAGAAACAGATCACAGAAGCACACGTAGACCCGAATTACCGCAATACAGAGCGTGGCAAAAATGAGAAAAACAGCAAGGGCATTTATTATACAAACGGTAACTACGAAGCATTTGCCCGCCCGGAGAAACCGGAAGGTGTAGATGACAAGCATGCATATCTGGTAGGAAGCGGACTTGCTTCTCTGGCAGCAGCTTGCTTCCTTGTAAGAGACGCACAGATGCCTGGCGACCACATTCACATTCTGGAATCGATGGACATTGCAGGCGGTGCATGCGACGGTATTTTTGATCCGATGAGAGGATACGTTATGCGAGGCGGCCGTGAGATGGAAAACCATTTCGAGTGCCTCTGGGATCTTTTCCACAGCATTCCATCTCTGGAAAAACCAGGTGCCTCCGTTCTGGACGAGTACTACTGGCTGAACAAACATGATCCGAACTATTCTCTTTGCCGTGCTACTGTAAATCAGGGCAAGGACGCTCACACAGATGGTAAATTCAACCTGAGCCAGAAGGGCTGCATGGAGATCATGAAGCTGTTCTTCACAAAGGACGAGGATCTTTACGACAAGACCATCGAGGATGTATTCGATGATGAGGTTCTGAATTCCACATTCTGGTTATACTGGAGAACCATGTTTGCATTCGAAAACTGGCACAGCGCACTGGAGATGAAGCTTTATATCCAGCGTTTTATCCATCATATCGGCGGACTTCCGGATTTCAGTGCTCTGAAATTCACCAAATACAATCAGTATGAGTCCCTGATCCTTCCAATGAAGAAATATCTGGAGGATGCAGGCGTTGACTTCCAGTTCAACACAGAGGTTACCAATGTAATCTTTGATATCCATGATGGCAAAAAAGTGGCAACTGCCATTGAGTGCAAGGTAAAGGGTGTTGAGAAGGGAATCCTTCTTACTGAGAATGACTACGTATTTGTTACCAACGGAAGCTGTACAGAGGGAACTATCTACGGTGACCAGAACCACGCTCCAAACGGAGATGCTGAGGTTCGTACAAGCGGCTGCTGGAGCCTTTGGAAAAATATTGCAAAACAGGATCCGTCTTTCGGACATCCGGAGAAATTCTGCTCCGATATTGCAAAGACCAACTGGGAATCTGCAACTGTTACCACACTGGATGACAAGATCATTCCTTATATTACCGACATCTGCAAGAGAGATCCAAAGAGCGGCAATGTTGTTACCGGCGGTATCGTAAGCTGCCAGGATTCCAGCTGGCTGTTAAGCTGGACCATCAACCGTCAGGGTCAGTTCAAGGATCAGGACAAAGATAAGGTTTGTGTCTGGGTATATGGTCTTTTCACAGATGTACCTGGCGATTATGTAAAGAAACCGATGAAAGAATGTACCGGTAAAGAAATTACCGAAGAGTGGCTGTACCATATGGGCGTACCAACGGATCAGATCGAGGATCTGGCTGAAAACAGCGCAGTCTGTGTACCGACCATGATGCCTTACATCACTGCATTCTTCATGCCAAGAGCAAAAGGCGACAGACCGGACGTTATCCCGGATGGCTGCGTGAACTTTGCATTCCTTGGACAGTTTGCTGAGACTCCAAGAGACACCATCTTCACCACAGAATATTCTGTTCGTACCGCAATGGAAGCTGTATACGGACTTATGGGCGTAGACCGTGGTGTTCCGGAAGTATGGGGCAGCGTTTACGATGTAAGAGAACTCCTTGATGCCAGCGTAAAACTTATGGATGGCAGATCCCCACTTGAAATCGAGCTTCCTGGACCGCTGAATCTGGTGAAAAAACCTCTGCTGAAAGCAATCAAGGGAACTTTAGTGGAGAAGGTGCTGAGAGATCATGATGTGATTAAGGATTATATGCTGGAGAAATAAGCGGTTGTAAAAATTTTATATGCTGAAACGAGCGAAGAGTCGGAGTGATCCGGCTCTTTGTTTTGCCCAGTTTTTAAGCTACCAGGATTGTGGGAGTGCAACGCGCAAAACAATCGAAAAAACAATCATAAAAAAATACGATTGTTTTTTTGCGTGTTTTTGCATATAATTTTTGGAAAATGATAGTGTCCTTTCAATTAGAGCACCCTCAGTAACAATAAATGAAACGATAAAGTGAAATTGAGGAGAGTCATTATGGAAAACAAAATTATCGTAAGAAAATATGAGGAAAAAGATCTTTCGGCTATGATTCGCATCTGGAATGAGGTTGTGGAAGATGGCGTGGCATTTCCACAGGAAGAATGTCTGGATGAGAAAACCGGCGCGGAATTTTTCGCAGCGCAGACTTATACAGCGGTAGCCGAGAATATGGAAAATGGACAGGTTCTTGGATTATATATTCTTCACCCGAACAATGTAGGCCGCTGCGGACACATCTGCAATGCAAGCTACGCCGTATCCCGCGACAGCCGCGGACTTCATATTGGAGAAAAGCTGGTAAAGGATTGCGTAGCCCAGGGAAAAGTACATGGCTTCCGTGTACTGCAGTTTAACGCGGTTGTGGCAAGTAATGTTCATGCAAGACATCTTTATGAGAGAGTTGGATTTCGCCAGCTGGGTGTGATTCCGGGAGGATTCAGATTGAAAAATGGGGAGTATGAGGATATCTGTCCGTATTATATTGAACTCATTAACACCGTTGATGAGTAGCGAACAAGATTGGAAAGATACTATAAAAACAGCGATATTGCTTGCAAAACAGGATACCAGAGTAACCGCAGAAAAGACCGTAGCAATATTATATACAATGGCGGATAAGTTTTTGCAGGGAAGTGATTTGGAAGAGATAAAGGAGGTTGTAGCGATGACAAGATTAGGTCAGATGTTGTACGATGATGGATTAAAAGCTGGAAAAAGTGAAGGAAGAATAGAAGGAAGTGATAGAATGGCATCATTAACCAAGAAGCTTTTGGAAGCTGATAGAATGGCTGACTTGCAACTGGCGTTGGACGATCCTGGATATCGTGAAAAACTGATGGATGAATATGGAATAAAATAAAGTGAATTAAGCGAAGCGAAGAGTCGGAGAATTCCGACTCTTTGTTTCAAAAGAAATGGATTAAAAAGGAGCAGAATATGAGAAAACCACAAAATTTTCAATGGAAAGAAATGACCATGGGAACCTGTTATTATCCAGAACATTGGAGCAGAGAATTATGGCAGGATGATTTACAGAGAATGAAGGCGGCAGGGATTACCGTGATCCGCGTGGCAGAGTTTGCCTGGAACAAAGTGGAGCCGGAGGAGGATGTTTTTGTATTTGATTTCTGGGATGAATTTCTGGAATTATGTAAACTGGAAGAAATGCAGGTGATTTTTGGAACACCTACTGCCACACCACCAGCGTGGCTCAACATCATAAACTTAAGATTAGATATTACACATTTATATTATCCTGCTAAAAAC
>OGPP01000844.1_pt1 | contig 27875 bp, 24 predicted proteins | sample 1553021 | NCBI WGS metagenome assembly OGPP01 (sample SAMEA2580217, study PRJEB22360) | human gut metagenome | biome: human gut; feature: human-associated habitat; material: faeces | place: Denmark | collected 2008/2010
TGACATTCCTCTTTCAGTACGAAGTTTCAAAATAATATTTTTTGTTTCCATAGTCATCACCTCCATAACCTTATTATATCGACAAATTCATGTTCTGAAAAGCAACCTGCTGTTGCCATACCCGGCGTAATATCCGGAATATACACGAACATAAAAAAGGAGCATATTTATCCCCCTGCATACTGCAAGCATTGCCTGCAGTACTGCTACCAATAAGTAGTTCGAAATCTTTATCTTCAAACATACTCATTTATCGTAGCAGCTATATTATGCTTTGCAATGCTTGCTACAGCCTTTGCACGGAAATCAGGAAAGAACAGATTGAAATAATAAACATTTTTCGATAATGCTATAACTAATAGCCTATATGTTTATTATAAAATATACTGACAGAATAAATAAAGCCAATGGCATGATAAAACTTATTCATGTCATTGGCTTATTTTTCTTAAGCAGGAGTCTTTTTCAGACCACACTGCAAAATGATATATTCCGGCATTCAATATTCTTTCTTCAACCCCGTTGATTTCAAGGCTTGCCGTCGTATTAGGCGGAACAACAATGTCATACTCAAAATATCCGTCCGCATTTTTCTTCCAGCGGCATGTAACTTTTCCGTACACGCTGTCATAATCTGCCCCGGCATAACCGAAGCCCGAACCGGAATAATTGTTAGCAGCATAATGATTGACAGCCGAATCAATCACTCCGGCTCCTAGCCCGTAAGGTATAGCAAAGATAAAAAGCATCCAATAGCCGGATGAGATTGAAAATCCGCACAGTCCGAATATCGTGAGAAGGATTGAACAAATGACAATCCATTTGGTATGTATTTTGCTTATAAGCTTCGGACTCATCAGTGCAGATATAGTTCTTATAATATCAACACTGTTTTTTAATCTGCAATTTATTATTTTTTCTCTCTGAGCTTCCTGTACGCATTCGGCGTAATCCCCATTATGCGCTTAAATACCCTGTTAAAATAACTGATATTGTCAAAGCCGCATTCCGATGCTATATCCGTAATCAGCTTTTTTGTGGACTTAAGAAGCTTAGAAGCATGAATAATCCTTATGTAATTAAGATATTCAAACGGTGATTTGCCCGTTAAAGCCTTAAAACTATGTTCGTAGTGGCTTACACTGTAGCCTGCTAAAGCTGACAACTCCACAATACTTATATCCTCTGCAAAATGTTCATTCAGAAAGCTGATACTCTGCTGTATTTCTATTTTAGGAGCACCTTTCACATCTGAAGTCCTAAGCTTGGCAAAGTACTGCGAATATAGTCTCTGAAAACAGATTAGCAGAATGCCCTTTAAGGAAAGCTCATATTCCTCAAGCCCCATCTGCATAAAAGCAGAAATTTTTTTCAACAGTACTAATGTCTCCATGTCAGCCTGATTATTCCTCCCAAGCATACATACACATTCATATCTGTACGGATATATTATTTCATTATAAATATTCCTCTCAAATGTATTCTCCATAAACAGCCATTCCTCGGAAAAAACAACCGCATAGTGCCTGCACGGCACACCTGTATTTTTTACCGCATTATGAACCAGTGCCGGAGGTATAAAAAGTGCATCTCCCTCCTTCATATTGTACTGTTTTCCCTCAACATAAAATGTCATGCTTCCCTCATCCAGATAAATAAACTCCATCTCCGGATGATAATGTACATAAAGAGCATTCGTACTGTCTGCACCTATTTCAGTCTTATGGATTGAAAAAGGTCTGGCTTTAGTAAAATGCTTCACATTTTCCAATAATTCTTTATTTTTCATAGCTATCCTCATTTCACTTCATACCGAAAGCAGCATTACAATTCTGCATTTATAACAATATAGTACAACTTTATAGCTATTTTGAGCAAGTATATTTTATTTTTTTGCAATATAATACATACAACATCATTTTTGGCTGAAATACATTTTTAATTAGTTGCAACATTTCACAATTACACAAAATAAGAGATATGGAAGGAGCCTGCACAATGGGAAACATTCGCGTTGAAGGAAAAAAACTTATTTACCAGAGAAAAGATGAACTGACAATAATCGAGCCCTATGGCATGAACTGTCTTCGCTGCAGAAGCACCAAAAACAGTAAAATTCTTGATGAAAACTGGACTGTACTGCCTCCTGCCACTGCCGATGACTGCCACATCGAATGTGACGGCAAATTCGCAACCATCACAAATGGAGCTATGAAAGCAACCATCGATGCCGGACAGATATGGTATGGCGGAATAATAACCTACTTTAAAAAAGATACTCCTGTTCTTCATACAAGATTTGAAGGTGACTACAGCAACAGGAACCAGCATATTGAGGGCGACCACTACAAGATCAGCGTGATTTTCGATGCCAATGAAGGTGAGCATTTTTATGGAATAGGTCAGGAGCAGGTTGATTTATTTGACAGAAAAGGCAGCACCTCACAGATAATTCACTATAACACCAAATCCACTGTTCCTGTGCTCTACTCCTCACTTGGTTATGGTTTCTTCTGGAATAATCCATCCCCGGGAAGATGTGAGACAACAAGAAATCATACTATGTTTGTGGCTGACAGTGCTTATCAGGCAGACTACTTCGTCTATACCGGTGACACTCCCGCTGACATTATGAAGCTCTACTGTGACCTCACAGGCTATGCGCCTAAATTTCCGCGATGGGCTGCCGGCTTCTGGCAGTGCAGGTTAAGATATGAGAGTCAGGATGACCTTTTAGCTGTAGCTCGTGAATATAAAAAGCAGGGAATCCCTATTGATGCCATTGTAATTGATTTCTTCCACTGGACTGAACAGGGTGAATGGAAATTCGACCCTAAATATTGGCCAGACCCTGCCGCGATGGTAAAAGAGCTTGAAGAGATGGATATTCATCCTGTAGTCTCCATATGGCCTACCATCAATCCAAAGAGCGAAAACTACCTTGAAATGAGCGAGAGAAACATGCTCGTCAGAACCGAAAACGGTCAATATGGAACCTTCGATTTCTATGGTCAGCAGACTTTCGTTGATATGATGAATCCCGAGACAAGAGAATTTGTATGGGACAAGGTAAAAAATAACTACTATAAGCATGGAATAAAAACCTTCTGGCTCGATGAGGCAGAGCCTGAGGTTCACCCACAGCAGCCGGGGCACTTAAAATACTATCTCGGCAACGGTGCACAGGTAGCACAGCTATACCCTTATTACTATGCCAAGACCTTCTACGATGGTCTTAAGGCTTCCGGCGAGGACGAAATCATATCTCTCACCAGAGCAGCCTATCCGGGCAGCCAGAAGTTCGGTGCAATCGTGTGGAATGGCGATATTCCGTCCACCTTTGAAAACCTTAAAATGAGTATAACCAGCGGCCTGTCCATGAGCATGTGCGGCATTCCGTGGTGGAACTCGGATATAGGCGGCTTCTTAAACGGAGATACAGAAAGTGATTATTTCAGGGAATTAATTGTACGCTGGTTCCAGTTCGGATTATTCTGCCCTGTGATGCGTCTTCATGGTGCAAGAAAAAGGCAGTCGACCTACATCGAAAGACACCCCGGCATCATTGAACCAAGCGGCGGTGACAATGAAATATGGTCCTTCGGAGAGAAGAATTATCATATCATAAAAAAAATATTAGGTTATCGTGAAAAACTAAAAGACTATACCTGCCAATATATGGACATCAATTCACAGACAGGTGCCCCTATCATGCGTCCTATGTTTTTCGATTTTCCTGACGATGAAATATGTTACACCCTTGAAGACCAGTACATGTACGGAGCCGACCTTCTGTTTGCCCCGATATACAGACAGGGCGAAACCGAACGTGCGGTATATCTTCCAGAGGGCGACTGGGTCAATGTGCTCACACACGAAGCTTTTTCTGGCGGTCAAAGCATTATCTGCCATGCACAGCTTGATGAATTCATCGCTTTCGCAAGGGCGGGCAGTGACGTTATTAACTGCTTCTGAGTAACATAATGAAATCCCTTTGGAAGTAATATTTTTTATAGCATGAAGTCCGATTACCCCATTTGATGTGGCAATCGGACTCGCTATACCCAACTGTTATCCAGACATAATCGGCACACCTTTCCTGTACTGACTATATCGAAAGCTTAATAAAGTATCATTTTCTATTCATAATCTAATATATCCATAATAAAATTATACATATATCGCGGATATTTCTCATCCTCCGCATCCTCGCCCAAGGTGATGGAGAGCACTGTATCGCCATGCTCAATAATTATATCCGTATCATCAAAGTCAACCCTTTCAATCTCAGAATACGGAATCCTCACTACCTCCTCACCGCTATCAAGCCAGTAGATTATAGCATCGCCTGTAAACACCATTCCCTCATCATACTCCTCGTCCATGTCAATCCCGACATAGACTATGACATCCTGCCTTCTAAAAGCCCTGCGGCTGATTGCCATGATGTCCGATAGCATACTAGAACTGATATTCCCTGCATACACGCTCGGGCAATACTACTGTAATCAAGTTCCATCACATATTCAGCAAATTTATTATCTGCTCTTGTTATTTCGTTATCCATCTTATATAATCGCACTTTCCGCAGGTACATGAAGATGACACCCGTGGAGTATCGAAGGAAAATTAAGTGGTATGGTTATCAAGGAGATTCCTTATTCTTTTAAAACAATCATTTAACATATAGAAATCAACACCGCCGTTCTCATTCACTGCCGTTGCCTCAACGGTACAATCGCCTGTATATCCATAGGACATAAGCCGACTCAGGAACATATCAAAATCGACATGCCCCTTTCCCACCGGCAGAACCTCCATATTCCCCCAGTCCATGTATCCTCCGCCATAATCATTCAGGTGAAGATGCTTTATCCTGCCATGCCGCACAATCCATTCATATTCCGGCTCGAACAGCTTCATCGTCTGCCCATGAAACTCAGCCATCTTGGTATCATACACAAAGCCTGCATCCGCATACGCTTCAGCAACAAGCTTCATATTATACAGCGGGTCATGCGTGTTGCATATAACATTCTCCACCAGCAGGCTTATTCCTTCCTTATCCGCCATGTCCTTCCATATTCCGAATCTTTCCACATTCTTCTGAATATTTTTATCGGACACCATCCCATTCCACAGATGGAGCACCATTTTCTTCGCGCCTACGCCCTCGGCTAACCGGAGGTTTGCGGCAAACCTGCTTGTTCCGTCCTCAAAATTCTTTCTATCCTCTTCCTCCGTCATAACATATTCATTATACCTTCCACCTGAATATCGCACCGTCATTCCGCTCATAGACTCTCCAAGCGATTTCTGACTATGCACAACCGGAATCGAGAGCCTATAGGATTTAATATCATCTATCACCTGGTCTATATGCGAATACCACGAACTGCTCATCATAAGCTCGAAACCATCGCATTCAAGCTTCGGTGCATATTCCCTCAACAATCTATAATCATTATTATTCGGCTTCCCTATAATTGCTCCTGTGGAACATAAAATCTTATTCATTTTGCACTCTCCACGAATTAAAATTTGCTGTATCAATGTCATTATAAACATGCACTTCTGCGGTTTCAAGCTTCTTTGTTTAATATATATATTTCAATTCTGATATTCTGTAATAAGTTCCTACTTTTATCCGGCATTGTATTTCTGGACTTATTGTTTTTCTCTGCCCATGGCACACTGTTTCACTGCTCTTGGACTGAACTTTTCACTGCGTTCCCGGCTTTTCTCTGCCCATGGCATACTGTTTTACTGCTCTTGGACTGATAATTGATTAATTTACTGGGATTTTCAAGGAATTTCTCTGCCCACAACCGGGTACACAAATGCCTTGGGCAGATATATTGATAATTATATTGGAATTTCTCAGCAACAGGCTGAAAGATGATTATGCCATCTTCGGTGTAAGAGTGTAAGAGCCACCTTTCCTTAGTAATGCTATAAAGGTGATGGCAAGGTGTGATGTTACTTATGCCGTTTATTACTGAATAATTATTTTTAAAGCAATTTCAAAAGCTGCACAAGCTCATGTGATTCTATGCCACTTGATACCGTCTGTCTGGTATCAAACCGTTATTAGTAGGGCTGTTATTCTGCCTATTACTCAATGTAATTTGCATTATTTTCTACCGTTATTCTATTATGGAAATGCCCGCATCGCAACATAAAAATTATGGAATTTATATTACTTTCTCCTTCCCCTTTGCCTTATCTACCGTATCCCTTACTGCTGAATGACTGTAACATTCGCTAATCATGTAAGTATTCCTCGAATTCTTCACCGGTATACCGGCTTCCTAGATCACTATGGAGCACCATTCCCGTTGTATCAGGGATATTAAGGCATGCATTCTTTACAGCCTGTGTAGCAAGCTTACACCTTTATTTTACACTCTCCCAGCAGAACATTCACCATACTTTAAATTTTTCATTTATAGTTTTTGATTTCACTTAATGTAATATAAGTTCCTGCTGATATTACCAATACCGATATAACTGCAATAATACCGGAAATGAAATCTCTGATACCATCTCCAGCCACAATAAAATGAAGAGCAGCCAATATTATACCAATAACTATCAATGCAATTCCATATAATACTTTTTTCCACTGTATATTTAATTTCATCCGGACACTCCCTTCTTATCTACCTCGCTGATAAATTTTTCTATAAGCCTGTTTACTTCATCAGGCTGGTCAGCGTTGGAATTATGGCCGGCATTTTTTATCCATTTAAGCGGTAAACCTTCTCTCTGGTGCCATTTCTTATTATAGCTTTTTGCTGAGCCAGCTTTATCCTTTTCGCCACAGATAAGAAGTGCCGGGCAACTGATATGATATGGCATGTCTGCTTTGATTGCCTCAGCAAGCATTCTGTAACCAAAACCGGCAAGCCGTGCGTATTCTTTAGGATCCGAATCATAGGACATCATCATCTTGCGCATAAGCTTCTGTCCATATTCCGTCTGTGCGCACCCTCTTGAACCAGCCCTGAGAAGTGCTTTCCATGGATATATTCTATATAATGGCTCTACTCTTTCAAGAAGCCATATTTCCATTGCACTAATATACGACTTTTTAAGCGGTGCAGAATCAATGGAAATAAACCCCTTTATCTTATCCGGATATAATTCCATATACATTTGAGCCAGATATCCACCCATAGACTGACCGATAATGATGGGATTATAAATTTCTTCTTTTTCCAAGATTTTATCAAGCCATTCTGCCATGTCAGACAGACTGTAATTATTCGTAAATGGTCTGGATAACGCATGTGATGGTGCATCCCATACAAACACATTCTGTTTATTCTCAAAATATTCTATCTGTTTTTCAAAAAGCCTGTGGTCTGCTGTAAGTCCCGGCAAAAACACTAACGTAATTTTCTGCTTATCTATTATATTTATAAAATAATGGATGCAGCCACAGTGTGTTTTATAACTGCTTTCTATCATTTTCCTTCCCATTTCCATAAACCATTTCCCAATGATTTATCATTTCCAGATATTCCTGCTCAAAAACAGTTACATCATAATTTCCTGTTCTGTACCAATGTTTAAGCATCCCGTCTGAAGCATACAGAATTTCTTTATATATACGAACAAATTCTATATCCTTACGGATGAAATCAGGATTCAGAATTGACAGAAGCAATTCCATTGTCGTTTGAGCAGCATCATGTACATCCTGTTGGACAATTGATTGAATATCCGGCTCTGTTTCAAAGTATGAATTAATGGAAAACAGGGCTAAAAATGTGTATTTTCTCATCACTGCACACTTAGCCATCAGACCTCGACGCAGCATTTCAAAAAAATCATCTGTTTCATATACCTTATATTTACACATGTATTTTTTTGTCAAATCCGCTGCATGCTTCCATAAAAAAATATACATCTCCAGTTTGTTATGAAAATAATGAAACAAAAGTGACTTGGAAATTCCGGCTTCTGCCGCAATTTCCGAGGTTGGTGCCTTTTTATATTGATTTGTTGCAAATACTTTATATGAAGCATTCAATATCTGCGATTGTTTTTCTTCCGACAAATCATAAAATTTTTCATTCATAAGCTGCCTCCGTTAACCGATTCGGTTAATGTGAGTATATACCCATTGACCGATTAACGGAAGACCTCATTTGATCATCTAGCCCTGCAGCTTTTGATTTTGTTTTAGTCCAACACAAAGTCCTTTTTCTTTCCGTTTTTCTTTCTCGGATACTGTCGGATACGGGTGACAAAGTCGAGATTGACGATTTCCCGTCCACCGGAATTTCTCTCAATGACCATGCCTCCATCATCAATTTCCTTAATGACGCCCTGTATGCTGCCGTCATTTGAAGTGATCGTATAAATGATGCATTCTTCCCCGATAAATTGTTTTGCAAGTTCTTTCATAACAACATTCTCCTTGTTTTGTTTTCTTTGATTTAGTATCTGCCACGCAACCACTGCTGTTCGCCTTCTTCTCCTGATGCAGAAAAAGATAATCAGCACAGCAATAATCACCAAATAACTTCCCATTGCCTGTCCTCCTGCGTTTCCATCATGAAATCTTATTTCCTGCCTTTGAATACTTTAACGCTTCCTTACAATATACAGACTGATTTACAATCCAAATCAGGCACACTACAAGAGAAGGTAAGAATCCTATGCCAAAAACAAGCGCACAGACGGCAAGCACAATGGACAGAATCGTACAAACTGTGTTTGTGGCGGCGTAAGCTTTAAACGCACACTTGCCAATCATAAATTTTTCGGCTTCATCGCAGCTCTCCATCCATTTCTTTTGAAACTTCGTATCATAGACGGACGCCGTTTTTTCGGGATTCATCTTTTTGGTGGTATCAACACATTTCTGCTGGAATATGACCGATTCAATCATAATGATCAAGAAACCGATAATGCCCGCAAGAAACAGAGCGCCACTGGTTTCAGTTTTAAAAGTTTCAAATCCATTGGCATAAGATGCCGCAATAAGGAAGTAAGAGAGGATAAGGGCTGAGCTTGTTACCCAAAGCACGATGGAGAGTTTTTCGTCAATCGTATCGGACATTTCCTCATTTTCGCCGTCCCAAGAGGCGAGTAGTTTTGTTGCGCTTTGATAAATAGGAACGCAGATCACCGGCACAATTACCGCTGCCGCTAACATCAGCCACGGAGCGATATATGTCCCAAAAAACATTCCCGCGTTTTTCATTCCGCCCGCCAGCGTATTCAGCCCATATTTTGCCGAGCAAAAGCCTATTGTTCCGCCGATAATGAAGCATATTACCATAATGAGCATAAATTTTGGCAGAGCTTTCCGATTTGCCCTCTTAATTTCATTTTTATCCATTATCTTCTTCCTCCTGTAAATAAAAAACTTCTTCCACCGCGACGCCGCACACTTTTGCAATCGTTAAGGCAAGGGTAACGGACGGCGAATAATCGCCACGTTCAATCAAACTGATCGTCTGCCTTGATACACCGCATAAGCATCCCATTTCCTGCTGATTAACATTCAGTGCAGCCCTGCGTTCCTTTAAACGATTTCGCAGTATCATATAGCACCTCCGTTCGACAACTTTGCTTGTCTATTTGACAACTTTCATTGTCAAAATGAATTATACTCTTGTCATTTTGAACTGTCAAGGGTAAATTATTGCATATGGTCAAAACAATCAAAACAGTTTCACCCAAAAAAACAACACTCAGCTTCTCACCCAACCAGCTCTATTCTTATTATAATAATAGATTGGCTATACTAACCAACCTATTACCTTACTACTCAATCGCTGTTTTGTTCTTTTTCTATCACCGGATTTTGCTCTTTGTCTGTGTTAATTATTCTGCACACAACCCCACCATCAGCTACAAATACTACCTTTCCTTTCGCCTTATCTCCAATCTTGTCATACAACCTGCCCGCACTCATAGACTCGCCCATCACAGTAAAAGGGCTATCAGCCACATAATGCTTCATGCTGTTCCCTATTTTCCTGCACCCTATATCATTTTTATACCCCTGAATACTGCAAGCATTGCTTGCAGTATTGCCACCAATAAGTAGTTTGAAAATTTGTTTCAAACTTATCCCTCTACCAGTTTCTTAACAATCATCTTCACATTGTGTATATTTAAAGGACAATTTATAGATTCATAAGTCACAATAACATCATTGCCCTGAAATAAGCCATTCTCAGTATATGTATCCATCTTTCTGACAAAATCATCGGCATACTGTGCATCATCCATGCGCCCCGCATGCTCCCAATATGTAATCTTTCCGGTATGTATATTTATTATCGTGAAATCCGGGTGGATAGTCTGAGTATGCCCGGCTATTACCACTTCCAGTGGACGCTCATATTTATATAATAAATGCTCATTATTTTTAGCTAATATATTAGCTATGATTACCTCAGATTTAGAACGCACGGTTTCTCCGTTATCTGTCTCATATTTCAAATTTTCCTTATATTTCTGATACGGCTCATAACTTTCATTTTGCCATATTCTGATTTTTTCGTTTACGCTTATTCTAATCGGGACCACAAGCTGCTTTCTCTCCTGCTGCAACATGTCATAAACATTATCAATCTCTTCATCATTTTTCGCTTGAGCAAATGTCTCCAATGCCTGCAGCTTCTTCTCAATTAAAGGCTTTACTTTTGCATAATACCCCTTCTGAGCTAACCGTCTTGCAAGCTGTTCATTCTTCCTGTCTATATATGTCTTTACATATAATCCTGTTTCAGTATTCTTATATTGGTGGTAATAGTATGTCTTTCCGCAGCGATTCTGAATTTTCAGACCACCCTCCGGGGCATTTGACATATATTTTTCTATTTTCTTTAATGTATGCTTTAATTCTGCTACTTTTTTCTTAATGTCTATAACCTTTTCCTCCTGTTCTCTCTGCCTATAACAGCTAATCTTGCCATCTTTGGACTGATATTTATTTGATTATTGGGGATTTTATTTGATTTTCTCTGCCTATAGCCGAATAAAAAGCAACTGCCGGGCAGAGATTTTGACTTGTATTTTGAAATAATTATTGATTTTAGTGAATTTTCTCTGCCCATAGCTATGCGATAAGCAACCGTTGGACAGAAGTTTTGACGAAACCATATATTTTCAGTGAATTTTCTCTGCCCACAGCCCGCCGCCATAGCGCGCTGGACAGAAAAGATATCCAGACAATATCCAGATGATATCCGGAGGATATCTGAAAGATAATATAAACATCAGCCCCACAAAAATGTGGGGCTGATGAAAAATTATAATCAGATGTAATGTAAGCTGTAATACAATTGCACTGATTACTTTCCTGTATTCTCCGCAATAGCAGCCTGTGCAGCAGCAAGTCTTGCTACAGGTACACGGAATGGTGAACATGATACATAATCAAGACCAATCTTATGGCAGAACTCAACGGATGTTGGGTCGCCGCCGTGCTCACCGCAGATACCTACATGGAGGTTAGGGTTAGCAGGTCTGCCGAGCTTGAGAGTCATCTCCATGAGCTTGCCGACACCTGTCTGGTCAAGCTTTGCGAATGGATCGTTCTCAAAAATCTTGGTGTCGTAGTAAGCATTTAAGAACTTACCTGCATCATCACGGGAGAAACCGAAGGTCATCTGTGTAAGGTCGTTAGTACCGAAGCAGAAGAAATCAGCTTCCTTAGCAATCTCATCGGCTGTAAGGGCAGCTCTTGGAATCTCGATCATTGTACCAACCTCATACTTAAGGTCGATGCCTGAAGCGGCAATCTCAGCGTCTGCTGTCTCAACAACAATGTTCTTAACGAACTTAAGCTCCTTAACCTCACATACAAGCGGAATCATAATCTCAGGCTTAACTTCCCAGTCCGGATGATTCTTCTTGGTTGTGATAGCTGCGCGGATGACAGCCTTAGTCTGCATCTTCGCAATCTCAGGATATGTTACGGCAAGACGGCATCCTCTGTGACCCATCATAGGGTTGAACTCGTGGAGGGATGCGATTATGTTCTTGATAGCCTCAACTGGCTTGCCCTGTGCAGCAGCAAGCTTCTTGATGTCCTCCTCCTCTGTAGGAACGAACTCATGAAGAGGTGGATCAAGGAATCTGATACATACCGGGTTGCCCTCAAGAGCCTCGTAGAGCTTAGTGAAGTCATCCTGCTGATATGGAAGAATCTTCTCAAGAGCCTTCTCTCTCTCCTCAACTGTATCGGAGCAGATCATCTCACGGAATGCAGCAATTCTGCTCTCCTCGAAGAACATATGCTCTGTACGGCAAAGACCAATGCCCTCTGCGCCGAGCTCTCTTGCCTTCCTGGCATCTGTAGGTGTATCTGCATTTGTTCTGACCTTAAGTCTTCTGTACTTGTCAGCCCAAGCCATGATGCGTCCGAACTCACCTGCGATAGTTGCATCTACTGTAGGGATAAGACCTGCGTAGATGTTACCTGTTGTACCATCAATAGAAATCTCTGAGCCCTCTGTGAATGTCTGTCCATTGAGTGTGAACTTCTTGTTCTCCTCATCCATGTTGATATCGCCACAGCCGGATACACAGCATGTACCCATACCACGGGCAACAACGGCAGCGTGTGATGTCATACCACCGCGGACTGTAAGGATACCCTGAGCAGCCTTCATACCTGTGATGTCCTCAGGTGATGTCTCAAGACGGACAAGAACAACCTTCTCACCTCTTGCCTTCCACTCTACTGCGTCATCGGCTGTGAATACAACCTTACCGCAGGCAGCACCAGGAGAAGCACCAAGTCCCTTTCCAAGTGGTGTTGCAGCCTTAAGAGCCTTGGCATCGAACTGTGGATGTAATAATGTATCTAAGTTACGAGGGTCGATCATTGCAACAGCTTCCTGCTCTGTCTTCATTCCCTCATCAACTAAATCACATGCAATCTTAAGAGCAGCCTGAGCTGTTCTCTTACCATTACGGCACTGAAGCATATAGAGCTTACCATTCTCAACTGTGAACTCCATATCCTGCATGTCATGGTAGTGTCCCTCAAGGATATCGCAGACCTTGATGAAATCTGCATAAGCCTCCGGGAACTTCTCAGCCATCTGTGTGATAGGCATTGGTGTACGGACACCGGCAACAACATCCTCGCCCTGTGCATTTGTGAGGAACTCACCCATGAGCTTCTTCTCACCTGTTGCAGGGTCACGGGTGAAGGCAACACCTGTACCTGAATTGTCATTTAAGTTACCGAATACCATAGGCATTACGTTAACTGCTGTACCCCAAGAATAAGGGATATCATTGTCACGGCGGTATACGTTGGCACGAGGGTTGTCCCATGAACGGAATACAGCCTCGATAGCAAGCTTTAACTGCTCAACAGGATCTGATGGGAAGTCTGTTCCTAACTGGTTCTTGTACTCAGCCTTGAACTGCTCAGCCAGAGTCTTAAGGTCGGCTGCTGTAAGGTCTACATCGTACTTAACACCCTTCTCCTCCTTCATCTTGTCGATAAGCTGCTCGAAGTACTTCTTACCAACCTCCATAACTACGTCGGAGAACATCTGGATAAAACGTCTATAAGAATCATATACAAAACGCTCGAACTTAGGATCCGGGTTACCGGCAATCATAGCTGCAACAACGTCATCGTTGAGACCTAAGTTAAGGATTGTGTCCATCATACCTGGCATTGAGGCTCTGGCTCCTGAACGGACAGATACAAGAAGAGGATTCTTATGATCACCGAACTTCTTTCCGTTCTCCTTCTCCATCCAGGCTACACCTTCCATAGCCTGTGCCATAATCTCATCATTAATCTTACGACCGTCCTCATAGTACTGAGTACAAGCCTCTGTTGTTATAGTGAAACCCTGTGGTACCGGAAGACCGATCTCTGTCATCTCAGCAAGATTAGCACCCTTTCCACCGAGAAGGTTTCTCATGGTCATGTTACCCTCTTTGAAGGTATATACCCATTTGTTAGCCATTGTATTTCCTCCTAATTACAAAAATAAATTTTTGTTACACAATACCTTGTATTGCTTTCTTGATTCGAGATTCGTTTGAATCTTTCTCTCAAGCACTAATAAAAGTATAACATACTTTGTGAAAATTTCCACAATATTTTTTGAAAAAATTAAACAAAGTTTATAAAAAAACGTGTAAGCACTTTCATTTATTATGCAGTTTTGTAAAACGAGGCAAAAAAGGCTTAAAATGCTTGTTATTTTTATAACAAGCCCCTTTTAATTGTCAAAAAATCCCACCAAACTTGCGAATCCCAGGCTTTCCATTTTCTTTCCATTTTTGTCAATTTTCCACAATACACTGCTTGAATCGACATAATACAGGCTTTTTTGTGAGCTTATGACTGAAAAACCGGAGGCTGCGTTTATCCTTACGTTATCTATGACGGTTTTATTCCTTCCCGCTTTTCCGTAGACGGCAATAAGCTTTCCATCCTTCGTATAGGCACAGCCTGCTGCTCCCTCAAGCCTGATGCAATCGGTAACACCGTCATCCACCGCTGCATTGACAGCAGCACTGTTAAACAGTCCGCCGTCACCTGCAATGCACCATATTGTGCCATCTTCCGCAGACACAAGCCCACCTGAAATATTTTCAAGAACAACGGAAGCCTTCGCCGGCTGTACTGAATCCAAGGCCTCCTGCATGTCCAATGGCGTTTCTCCATCCGCAGACTTAGCCGCCTCTTTGACCTTATCCATATCCTGTTTTGCATAGTAGAGCTTGTCCTTTTTTCTATAGATAAGCTCCCCCTTCCCGCAATAATAAAATTCATCCGCTGTGTCAACATCGCCTACCATCCGGTAGCTGTATCCATTCTCATACACCCACAGTCCTGATTCTGTGATATACAGTATGGCATTTCCCAGAATATCATCGGCGACAGAAATAACCCCCTCATTTACATATATATGTTCCCTGTCTGAGATTATGTCATCATATTTATCAAGCACAGCTTGTGAAATACTGCACACATACAGCCTATCGTCCTGTGTAAAAACAGCTTCATCATATCTTTCATCGTAGGACGTCTCATTGACACTATCGGCAATCAAAAGCTTTTCGGACAAATCCGCCACATACAAATCCATCCCTACAACGGTCGAATAGTCCCCTGTTTCCAGCTCATCAAAAAGAACCCTTCCGCCATCTGCAACGGCGACTATTTTTACCCTCCTGCCGGTATCATAGACCGTGCCACTGCCCTCAAGGAGGTCATATATTGCAAGAGAATATCTCTCATCCGGCTCACTGTACAGGACATAGGCAAGGTATCTTCCGGACTGTGAAAAAGCATATTCGTCCGTGATATCGCCGATATCCGATATTAACGCCGTTTCACTGCCCTCATACCAGCCTATCAGTGCAGCTTTTTCCTGATGTCCACCATCCTGTGTACTATAACCATCCACGGAATTATGCGTACCGTCAATTCCGCCTGCACCGCCTGCATTCTGCGTATTTCCGCCACCATCTGCAGCCCCGGCAGTCTGTGAATTATCAACATTATCCGTGTTGTCGGTGCCATATATATACTCATTCTCTTCTTTTAGAAGTGTCGCATTAAGCCCCGGTGTATATGCAAGCAGGGAATATGTACTTCCATCCCTGTCCAAATCAAGCAGCACTCCGTCATTTACGGATATGAGCCTGTGCCCGTCGAAGTATCTTAAATCACTCCTATCTATGTTTCTATATATATCTACCCCGGCAAATATTCCCACAACAACCACTGCCGCCCCGGCAGCGGCCGACACAGCCGCAAGAATCCTGCGTCTTTTCTGCCTGATTCCCTGCTCACGCCTGTTGTCCTTCAGCTCATTGGTGTTCCTTTCCTTCTCACGCTTCCTGCGCTTTTCATCATCTGCCGCCCTTTTATCGCGAAGCTTTGAAAGAATACTGTTCTTAAATCCAAGGATTCTGTCCTTGATATCCGTCTGCCCGCTCTCAGCCGGCAGACTATCATCCGCCTTTTTTCTGTCAGAATCGTTGTGCCTGCCTATGTCTGAGGAGCCTCTGTCCTCGCCTTTTTTCCTGTAGCGGAGATTATTCTTCTGCTGCTCCTCCCACTGCTGTCTTCTGAGCAGATAGTCCTCATTTACAATGACAACCGGGGCTCCGCATTTCGGGCACACCGTTCTTGAATTGTGTTCGCAGCCACATTTATCACATTTAAACATCTATCCGTCTCCCATATATTTTCATCCTGACTATATTTAATAATAGCACAAACATCTAAAAAAACCAAAATTTCTTTTTTGCAAGTCTGTCATACTTTTTCATCACAAGCTCGACAGTCACAAGCTTGGTCTGACCTGCACGTATTTTAGAAACGTCATTATGCGACCTCGCAGCCTCCAGACTCACACTCCAGTCATCCGATACTGCCCTGACCTTATCCCTGAACAGAGCATCCGCCTTAACTTCATCCATACCCGCCTGCTGCCATGCCATCTGATACAAGGTAGCACAGATTCCGTATATATTAGCCTCTATCTTACACTGGTTCGCCTCGTCCTTCCTATTATCTGCTGCAAGTTTTCCGGTGCGCTCAAGGCTCGCATTTTTTTCATTCATCAAAAAAGTCATAAATTTTTCAGGTTTCATATTTTCTCCAGACACTATATTTATCCACTAATATTTTACGCCATAATACACTGCTCATTTTTTGTAAGTACAGGCTATGACACTCATCCACATAATCTATATGGTCAAGCTTTCAGGTATCATAATTCTATTATTTTATCTTATCATTTTCTGATTTTTGACTCCAACATCATCAAATTATATTAATAAGAATACTTTGTCAACGGTTTTCATATTCATCCAATTGAAAAATACTTATTCGATTTATTCATTCGTAATACATAAATAGTCAGCCCAGCACTAAAAAGCCCCTGCAAAATATCTTCACAAATACCTTGCAGGAGCCTGACTGATTCACGATACTATACTAGTCAAGCGGATATTCGCAATCCGCTTTGCTGCTTGCTCATAACACAATCAAGCAAGTCCCAACTTATTGCTCTATGCAATAGAAGTGGGGGACTTCCTTAATTGTGTTAAATTAGCTGTTAATCATTCCTGTGGTCGACACCGAGCTTGTCATCGTAAACTGCACGACAGCCGCCGATGAACTTAGGTCTGGTTCTCGCCGCCACAAGTGCCGCATGTCCTATATGGTCGATGGAGAGGCGGACCGGAACAGCAACTGCCTTCAGATGCATGCCAATCAAGGTATTGCCGATATCAAGGCCTGCATGAGCCTTAATCTCCTCGATCACAACCGGATGCTCGAAATGTGCATACGCCTGTGTTGCAAACGAACCACCCGCCTTCTTCTGTGGAACCACATTCACAATATCAGCTCCCGGAACCGCTGCTTCCTCGACAACAATAGCACGATTAAGGTGCTCACAGCACTGTGCCGCAAGATACACACCCTTCTCGTCAAGTGCCTTCTTGATTCCAAGAAAAAGCTCAAGTGCCACATCCACATCTGAATTAGTTCCGATTCTGCTGCCGACAACCTCACTTGTGGAGCAGCCGATTACCATAATCTGCCCCTTTTTAAGACCTGCAATTTCACATAACTCATGAGCCGCATTATACGCCTGCTGCCTTATATCAGCTTTCATACCGAATCCCTCTTTCTATCACTAAATCCTATGTAATTGCAAAACTCAAATTTAAATCTAAACAGTTGTATAATTTTACTAGTACACTTCCAGACCTTTTTTAACAAGTCGGCATTTAGCGGCTGTCTTTTAGCCGCTTATGTGCCGCTACTTGTTAAAATGAGTGAGAACGTGTCTGGAAGGGTACTAGCAAAATTTTACAACGTCCGTAAGTTATACACTAAGTTTCGTAATTACATATCACCCACTTACAACCTGCAGAACTCCTCAACCTCAGCCTCAATAAGCTGCAAGCTGCTTCTCCAGAAGTCAACATCCGTCACATCAATTTCCATTGTCGCTGCGACATCCTCGATTGAATGACAGCCTGTTGATGCAAGCATCTTATTGTACTTAGGAACAAAGCTCCCGCCCTCCTTCTTGTAGAGACTGTAAAGACCAAGTGCGAAAAGATTTCCGAACGCATAAGGGAAATTGTAGTAGCTTAAGCCTGAGCTGTAATAATGCCCCTTGCATACCCACATATAAGGGTGCATTGCGTCCTCCTCAAGACCATCACCGTAGGACTGTCTCTGTGCATCAAGCATGATTTCCTTCAGGTCATCTGCCATGAGGAAACGGTTCCTGCTCTGCTCAAATACAGCTGACTCTATAAGGAATCTTGAATAAATATCAACTATGCACTGTGTCTGCTCCCTTAAGTCGCTGTCGATAAGGCTTAACTTCTCCTCATCGCCCGCCTGTGCAAGCGCATATTTTCCAAGGAATACCTCATTGAAGGTTGAGGCAGTCTCAGCAAGCTGCATCGGCGCACCCTGATTGAGCACAGCGACATCCTCAAGCTGTCTGTTGTGATATGCGTGGCCAAGTTCATGTGCAAGTGTGTCGACCGCACCGAAGGTTCCGTCATAGTTCGTGAGAATACGGCTCTGTCTTATAAAGTTCGCATCAGCACAGAATGCTCCGCCCTCCTTGCCCTTTCTAGGATAGAAGTCAATCCATGAATTTTCAAAAGCCTCCTTCATGAGTGAAGCCATTCCCGGTGTAAAGCCTGAAAAACAGTTTACAAGGTATTCCTTCGCCTCGTCAATGCTGTAGCTCTTGTCCGCCTTGCCAATCGGAGCAAAAAGGTCATACCATGGAAGTCCGTTCTTATGACCAAGAAGCTCCCCCTTCTTTCTTAAGTACTTTCTGAATACAGGGAGGTACTCCTTGATAGCTGTGAGCATTGCATCAAGTGTCTCCTTCTTCATGCCTGACTCGTCAAGTGTCATGTCAAGTGCGGACTCATAGCCCCTCTTCTCGCAGAGAGTATTTACCTGCATCTTGATATTGTTGAGTGAAAACGCAACTGAATCAGCAATCTTCTCATAAGCCTTCAGCTCTGCCTCATACGCTTCCTTACGAACCCCGGCATCAGCACTGTATGCAAGATTTCTTATCTCGGACAATGTCACTACCCTGCCATCATAGTCAACCTTCAAGGTTGAGGTGAGATATGTCTGTAAATTGCCCCATGCAGAACCACCTGTCATGTCAAGCTGTGAGATAATCTCCTCTGTCTCATCGCTCAACAGGTGCTTAGCGTTCTCCTTCTCCCTTTTGAGCTTATATGAGTACTTTTTTACAAGCTCACTTTCGGAGGCGAATCTGTCCACATCAGGTATTGCAGCATACAGCTTTGAAGCCGCCGAAAAGGCTGCACTACCGGCTGAGACAGCCTTGCGGCAGCGGTTAGACTGAGCCATTATCGCACCGTCATCTGTGTTGACCGACTGGCGGAGACCGATATACAGGCTAAGCTTTCCGGCTGTGTTCGTGATATCCTCCTCAAGTAAAAGCAGCTCCTCAACCTTAGCTAAAAGCTCCTTGTCATCTGCCTTTACAGCGGCGGCAAACTTAGCTGTGATGTCCTCAAGCTTCTTAAAATCCGCCTCATAAGCTTCATCGTCAAATCCCTTGTAAATCTCTTCCAATGACCATTCTGTATTCATAGCAATCCTCTTTTCCCATTTTATTTTCATTTTCAAAATTCCCCTTCCGGCACACAAAGAACTCTCAAAATTCTCTATACGCACCAAAAGGGGAACTTACTTTACATATAAAACTTAAAACTCGAACTTCTTCTCAAAGTAAGCCTTAAGGTCTGCGATAGCAACTCTCTCCTGCTCCATTGTATCACGGTCACGGACTGTAACGCAATTATCTGTCTCAGAGTCAAAATCGTAGGTTACGCAGAATGGTGTACCAATCTCATCCTGTCTTCTGTATCTCTTACCGATATTACCTCTGTCATCGAACTCACAGTTATAGGTCTTAGAAAGCTCAGCGTATACCTTCTCGGCACCCTCATTAAGCTTCTTAGAAAGCGGAAGCACACCAACCTTGACAGGTGCGATTGCCGGATGGAAATGAAGAACTGTTCTGACATCTCCCTCACCAATCTCCTCCTCATCATAAGCTGCACAGAGGAACGCAAGTGTAACACGGTCTGCACCAAGTGACGGCTCAATAACATAAGGAATGTACTTCTCCTTAGTCTCATCATCGAAGTATGACATATCCTCACCTGATGTGTTCTGGTGCTGTGTAAGGTCATAGTCTGTTCTGTCTGCGATACCCCAGAGCTCACCCCAGCCGAATGGGAATAAGAACTCGATATCGGTTGTGCCCTTAGAATAGAAGCAGAGCTCCTCAGGTGAATGGTCACGCAGACGCATCTCATCCTCCTTGATTCCAAGGGAGAGTAACCAGTCACGGCAGAAGCCTCTCCAGTACTGGAACCACTCAAGGTCTGTGCCCGGCTTGCAGAAGAACTCAAGCTCCATCTGCTCGAACTCTCTTGTACGGAAGGTAAAGTTACCCGGTGTGATCTCGTTACGGAATGACTTACCTATCTGTCCGATACCGAAAGGAACCTTCTTTCTTGATGTTCTCTGTACGTTCTTGAAGTTTACGAAGATACCCTGCGCTGTCTCAGGTCTTAAGTAAACTGTGTTCTTGGCATCCTCGGTAACACCCTGGAATGTCTTGAACATAAGGTTGAACTGTCTTATATCCGTAAAGTTATGCTTGCCACAGGTAGGACATGGTATATTCTTCTCATCGATGAAATTCTTCATCTGCTCCTGACTCCACGCATCAACAGAGCCCTCAAGCTCATACTTGTTCTCCGCACACCAGTCCTCGATAAGCTTATCCGCTCTGAAACGCTCATGGCACTCCTTGCAATCCATAAGAGGATCAGCAAAACCTCCAAGATGTCCTGAAGCAACCCATGTCTGAGGGTTCATAAGGATAGCACAGTCAACGCCTACATTATATGGGCTCTCCTGAATAAATTTCTTCCACCATGCTTTCTTAACATTGTTCTTAAGCTCGACACCGAGATTACCGTAATCCCATGTATTTGCAAGACCGCCATAAATCTCAGAACCCGGATATACAAAGCCTCTTGCCTTGGCAAGTGCTACAATCTTGTCCATTGTCTTTTCCATAATCTTCCTCACTTCCGCATCACTGCATATTTTAATTTATCCACATTTTTGTGCATGTGCAAAATTTTACAACACATTTTATATTATTGCAAGGTAAAAACTCTTTAATAATCCACAGAAAAATCTAAACAGCCGTTATTTATGTATGTTTTTCCATGATTCCCGCATATTTTTAATTATTTTTCCACCATTTCAAGCATATCAAGCGATTTCATCCTCTTATCGACATAGGTATCAACACACCTGTGCATAACCTCTGTAAGCTGTGCAAGCACATCGTCCTTAACGGTAAACGAGTACAGTCTGTCTACCGGTGTCGCCACTATATACTGCAATGTATACAGCGTTGCGGGAGATATACGCATGACACCGCGGTGCCCAAGACACGAATGGCACACAACCCCATCCGCTTCGATTGAAAAGCCCTCAAGCTTTTCCGATGAACCGCAGGCTGTACAGCAGAAAAATTCAGGATATTCACCGTTAATCACAAGCTGCTTAAGCTCATACACGGCTCTTACAAGCCTGTCGGGTATTCTGCTGTCCAGAAGTGCCCTAAGCGAATAGTACAACAGGCTTAACATGGCGCCTCCGTCCTCATTCTCCCTTGCAAAATAATCGGCAAATTCAAGAAAATAATAGCCATAGCAGGCGCCGTCGAAATCCGCCGCAAGCTCACGGAAATAGTTCTTTATCACAGCCTTCTCGACCGTATATGAGCTTCTTCCCGGATAGATTGCAAAGGTTCCGAAGGCAAAGCTCTCGCATGCCGCCATCAGCGCATTGCCCGGCTTTCTTGCTCCCCTTGCGAATGCACTGATTTTTCCAAGCTCCTTCGTGAGCAGAACAACTCTCTTGTCATATTCCCCTATCGGACCCGCTGCGATAACCATGCCCGTCACCTCAAGCAATTCTGCCATATCCTAACACCTCAACCCAATGTCTCCGCATCTGCCGATTCAGATAATTCCACGTTGAATTTTCTGTCTGAATAACCGGTTACCGGAGCCATTATTTTTTCAGAGCCTTCTCATCATAGCCGTAATTTTTCATAAGAAGGTCATTATCACGCCATTCCTTCTTGACCTTGACCCAGAGCTTAAGGTTCACCTGCATATCCATCATGCGCTCTATCTCGAAACGTGCGGCGGAGCCTATTTTCTTTAACATTTCTCCGCCCTTTCCTATTATAATGCCCTTGTGGGAGTCTCTCTCACACACGATTGTCGCGTCGATGTCTATTATATTGCTTCCATCAGTTCTCTCCCTCATGCGCTCTATGGTCACGGCTATTCCATGAGGTATCTCATCGCTTAAGCACCTTAATGCCTTCTCCCTTATAAGCTCTGCCGCAATCTGCTTCATAGGCTGGTCGGTAACGGTATCCTCATCATAATACATCGGGCCACAAGGAAGATACTTGAAGATAGCATCAATGAGGTCATCCGTATTCTGCCCCTTAAGCGCAGATACAGGGACTATCTCATCGAATCTCACAATGTTCTTATACGCATCGATGAACTTAAGAATCTCTTCCTTCTTGACTGTATCGACCTTGTTTATTACAAGGATAACCGGCTTCTTACAGTTCTTTAAGTTCGCGGCAATCTGCTGCTCCCCCGCACCGATATAGGTTGTCGGCTCCACAAGCCACAGTACAACATCCACATCGTTCATGGTCTGCTTTGCCGCATTGACCATATATTCGCCCAGCTTATTCTTAGCCTTGTGGATTCCCGGTGTATCGAGAAAGATAATCTGTCCTCTCTCCTCTGTATACACCGTCTGAATCCTGTTTCTTGTTGTCTGCGGCTTATTGGAGGTAATCGCAATCTTCTGTCCTATAAGTCTGTTCATAAGCGTTGATTTTCCAACATTCGGGCGCCCGATGAGCGCCACGAAGCCTGTCTTTAATTCTGCCATTTTTTCCTCATTTCCATTATCTCTTACGCAAGAGGCTCAATCACATCAAACATGTCCTTGACCTCATTAATCTTATCCTCATTTCCGACCACACAGAAGTATCCGTCATCAAGCACAGCCTTCACCATACCTGAAAGTGCCCTTATATCCTCCACAGTGGCACCTAATACTTCGTCTCTTTCCTTCTGGAGCATCTGCTCTGTGAGTCCGCTGATATATGCCTCAAATGAATCCGAACCCTTTACCGAAGAAGTCTTAGGAAGGTCAAGGTCTGATATTGTTCCTATGACATACTTAGTCATCTCGCGCTCGTCTGCATTGAAGCTCTCAACGTACTCCGGAGCCTTATCATATATCTCGTTTGTCTTTTCAAGGTTCGGGTCCCTGTATGATGAGAATGCGCCAAGTGAGCTTGAATAGCTTCCAAACGCTGCTCCACAGCCGTAGGCTCCGCCCTTTACGCGGATATTGTTCCACAGGTAATCACTGTTCATCATGTTTGCAAGTATTCTCATGGCTCCGTTGTATTCTATACCTGCCTTATCATAATCACCGACACGGCATACGAAATTGACCTGTCCGCTGGTCTTTAATGCAAGCCTTGTCTTTTTAAGTGTGAGTGCTCTTGTGGCAACAGGAAGCTGTTCTGCACTGAGCTTATCTATAAGCTCCTTTATAAGCCCGCTCATAAGCTCATAACCCTTGTCATCAGCTGTATATGACACGATGAGATTGCACCTTGCAAAAATCTCAGCCGCAGCCTTCTTCATTCCCGCAGCAAGGCTCTCCTTCTTATCGTCAAAGTTCTTGTAAGCATCATCAAGGAAGCTGTAGAAGCCTCTTCCTGTAGTCTGCTTTCTTATCATGGCACTCTCTTTTATCTGTGCTGTAAGCTCTGCTATTCCCACTGCATTTCCTGTGCCCTGCATTCTCATCTGCATACCGGCCTTTGTCTCGCCGATAATCTCTTTAAGACGCTTGTAATCGTCATACACAGTATGGTTCATAATCTCATCCATAAGCTCTGTGAGTGCTGCAAGGTCACCATAGAGTGCTTTACCTGTGACATTGAGTGCATAGCGGTAGCCATGCGCCGGCTTAACAAAGGTTGTTCCTGCGCTGCCGAAGCTTATACCGCCTGTCCTGATATCCATAGCATTGGACAGCTCAACGAAGCTGTACTTTTCCGTGCCTATGGAGCCTAAAACCTTGGTGAGAAGTCCCACATAAGGAAGCAGCTCATCCTCCACCTTATCAATGTTAAAGCTGAGCTTCAGATATCCTATACCATTGGTATTGATATTGTGGTGGATGACCTTGACGCCCTCAATGCTCTTCTCTGTGTTGTAAATTGTGGCTGCCTTCCTGCCGATGTCCTCTCTCCTCAAAAGCGGAATGCTCTCAAGCTCCTCCTTTGTTGACGGCTCACTCTGATAATCCTTGAGTGCCCTTGTGTCATCCACAAGTGCCTGAAGCTGCTCCTTTGTGAGTGTCTTTTTGTACTCCTCAAGCTTCTCAGCTGTAGCCGCTTCGATTTTCGCTGTATATCCGACCTCAGGCTTTAACACAACAACCGATGAATGTACATTATCTAAAAGATATTTCTTTATAAGCTGCTCAAAATAATCCGACTCTACCTGCTCCTTAAGGAAAGCATAAGCCTCACCCAGCTGCATGTTGAGGAACGGCTTGTTGTCATCATACAGCCAGCTGCTGAGCATATCTATTCCGTACATAAGTCCCTTAGGCCATCTTCCGAAATCAGCCTCCCTGTAGCGGAACTCATTGTAGTTAATTCCGGCTCTCAATGTATCCTTATTGATTCCTTCTTTTATAAGCTTTTCAAGTGATTCCTTTATAACCTTTACAAATTCCTTCTCCTTATCCGGGTTGGTATTTGCTGCCATAATAGTCACCATAGGCTGTCTGATGGAATTATCATAGGAACCGCTCACATCCTCACCGATACCAGCATCTATAAGAGCCTGACGTACAGGAGCACCCGGCGCGTTAAAGAGAGCATACTCAAGCACTGTAAAGGCAAGTGAGAGCTTCACATCACCTGCTTCTCCGATTGAGGCATTGTACGCAAGGTAGGTCTTATTGTCCGTACCCTCATCCTCCGTCACGGAGTACACTCCCTCAACCCTTTCTGTCCTGTCAAACGGCTTCTGGTGCGGAATCTTCGAATCAACTGTAATCTCATCATAATTTCCAAGATATTCCCTGTCAAAATACTCAAGTCTCTCCTCCATGTCACAGTTACCGTACACGAATATATAGCTGTTGGCAGGATGATACAGGGTTCTGTGGAAGTTCACGAACTGCTCATAGCTTAAATCCGGGATAAACTGTGGGTCACCGCCGGACTCAGTAGCATAAGGTGTATCAGGATAGAGAGAATTGAGGCACATGCGGTACACTCTCTGCGTAGGTGATGAAAATGCACCCTTCATCTCATTGTAGACAACGCCGTTGTAGGTAAGTGGAGCATCCACATCGGCAAGCTCATAGTGCCAGCCCTCCTGCTTAAAAATCTGCTCCCTTGTATAGATGTTAGGATGGAAAACCGCATCCATGTATACATCAGTGAGGTTCCTGTAATCGACATCATTGCAGCTTGCAATAGGATATATTGTCTTATCCGGGAATGTCATGGCATTCAAAAATGTATTGAGCGAGCCCTTCACAAGCTCAACAAACGGATCCTTTGCAGGGTATTTTGCCGAACCGCAGAGTACCGAATGCTCAAGAATATGAGGAACTCCCGTGCTGTCCGCAGGCGGTGTCCTGAAGCCTATACAGAACACCTTATTCTCATCATCATTAGAAACCATGGCTATCCTTGCGCCCGACTTCTTATGTCTGAACAGATAGCCCTCCGAAGCGATATCATCAAGCTTCTGTTCCATAACCAGCTCATAAACTTCTTTGTTGTAATTCATGTAAGTCTCCATTCCGGGAACGTATAATCTCTGTGACGCATTGCCCGGGATATCAAAATATCCTATCGTTCGTCTCTGTGACGTTCCCCACACAGATTCACCTCTAATTCCCAGGCACACTATTAAAATAATTTTACCACCAAAACCATATTCAATGCAAGAAAAAAAGAAATCCGGAAGATGGACTGATTCCGGATTCCTTTCACTATTTATAATTTCCCTTTATGATAGGTGACAACGGCTTATATATGAACAGCGTGACCACAACGCTCACCATCGCCTTGACAAATGTAAAAGGAAGGTTGAATACCAGAAGTGCCGGAAGCAATGATGTTATGCCCGGCAGGATAGCCGTGTACATTCCGATTATGACCTCCATAGGAAAAGCAAGCTTGTCATAGAGCGGATAAATTATAAAGTAATTCGACACAACCCCGACCAATGACATTATCACGGCTCCGCTTAAAAGCGCTATGATAGCACCCTTCTTCGTCTTATGCTTCTTATATATAAGCCCCACAGGAACCACAAACGCAGCTCCGAGTATGAAGTTCGACAGCTCACCCACCCACATTGTATGTGATATTGCAAGGTGAAGCAGATTCTTTAGCAGGCATACCAAAACTCCCGCCACCGGTCCCATCGAAAGTGCCGCGATGACAGCAGGCAGTTCTGAAAAATCCATTGTCAAAAAACTGGGAACAATCGGAAGCTTGAATCCGAAAAGATACAAAACATAGGATACCGCCGTAAACATGGCAGTCACAGTCAGTGCACGAACACTGAGAAAAGACTTCTTATTCATTATAATCCTCCTAAAGGCTCACGCCTTCTTCTTTCATCCGGACTGTACCGTTGGTATGGGAATCGCACCCAATCAGCCGCTGTATGCGGGTCGCAGACTATACTGCCAGTCGAGAATTGCAGACAAGTATTATATTCATGCCCGCTCACTCTGCCCTGAAGGTTGGAGATATTTCTCTAACTTCCAAATAGTATTGTTTCTACATTACATTTGTCCATCTCATATAAAATATCACTTTAACGCATGTAAGTCAACCTTATATCCATATTGCCAATACAGATTCCCGCATACTTTATATACATTCTGTACGCTCATTTTTCCTTTGGCTCCGCTCTCCGCTTATATCTCTCAATAAATATTTGACGCACTCCATACAATGTATTATACTTGTTTCATTAGCTATAAAAAAGGAAAGGCATACTATGAATACAGTAATCAGATTCACTTCAACACAAAAGCCTGACGGCAAAGAATACAAAAAGATAACCTACTGGAACCGCTTTATACGGGAAAAGCTTGAGACCTTGATTTTAATTGCACTTATAGCGACAAGCATATCCTGCGGCATATACAGGCTTACCACAGGCACGATGGATACCTTCTGGGCGATACTCTGCATAGTATTCCTGTTCTATCCGATAATCGTGATAACACAGTTCAACTCAAGCATCCGGTATCACCTCAAGCACCGTGACCCATCCGAATCGGCTCCATGTGAATTCTGCCTGATGGAAAACGGCATCCTGATTGATGTCCCTGAATGTGATGTACATAAGTTCATAAAGTATGATGAATTCACACATGTGTACACCAACGTGTTCGGCTACTACATGATGTTCCGGAAAAACACAGTCCTTGCCATGATACGCCACAGCGATATTCCGGAGGGACAGAAAGATGAATTTGAAGATACTATGGTGACAAGTCTTAATGATACATGTAAGGTCAGCAGATTCTTCTGAGCTGTTGACGCAGGGTTGGGTGGACAGGACAGGGGGTTGGGACAGGGGTCAGGTCACTGTGTCCCATAACTTGGACACGGACCTGACCCCTGTCCCAA
>OGPP01000845.1_pt1 | contig 27846 bp, 25 predicted proteins | sample 1553021 | NCBI WGS metagenome assembly OGPP01 (sample SAMEA2580217, study PRJEB22360) | human gut metagenome | biome: human gut; feature: human-associated habitat; material: faeces | place: Denmark | collected 2008/2010
CCTTGGACCGGGTGGTCCGCGGGGGCCCCCGCCGCAGCCTGCCAGCGAGAGCGCCACAACGGCTGCGCCGGTAAGGGTGAGGAATTCGCGTCGGTTCATCTCTTTCATGGGGTGCTCCTTTCTATAAAGCCCCGGACACAGGGGGAGTGTGCCCGGGGCAAACAGGGGGATGTCTTGATGTCTTGTTATCTTATGCCGTTTTGTTCCAGAACACAGTAGCAATCATGTAGGTCTTGCTCTGAACCACCGGGCAGTAGATGCTGATGAACTCTGCCTTCCGGCTGAGACTATAGTCCAGGATTTTATCCACAAATTTCTGAACCACCGCATCCTCGCAGGAATACTCATACGTCAAGGTTATCTCCATATTTCCTTCCTCGCCAGTCGGTTCAGAGACTCCGGCAGCTCCTCCAAGACCATACTTTTGCTTCATTGTGTATTCCCACGCTGCAATATCACTCAGTTTCGTCATGTCTTCCGTTGTCAGCGTATGCACCGATTCTTGTGCGTTCTCGAAGATTCCTCCTTGGATTTTTATGGCTCCCTGCGCCTCCTGATTTAGGGTCAGCTGCTCATGGTCAACCTTACCTGCATTAAACTTTTCATTCCAGACCCTGTTGATAGCTGCCAGCAGCTCAGCTTCCTTGCCGGTGGGTGCTGCGGGAGGTGCGGGAGGTGCGGAGGGCCCGCCGCAGCCTGCCAGCGAGAGCGCCACAACGGCTGCGCCGGAGAGGGTGAGGAATTCGCGTCGGTTCATCTCTTTCATGGGGGTGCTCCTTTCTGTTGGTCCCCCTGCTTTTTAGGGGACTCTGGTTTTGGTATTCTCTGCACTTGCAGTCCGCTCCATCTTATGCTATCCTTATGAATAGAATCCGCAGCTGCCTGTTGACACGTTTTGTGCACAGCGACAGGCTTTCTGCACCGGCGCAGGACTTTTTCTGGTTGTACTGTACCATACCCGGGAAAAAATTGCCCCCTCAGAAAAGCCGTTTTTGGGGGGCAATTCCAAAAAAATTTTTGGGGCTTTGGGGCTTCCCCCTCAAAAAATCCCCCCAAAAAGCCCAAAATTGGGGGGATTTTGGGGGAGTTTCCTACCAAAACAGGCAGCTGCAGCCCTGCCTGTGCCGGTTTCCCCCTCTGGCTGCAATGTGCGGAAAGGAATCATGAAAAATGGAACGAAGGACATTTTTAAAGCTTGCGGCGCTCGTCCCCGGTCTGGCACTTGCGGGCTGCGGCGGCAGCAAGACCCTGCTCTCGCCCAAGGACCCCACCATGCTCAGCATCTGGCATGTGTACGGCGAACAGGCCGACTCGCCCATGAACCGCCTGCTGACCGAGTTCAACGACACGGTGGGCAGGGAGAAGGGCATCCTGCTCAACGTGACCAACATGACCAACAGTGCCGCCATCGGCGGCCAGCTGCAGGACGCCAAGGCCGGCAAGCCCGGCGCGCTGGACCTGCCGGACCTGTTCTCGGCCCACGCCGCGGATGCCAGCGGTCTGGGCATTGAGAACCTTGTGGACTGGAACGACTGGTTCACCGCCGAGGACATGGCGGCCTATGTGCCCGGCTTTGTGCAGGACGGCATCATTGACGGGCGGCAGGTGGTGTTCCCGGTGTCCAAATCCACCCAGCTCATCTTTTTGAACGGCTCCCAGTACGCCCGCTTTGCGGCGGACACCGGGGCGCAGCTTTCCACCCTTGCCACATGGGACGGCTTTTTTGAAATGGCGGGTGCCTACCGGCAGTGGTCGCAGGGCAAGCCCTTCTGCGCGCTGGACTACCCCCTGCGTCTGGTGGAGCTGAACGCGCTGGAGCAGGGCAGCGGCGAGCTGTACAAGGGCAGCTGGTACGATCTGACCAACGAGACCTTCCGCGCTTCGTGGATGGAGTTTGCCCGGGCGCTGGTGCAGGGCGATATTCTGATCTCGGACCTGTACTCCAACACGCAGGTGATGACCGGCGAGACGCTGGCGGGCCTTGGCAGCTCTGCGGCCATCCTTTACTACAATGATTTCGTCACCTACCCGGACAACACCACCGAGCCCACCGACCTGCTGCTGGCTCCCCTGCCCCACGCCGCAGGCACCGCCACGCCCCTGATGCCGCAGGCCGGTGTGGGCCTGTGCGCCTTCAAGACCACCGACCAGAAGGCCGAAGCCGCCGCCGTGTTCCTGCGCTGGCTCACCGAACAGCAGCGCAATCTGGAATTTGCCGCCGATACCGGCTACATGCCGGTGTCCAGCGCCGCCTTTGACGCCATTGCGGACTATCCCTTTGAGCAGCAGAGCTATCAGCGGCTGTACGACGTTTACAACGAAATGCGCATCCAGAACACCCCCCTGTCCGAACCGGGCATCGTGGGGTATCACGCCAAGGCCAAAGCCTTGTACGACAGCCTGCGCCAGCGCCAGAAGGACTACCCCCAGCGCCTTGCGGACGGCGAAACGCTGGAAGCCCTTGCCGAGGAAACATGGCAGCTGCTGTGTGACAATGCCTGAGCCTGCCGCTCAGCCGGAAAGGAGGGACTTTGATGCACTTTGTTGACCGGCACCGTGAAAAGATCCGCCAGAGCCCCATGAGCAGCCGACTGCTGTGGGCCTGCCTGCTGCTGGTGGTGCTGCTGGTGTTGACCTTTGGTGCGGCGCTGTTCCTGTTTGCCAGCCTGCACAACACCAAAAAGGACATCAGCCGCAGTCTGCAGATCCAGTTTTCGGTGTTCCAGAACGATATGGAACGCTATTTTGACCAGCTGGCGGTCATGGGCGTGAACCTGTCCGAGGACATGAGCGCAGAGGTGGACAAGGAGCTTGCCCTGCGGCAGATGTCCTTTGCCCAGCTGAACGACTCTCCCGAGGTGCTGAACGCGCTGGAGGAGGAAATGATCGAGCCTCTGTGCCGCCGTCTGCGCCAGACCGGCTGTTCCGGCGCTTTTGTGCTGCTGGATGCCACTGTCAACACCCGCATGGAGGGAGCAGAGCATTCCCGCGCCGGGCTGTATGTGCAGAAAAGCGGTGCCGACACCCCCACCGTGCCCCTGCTGCTGTACCGGGGCAGTGCGGAGGTGGGCAAGGACCACAGCGTGATGCCCCACCGCAAGTGGCGCATGGAGTTCCAGACCGACCAGTTCCCGGACTACGACCGCTGGATGATCCCCGGCAGCGCCCCGCTGTACCAGTCCTATACGCTGACCGAGCGGTTCGAGCTGCCCGGCACCTCGGAGGAGGTGCAGCTGTTTTTGCTGCCCCTGCGGGGGCGGGACGGCACGATGTACGGGCTGTGCGGCTTTGAGATCAGCGAGAGCTACTTCAAGCAGAACTTTGCCCAGCCCACCGGCTTTGACCGGCTGAGCTGCCTGCTGGCCCCTGCGGGGGACGGCCTTGCCGCCGATGCCGCCCTCAGCAGCGGCACCACCGGCGGCTACTACCATGCCCCCCGGAACACGCTGGTGCTGCGCAGCATGGGCGGCGGGCTGACCCAGTTGACCGGCCCCGACAGCGACTATGCGGGCATCTCCCAGCTGTGCCGCCTGAGCGAGAGCCAGTCCTACCGGCTGGCGGTGTGCATCCCCATGGCAGACTACCGGAGACTGGTCTTTTCCGGCAATCTGCAGATGCTGCTCATCGGCCTGTTCATCGCCTTTTTCGTGGTGTTCTGCTGCATGAACTTCCACCGGCGCATCCTCTCGCCGGCGTTCCGGCAGTTCGAGGAAGACCGGCGGGAGTCCCGGCGGCGGATGGACGAGCTGCAGCTGGAACGCCAGCAGATGCAGACTGAGCTGTCCCGGCTGGCGGACGTATGCCGCAACGAGTCGGTGCCCGATGCCTTCCAGACCTTTGTGGCGGGCATTCCCACCCTGACCAAGACCGAGCGCCGCATCTTTGACGGCTACGCCGCCGGGCTGCGCACCCGGGAGATCGCGCAGCAGCTGGACATCAAGGACAGCACCCTGCGCTTCCACAACAAGAACATCTACGACAAACTGGGTGTCAGCTCCCTCAAGCAGCTGCAGCAGTTCGTGGCGATCCTGAACTCCGGCAGCGGCAGCGCCTCGGGCGAAAGCGGCCCCAAGAAGGCCCGCTGAATGGAGCGTTCCCGCGCCGCAGCTTTCACCGGAAACAAGCAAAAATGAAGGGGCTAGCCGGACTGTCCATCGCATTGACCCGGATGCCGCACATTATAATGGCAGCTATAACGGAACCGCTTTTCCTTCACCTTGGAGCCATCAGCACCAGTCCGGTTCCCAGAACCATAAGCAGGAGAAGCGAAGCCGTCCTTATTTTTTCATTGCAGGGTCTCCTATTCTTTATCTTCCAAAATAAAAAACGCAGCGCACCCCAATTCTATGGGCTGCACTGCGTCTGAGCGTCTGGCGTTTTGCTTGATTGAATTATTCTGCCGCCAATTTCAAAAATTTCTTGTCCGACTGGATGCTCTGGGTCACAAACTTCCCATCCCGGAACAACGCGTATGTTGTGACGGGTGCGGGCACATTCTGTGCCGTCTCTTTCTCGGTGATGTGGATGGCTTTGAACGGAATCCCGTGTTCCCTTGCAGCCTCCTGCACCTTTGGCACCCAATAATAGGTGTAGGGACACTGGTCAGTATAGTAGAGGACAAAGCCGTTTTCCTCCACCTTGGGATGCTTGGCGCAGGCCTTGAATTTTGGCGGCTGGGCATTCTCTGCAAGGGGCAGATACATGAGGTTGATGCCGCAATCGGAGATGTCCGAAACCTTAAAGCCCTTATGGTTCAAAAACTTTGGGTCAGCAAGGAATTCTCGTTTGCGCCCCTCTGCACACAGAATACAAACGCCGTTTTTGCCCTGCGCCTTGGCATCCCGAAGGCATTCTTCCAGCAGCTCGCTGGAATAGCCGTGCCCTTTCAAGGAGCCGGAGACCCACAGACAGTTGATATAAAGCCAGCCTGCCGCTTCAATGGGCACCCATGCATTTTCTGCCGGGATGTACTCGATAAAGCATTTGCCGCGCTCCGCACTACGGTAAAAAACAAGCCCCTCCTCAAATCGCTGCTTAAGCCATTCCTTCTTGGCAAGGCTCTGTTTGCCGGACATGGCACAACAGATGTGTTCCTTGTCGATGTTTTCTTTTGTGATTCGGATATACTCCATCGAAGCGTCCCCCTATATCCTTATGCCTTTTCCGACACAGCGACCTTTTTGTTTTTGGCTGCGGCTTACCGCATCCGTCCATCGCCGCCCATCAAGGCGGTCATTTCCTCAAGATAGTCCAGCGGGAACGGCGGAGAGCACAGGGGCTTCATGGCAATGCTCATGAGCTTCATGGGATTGTCGTCTGCCGCCACCCGGTTGGAGCTGAGCTTTCCGCAGCGTTTGCAGCGGTGGATGATGGCCCACTCGCCGCCCTTGCGTACCCAGACGGCCACCGGCTCCATGATGCCGCCGCAGTCGGAGGCACGGTCGCCGGGTTCTTCGTCCACATGAAGGCTGGACAGGCAGTTGGGGCAATAAAGGATATATTCTCCCATCATAGACCGATACGAGATATCATCCAAATCTGATAGCTGTTCCAAAATAAAATGAAGATATTCTTTGCTGGAAGCCATTATTTCACACCACCCTTCGTATTGATCCATCGGATGATTTCATTTTTCACCTCGTTCAATGTTAAAGGTACGGAAGAACAGCTTTACATGGGCGCCCAACTTTTCAAGGCTTTCGGCTTCTCGTTCCGGCTGGCGGTCGCAGACACTGAGCAGGGTGATGACCGGGGAAACGTACATCCATGCCAATGTATCCGGGTCCTCATCCCGAATTTCGCCGCCTGCGATCAGGGAACGGAAAATTCCTGCATGGTAAGAGATCATACGGTCCACATAGCGTTCCGAGAACAATGCAGGCTGCACCTCCCTGCAGGATGCTTTTGAAGGTGTCAATCAGTACATCCTAAACCAAAAACCGCCCGAAGGCGGCAAGATGCATCACGGAACCAAATATGAACGCGGCTCAGGGCCATCAGAACAGATCCAGCATGTTGTCCAGATAAATTTCTTCCCGGACGCGCAGCTGATACTCAGGCTTTGTCATGTAGTAAAGCAGAAATTCCAGTATCAACGCGCTGCCCAGTCCCCGCCCCTCGATCTTGAAGTTGGAAAAGCCGCCGGGCAGATAAACTTTGCGGATATCCCCGGCCCCGATGAAGCCGGGGTTTTCCATTGCCTTTGAAAAACGATAGCCCTGCTGTGCGCCCGGCGCTGTGCAGCGGTGGTCCGGGCAGTCCTCGCCCAGATTTTTGCGGCTGACATTCTCGTAGCAGTGCTTTCTGTCCCGGCAGCCGTACCAGCAGCATTCGTTGCACAGAAATTCCACCTTGTCCTTCTGATCCTGCGGCAGGGTATCCAGCTCTGCAAACGACTTGTTCAGGCGGAAATCCGGCACAACATAGCGGAACTCTTCCCGTTCCGTCTCTCTGCGGAGCTGCTGAAAATCTGTAAGGACTTTTGTTGTGGAGGACACGAAATAAAGGCCCGGATACTGCCTTTTCAGGTAGTCCAGCAGCAGGTCTGAATGGACGATGACACCATTCTGCACGCGGTTTTCTTTTTCAAACAGCGCACAGAGGGCATTGCATTTCCGGTCTGCAAGGTGCTCTTCCCGGAGCAGCGAATTGCTGAAGGTGAGCCGGGCCGATATGCCATATTCCTGCATCAGTGCAAGCACCCGGTGCGGCTGTGCATCGCCAAAGCCAGTGCGGCCCCCGCCCCAGATGCAGTCGGCCGGTGCACCGTAGACCGAACCGATCTCGCACCAGTCGTAAAAATATTCCCTGTGTTCACGGAACAGCGGCAGAAACACACGGTACAGTTCATAAAATTCAAACAGTCCCGGAAGATGATAATATGCCGTGCCGCGTTCGTGCTGTGCCATTGCTGTGTGTGTTCCTCATTTCTGTAAGTTTCAGCTTCCCTGCAGCAGCTTTTGCGCTGCACCCGGAGATCTTTTTGCCAGTATAGCACAGTCCTGCCGGGAAAGAAATCATCTTCCTCTTGACCTTGAGCGCACTCCAAGTTTTATCATGTGCATGCTGGTGATCTTATCTCTCCCATTATATTCCTTTCTCTGCGAAAGAACAAGAAGTATCTTCATGTCTGACATGAAAAAACAGATTTTGATCTTCCTTACCACTCCTGAAAGAACGAGACGAGCTTTGCCCAGCTTTCGCGCCTTGCTTTACAGCACAGCGCCTGTTCTGTCAAGAGATGAAACGTTTTTCGTGCATTGCGAAAAATGTTTCGGTTCACATGCTCTGCGGCTCGATCTTCACCGTTCTGCCGCCCAGGTTTTCGTAAATGCGGTGGGAGACTGAGAGCACCGTGCGGCCTGCAGAGGCGCGGCGCAGTGCTTCCAGCACACGGGCTTCCGTTTCAGCGTCCAGATTTGCCGTGACCTCGTCCAGCAAAAGCACAGCCGGGTCCGCCGCAGCAGCGCGGGCAATGGACAGCAGCTGCCACTCGCCCTGCGAAAACATGCCATCGCTGCAAATGGTGTCGCAGCCTTCCGGCAGGGCCTGAATGGCTTCGTCAATGCCCGCAAGCTTTGCCGCATTCCGTGCCATCTCTGCAGTGATCTGCGGATCGCCCAGCGTGATCTGCTCCAGCACGGTGCCCGGCACACGGGAGAAATGCTGCTCCACGCAGCCGATGCAGGTGCGGCGCTCGCGGTCGGTGATGCGTGCCACATCCACGCCGCCAATGGTAACAGTGCCCGCCTGCGGCTGGTACAGGCCCAGCAGAAGCTTGAACACCGTGCTCTTGCCCGCACCGGTGCGGCCCACCAGCGTGACCTGCCCGCCCTGCTTTACCGTCATGGAGAAATCACTCAGGACGGGCTTTTCGCCATAGCCGAAGGTCACATGCGCAAGCTCCACATCCCCGCGCGCAGCGGTCCGGCGCTCGGCAGGGATCGTGCGCTCCGGCTGAGCGAGAAAGGCATCGATGCGCTTGACACCCGCCATGGCCGACTGGATGGTCTGGATCTCCATGCCAAGGCTTTCGACCGGTCCGAAGATCTGCGAAATATAATTGATGACTGCGACCGCCGTTCCGGCCGACATACCGAACAGTTTCAGTACCTGCGGATTTCCCGATGCAGAAAGCAGCATGACAGCCGCGACCACAACCGCATTCAGGATCAAAATAACCGGTGAATACACTGCGTCATAAAAATTGGTGCGCTCCATCGCCTGGTAGCTCTCTCCGATATACCTGTCGTAACGTTGCTCCATATAAGTTTCTTTCCCAAGGCAGTGGATCGTCCGAATGTTGTGGAGCGTTTCCGGCACATGGTTGGATGCCCGTCCCACCGCCCTTCGATTTTCAATCTGCGCAACCAGCATATTTTTCTGCACATGACGCGTAAACCAGAACAGAAAAGGAAGAAGAACAAGCAGCACAAGCGTAAGGCCACGATTCTGAAACCAGATCACCACAAGAATGCTGATGATTTTGCATGCATCTGCAAACATACTGATAAGCCCTGATGTAAACAGATTTTCCACGGTATCCACATCGCCGACAAACCGTGACACAAGCGCACCCGGCTCCTGTCTGCTCATTTCATCCGCTGTAAGCGCCGTAAATTTTTCCATCAGTGCGCTGCGCAGCGCATGTGTGATTTTCTGCCCGAAGACCGTCAGAAGCCCTTCTCTTGCCGACTCCAGAAAACCGGCAGCGGCAAGCGCGGCAAAATAGAGAAGCAAAAAGGAACATGCAGCCGTTTTTCCTGCTGTAATCGTATCGACAATGCGTGCGAGAATGAGCGGCGGCACCAGCGCCAGAAGAATCGCGCCGACCACCGCGCAGAAAATACCTGCCGACAGATATTTCTGCCGCTTTACTGTCATGAAAATGACCGTCTTTACCTGCAGCTTACGCTTCATCTTTTCTCTCCCCTTCCTCTGCACGAATCAGTTCTGCATATTCCGGTACTTTTTTCATCAGCTCTGCATGGGTTCCCGTGACCGTGCGGCCGTTTTCCATCCAGATCACCTGATCCAGTTCCGGGAACAGATACAGCCTGTGTGAAAACAAGAGTATCATGCTGTCCTTCGCCGTTTCTTTCAGATTCACAAAGATCTCCCGCTCCGTCGTTTGATCGAGTGCTGAAAACGGATCGTCCAAAATCAGCAGCGGTTTCTTATGGCATAAGGTTCGCGCCAGTGCCAGCCGCTGTGCCTGCCCGCCCGAAAGCCGTACACCTCCGTTTCCAATCAGCGTCTGCACGCCTTCGTTCATCTCCCCAACCTCCTGATCCAGGCAGACCAGCTTTAAATACCGGTTCGCATCTTCCGGATCGCCAAGCAGGATATTTTCTGCTATGCTGTCCGCAAAAAGCTCCGGATCATGACCGAGGTATCCGATCTGATCTGTGCGCTGCGCAGCTGTCTCTTTCTGAAGTTCCCGCCCGTCAAGCAGGATCTGCCCGTCATACGGATATTCACACAGAAATACTTTGCCGAGCGTCGATTTACCGCAGGCCACCGGGCCGGTGATCCCGATGATCTGACCCTTTTCTGCGGAAAACGAGATGTCATCCAGAATCATTTTGCCGTCCGGGTAAGCAAAGGTGAGGTGCGATACCTGCAGGAGCGGGGATGTTTTCCGCCCTGCAAATGCCTGTTTTTCTTCTTTTTCTGCATCTGCTTCCTGCCCATTTTTATTTAAAGCACTCTTATACTGCTTTATTTCCTGGCCATTTCGATCCTTCGTTTCTGCTGCACTGTCCTGCATTTTATCCTGCGCCCCAAGCAGCCCTTTGATCCGATTCCAGGAAACCTGTGCCTTGTGCACTGCGTTGAACAGCTTCGCTGCACTTGATGATTTTACGGACAGCTTTACGAAACATGCCAGAAATGTCGTAAATGATGCGATGTCCCATGCACGCCATCCTCTCCCGAGCACGTTTTTCTCTCCAAAATACAGGATAAACAGACAGCCTGCCATCGAAATTACACGGTAAATCGGCGGCATCGCCGTGCTCCAGATGTTTGCTTTTACTGCTGATTTTTCATACGCATCAAGATTGCTCTCATATGCCTGCTGCCGTTCCTGCTCACATCCGAACACGCGGTACGTGATCGCATTCTGCGCCCGGTCCAGCGTCGCCGCACTGAGCACACCGGACTGAATTTTATAGGCTGCACCGGTCCTCTGTACCATTTTCTTCATTTTCTCCGCCGTAATGTAAGAGATTGGCGGAAAAATCATACACAGAAGCGCCAGATGCCAGTCATAAAAAAGCAGCATTCCCGCGTAGGCTGCGAGTGCCACGCCCGTATCAAAAATCTCCGTCGTAAACTTCCGCATTCCTTCCACGCAGTCGTCCACATCAAGGATCGCTTTTGTCATAACCGTGCCCTCGCCCTCTTCCCGCAGGCTGGCCCGGCTCTTGCGCACCAGGCTGCCATAGAGCACTTCCTTCATTCTCCGGTTGACATTGTTCGCAAAACGCCGCACATAAAAACGCTTGATATACCGCGAGATCTGCACAACCGCAATCGCCGCCACATAAGCTGCCACAAGGACTGCCATATCCGAAAACTGCCCAAGGCCATTTAAGATGTCGACCAGGCATCCGGTCATCCGCCCCTCAAACCACAGTCCTGCAAGCAGGCCCAGATTGCAAATCAGCCCCGATACCGTCACGGCAAGAAGTACCTTCCACTCCACTTTAAAATAAGAAAGAACACGGTCTGCCTGAAATCCTCCCTTTTCTTTCTCACGCATCGTTTTCTTTCTCCTCTTCCAAAAGTGCCGCTACATCTGCAAATCCGGTCTGCCGCTGCCGCTTGGATCTCCAGTAGAGCGTATCCAGCGTTCTGCAGAACGATTCTTTTTCTTCTTCCGGCAGCTCTGCCAACAGCCATTCATAAAAAACAGTCTCAATATGTGCCTTGGAATTTTTCAGGCTCTCTGCCTTTTCCGTCGCATACAGAAGCTGGCTTCTCCCATCATCCGGGTTCGGTTTCCGAATCAGATACCCCTTGCCCTCCAAGCTTGCCACACGCTTTGCTGCCGCTCCTTTGTCAATCTTCAGGGTCTCCCGCACTTTCGTCTGTGTGATTCCCGGATTATGTCTTACCAGATGAATCACATCAAACTCCGCGGTTCCGATTCCCTCCTCTTTCATTGTCTGCACCGTAAATTTACTGACTTCACGGGCAATCTTCGTCATTTTTCTCCCGGTTTCGTCCATCCTTTTCCTTCCTTCCGTAAACTATACCGCAAAGCAGCAGGACAGATTGTGGTATAGTTTTCCTGCACCCTCCGACGTTCCTGCTTCACATTTAGTTGTATGTTCAACTTCTTAGATGATAGTACAACTATATTGTTCTGTCAAGAGGGATCTGCCGCATCCGTTTTACCCATGCATACTCCTGATATAAAATGCAATCTGATAGGGCAGTCTTTCTTCCGGGGTCTTCAGCTCGTTTCCCAGTACTTTTCTGATGTTTCCAATACGATATAATATGGTATTGCGATGTGTATAGAGTTCTTCCGCTACTGCCTGGATGCTTCCGTTATGTTTCAGATAGGATCGAAACGTTTCCACATAGCCCGCATGATATTTGCGGTCATATTCTTCCAGTGCTGCCAGGCATTCTGTTTCCATCTCTTTTAGTACCGCTTTGTCTTCCACCATATAGAGCAGCCGGAATAATCCGCAGTCGTCAAACTTTACCACCTGCTTTTTATGCGTGACCGCCATCCTGCCGCCTTCGCCCGACGGTAGCTTACGGAAAGCTGCGAAATATCCATACATCTGCTTCCTATTCCCACACACAGCTCCAGCTCCGGCATACGTCTTTTTCCTCTCTTTATAGCACCTTCGATCAGCTGATATAAAGTCTCTTCCGGAACCTCATTGGCTACCAGCACAAAATCAGAATTATAATAAAAGAAGCTTGCATTATGCGTAATATCCTCCAGATAGACCTGTATCCGATAAGACAGCTTTCTTCGCTCCACCGTGTCCATAGAATCCAGTCCTTCACAAGTCAGCAAAAGCACCTGAAAACTTCCGTCCACAGCAAAATACTGCAATAATTCTTTCCGGTAGGCTTCCTGATTATCCGGAGTTTCAATGGCCGCGATCAAAGCGGATGCGATCTGCTCATCGGTATTATCCTGCAAAAACACACGAATGCTGAAATCTTTTATCATATCTGACAAATGGACTTCCCAGGGCACCGTCAGCAGCGGAAGGTCGTTTTCATCGCAGTATGCCCGCAATTCTTCCGGTATCTCATTGATATACTGCCCCACATTGATGATCAGACCGGATGCATGGTACCGGTTCAACTTCCTTGCCAGATTCATCCAGTCTTCCTTTTGGGGAAAGCCCAATCCTGTTGTCACCGCAAGCTCCTTGCCCCAAAAGTTCTGAATAATTGTTGTATCTTCCAGAAGATGCACCCAGCTGATCGAATTTGCCCAGCCATTTTGTCCAGCCAGAAATTTCATCTCATACTTCTTTTCTCCTGTCAGGATCATATCTTCTATTGTAAAACTCATACGATATGCCTTCTCCCTTCCATTTTTGTTCTGCGTTTACACCTTTCCTTTTTTGCACTGCGTTTACACTTTTCTGTTTTTACTCCGCGTTTACACTTTTCCTTTTTTGCTCTGCGTTTACACCTTTCCTTTTTTGCACTGCGCTTACACTTTTCCGTTTTTACTTCGCATTTACACTTTCCCGTTTTTGTTCCTTATTATATCATACTCTTGTGCTGTCAGCACATATTTTACCTGCGTTTTTTAGGGTTTAGCCCCATAGTTTTTCTCTGATTTTGTGCTAAAATGTAAATAACTTAAGAAATTATTAAAGGAGGCGTGATTATGAGATTCGCACTTTATACAAATTCCCTGAATGCACTTCCGACTCCGGAATGGATCAGAACGGAACGTTATATGTATTGTGACAATTTTATAAATGACTATATGAAGTCCAGACGTTTTGGTCTTCTTTCATTGGTCAGACGTCTGCTTCACAAATGATATACGGATCTTTGTTCTTGCAGTGCTAAAAAGGACATCCTCTTCTCGGATGTCCTTTTTCTCTGCTGATCTTATTTATATTTCGTATGCTCTGAACTTTTCATAATTGTAATCAGTGAACTAAGCAGCAACAGCATCGGGTAAAACAGCTTCGGCATGATCTGAAATGCAGAAATCTCACAGCCTAATTCATTCACCGCCGAGATCGCAACCAGCATCTGTGCACCATAAGGAATCACTCCCTGAAAAATGCAGGAAAAGGTATCCAGAATGGAGGCGGTCTTTCTCGGTGTAATTCCGTATTCCTCTGCCATCTCCTTTGCGATAGGATTTGCCATTACGATTGCCACTGTATTATTGGCAGTTGCGATATCCATAGTTCCTACCAAAAGTCCCATTCCAAGCTGTCCGCCTCTTTTTCCGCGGAAAATTTTATGTATCCAGCTAAGAAGTGCATCGAATCCACCGTATTCACGAATCAGCGCACACATGGCAGCTACCAGAATCGCCACCATACAGGTCTCAAACATCCCTGAGACACCTGATCCCATATTTTTCAGAATCTCTACCGGGGTGGCATGCCCTCCTATCAGCATGATAAATGCACCGGATACAATTCCTGTCAGCAAGACCACAAATACGTTGATTCCAACAACTCCTCCGATCAATACCAGCACATACGGTATTACCTGCAGCAGATGGTACGGCTGGCTGACCTGCCCTCTGATTTCTGTCTGAAAGGACAGGATCAGAATCAGGATCAGCGTGACGGCTGCTGCCGGAAGAGCAATCCAGAAGTTTTCCCTGAATTTGTCCTTCATCTCACAGCCCTGTCCATTGCATGCAGCAATCGTCGTGTCGGAAATAAAAGAAAGATTATCCCCAAACATAGCACCGCCCATAACAGAGGCCACACAAAACGCCAGATTAAATCCGGATGCCGTGGAAACTGCCGCCGCAATCGGCGTCAGAAGCGTGATGGTTCCTACAGAGGTTCCCATCGCCACAGACACAAAGCAGGCAACTACAAACAGTACCGCCACGGAAAATCTGGCCGGTATCAGGCTCAGCATACAGTAGGCAACACTCTCCGCACTGCTTCTTCCCACGACCCCTACAAAAGAGCCGGCTGCAAGGAAGATCAAAAGCATCGTGATGATATTTTTATCTCCGACCCCCTGCGCCATAATCTCCAGTTTCTTATCAAAATTCAGTTCTCTGTTCTGCAGACATGCAACCAGAATCGCTGCAAGAAATGCAATCACGATAGGAACATTATAAAATCCCATTGGAATTTTCATTACATACTCAAACAAAATCCCCAAGCCAAGGTATAATGCAAGAAATACACAAATTGGCAACAGGGCAATCCCTCTTCCTTTTCTCATTTTTCATCCTCTTTCTGCTGGAAGCCGTTTATAATTAACTGTTCTTTACTCTTTTTTCATCATAGCTTGTGCAAGAGATGAGATGCTATTCCAACGCATCACTTCTGACATAGTGCGTTTTGCGCCCAGAGCCAAGACGAGTAATCGTCCCATCCTGAACTAATTTTTTCAATGCTGCTTCGACAGAGGAACTGCCTAAGCTAGGGCATCCTGCCAAAGCATTTTGCTTCGTAAAGGTACCAATGTGATTCATCGCATATTCCCGTACAACATCATAAGAAGTACTTCTTGGTCCAGACTTCTCTGCCAGCGTCAATCTTTCTTCAAATTCACGGTAGCATCCAAGTATGATTCCCAACATATATTTTATGAACGGCTTCGGATCATTTTCTCCTGTGTGCCAATTCTGGTCTGCCTGTGCGAGAACCTTGTAATAATTCTCCTTGGTATCTGCGATTGCCTTCTCAATACTGATGTATTGACCGACGATATACCCACTACGGTACAAAAGAAGCAAAGTCAGCAGTCTGCTCATTCTGCCATTACCATCATTGAAAGGATGGATGCAAAGGAAATCCAAAATAAAGCAGGAAATTAAAATCAAAGGATCGACTTCCCCTAATGCCAACTCTTTTTGAAAACTGTCACAGATATTCTGAACCGCATCCGGTGTCTCATATGGTTCGAGCGGTCTGAACAGGGTCACTCTCTCACCGGAAGCCAGCGTCATATCAATCTCATTCGGTGTGGTCTTGAAACTGCCTCCATAGGAAAAGGACGTATATTTTAACAGGTCTCTGTGTATTTGCAGAATATAATTCGGCCTCACCGGAATCGCATCGTAACTTTCATGAACCAGGTTCAATACATTTCGATAACCGAGTATCTCCTCTTCATCCCGATTCCTTGGTGTAGTCTTATCTGACATTAGCTGCTTTAATCTTGGGCTTGTGGTAATAATTCCCTCGATTCGGTTGGAGCTTTCAGTACTTTGGATTTTTGCAATCTCAATGAGTCTGGTCAACTCTACGGGTTTTTGTCTCAGAAACAATTCCTGTCGGCCTTTATGCTCGTGTATCTGAGCAACATAAGAGAGGATTTCATTATCCCACGTTCTCTCTGCCAGTTTGTGATAGTCAAAGTCTCTCATAGGTCTTCCTTCTTTCTCCCAGTGTTCTTTTCTTTCTCCCAATTATATATCTATTTTGGGAGAATTTCAATTTCACTGGAAGAGAAACTAATTTCTCCCTTAGTATCCCCACCACCAAAAGCGTTATCCATCACAATACCGATGGTCAGACGTGCATGATGGTGTATAAATAAAGTTGACAGCCTATTCTCATGGATTTCGTTGTATAATCAAAAGAATAAGAAGGTGCCCAACTATGGCACGAAGTCAACGTATATACAATCACGAGTACAAAGTGCAGGCAGTTAAGCTTGCAAAAGAAATCGGTGGTGCGAAAGCCGCTAAAGAATCAGGAATTCCTGAAGGAACTAACCATGCTTCGAAAACGAAAGAATGAAATTCATTGCGATTAAGACATCAATATCAAGTCTCACATTCACATGTTACTTCGCCTCATGGAGTTTGGACAAGAGGCACACAGTCTCACAATGCACCGTCGAACAGAACATATCGACGCAGCAGGCCTTTTCCACCCGATAACCGCTACGGATCAGAACATCCAGGTCGCGGGCGAGACTTGTCGGCTTGCAAGAAATGTAGACCATGCGGTCGACGCCATAGGCGATGATCTTCGGGAGCGCTTTCGGATGAATGCCGTCGCGCGGCGGATCCAGAACGATAAAATCCGGTTTTTCTGAGACTTCATCAAGCACTTTCAGGACATCGCCCGCAAGAAAGCTGCAGTTTGACAGGCCGTTGAGCGCTGCGTTTTCTTTTGCTGCCTCGACTGCCTCCTCGACGATCTCCACACCGATCACTTCTTTTGCCACGGATGCCAGAATCTGGGCGATCGTACCGGTACCGGAGTAGAGATCAAACACGGTCATGTCCTTCGTATCTCCGATGTAATCGCGTGCGGTACTGTAAAGCACCTCAGCACCAAGTGAGTTTGTCTGGAAGAAGGAGAACGGGGTGATCTTGAAACGAAGCCCAAGAATCGTCTCGTAAAAGTAATCCTGGCCATAGAGGATCCGCGTCTCATCGCTGCGCACCACATCCGCAACGGAATCATTGATGATATGCAGGATTCCGACGATCGTTCCCTCCAGCGGCAGTGCACGGATCTGATCGACAAGGGGTGTCAGATCGTATTCCCGCTGGCTTGTCGTCACGAGATTCACGAGAATTTCGCCGGTCGTCTCCGCACGGCGCAGTAGAAGGTGGCGCAGCCAGCCCTCGTGGGTCATTTTATGGTAGTAAATGCTGCTGCTTCCTGATTCCTTCCGTTCAATCTCCTGGAAATATGCAAGCACGCACTTCAGAATCTCCGTCATATCAGAATGCACAATCTTACAGTCTGATGCGGTCAGCACATCATAGGTGCTTCCCTTTTTGTGCAGTCCCAGGGAAAGCGGACCATCCTTGTATTCATCCCCAAATGAGAATTCCATCTTATTGCGGTATGCAAATTCCTTCGGGCTTCCCTTGATGCCCTCAAAAAGATAATCCGGCTTTCCCTCTTCATCCGTCTGTCCTGCCCCGGCAATCGCCGCATCCAGGAGGCTCTTCACCTGATTCGCCTTCATCGCCAGCTGGTCTTCATACAGCATCGTCTGATACATGCAGCCGCCGCACTGTGGGAAAATGCTGCAGACCGGATCTCTTTTTTCCAGCGGTGACTTTTCCAGCACCTCTAAGAGTCTGCCCTCCATCTGATTTTTGCGTTTTTTATTGATCTGAAAACGGACTTTCTGCCCTGGAATTCCGTTTTTGATGGTCACGGTGCCTTCCTCCGTATGCACTCTTCCCTTGTTTGGAAAATCCACCCGCTCAATGATGCCTTCTGAAATATCTCCTTTTTTCATACATGGTTCCTTTCTTTTCCTGTATCTGCTTCCTTTTATAACAATCCGCCTGTCTGCCCGTAACCGGGCTGCCGCCTCACCAGCTGCCTGTCATCTGTTCATGATTGACCAAAAATGAGCAGGTGCCTTCCGGCCGCCTGCCCATCTGTTTCTTTTTTGATTTTAATCTGAAAGCACCGCAAAGACTGTCTTTTTTATAACTCTCTTCGCAGAACTTTTCTCCCTTACTCTTCCTCGGAAGCCTCTTTTTTCTCTTCTGCTTCCTCTTTTTCTTCTTTAGCTTCCGGAGCAGCCTCTTCCTTTTCTTCGTCTGCTTTCTCCTCAGCCTTTTCCTCTTTGTCCATCTCCGGGAAATCGTCATCATCAAAGAAGTCATCGAAATCATCTTCGAAGTCGTCTTCGTCATCGAAATCTTCCAGATAATCCGGTGCAAAGTAACGGTATACTGCATATGCGATACCGGCCACTGCTGCTACCGCGCCGACAATTGCGAGAACCCAGAGTACGGTATTTTTATTTTTGTCTTCGTCTCTTTTCTTTAATGCTTCCATGAGTTCATCAATCTTAATCATTTTGCCACGTCCTTTCCGGTGCAGATCATGCTGCCCTGTAAATTACTGCGTTCTCTGCAGCCTTTTTCATAGTATAGCACATCCTCACGGATTTTACTATACAATATTCGTTCAGAGCCAGGTAAAATTTCATAAAACAGAGGTTGTTGTTTCACTCAGTTCTCCGTCTTCACCAGTTTTGCAAATGATGCAAACATCTTCTTCACACCGACCCGGTCAAAATTGACAGTCACTTCGTAGTCTCTGCCGCCCTCGGCGATATTCGTAACCGTTCCATTGCCAAACTTGATGTGGCGCACGCGGTCACCGACATTATAGCTCAGACCGTCTGCCTTCTTCACTTCAAACTGCTGCTGTGCCATGATCTTCGTCTTGAAATTCTCACGCATCTGGCGGTAAGCTGCATGGGCTTTCGTCTCCGGCAGATCCTTCTTTTCTTTCTGCGGGATTTTTGCGCGCTCATTTTCCGCCATGAATTCTTCCGGAATATCATCCACAAACCTGGATACACGGTTGTAATGGATTTCACCGCGCACCATGCGCTGTTTTGCACTCGTCAGGAAAAGATTGGTGCGTGCACGCGTGATGCCGACGTAGCAAAGCCGGCGCTCCTCCTCCAGCTCGCTTTCATCCTCGGAAGAAATGCTGATATAGCTTGGGAAAACGCCATCCTCCATGCCGACCATGAAAACGACCGGAAACTCCAGTCCCTTGGCGCTGTGTAACGTCATCATCACCACATGGTCTGCGTCCTCCTCAAGATTGTCGATGTCCGCTACCAGGGCGACTTCCTCGAGAAATCCATCCAGGGTCGGATTTTCCGTCTTCTCATCATAAAGCGCTGCTTTATTTAAAAGTTCGTCAACGTTTGCCATACGGTCGAGTGCCTCGTCCGTACCCTCCGCCTGCAGTTCCTTCATATAGCCGGTCTGCTCAAGAATGTCCTCGATCAGTGATTTTACTTTATAAAATTCCTGTTTTGTGCGCAGCACCTGGATCATCTGTACAAATGCCTGCAGCTTTGCTACGCTCTTGCCGATGCCCGGGATCGTCTCAGCCACACGCAGTGCATCGTAAAAACTTGCACCGTGTTCTGCCGCATAATCCTGCACACGGCTGATCGTCGTCGCGCCGATTCCGCGCTTCGGTACGTTGATGATACGGCGTACTGCCAGGTCATCTTTTCCGTTAGCGATCGTTTTCAGGTAGGCGATCACATCCTTGATCTCTTTTCTGGAATAAAAGTTAACGCCGCCGACGATCTTGTACGGCACATTTGCGTACAGGAATTTTTCCTCAAACATTCGGGACTGGGCATTGGTACGGTAAAGGATCGCACAGTCACCATACTTCCATTTGCCCGCGCCAACCTTCTGGCTGATCATGCCAGCCACGTACTCAGCTTCCTCAAAGCTGTTCATGAACTGGCGGAACCGAATCTTTTCGCCCTCCCCATTGTCCGTCCAGAGCGTCTTTTCTTTCCGGCCCTTGTTGTGGCTGATCACCGCGTTCGCTGCATTTAAGATATTCTGGGTGGAACGGTAGTTCTGCTCCAGGCGGATGACCTCCGCATCCGGGAAAAACTGCTCAAAATTCAGGATATTTCCGATGTTGGCTCCGCGGAACCGGTAAATTGACTGGTCATCATCACCGACCACACACAGGTTGCGGTATTTTGCCGCAAGCAGACTTACAAGTTTGAACTGCGCGGTGTTCGTATCCTGATACTCGTCCACCATGATAAACCTGAAACGCTCCTGATACTGCTCCAGCACTTCCGGGCAGCTCTGAAAAAGCTCTACGGTACGGCAGATCAGATCATCGAAATCAAGCGCATTGTTATCAAAAAGCTGACGCTGGTATTCCTTATAGACCTCTGCCACCTTCTGCATCCGCTGATCTCCCTGTGCCTTCAGTGCATAATCAACCGGTGAAAGCATTTCATCCTTCGCCGCTGAGATCTCCGCCATAAAGAAACGCTCACGGTACAGTTTTGTGTCGATCTGAAGCCGCTTGCAGATCTCCTTAATCACGGATTTCTGGTCTTCGCTGTCATAAATCGTAAAATTATTTTCAAAACCAATCCGGTCAATGTACCGGCGAAGGATCCGCACACAGGTGCTGTGGAACGTCGCTACCCAGCCGCCGCCAAGTGCTCCGCCAAGCATCGCCTCCACGCGGTCCCGCATCTCGCCTGCCGCTTTATTTGTAAATGTGATCGCCATGATGTTCCATGGGTTCACATTCTTTTCCTCAATCAGCCAGGCCACACGATGTGTCAGTACGCGTGTCTTTCCGGCCCCGGCTCCGGCCAGAATCAGAAGCGGCCCCTCGTAATGGCAGACAGCCTGATACTGCTGCGGATTTAATGCATCATATTTTCCCATTTTTTCTCCTCTGTCTATTCCTCAAAATCTGCGAACACCGTAAATCCACTGTCATCGGTGCGAACCTCTGTCACGACACCGTCAAATGTCTTCAGCCGTTCGCGGTTGCCAAAATTCGCAGACATCGCAACGGCGGGCTCGATCGTATAATACCAGCTCGACGGCAGTACACCCTCGGTTACGTGAATCTTATCCCCCGGCTTTACCAGACCTTCCCGCTCCATTTTGAATTCCATTCTGCGCATATTTATTCCTCTTTCTGCTGCAGCCAGATTTCGTAAAATGCTTCCGCTCACACAAACTGCTTCCTCATTTATACGATGATGCCGCACAGTTTTTTGCCTTACTTATTCTACTCGATTCCCCCTGTTTGCGCAAGTGTCTCCGTTTCGAAAAAGATTTTTTCCGATATAGTTATTTTCATCTTGTCATCTGGTATTAAAGACTATATAATAAAAGAGTTAGAGAGGTGACATGCGTGAAACAGGATTATACAAAAATTCTTACGGACATTCTTGGGAACCTGGCTCATCTGAATCACATCCAGCCATCGGAGATCCCTCATATCAATCTGTATATGGATCAGGTCACAGGCTTTATGGAGGAACACTTAAGCAATTCCAAGCGCTTTGAGGACGATAAGATCCTCACAAAGACCATGATCAACAATTATGCCAAAAACAAACTGCTGCCTCCGCCGGAGAAAAAACGTTACTCCAAGGAGCACATGTATATGCTGATCTTCATCTATTACCTGAAGGGCTTCCTTCCCCTGACTGACATTCAGGCAATCTTAAAACCCATCAGCGATGAATTTTTCGGCAGTGACAGTGATTTTTGCATGGAAGATATTTATAAAGAAGTCTTTCGCCTCGGTGAAGAAAATATCTCTGATATCGGCCATGACATCCTGGAAAACTTCCACACAGCAGCCAATTCTTTTAAAGACTACGACGGTGAGGACCGCGATACTCTTCAGCTCTTCGCGTTTATCTGTCTGCTCAGCTTTGATATTTATCTGAAGAAAGAAGTGATCGAGCAGCTGATCGATGCGATGGAAAAAAAGAAAAACAGCTGAGCTTGCAAAAAAACAGGAGCGCCGCCCGGATGTTCTGCTGCTTTCGTGGCACCGGCTTTCGCTCCTGCTTTTTTCTTATTCTTCTTCCGGCTTTTCCGCCTCTTCTTTTTCTTTCAGACGGCTGAACACCATCTCATACCCGTCATTACCGTAATTCAGTGAACGGTTGACCCGGCTGATCGTCGCCGTGGAAGCGCCCGTCTTTTCTGCGATTTCCAGATATGTCTTTTTCTCTTTGAGCATATGTGCTACTTCAAATCTCTGGGACAGCGAAAGCAGCTCGTTTACTGTGCAGACATCTTCAAAAAAAGTATAGCACTCTTCTTTATCTTTCAGGCACAGGATCGCGTCAAACAGCTCGTCCACTGCTTCGGTCCGTATTTTCTTACTCATATGGTTACCCTCTCATGCAAATATAGTTGGCTGCGCCTTCTCTATCTTAGCACGTTACTTTAACACTGTAAAGCACTTTATACTCAAAAACAAAAATCTTATTTTTCTTTCTGTCACAGACAAATACGCGCTGCCTGAAAACATTTCACGCCTGCTGCTGATCGATCATGAGATTCAAAATCGTCACATCCGTATCTTTCATGCCGACTCTTCCGACGTATCCCATATTTCGAATCGTATCTTCGACGTTATCTTTCACAAGTCCTTCGCCCGGCTGGAAGCAGTGGTTTGCACTCTCAAGCGTGTAGGCCATAATTGCCGCATCGACTGCCGATGCGATCTTCGCTGCACATGAGGATTTCGCCCCGTCGCAGACCATTCCGCTCGTGTTTGCAAGTGCGTTTGTAATCGTGCGCGCAACCGCTTCATAATCGCCTCCGTTTAACCACGCAATCGCCGCTCCGGCTCCACACGCCGCACTGACCGCCCCGCAGTATGCCGAAAGACTGCCAATGTAGGACTTCTGATGAATCGCCACCAGGTTGCTCACCACGAGTGCACGATACAGTTGTTCCTCCGGTACTTTGAGTTCCTTCGCATACTCGATGACCGGCAGGGAACAAGTCATGCCCTGATTGCCGCTTCCGGAATTAATGACGACCGGCATGGAGCAGCCATTCATTCTGGCATCCGATCCGGCTGCCGCTTTTGCCTTTGCACGGATCTTAATATCATCACCATATGCATTTAAAAGCGTACGGCCTACTTCTGCGCCGTAAGGATTGCGCAGCCCTTCTTCTGAGATCGCGGTATTCATCTCGATCTGTCTTCCGATTACATCTTTGATATCCTCGATGCGTACCTCATCAGCAAACTGCAGGATATCCGCCACATTCAAAAGTGCGCGCTTATCGCTCTGCTCCTTTGCACCGGCATCCGCTTCTGCTTTGCACGCTTTTTCAAAAAGTACCACACCGTCTTTTTCGATCTTAATGATATTTGTATGCTTATCTTCGATCGTAACGCACGCACTGTGGCCTTCCAGCGTCAGCTCTGCCCGAATATAAAGGTTTGCGACACCTTCCTGCAGATAGCAGGTGCAGAATTTTTTCTCCAGAAGACGCCTGGTTTCCTCACGCTGTTCCTCGGTGATACCCTCCAGTACTTCCAGTTTTCTTGATGCATCGCCTCCCACCAGGCCGAGCAGGGCTGCTGCCTCGATTCCGCGCATTCCGCCGGAATTTGGCACGGTCACACTCTTTACATTTTTGATGATGTTGCCGCTGCAGTAGACATCGAGGTGCCCATTGCAGTTATCCGATGCGATCTGTAATATGGATTTTGCTCCGTTTCTATCAGCAGCGCCTGCCTTTTCTTCCGTTTTATGTTCCGCGATTTGAACTTTCTCTCCATTGGATTCCTTCAATATCTCAGCTGCCTTTGCCGCTGCATAAGCGATCGCGATCGGCTCCGTACAGCCAAGTGCCGGTACCAGTTCTTCTTTTAAAATCTCGATATAGCTTCGATAAATTTTTTCTTCCATAATAATAGTTCACTCCTGAATCATGGCAGATATTCCGAACCGTCCTCTCACTCAGGAGCAGACATACTGATTCTGCTCCTGATATTTGTAAATCATCCACACCTTATTACTTCTCGCATTTTCGCAGGTGCCTCCACTGATTCGGTTAAATATCTCTGTTAATTGCTTTCCTTTATATATTTACGGTAACAGTTTTCCAGCTGCAAGGTAAACGCGGTACCACTCTTCGCGGGTCAGCGTAATGTCTGCGGCCTTGCTGATATCCTGAATCCGCTTCAGATTTGTGCTGCCAACGATCGTCTGGATGCCGGCCGGATGGCGCAGGATCCATGCAGTCGCGATCGCATTCTGGGTGACACCATATTTTTCAGAAAGCTCGTCGAGTACCTTATTCAGTTCCGGGAATTTCTCATTTCCGATAAAGATTCCCTCAAACATGCCGTACTGGAACGGAGACCATGCCTGCAGCGTCAGCTTTTTCAGGCGTGCATACTCGATCAGACTTCCGTCGCGGCTGCAGCCGGCATCGTTGTGGATATTGACGTTCAGTCCTGCATCAATTGTCGGGCAGTGTGCCGCGGAGAACTGGATCTGATCGATGCAGATTTTTCCGCCACAGTACTGATTCAGCAGTTCGATCTGCATCGGATTGTGGTTGCTGACGCCAAATACTTTTACCTTGCCGGATTTCTCCAGAATATCAAATGCTTCCGCTACCTCTTCCGGCTCCATCAGCGCATCCGGACGGTGCAACAGCAGAATATCGATATAATCTGTTTTCAGACGCTTCAGGCTGCCGTCCACAGAATTTAAAATATACTCTTTTGAGAAATCATAACAGATCCCCGGACGAATCGCGCATTTCGTCTGGATTACCATTTTTTCTCTCAGTTCCGGTGTCAGGGCATTCCCAAATACTGCTTCTGCCTCACCGCCCGCGTAAATATCCGCGTGGTCAAAAAAATTGATGCCAAGCTCCATCGAACCCTCAATCAGGGCGCGTACCGCCTTCTCATCCGGAAGCCCTGTGATGCGCATGCATCCGATTCCGATTCTGGAAACCTCACCTAATTTGTCACTGATCTGAAACATTTTCATTTTTGTGTCCTCCTTCGTTTCTGTTTTTCTGCTTTACTTTTTTCAGCTTGCACCGCTTCTGCCCGATACAATACTTTTGCTTCATCTGGCTTACCTGTTTTGCTCAGCATCCTTCGAATGCCTCATCAATCTTCCTGATCGCAGCGATATAAATCTCCACCGCCCGTTTTATATTTTCCACTGACTCCGCTTCGTCTGCGCAGTGGCAGTTCCCATGTCCTTCCTTCAGGCCGATCACCGATAAATCACGTTCCTGCCCCGGACCAAATGCTACTGCCCGCGGAATCTTCCGCGCATACGTGCCGCCGCCCATCACAAACGGCTCCCCTTCTTTTTTGGTTGTCTCTCTCCACGCATCCATCAAAATTCTTACAAACGGATGTGTTTTTTCCATATAATAAGGGGCAGAATCTGCGGTATGTATCACCTCAAAACCAGCCGCCCCGGCACGGTCCGTCAGCTTTTTCAGAAATGCATCTGCCGTCAGCGTCACCGGATAGCGGATATCCAGCAAAAGTGTCAGCTTCCCATCCTCCAGATACGCCACGCCTGCATTGCAGGTCAGCTTTCCTGAAATTTCATCTGCACACGCGATTCCGAGTGCCTCTCCGTAACCATCCTCTGCTATTTCACTTAAAAACCGGATCGCCACCTGTGTCTTCTCCGGCAGTTCCTGCATGACTTTCTCCGCCTCAAGCTTCTGACACAGTACATGAAGTGCGTTCACAGTCCCGTCCGGAAACGCTGCATGTCCTCCGATCCCGTCTGCCTCCAGATGTACTCCATCATCAAGTACAGCCTTCGCATGCGACGGCACGCTGTTCGGCACCGTTCCACCTGAAAAATCTTTGAACCCTCCCAGTCTTTGCACTGTTCGAAGTGTCACATGATAATGTCCCTTCTCCCCGCAGCAGACCGGAAATCCGCAGTCTGCCACAAACGAATACTCCGGTGCCGGATAACGGGAAAGATAGTAATCCACATCCTTCATCCCGCTCTCCTCCTGGCAGCCAAGAATCTGGCGCACACGGATATTTCGAAGCCATCCATGCTCACAGCAGTATTTCATTGCATACAGCACCGCGACCGCCGGGCCTTTGTTGTCCTGCACGCCGCGACCCACCAGATAACCGTTCTTCTCCGTGCATTCATACGGCGGATATTCCCAGCCGTCCCCTTCCGGCACGACATCAAGATGATTCCAGATGCCGATCTCATGCATGCCTGCACCGGCTGTCAGGCAGAGGCAGTAGCCGTCCACATCCTCACAGCGAAATGCCTCACGCATGCCGATCTCACGCATTTTCTCCAGCACCCTGCGGCATTGCGTTCCAAATGGTGCACCCGGAATATCGGTCTCTTCCGTTGCCACACTTGGAATTTCCACCAGCTGCGACAAATCCTGCTTCATCGCCGCTTCCTGCGCAGTGATCCACCGCCGGATCTCTTCTCGTTCGTTTTTTTCCACAGATGCTCCTCCTTTTTCCGATTCTTCCACACATGCTCTGTAATTTCAAGCAGATTTTTGAATCCTGCTCTGAGAATAGTTATCCCCTTTGGTCCAGATACAAATAAATTCTGTTATTGTTTCACAAGTCAGGCAAGTCGCCCTCTGTCGCTCCCGCCGCCCGGTACTTCTTCGGCGTCACCCCGGTTTCCTGACGAAAGATCCGGATAAACTGTGAGGTATCATTATATCCTACCATCGCAGCCACCTCTGTTACCGACCATTTATCTTCCATTAAAAGTTCTTTTGCATGACCGATCCGAACCTGGCGCAGAAAAGCGGAAAAGCTGATTCCTTTCTTTTCTGCAAACAAATGGCTGATGTAATTCTGATTCATAAAAAATACCGACTCTGCCAGTTCACGCACAGTCACATCCGTACTGTAATGCTCCATAGCATACGCTGTCATCTTTGCCACGATCTCATTGCCGCTTTGTGCCGGTTTTGATTCCGCATCAGAAGACACTCCTCTCATCCGACAGATGCCGGATGCAATCCGTTTCAGATAATCCCGCAGATCATTAAGCGTATCAAACTGCATCAGCCTTTCGGTTCCCTTTTCCAGCTCTGCCGATGTTTCTTCAAGACTAATCGCACGCCGATACAGTACCATGATCTGTGAATATAAAAGCTCCAGACAGTCACACCGTATCGGAAGACTGTTGTTTACGCCTTCAAAAATCTCATCCAGCACTTCCTGTGTTTTCTGACTGTTTCCGTACTCCAGCGCTTTTTCCAGCAGATCCTCCTGCGCTTTCGGCAAATAGTATTCCATCTGTACTTCTTTTTCCTGGCGCTCCGCAAATAAAATCGATTCTTTCTGATTCAGCCTGCATTTCAGAAGATCCATCACCTCTTTGCAGGCCGTTCCTGGAGAAGCTCCGGTGCTTTGCACAGCGCTCACACCGATCCTCACATTCAGTCCCGCTTCTTCCAGGATCTTCCGGATTCTTCTCCACAAAAACAGTGTATCCCCTTCCGGGCGGATCACCAGCACCCAAAGCCCGGATTCCAGTTCAAGAAATCTCAGCTTTGTCAGAAATGCTGCTCCATACTCCCGTTCCAGCGCACCCGGAAACTTCTCCCTTGCTGCTTCCGAAATATTTCGTTCTGCATTCTGACTGTCTGCCACAAAAAAGATGACTCCCAGCTGGTACGACGGAAACGTACGTGCAAATACCGTTTTTTCTACAAACCCGGAGTAACCGGGTGTTCGGATGCTTTTCAGAAGATACTGCGTTGCCATATCCCGCCCGGACAAAAGCGCCTCTTTCCGCTCCGTCCGATGCTGTTCCATCAGACGATTCAGACATTTTGCAAGCATTTCATCATCGATCGGTTTGAGCAGATAATCAAATGCACCATTTGCCAGTGCACTTCTGGCATACTCAAAATCCGAATAGGCACTTAAAATAATCACTTTCGTCTTTCGTCCGTCTTTTCGGATCTGTTCGAGCAGCTGCAGGCCATCCATTTTCGGCATCCGGATGTCAGTCAGCACAAGTTCCGGATCAGACTTTTGACAGATTTCCCAGCCATCTGCCCCATTTGCGGCCTGAAAGATCTCAAAGGTATGTGTGATATCATACTTTTCGATCTGCCTCACCAGTGCTTCCCTAGCATATAATTCATCCTCAACTACCAGAAGTTTCATTCCCAAGCGCGCTCCTTTCCTGCATCCTTTTTATCTGATCTCCGCCGCCTGTTTTCCTTCTCCTGACGCTCACCATCCTGTACTTTTTCTTTGATGCCTGCGCTTACCTTTCTTTGTCTGCCTGCCATCTTTCCTCTGTATATTTTGTTACTGTTCAGAGCCAAGCAAAATTTCATGAAACAGGCGGAAAATGCTT
>OGPP01000848.1_pt1 | contig 27725 bp, 21 predicted proteins | sample 1553021 | NCBI WGS metagenome assembly OGPP01 (sample SAMEA2580217, study PRJEB22360) | human gut metagenome | biome: human gut; feature: human-associated habitat; material: faeces | place: Denmark | collected 2008/2010
TCGAATGGCCTTGATGGCCAATGATAATTCCGAAGAACTATTCATCAAGTTCAAAAATCGCTATTTTCACTTAAAAATCAATCCCTTTCCCAAACTCCTCAACCTTATCTGGTTCATCACTAAACAAAGTCACATGTCCCATTTTGCGGTTGTGCTTTGCTTCTAGTTTACCATATAAGTGGAGGTGGGCGCTTGGATTTTCTGTCACATATGTTTCAGCAACCTCGACATGCTGGCCGAGGACGTTGAGCATGACTGCTGGAGCATGGAGGTGAATTGCTGGAAGTGGCGCTCCGAGAACGCCCAAGATATGTGTGTCAAATTGTGAAAAATCACAGACTTCGATTGAGTAGTGTCCAGAGTTATGTGGACGTGGCGCAATTTCGTTGACAATGATGTCATCAGCTGTCGCAAACATTTCCACGCAGAGCGTTCCAGACAAGTTGAGTTGTTCAGCGATTCGCACTGCCATGGCTTTGGCTTTTTCAGCTAGACTTTCTGAAATGCGAGCGGGCACAATGGTTTTTGAAAGAATGTTGTTGCGGTGGATATTTTCCTGAACAGGGAAGACTGTCACGTCCTTGCCATTTCCTGACACGATGACAGAAATCTCCAAGTCGAAATTGACAAATTCTTCCAAAACACAGTCTGCAGAGTCCGCTAACGCATAGGCTTCTTCCAAATCTGCTTCTGAACGAATGACCTTTTGTCCATGGCCATCGTAACCACCGGTCGCGGTCTTGAGGACATAGTTTTTCGACAGGTCAATATCTGCCAAATCCTGGCTTGAGGTCACGATCTTGTAAGGAGCCACAGTGACTTGGGCCTTGTTGGAAAGAAAGTCCTTCTCAAAGATCCGATTTTGGGAGATGCGAAGCAGGTCTGTCCCTTGTGGGAGCTGTCCTTCTTTGATAACGGCGTCAAGGCCGTCAGCATCGACATTTTCAAATTCATAAGTGAGAACATCACAGCGGTCTGCCAACTGACGAAGAGCATCTACGTCATCGTAGGGTGCCACGATAACCTCAGACACACGAGAAGATGGACAATCTGCTGCAGGATCAAGGGTGATAACCTTGTGACCCATGTAGATAGCTGAAATAGCCATCATCTGACCGAGCTGGCCACCACCGATGATACCAATGGTTTTAGTTGAGCTCATTTGTAGACTCCTCTGCGATTTTTCCTTGTTCTTCAGCAAAGTTAGCAAGCGCATCTGCAATGGCCTTGTCTTCTACTGAGAGGAGACGGAGGGCAAAGAGGGCAGCGTTTGTCGCACCAGCTTCACCGATAGCCATGGTTGCGACAGGTACACCACCCGGCATCTGAACGATAGAATAGAGCGAATCTACACCGCTAAGAGCACGTGATTTGACTGGCACACCGATGACTGGAAGGGTTGTTTTAGCAGCAACCATACCTGGCAAGTGAGCAGCGCCACCAGCACCAGCGATGATGACCTTGATGCCACGGCTACGTGCTTCTTCGGCATGTTTGAACATGAGGTCTGGTGTACGGTGAGCGGAAACAACTTTCTTTTCGTAAGCGACACCGAAGTTATCGAGGACTTCAGCGGTTTTTTGCATGGTTGCCCAGTCGGATTTTGAGCCCATGATAATGGAAATTACTGGTTTAGTCATAATTTTTCCTTTTCTTTTTTGATAATGGTCTTAGGTGGTGGGGACGGAAGCAAACCTTCGGTTTCATTCCTAAACTTTGAGCCTAGAGTCTCAAAGTTTCCCCCGACCAGAACAGATGCTGTTCTGGTCTTTTCACCACGGCGACCATTATCTTAGTTTGGCTCGCTTTCGCGCGCCTTTTACGACCTACGGTCGCTGATTATTTGTTAGCCTTGCTACCGATATCCGTACGGTAGAAGAGGCCTTCTGTGTTTTGTTTGTTGAGTTCGTTGTAGATGATGTTTTGGCCATCTTTGACGGTGTCTGCTGTTGTGACTAACATGTAAACACGTCCTCCGTTTGAGAGGAGGTCTTGGCCATTTTCAGCAAATTTAGCTCCAGCATAGTAAGTGATGATGTCGTCCTCTGTCTTAGCAGGAAGTTTGACACCCTTCTCATAAGCCAGTGGGTAGCCATTTGAGGCTACAACCACACCAAGTGTCACACCCTTGTCCGTCCAAGTGATGGCTGGCTCTTTGCCTTCCAAAATGTCAGTGATATTTTGTGCAAAGTCAGATGTTAAACGAGGCAAAATGATTTGTGTTTCAGGATCACCAAAACGTGAGTTGAACTCGATGACTTTAGGGCCGTCATCTGTCAAGATAAGTCCAGCGTAAAGGACACCAGTGTAAGGACGACCTTCTTTAATCATACCTTCAAGAACTGGCTTGACAATAGTGTCAACCGCCGTGTCAACCACGCTCTGTGGTAAGTGAGGAACTGGCGCATAGGCACCCATCCCACCAGTGTTAGGACCCTTGTCGCCATAATAAGCACGTTTGTGGTCCTGAGCCGTTGGCATAATGTAGAACTTGTCCCCATTGACAAAGGCAAAGAGAGAGAACTCTTCCCCGTCAAGGAATTCCTCGATGACCACACGCGCACCTGAATCACCGAATTTATTGTCCAAAAGCATCTCGTGAGCAGCTTCGACGGCTTGATCAACTGTCTCAGCAACGACAACACCTTTCCCAAGGGCCAAACCGTCTGCCTTGACAACGATTGGAGCGCCTTTTTCTTCGATGTAGGCCTTGGCTTCCTCGAAATCTGAAAATGTCCCATAGGCTGCTGTCGGAACGTCGTATTTGACCATGATTTCCTTAGCAAAATCCTTAGACCATTCAAGCTCAGCCGCAGCCTTGGTCGGACCAAAGGCTTTGAGTCCTGCCGCATTGAAATCATCCACGATACCAGCCGCAAGGGCATCATCTGGACCGATAAAGGTCCAAGCAATATCGTTCGCCTTTGCGAAGTCAATCAGCTTAGAATGTTCGGAAATTCCGATATTGATCAAATCAAGACCGTCCAATGTCATCCCGTCATTACCAGGAGCTACGAAAACTTGCTCAACGTCTTTAGACTCCAATAATTTCTTGGCAATCGCATGTTCACGACCACCAGAACCAACAACCAAAAGTTTCATTTGAAAGATACCTCAATATCAAATAAGACTAGGGCAAATGCCCGTTAACGACAATTATTCGAAAAAACTTGCAATTTTCACGAATTATACATAACCATTATAACATATTTGTTCGGAGATATGGGTGTGTATCCAAATTTGAACATAAAAAAGGCGGCCACTGGGACCACCTCTTGGGAGATTATGAAAATGAAAAAAGTTATTTAGGATTAATGATAGTATATCCTGAGCAGCTTAAGGGAGGCTTAAACGCAAAAATATCTTCATTTTCCTGAAAAACTGCGAATAGGTAGGTGGAGGTTAAAATGAAGAAAAAATTACTAAATTGTCTCTTACCGCTAGCTTGTCTAGCGACTGTTTCGGTTTCGTGTAGCAGCTCTGCTCAGGCGGCTGTCCTCGGAGATGACTACCCTTCCTCTTGGAAATATGGGGGCTTCGGAGTTGATCCTTGGACTATGTACTGGCGTCAGTGTACGTCCTTCGCGGCCTATCGCCTCAGTAATGCCAATGGTTTCACCTTACCAGTAGGTTATGGTAATGCCATCACTTGGGGACCAATTGCACGAGCGAATGGACATCGTGTAGACATGAATCCTGCTGTGGGGAGCATCGCCTGGTTCTCAGCTGGTGTCAATGGAGCTGGTCATATGGGGCATGTCGCTTGGGTTGCGGAAGTTCATGGTGATCAGGTGACCATTGAAGAGTACAACTACGATGCGGGTCAAGGTCCTGAGAAATACCACAAACGTAGCTTCCATAAGAGTCAAGTGTCTGGCTATATCCATTTTAAAGACCTCGAACCAGGAGCTCAAAATGGAAATCCTACTAACCCTTCTATCAAAGTTGGCGATACCGTCCGCTTCACAGGAACCTTCCGTGTCACATCTGTGTCAGGAAATACCATCACCAGTCAAGATTTAGCTGGAGGTACACCAACTAAACACAATATCGTTGATCCTGGACCGGTTCTTGAAGTTGATGGACAAGGCAATCCAACTTCAGACCAGTACCTCAATCCTGGTGAAACTTTTACCATTCCAGGTAACTTCAAAGTGCTTGCCATTGACCCACCAAGCGATGGTATCCTTGTTCAAATCGGCAATCGCAAGACTTGGGTAACTCAGTCTGTCCTTGAAAAGGTTTAAATCTATTAAACAATCGTGAAAACGGTTGTTTTTTTCATGTACTGAAATAAAAAAGACAGTAATCTCAGAATAGCTACTGTCTTATCTCATTTTTCACTTAAAGCCTTGATAGACTTGACAAATGTTAGAAAAGAGCCGTTCTTAGGTGGTTATTCCACAAACTATATAATGAATAGTGAATTTTAGGTACAAAAACTCTTAGGCAAATAGAGACGGTGCTATTTAAAACCAAGCGAAATGAAGTATTCAATAACTGTTTTAGCTCTATATAATTTATCTGGATTCATAATTATATAGATTATCTATCTTATTGAGTACATCCAATCTTTATAACAACTTAAGAAAACGCTTCACTTCACCCTTTTGTGTATTGGGTGAGAAAAAGATATACTCAATACCTTTGCTAGGCTTAGTAACAGAATAGTTTAAATAATAAAGACAACTATCATATGGAGAATAAATATCTCCTATGTTAGGATGATTATCATAAGTTATTATCCATTTTTTACTCTGCATATATTTGGCAATTGTTTTCGATAAACTTTCATGATTCTCATGCCCATAAAAATTTGTGTAAAGTCCTGGTCCCTTTTCATAATAAGGGTGATCAAAAAAAGTAAATGAATTTCTAGTATGGGATATGGATTTCTTAATGAATACCTCTGCATCCAGATTATATAATTTTATACGGTTTCTATAATGGGATATTCTAATAATCCTATCTATGATATCTTCTTTATTAAAACGGCAATCCATCTTATATTTCCCATTTTGTTCCTTCCCACCAATCACTCCCGCTTTAATAATCCCTGAACGATTTACTCTGTTGAGAAACAGCGTTGAAAAACCTAGCTCTAGCAAATCTTCAGTAATTAATTTATTCTTTTGGATTTCCTTTTGCCTATGCCATTCCTCAATACAGATACTTGTCTCCTTTATTTTCGAAACCAATTCATCTGTATAAAATAAGACTGAGTACCAAAATGCATAAATTGATTTATCATAATCATTTATCATGATTTTTTCCACAACATCATTTAAAAGTAATTTTATTGCAACACCTGCCCCACCTGCATATGGTTCAATATAGGTAGTACATTCATTTAAACAAATAAGCTCTTTGATATAATCATAAATTTTAGTTTTTCCTCCAGGGTAGCGTAATGGGGTTAACACTCTTTTATTCATGACTTACACTCTTCCATTCCTTAGGATTTATATCGTGAAATTCTGCAGTTTTTTTAAAAAGTTTAAACAGATTTTCATAAAATTCTGTTATTTCATTTTTATTTTCATCATTCCTAATCCAATAATACAAGACTTGATTCCAAAATTGTTGATAATCTTTAAAAAGACTTTTATTTAACTCCCTTTTTTTACCATGTGAATCGCTATTTTGTTTTGCTTGTTCTAGTTTTGATAGATTATCTTTATATTGCTTCAATATATTATCTCTAAAGTAAATTTTTGTATATCCTTGATTCAATAAGACTTTATTCTCCCAAAAATCATTGTATTCAGATTTCTCATACAATTTTTGTGAATAGGTGAATGCAACTTCTTCCGGAGATAAAGAACCTGGTAGGACAGTAATATTATCACTTAAATTAGTTTCCATATCACCATCTAGAATATTTATAGTTCGCAATGTAGATCTGCTCAACATTTTATCCTCGGCTAAATTTTTTATAGCACTACTAGATAATCTTGCATTAACTAAATGAAAATATCGTTCTATACTATCTTTATAAATTTCTTCATAATAACTCAGTAGCAATGATAAAAACAATCTTGCTTCATCATCCTCAGTAATTATGGGGATTTTATTTCCTATGTAAATTTCATCTTTCAATGATTGATTTAAATACATTTTTATTTTATATATATCTACATCCTCCATTGGTATAACATAGTCAATATTATCTAAAAGATATATTACCTTTGCCTTCTCCTTCAAACACTTCTCTATCATAGTTAAACTGTGAGAGGTACAAATAATTTGTATTTTGTACTTTTTCGAATATTCCAAACAGAGAGCCAGCAGTTTTACTTGGAAGGCAGGATGCAAGGTTGCATCAATTTCATCAATTAACAAAATACTCTCTACAACATTATTTGAATGTATCGATTCAAAATAATATTTTAACGAAACCAACGATAAAAGAATAATAAATAAATTGTCTTCACCAGCAGAAATTGTATTTGAATCAATTCCTTTCGTATCTGTTTTAAAATCTGCCCTATTTTTTATAACTCCCATCTCATTTAACTGTTCAAGCTCTATATTATAACCTGTAAATTTATTATAAAGTTCTCTCAATTCACTTTTTATTTCTATTGGGAGTTTCTGAGTAATGTTCTTAATAGACTCATCATCTGAAAATTCTCCAAAAGCAAATAATCTAAATAAACCTAGATAAATTACCGGCATCATCGGTAGTGCATCGTTCTTTCCAATCTTATATTCTGGTTTTATGGCAAATCTAGTATTATCCGAAGCATTGTGTCTCCTAAATTTTAACTCGTAATCATTATCGTAGGTACATTTGTATAGAGTCCCAGGAACTCCCGGAGCTGGATTATTATATTCTTCGTCACCTCTAGTCAAACCTTCAATTTTAGGATTCAGTATTCTATTAATTTTAGAAATTACTTTAATCGCTTGAGCATCCGTTACGATGTCAGAAGTAGTTTTTATTTTTTGATATGAATTACTAATTAGATGAAGAATTGATGATTTACACGTACCATTCGTACCAGCTATAATATTAACATGTTGAGAGAAATCTATTTGTATATTTTTCAATTTTCGATAAGCCACAAAATCCAGTTGTTTTACCATTTTTAAACTCGTTTCTTCTAAGGGTATATTTCTATTCTATCATAAATAATTAGTCAGAGTAAGAGTTAGAGTTAGACTTAATTAGGTATATTATCAATAAAAATCAATGCCCTGTTGCACTTCATTTTACAACAGGGCTTATCATTTAATTCTACAAATTTACTAAAAACCTTATTATTTTCTTTTTAGAATTAGAAAAAATTAGCAGTCTTGTAGTAGAGATGGTTACAATCAATTAGTTCTTCCATTTTGGGATAGTGAGTTATACATTGCAAAATATTATAAACCCTCTCTATCCTATATTTCTTATAATCCGATGATTTCATTTTTTTAAGTCGTTCTATATTATAGAAAAATTCCATCATTTCAGATGGAATTTCAGAATGAAGACAAATATCGTTTTTAATGTTTGTCTTTTTTATATTCTTACCTAACTCTCCCATACTCCAATAATATTGAGGTATTTGGGTAAAATAACAGGTCTTTCCTGCTATCATTTTTACCAATTTTTGATATTTAGACATTCTAAAGTAAGCCCCACCTTATCTTCCATTTTGGACTTTCCTTTTTCTCTGGTATAACGCAAGTTATGATATTCTTTAGCTGTTCCGAATAACCGTTCTATCGTTTCTTTGTGGTGTTGGCGACTTTCTGTACAAATCGCTAACAAGGGACAGGTCTTACAAATTTTGGGATTGCTTTTATATTCTCTATAACCTTCACGTGTCGTTGTACGATAAGTTAATATCTGGTTCTCTGGACAAAGATAGCAGTCAAAATGTTCGTCATAGACAAAGTCTTTTGGACGTAAAAAATCTTTCTTACCTCTTGGTCTAGTGTAAGGGAAAACTGGTGTAATCCCTTTTTCTAGAAGAAACTTGGCAATACTAGGTGTTTTATAGCCTGAATCCGCAATAATGAATTCAGGTGAGAAGGGTTCTAGCTTGGCAAAAAGAGCAGGGAAGGCCTGACTATCATGGATGTTACCTGCTTCAACTGTATAAGCCAAGGCCCAACCATGTTTATCACAAGCTACCTGAGCATTATAAGCGAAGACTTCCTTGTGTTCTCCCTTGTGAAACCAACCACTGTCTGGATCTGTCGTTGATTGTTTCTTAGGTTTAGCCTCGCCTTTTTTGGCGGTCTTTAAGAACTTTTTTGCGTGTTTTCTCCTATCTAAATTAATCTCAATTTCCAGTTGTTCACTCATGAATTTAGCTTTTTGATCAACCACAACATTTTTGTACTTATGATTATTAGCAGCTGCCTTGATATGTGTTCCATCGATGAAGATTTCTGAGGGATCAATGAGCCCTGCTTCCAAAACATGATGAAGCACATGACTAAAAATGTGTGCTAACACTTCCTTGTTTTCAAAGCGTCGGCTATAGTTCTTACCGTAAGTTGTAAAATGTGGTACCTTATCGTCCAGAGATAAGCCAAGAAACCAACGGTAAGCTGTATTCACCTCAATATCTTTAATGGTTTGGCGCATAGAACGAATGCCATAAAAACATTGAATCAACGGAATTTTAACTAATAAAACAGGGTCTAGACTAGGGCGACCATTATCCGAGGAATAACTATCTTCGACAAGATCATAAATAAAAGAGAAATCAATCGTTTCCTCGACTTTTCTTAGAAAATGGTCTTTAGGCACAAGTTCATCAAGCGTATAGAAGCCCACTTGACGTCGATTGTATTCAGGATTTTCTTTGTGAAACATAGGAACACCTCATCAAATACCTTTTTCTTTTATTATACTCCTTCAAAGCAAGAAAAATCCCCAGAAGTATAACTTCTGAGGACTTTGTCTTCCATCTGAAATTCCGTCATTTCAGATGGAATTTTTTATTTCTTAATGTCTAAAATGTCTTACGCCTGTAAAGATCATTGTCAAACCATGTTTATCAGCCGCTTCGATTGACTCTTGGTCACGTACTGATCCACCCGGTTGGATGATAGCTTTAATACCTGCTTTAGCGATTTCTTCCACGTTATCTGCAAATGGGAAGAAAGCATCTGAAGCAAGGACAGCGCCGTCAAGGTGGTCTTTAGCTTGGTCAATAGCAATACGAACTGAAGCCACACGGTTAGTTTGACCTGGGCCAACACCAAGTGTCATGTGGTCATTGGTCACGATGATACCGTTTGATTTGACGTACTTGATAGCTTTCCAAGCAAACTCAAGAGCTATCGCTTCTTTCTCAGTTGGTTGGCGTTTAGTAACCACCTCCCAGTCAGCTGGACTTTCTTTAACAACATCTTGGTTTTGAACAAGGAGACCACCGACAACACCTGTGTATTCTGCTTCTACTTCGCTAGCATCTTGAGCGTCAAATGGCAACTCAAGGATACGCAAGTTTTTCTTCTTGGTAGTCAAGATTTCAAGCGCTTCATCTGTATAGCTTGGTGCAATGATGATTTCAAGGAAAACACCATGCATTTTCTTAGCTGTCGCAGCGTCAACTTCACGGTTGAGGACTACAATACCACCAAAGATTGACACTGGGTCAGCTTCATAAGCGTAGTCCCAAGCTGTTTCAATGTCATCAGCTTGACCGATACCACATGGGTTCATGTGTTTGAGAGCCACAACTGTTGGACGGTCTTTGAAATCACGGATGATACGGATAGCGGCATCAGCGTCACGGATATTGTTGAATGACAATTCTTTACCGTTAAGCTGTTTAGCTGAGGCAATTGAGTAAGCTGTTGGCAAACCTTTTTGGTAGAAGTCTGCGTCTTGTTGAGGGTTTTCACCGTAACGCATAGGTTGCTTGAGGTCATAAGTCAAAGTGAGTTTTTCAGGTTTTGTTTCACCCACTTGAGCTGTGAAGTATTCTGCAATCAAAGCGTCGTATGAAGCTGTGTGACGGTATACTTTCGCTGCCAAACGTTGGCGAGTTTCGTAGCTTGTTTCGCCGTTTGCTGACAATTCATCAAGAACAACAGCATAGTCAGCAGGGTCTACAACAACTGTCACGCTAGCATGGTTTTTAGCTGCTGAACGAAGCATTGATGGACCACCGATATCGATGTTTTCAACTGCGTCAGCGTAAGTCACGTCTGGTTTGAGAATGGTTTCCTTGAATGGATAAAGGTTTACCACAACAAGGTCAATCAATTCGATATTATTGTCCTTAGCCGCTTGAAGGTGGCTATCGAGGTCACGACGAGCGAGGAGACCACCGTGGATATTTGGGTGAAGGGTCTTAACACGTCCGTCCATCATTTCTGGGAAACCAGTCACATCGTCGATGGCGATAGTGTCTACCCCAGCATTGTCAAGGGCAACTTTAGTACCACCAGTTGAGATGATGTCCCAACCGAGTTTTTTGAGTTCTTGGGCAAATTCAACGATGCCCGCTTTATCTGAGACTGAAATAAGTGCTCGTTTAGTCATTTTCTCTCTTTTCCTTTTTTAAAAAAGTTCTTTATCTGCTACAGTCGAAAATTTTCTTTCAGCTCTAGCACTTCCTTATTTTCGTGCAACGCCCAAACTATCCAAGACTTCTGGATAGAGCTTGTACTCTGTTTCGTGGATGCGAGTTTCGAAAGTATCAAGGGTATCACCTTCAAGGCGTGGGACACGGACTTGTTTGATGACCTTACCAGTGTCCACACCAGAATCCACCCAGTGAATAGTCACACCAGACTGGTCCACGCCAGCATTCCAAGCATCTTCAATACCATGAGCCCCTGGAAATTCAGGGAGATAAGCCGGATGAATATTGATAATACGGCCTTCGTAAGCTGCTAGCAAGGTTGGGCCGACGATTTTCATATAACCGGCCAAACAAACCAAATCAATCTGGTGATCATCCAAGAGTTTGACGATAGCCTCTTCATAAGCCGCTTTATTGTCGAATTCCTTGAGTTCAAAGGCCTGGCTAACCACATTAAGATTCTTGGCACGTTCCAAGACATAGGCATTACGGTGATCTGAAAAAACAAATTCTACTGGAAATTGTTCCGCAATCACCTGGAAGTTTGAGCCGTTGCCAGAGGCAAAAACAGCAATCCTTTTAGCCATTATTTAATCACCACACTTGCGCCATCTTTCTTCACAATACGACCGATTTCATAAACAGGTTCGTCGAGAAGTTCTTTGACACGTTCAACATTTTCTGGTTTAACCGCAAGCATGAGACCAATCCCCATGTTGAAGATTTCAAACATTTCTTCGTGTTTGATTTGGCCATATTTTTCAAGAGCTTTGAAAATTGGAAGAACTGGGACTTTGCTTTCGTCAATTTCAGCAGCCAAGTCATCTGAGAACATACGTGGTACATTTTCGATGAACCCACCACCTGTGATGTGGGCAATACCGTTAACCAACTCTTCTTTGATCAATGGCAAAGCTACTTTGACGTAGATACGAGTTGGTTCAAGAAGAACGTCTTTTAGTTTTTTGCCTTCAAGTTCTGGGAGAACTTCTTCACCTGTGTAATCAGCAAAGACACGACGCACGAGTGAGTAACCATTTGAGTGGATACCGCTTGAGGCAAGTCCAAGAAGCACATCACCTTCAGCCACTTTTGAACCGTCAATAATTTGAGATTTTTCTGCGATACCTACCGCGAAACCTGCCAAATCATAGTCGTCTTCTCCATACATACCAGGCATTTCAGCAGTTTCACCACCAATGAGGGCAGCACCAGCTTGCACACAACCTTCAGCCACACCAGCAACGACCTGTTCCAATTTAGCTGGTTCATTTTTACCAGTTGCTACGTAGTCAAGGAAGTAAAGGGGCTCAGCACCTGCAGCGATGATATCGTTAACACACATAGCTACACAGTCTTGACCGATAGTATCGTGTTTATCGTACTTGATAGCAAGCATGAGTTTAGTACCGACACCATCTGTACCTGAAATCAAAACGGGCTCTTTGACACCTGTTTTTGAAAGGTCAAACATACCACCGAAGCCACCGAGAGCTCCCATGACACCTGCACGCTCTGTACGGGCAACGTGTTTTTTGATACGTTCAACAACTTCATAACCTGCTTCAACGTCCACACCAGACTGCGCGTAAGCATTTTTAGACATAATTTTTTCCTCTTTTTTCTTCTGCACTGCTCTTAATAGAAAGAAGTGTGTTCTTTCAAACTTTCCAAATAGCGTTCTTCGTAGTCATACAATGGTGTTGGATATTCACCATCAAAGTAAGCCACACAAAGGCCACCGTTCGGTGCATCTGTGTCAATTCCAATAGAATCAATCAAGCCATCAATAGACAAGTAAGTCAAGCTATCCGCACCAATGATTTCACGTGTTTCCTCAACTGTATGATTGGCCGCAATCAATTCCTTACGTGTTTGAATATCGATACCGTAGAAACATGGATAGGCAAGGGCTGGACTACCGATTGCTACGTGAACCTCTGTTGCTCCTGCTTCTTTTAGCAAATTAACGATACGACGTGAGGTCGTCCCACGTACAATAGAATCGTCAATCATAACCACACGTTTGCCTTTAACAACACCTGATACGGCAGAGAGCTTCATACGAACCCCTTGCTCACGTAATTCTTGTGTTGGTTGGATAAAGGTACGTTGAGTGTATTGGTTTTTAATCAAGCCCATTTCATTTGGCAAGCCTGATTCTTCTGCAAATCCCATGGCTGCGCTAAGTGATGAATTAGGCACACCAACTACAATATCCGCTTCATGTTTGAATTCACGTGCCAATTGAGCACCCATACGTTTACGAGCTGTATGGACATTGACCCCTTGGATATTTGAATCAGGACGGGCAAAGTAAATATACTCCATTGAGCAAACAGCCAATTGGGTGTCCGTTGTATAGTTATCGTAAGTAATGCCATTATCATCGATGATAACAACCTCACCTGGATTCACATCGCGAATCCACTCTGCTCCAACCACTTCAAAGGCACAGGTTTCAGATGAAACCACAATAGCTCCATTGGCCATCTTACCAATAGAAAGGGGACGGAAACCATTTGGATCCAAGGCTGCAATGAGCTTGTCCTCAAGCATGAGGAGGTAAGCAAATCCACCTTTAACAGTGTTCAAGGCTTCTTTCACCTTACCCATGAAGGATGGGTTATGGCTACGACGAATCAAGTGAGCCAAAATTTCTGAGTCAGAAGTCGAGTTAAAGATTGCACCATTTTTTTCCAACTCACGTCTAAGTGACTCTGCATTAGTCAAGTTCCCGTTGTGGGCAAGTCCAAACTGATTATCATAAAACTTAAACAAGAAAGGTTGAATATTGTCTACAGAAGCTTCACCAGCAGTCGCATAACGAACATGACCGATAGCAGCCGTTCCAGTTAGCTTGTCCAAGTTGGCTGGATCACGGAAAACTTCTGAGAGAAGCCCCATATCACGATGACGCTTCAATTGACCCGCATCATTTGAGAGAATTCCTGCTCCCTCTTGACCACGGTGTTGGAGACTGTGAAGTCCGAAATAAGTTAATTTGGCAGCATCTGGGTGACCCCAGATACCAAAAACACCACATTCTTCATTAAGAGATTTAACTTCGTATGTCATTTTTTATACCTTTTATTTTTGATATTTTCCTTATGCAAGGCGAACGAAAAACTGTTTCTAGCCTCTCATTTCACTAATTGGAACTCAAGTTTTCAAGCTCTTTATAACCACTGCATATCGAAAAATATCATTACTGAGTGCACTTGGCACTCTATTATTTTCCAGTAAAGTATTTAACCGCTGACGCAAAGAGATGTTGATCTTTATTTCCTGGAATATTTTGGAAGAGACCGTCTTCAAAACGTTCTGAGTGACCCATCTTCCCAATAATTTGACCATTCTTACTTGTGATACCTTCGATCGCATTGACAGAACCATTTGGATTGTATTTTGAATCCATGCTTGGTTTACCTTCGAAGTCAACATATTGGGTAAAGATTTGACCATTGTCACGAAGCTCTGCAAATTCTTCAGCTGTCACGACAAACTTCCCTTCACCGTGTGATACTGGGATGGCATGGATGTCACCGACTTTCACGCCTGCAAGCCATGGTGAGTTCGTGTTGGCAATACGTGTTTCAACCATCTTAGCCACGTGTTGGTTGGCATCATTGTAGAAGAGGGTTGGGCTCGTGCTACTTGCATCTTCAAAGTTACCATATGGAAGAAGACCTGATTTGACAAGAGCTTGGAATCCGTTACAGATACCGATAATCAAACCACCACGTTCGATGAAGTGATCAATGGCTGCACGTACTTTTTCATTGAGCAAGATGTTAACGATAAATTTAGCTGATCCATCTGGTTCATCCGCTGCTGAGAAGCCACCTGCAAAGAAGATAATATTCGCTTTTTCGATGTTGTCAACCATGGTGTCAACAGACTTGACAATCGCTTCTTCATTCAGTGTGACAAATGGTACCAAGTTGACTGTTGCACCTTCTTTTTCAAAGGCCTTAGCTGAATCGTACTCCGAGTTGGTCCCTGGGAACACTGGGATGTAAACCACTGGTGTCTCAACTGTTTCTTTAGCTTTGATAACAGCATTTGTTGCTACAGCAGGTACTTCTTCCAACTCAGTTGCTTGTGCAAATTCCGTTGGGTAAACCTCTTCCAATTTACCTTGGAAGGCACTGTCAAGTTTGTGTCCATCAAGCGTTACACCATTGACAGTAAGTGTAAAGTCAGCTGCTGTTTGTCCGATCTTGGCAACACCTGCAATTTCTTCAGGCGATGTGAAGACGAATCCACCCAATTGGGCTGTCAAGCTGGTGTCAAGGTCAGCTAATTCAACGTTTGCACCAATATGGTTACCGAATGTTGCAAGTGCAAGAGATTCAAGGACACCACCATATTTGACAGCTGATGCAGATGTGACTTTATGATTAGCTTGGATGGCTTCAAATTGAGCAAAGTTCGACTTGATGAGATCGAAGTCAATTTCTTGTGCCAAAGCTCGACCAGGGATGTAATAGATATTTTCACCAGCAGTTTTAAATTCTGGAGAAAGGACCTTACGGCTATCTGCTGTTGTGACACCAAAAGCAACCAAGGTTGGTGGTACTGTCAATTCTTCAAAGGTACCAGACATAGAGTCTTTACCACCGATAGATGGCAAACCAAGTTGAATCTGAGCTTCAATTGATCCAAGAAGAGCTGATACTGGTTGACCAAAACGCTCTGCTTGTTTATCCATACGCTCGAAGTATTCTTGATAAGAGAAGCGAGCCTTAGACCAGTTTGCACCAGCAGCAACCAAGCGAGCGGTTGCTTCGATGACCGCATAAGCCGCACCATGATATGGAGACCATTCTGCTACATAAGGGTTGAACCCTTGCGCCATGACAGAAGCAGTTGTTGTCACACCATGTTGGACTGGCAATTTCTGTACAGAAGCTTCAGTTGGTGTGATTTGGTAGCGACCACCAAGTGGGTGATTGACTGTTGAACGACCAACTGAGCTATCAAAGATAGTTTGCAACCCTTTTTGACTGGCATGGTTAAGGTCAGCCAAGACTTCAAGAGTATCAGCTTCAAGGGTTTCAGCAGATGTTTGACGTTCTTCTGGAAGCTTGACATCCTTGTCAACTACCTTAGCATCTACAACTACACGCACACCATTTGTATCAAGGAAACGACGTTCCAAATCAACGATGGTTTCGCCATTCCAGTGCATAACAAGATTTGGTTTTTCAGTCACTGTCGCAACGACAACAGCATCAATATTTTCTTTATTACATTCAGCAACGAAGGCGTCTACATCTTCTGGACGAACCACTACAGCCATACGTTCTTGAGACTCAGAAATGGCAATTTCTGTACCGTTCAAACCTTGATATTTCAATGGCACTTTGTCTAGATCAATTTCAAGACCATCTGCCAATTCACCGATAGCCACACAGACACCACCAGCACCAAAGTCATTTGATTTCTTGATCAGACGTGTCACTTCCCCATTACGGAAAAGACGTTGAATCTTACGTTCTTCGATGGCATTCCCTTTTTGAACCTCAGCACCAGCTGTTTCAACAGATTCAACCGTTTGAACTTTAGATGAACCTGTCGCACCACCGACACCATCACGTCCAGTCTTACCACCGAGCAAGATAATCACATCACCTGCTTCAGGTTTTTCACGGACAACATTTTCCTTAGGAGCCGCACCGACAACGGCACCTAGCTCCATACGCTTAGCAACGAAACCTGGGTGGAAGTATTCACGAACATAGGTTGTTGCAAGACCAATTTGGTTACCGTATGAAGAATAACCGTGAGCTGCTGTTTTAGAAATCACTTGTTGTGGCAATTTACCAGCACGAGTCTCGGCAATTGGTGTTGTAATATCACCAGCACCTGAGATACGCATGGCTTGGTAAACGTATGAACGACCTGACAATGGGTCACGAATGGCACCACCGATACAAGTAGCCGCACCACCAAATGGTTCGATTTCAGTTGGGTGGTTGTGAGTTTCGTTCTTGAACATGAGAAGCCATGGTTCTTTCACGCCATTGACATCCACTTCAATTTCAACTGAGCAGGCATTGATTTCATCAGACACTTCCATGTCATCCAAACGACCATTAGCACGCTCATAACGGCCAAAAATAGTCGCCATATCCATCAAGGTTTGAGGTTTTTCTGTACGTCCCAACTCATCACGCATGGCAATATACTTGTCATAAGTCGCTTGCAATTGTTTTTCAAATTTAGAAGCTGAGAAGTCGATGTTTTTCAACTCAGTCTCGAAAGTTGTGTGACGACAGTGGTCAGACCAGTAAGTATCCAAAACCTTAAGCTCAGTTTCAGTTGGCACACGTCCAATAGACTTGAAGTAATCTTGAATGAAGAGAAGGTCATCCACTTCCATTGCCAATCCTTGCTCTGCCTTATACTTAGCAAAATCTTCTGCCGTATAAGTTTCAAAGAAAGCCAAGCTTGGAATGGTCTTGTCAGACTCAGAGAAATCCTGTTTCGCAATGCCAACAGTGATATCTTTGAAACGAGAATCCACTGGGTTCAAGAGGTAGTTTTTAACAGCTTCCAACTCATTCGCATCAATATCCTTGTTAACCAAGTAAAGTTGCGCTGTATTCACCGTTACATCATTTGAACTACCAAGCAAAAGCAAAGCTTCTTGTGAAGATGCCGCACGTTGGTCAAATTGACCAGGCAAACTTTCGATAGCAAAGAAAGCATACTTATCAAGATCAACCTTAACCGCAGCCTCGTCCAAAACAGTATCAGTCACTTGCTCAGAGAAGATGTGTTTTTCCGTACGCGCAAACAAATCCTCTGCTAAATTAAAGACATCGTAAACTTGAACAATACGAAGATCATTCAAAGTTTTCAACTGAAGATTATGCTTTAATTCTTTTACTAAAGAGTGAGATTTCACACGAAAATCAGCTTTTTTCTCAACGAAAATACGTTTATCCATTTTATTTCCTTTATCTATTTCTACTTAAAGATTGTAGTGAAGACCAAGTATTCTATTTGTAAAAGGCTACTTCAATCCTTGCAATTTTTCCAATACAACTTCATAAACATCTGTCAAGCTACCAAGATCACGACGGAAGACATCCTTGTCCATATGGTGCCCTTCTGCATCCCAAAGGCGGCAGTTATCTGGTGAAAATTCATCTGCCAAGATAATTTTGCCATCCTTATCAAAACCGAATTCCAATTTGAAGTCAATCAAACGAAGACCAATTTGTGCAAACCAATCTTTCAGCAATTCATTGATACGACGCGTTTCTTCCTTGATATAAGCAATTTGTTCATCATTGGCAATATCCAAGAACTTCACATGCTCATCATTGATGAATGGATCATCCAAATCATCGTTCTTATAGTAAAATTCAACGATAGGAGTTTTCAAGTCCAAACCTTCTTCCACGCCAAAACGTTTAGAAAAAGAACCCGCAGTCACGTTACGAAGAACAACCTCCAAAGGAATGATTTTCACTTTCTTGTTGAGTTGTTCTGTGTCAGAAATACGTTCGATAAAGTGAGTAGCTACACCCGCAGCATTCAATTTTTCAAAAATAAGAGACGAAATCTGATTATTTAGCACACCCTTTCCCTTAATAGTCTCCTTACGAGCACCATTAAGCATAGTTGCTTGGTCCTTATAGACCGACTTAATCACATTTTCGTCTTCTGTACTATAAATATCTTTAGCTTTACCAGTATAAATTAGTTGGTTTGACATGGTATTGTTCGCCTTTCAAGTTTATTCTTCCTAATTATACCATACCAGAATCCAAAAACCAACATATAGCAAACTTTATTACTTTAGTAAAAAAACAACGTTCGTCTTTTGATTCTTTTTTAGAGTTTCCTAATAAAAAATGTATAGAAAAAAGGAGTGTGACAGAACTAAATCCATATAACATTTAGTTTCTTGCCTCACTCCCACAAAATAACAATCGTATAGTACACAACTATTATCTATCTCTAGCTTTCTTATTCTTTATTCAATTCCTCAGACAAATAGTTCAACAAATCAGCTACCTTAACCATATGGTCAATAGTATCATCGGAAATCTCAAGAGCAAACTCATCCTCCAAATTAATAATGAATTCCATAAGCTCTATTGAATCTACACCCAAGTCATCTAATTTGGTGGCTTCGGTTAAAACAATGTCCTCTTTACCCATCTGCTCTTGAATAACGAGCTGCATTTTCTGAAGAATTTCTACTCTACTCATCAGTTAGCCTCCTCTTTCGGACTAAAGGCTTCAACTAGCTGCTCAACAACCTTAGTATCAAGCATCGTACGAACCTGCTTAATGGTGTAGTAAACTGCCTTAGCATCACTAGATCCATGACATTTTACTACGGGAGCTTTAAGACCAAAGAGAACCGCACCTCCGGCGCTAGAGTAATCCATAGTCTCTTTCATACCTTTTAGACTATCCTTCAATAGGAAGGCACCTAACTTAGCTTTAAGACCACCATTCATGATAGCTGACTTAAGAGTCTTCATGGCACCAAGTCCCGTTCCTTCAATTGCCTTAAGAACTGCATTTCCTGTGAAACCATCAGCGACTACTACATCAGCAGCTCCTGACATAATTTCACGCGCCTCAACATTACCAACAAAGTTAATACTTGGCTCCTTAGATAGGAGTTCAAAAGCCTCCTTACGAAGACTATCCCCCTTTGTTTCCTCAGTCCCATTATTAAGGAGACCTACACGAGGGTTGGCAATGCCACGCACATTTTTAGCATAGAAAGAGCCTAAAATAGCATATTGATGCAAATGACTAGCTGTATTTTCCGCATTTGCACCTAAATCAAGCATATCAAAGGGTTGACCAGTAAAACTTGGCATTGTTGACATAAGACCTGGACGCTCAACTCCCTTAATACGTCCGACCACGAAGAGACCTGCGGCAAGAAGGGCACCTGTATTTCCCGCAGAAATCACGGCACCTGCTTTTTTCTCCTTAACAGCTTGTGCACCTAAGACCATTGAAGCTTTTTTCTTCTTGCGAATAGCTTTAGCTGGCTCATCATCCGAATTTATCTTTTCATCAGTATGCACAATGCTCACACGTTCATTCGCTGTCAAATAAGTCTTGATTTTAGCTTCATCACCATAAAGCTGGATTTCAATATCTTTGAAATCTGCTATAGCTTGGTTGACTCCCTCTACAATTGCTTGTGGCGCATTATCGCCACCCATAGCATCTACTGCAATTACATGCATAGCATTCTCCCTCTCGTCCTCTGCCATAAAAAACAAACTCAGATTTCTTTCAATAAAATATTAGGTAACTAAAATAGACTAGTTCACTGTTTCTAGCAGAGTCTTTCAGCTTATTATCTTATTATTATAGCACGAACTGACCTGCATTTTAACCCCTGAGACTGAAAACCATTACTTTCCTGTTTCACGTGAAACAAAAAGAAGATAATGTCTAGTCAGCACTATCTTCTTTATTCATAATATGGCCCCAAGAATTTAGATTATCAATAAACTTCTTACTTTTAAGATGTATTCCAACATAATTATCATAGAGGTCATCGATAAAATATCGTAGCTTTCGTTTCATGTCATCCTTAACAGATATGCTTCTCAATTCTTCAAAGGAAAGCCCCTGAAAACAATCTAAAAGATAAGGCACATTAGGGTCCAAGTGACTACGCCTTTCATCCTCTGCATAGTGATTTGGACAAAGTAGCCCCGAGAACTTAAACGAGAAATCAAAAGGAAGTCCTACACGATGACAAAAGACACACTCGTGAAAATTCAAGCGTACGCCGAAACGGTCTAAAACCTGAATCTCAAAGATATTAGTCAATATTTCATAATCCAAGCCTTCTTCCATTAATTCAAGCGTCTTCTCCAAGAATACAAATAATTGCGCATCTGTCACACCATCAGCAATAGTAGCATCTGTCAATGCAGCCAAATAAGTCGCATAAGACAGCTTGAAAATATCGCTTGTAATTTCCTTGAAGGATTGTGCCTGGCTATAATCTTCTATGAAAGATAGACCTTCATCATTTACAGTCATCATGAATTCAGCGATGGTCAAAGGTTGAATGACAGCACTTAATTTACCTGCCCCACCACCTCTAACAAAAAACATCCGTTTACCAGCTTGCTCGGTAAAAATTTTAACTAGTTTATCATTCTCACGATAATTACGATTGAAGAGGACAAGCCCTCTACTCTCAAGCTTCTGCATGTTCTTCCATAAACTCTTTCAAACGAGTCATAGCTGTTTCAATAGTATCCATGCTAGCCGCATACGACAAGCGAACAAAGCCTTCGCCATACTTCCCAAAAGCGACCCCTGGGATAATCGCAATAGCTTTTTCACGAGCAAAGTCTTGGCAGAACTTAAAGGAGTCTTGAGTATACCCTTCTGGAATCTTAGCAAAGATGTAGAAAGCACCATCAGGTTTAATAATTCTGAAACCAAGTTCAGTCATTTTTTCAAGAATATAATCGCGACGCTTCAAGTACTCAACTTTCATTGGTTGGGCATCATCCTTACCAGCAGATAAGGCTTCAATAGCTGCAAATTGTGCCATTGTTGCTGCAGCTGTTACCAAATATTGGTGACTCTTAATCAACTGAGCCGTCAAGACTGCAGGTGCGAAAATCAAACCAATACGCCACCCTGTCATCGCATGAGATTTAGACAAACCATTAATCAAAATCGTTTGTTCCGGTAAATACTCAGCAATAGATACATGGTGATCCACATAAGTTAGTTCAGAGTAAACTTCATCACTAACAACAAAAATATCGTATTTTTTCAGAACTTCAGCCAGATCTTTAATCTGTTGACGTGAGTAGGTCACACCGGTTGGGTTGGTTGGGTAGTTAAGCAAAACGGCTTTAAGCTTATCTCCCTGCTCCAAAATTGCCTTTTCTAACATCTCCGGAGTCAAAACAAAATCATTAGCTGTTGTATCAATTTCGACAATTTCAGCACCAACTAGATTTGCAATCGGCTCATATCCAGGATAGGCTGGTGCAGGTAAAAGAATCGTATCTCCTGGCTCCAAAATAGCAGTCAATGTTGCAGAAAGGGCTTCTGTAGCTCCAATAGTCACCAAAATTTCATTATCTGGGTTATAAGTAAGATTGTATTTTTCCTTAACAAACTCCGCAGCTGCCTGACGTAAGGCAGGAAGCCCTGCCATACCTGTATAGTGCGACTGGTTAGCATCGATAGCAGCTTTAGCAGCCTCTTTTACATGATCTGGAGTTGTAAAATCAGGTTCACCAAGTGTCAACTTTTTGATCCCTGGTACATCTGAAATTGATTGGTCAAACTGACGAATCATTGAAACTTCAATCTTATCTAAATTTTTATTAAAACGTTGTGTTAAATCCATCACGGTCACCTCTTTGCAATTATGCCTTACATTATATCAAAAACTCAAACGCATTTAAACACCAAAAAAGCTAGCCTAGGCTAGCTTTAGTCTATTTATGGCCCATTTCAAACAAAGGTGACAATGGACGTTTTTCATGAATACGAATAATTGCCTCTGAAATCAAATCAGCAATTGAAATTTGTTCAATTTTATCAATCAAACGTTCTTCTGGAAGATAAATCGTGTCCAATACGACAAGCTTCTCAATAGCAGATTTTTGAATATTATCAAGTGCTGGACCTGACAATACAGGATGAGTACATGAAGCATAAACATGAGTTGCACCAGCTTCAGCAAGCGCATCCGCCGCATGACAGATTGTACCCGCAGTATCAATCATATCATCAATCAAGATACATGTTTTACCTTCAACGTTACCAATAATATTCATAACCTCAGAAGTGTTCATTTTATCAACACTACGACGCTTATCAATGATTGCAATTGGTGTTTTCAAACATTGAGCAAGTTTTCGTGCACGAGTCACACCACCATGGTCTGGAGAAACAACAACAACATCATCCCCAGTAAGACCAGCACGATCAAAGTAATCTGCGATAAGTGGTGCACCCATCAAATGGTCTACAGGAATATCAAAGAATCCTTGAATTTGAGAAGCATGGAGGTCAACTGTCAAAAGTCGATCAACACCTGCAACCTCAAGCATATTAGCAACCAACTTAGATGTGATTGGTTCACGTGAACGTGCCTTACGGTCTTGACGTGCATAACCATAATAAGGCATAACAACACTGATTGTTTCTGCACTGGCACGTTTTAGTGCATCAACCATAATCAAGATTTCCATCAAGTTATCATTTACAGGGGAGCTTGTAGATTGAAGAATAAAAACGTGATGACCACGGATAGATTCTTCAATATTAACTTGAATCTCACCATCTGAAAATTCACGAACACTTGATTTTCCGAGTTCAATACCCATTTTATCAGCAACTTTTGCTGCTAATTCCTGGTTAGACGATAAAGCAAACAACTTCAAATTCGTATAAGACATGATTTCCTCCAAAATATCTACTAAACCATTCTACCTTTTTTTAGATTGATTTTCAATGCAAAATAAATGGTGTCACAGTAACTTAACAAGACTAAAAAGATTTAACCTTAACCTCGACATTTTCCCGTCTAAAAGCAGTTCCAGAAAGTAAAGACATTTTGCCATAAAATAAAAACGATTCGAGAAAATTCGAATCGCCTTTTTGTATTCATTATGGGTAAATATAGTATACAGAACCACCATGAGCTGATGATGTTGGATCAAATGTACCACGGTAGTTACCGATTGACATGTTACCAGCATAGTTTGATTCCATAACTTGAATTGAATTTGTACCTGATGCTGATGTTACGTAAGCTACGTGACCATAACCACCACCATCATTTGGCCAAACCGCAATTGCACCGGCTACAGGAGTCGTACCAACTGAGTGACCAGCTGCTTGTGCGCTAGCAATCCAGTTTTTAGCATTACCCCAGTAATTACCAACCCATGAAGCTAATGATTTAGCACCCCAAGTACATTGACCAACTGGATATGTATTAGGAGTTGATGCTGCTGATACTTTAGGTGTTTCAGCAGCAGGAGCTGGTGCTTCTGAAGCTGCAGGTGCTTGACTTGCTGGTGCTTCAGATGTTGCTGCAGGTGCTTCGCTAGCAGGAGCTTCTGAAGCTGCTGGAGCAGCTGATTCTGGTTGTGCTTCAGATGTTACTGGGGCAGCAGGCTCTTGTTGTGCCTCTGACGCAGCTGATTCTGGCTGTGCTTCAGATGTTGCTGGAGCAGCAGGCTCTTGTGTTGCTTCTGAAGTTGCAACAGTTGGCTCTTGAGTAGTTTCTGAAGTTTCTGATGAAACCGGTTCTTGTGCTACTTCTGAGGCTGTCGCTGTTTCTGAAACAGTAGCTTCAGAAGGTTGAGCTACAGCTTCTGAAGTTGCTGCCGCCTCTGATTGAGCTACAAATGCTGCCGCTTCTGAAGATGCTACTGCTTGTGCTGCTGCCTCTGATTCTGCAATTGCTTGAGACTGAGCAACTGATGCTGCAGTTGAAGCTGCCACAGCTTCTGCAGTTGATTTAGCAGAAACAAGTGATGTTTTTTCATCTTGTGCTGTAGCCAATTCTGCAGCCAAAGTAACTTGTGCTGCTTCTAGTTCAGCTTGTTGAGTTGTCAAACCAGCTTCTGTTGTTTCAAGCTCAGCTTTATTAGTTGCAATTTCATTAATAGCAGCTTGGTTTTGTTCTTGCTTTGCAGCAAGCTCTTTTTGATCAGACTCTTGTTTTGTCAACATGTCATTATTAGCCGTAACAACTTTTGAAATAGCTGTGATACGAGTAATAGCTTCAGAGATTGACTTAGAGTTCAAGATAGAGTTGATGTAGCTAGTCGCAGTATTATTTTGTTGAGCACTACGAGCTTGTTTCGCCAAAGAATCTTGACGAGCTACAATTTTACTTGATAATTCTTGAATTTCAGATTCCAAATCTGCTGACACTTTTTCAAGTTCAGCATTTTTAGTTTCCAATTCTGATTTTTGTGTTCTAAGTGTAGATACTTGAGATTGGATTGTAGCAACTTGCGCTTGTGCAGTCTCTTGTTGAGAAGCAAGGTTACTAATTGCATTATCTGCAGCAGCGATTTGCGAATCATAATCCTCTGCATGTACTGATGCAGCTGCTGATAAGGTTACACCACTTACCAACACTGCTGAAAGAATACGTTTTTTCATAATATAAAATACTACTCCTTTTCGATAAGACCTTCTTATTGTATCAAAAAATGGCGCAAACTTTGTTACGCCAATATTACAGTTCTATTTAAATCTATCAACTGACAGATACAAAAATAATTTTTCAAGAATAGGTTTAATAAAGATAAAGATCAAAAGATTAAACACTATACTAGGACTTAGTTGATAAATAATAAAATCAGTCACAGACTCATTGGTGAAACCATAAAATACGGCAAAGCCAAAATTTATGGTATCAAAGAGAAATAAGAATAAAAACATTAACAAAAAATCAACATAGGTATTCCTCTTAACAATTCGAGCTAGCTGAGTTAACAGATAGCATAATAGTGGCAGAGTTAGAATTACTATACCAACTGTTTTGAAATAATAGGTATCATAAAGAAATCCAAAACAAATAAGGTAAAGAAATGCATACTTATTTGGAAAATCAAGAGTTAAGATGAAAATATAAATAATAAAAAGATGAGATGATAGAAAAAATTCAGGGGATAAATAATGATTAAGTATCATAGAAATATGACCATCCCATAGAAAAGGGACAATACTCAGTAAGAAAGGAATAATAGAATACTTGGATAATTTCATATTATTTACCATCTCCAACTAAAGTAACATAAGAAATTTTATCAAAATCAGCATAAGGTTTTACCAAAATCGTACGATTTCCTTCATAATCAATAACAGAGTCTACAGTACCAATTGGAACATCCTTTACTGATACATCATCAAGACCACTTGTGACTACTTCAGTGCCGACCTTAACGTTAGAAGATGAATTAAGTTGTGTCATCTCTAATAGCTTCTTTTTATTATCATAACGTGATATAATCCCGAAAATCTGATTATCGTCCTCTGATTTAACACTAGATGCAAGGTAACTATCACTAGAACTACTAGAAAGTAAAGAAATAGTTGTTGTATCATCATAAACTTTAGTTACAAAGCCAATAACTCCACCATTAGAAGTTGCTAGCATAGATTTACTAACATTCTTAGACTTACCCACATTAATAGTTAACTCTTTTAACCAAGTCACAGAAGGTCTCATAGAAACTTCAGCAGTGAGAACATTATCACGACTTAGCTTGTCCGAAAGATTAAGCGATGCTCTTAAAGAATCATTCTCTTCTTGCAAGTTAGAAATAATAGCCGATTGATTCTCTAAATTTGATAAAGATTTTTTTAAATCACGATTCTCAGAATAAGTTGATAAAAGATCAGAAAGAACATTGTGAGATTTTGATAGTGCAGTAAATGGAACAGAAACCACAGAGTCTACTTTTGTAACTAAACCAGATACATTAAAAGAGATATCCTTCGTTAATTTTTTATTAGTAAAGACAAAAGAAAAAAGCATTACAAAAAATAGAATAATAATAAACCCATAAAGAAGAAATCGATAAAAACTATTTTTCATTTTGTCACCTCAAAAAAAAGAAAACGAATTATCTAAAAGATAATTCGTCATAATACTACGGAGAATGGGGGATTCGAACCCCCGCGCCAGTTACCCGACCTAACGATTTAGCAAACCGTCCTCTTCAGCCTCTTGAGTAATTCTCCAATATGGGCACGAGTGGAATCGAACCACCGACCTCACGCTTATCAGGCGTGCGCTCTAACCATCTGAGCTACGCGCCCAAGCTAATGCTTGGTTATTTGTTTCCAAATAAAGCGGGTGACGAGAATCGAACTCGCGACAACAGCTTGGAAGGCTGTAGTTTTACCACTAAACTACACCCGCTTAACAAAATGGCGCGAGACGGAATCGAACCGCCGACACATGGAGCTTCAATCCATTGCTCTACCAACTGAGCTACCGAGCCATATTGCGGGAGCAGGATTTGAACCTACGACCTTCGGGTTATGAGCCCGACGAGCTACCTAGCTGCTCCATCCCGCGTTAATTATAAGGAGGATGTGGGATTCGAACCCACGCACGCTTTTACACGCCTGACGGTTTTCAAGACCGTTCCCTTCAGCCGGACTTGGGTAATCCTCCAAATATTATAATTAATATATGGACCTTGTAGGACTCGAACCTACGACCGCTCGGTTATGAGCCGAGTGCTCTAACCAGTTGAGCTAAAGGTCCAAGAAATCCATATATATAGCGGCGAAGGGGATCGAACCCCCGACCTCCCGGGTATGAACCGGACGCTCTAGCCAGCTGAGCTACACCGCCATAAATCGGGAAGACAGGATTCGAACCTGCGACCCCTTGGTCCCAAACCAAGTGCTCTACCAAGCTGAGCTACTTCCCGATAAAATGCACCCTAGAGGAGTCGAACCTCTAACCGCCTGATTCGTAGTCAGGTACTCTATCCAGTTGAGCTAAGGGTGCTCATTATTATATTATGCCGAGGACCGGGATCGAACCGGTACGAAAGTTTCCTTTCGCAGGATTTTAAGTCCTGTGCGTCTGCCAGTTCCGCCACCCCGGCTCCTCAAGCGAACGACGGGATTCGAACCCGCGACCCCCACCTTGGCAAGGTGATGTTCTACCACTGAACTACGTTCGCATTTTATGCCGGCTACATGACTTGAACACGCGACCCTCTGATTACAAATCAGATGCTCTACCAACTGAGCTAAGCCGGCTAACTTTTCTAATGCGGGTGAAGGGACTTGAACCCCCACGCCGTTAAGCGCCAGATCCTAAATCTGGTGCGTCTGCCAATTCCGCCACACCCGCATATATGACCCGTACTGGGCTCGAACCAGTGACCCATTGATTAAAAGTCAATTGCTCTACCAACTGAGCTAACGAGTCTCAAATATTTCTACTTGAACGGTCCCGACGGGAATCGAACCCGCGATCTTCGCCGTGACAGGGCGACGTGATAACCGCTACACCACGGGACCTATGGGAGTTAACGGGATCGAACCGCTGACCCTCTGCTTGTAAGGCAGATGCTCTCCCAGCTGAGCTAAACTCCCTTTGTGCTAAGCGACTACCGTATCTAACAGGGGGCAACCCCCAACTACATCAGGCGTACT
>OGPP01000851.1_pt1 | contig 27544 bp, 28 predicted proteins | sample 1553021 | NCBI WGS metagenome assembly OGPP01 (sample SAMEA2580217, study PRJEB22360) | human gut metagenome | biome: human gut; feature: human-associated habitat; material: faeces | place: Denmark | collected 2008/2010
AGAAATCGTCCGCGCCCCCCTCACCCCCGGCGGCGCCCCCCCCCCCAGCCTCTCGGCAGCGCAGCTGCGCCAGCTCATGGGGACGGTGCGGGACTGCTTCGACCTTTCCGCCATCGTGGAATACACGGTGGAAGCCGGACGCCCCGACTGCACAGACGCCGAAAAGCTGGCCGTCATCCGAGAATACGGCGCGACCCGCATCTCCATCAATCCGCAGACCTTCTCGGATGAAGTACTGGCGAACATTGGCCGCAGGCACTCGGCTCAGGACATCCTCGACTGCTATGCCGAGGCCCGGGCCGCAGGCCACGACGACATCAACATGGACCTCATCGCTGGCCTGCCCGGCGACACGGTGGAAGGGTTCGAGAAGAGCCTGCGTCAGGCCATCGCCCTCGACCCTGAGAACATCACCGTCCACACCCTGACCCTCAAGCGGGCCTCCCGCATCGTCATCGAGGACCAGAAGGAGAACGACTACGCCGATGTGGCCGCCATGCTGGAAAAGTGCCATCTGCTGGCCGAGGCGGGCTATCGGCCCTACTACCTCTATCGTCAGAAAAATACCCTCCAAAACCTGGAAAACGTGGGCTGGTGCAAGCCGGGCCACGAGGGGTATTATAATATCTATATCATGGAAGAAGTCCAGACCATCCTCTCGGCCGGCGCAGGCGGCAGCACCAAGCTGGTGGCCGACGGCGGAAAGCGGATGCAGCGCATCTTCAATTTCAAGTATCCGACAGAATACATCCAGCGTTTCGACGAAGTGCTGGAACGGAAAAAAGGAGTGGCGGTTTTTTATGATCACGATTTGGGTACCGAAACGTCTGGTTGAGATAGACCTGTACAATGTCGCCGCCCAGAGCCCGGCGGCGCTGGCGGAGATGAGCGAGAAGAGCTACCGCCAGCGGGTGGCCTATGCTGCCCAGAAGATCAGGGACTCCCGCGCCAAGATCGTCATGCTCACCGGCCCGTCGGCCAGCGGCAAGACGACTTCGGCTCATAAGGTGGCCGAGGCTCTGGAAGCCTCCGGCACCCCGGCCCATGTCATCAGTCTGGATAATTTCTTCAAGGGCGCTCAGTATTACCCCCGCCTGCCCGACGGTACGCTGGACTACGAGAACCCCGACACGCTGGATATGCCCCTCATCCGCCAGTGCCTCAGCGATTTGAGCACCACCGGCAAGACCGTGCTGCCCATCTACGACTTCACCACCGAGTCCCGCTCCTCCGAGACGGAGACGCTGGACCTCAAGGGCGGCGTCTGCATCGTGGAGGGCATCCACGCCCTGAACCCCGAGCTGACGGGCCTTGTGAAGGGCGACGACGTCTACCGCATTTACGCCGGCCTGCGGGAGGAATACTGCATTGATGGCCGCCGTGTCATCAACACCCAGGACATCCGCCTCTGCCGCCGCACCCTGCGGGATGCCGCAGCCCGGGGCCGCAGCCCCGCCAAGACCCTCGCCATGTGGGACCGGGTCCTCGACGGCGAGACCCGGTATATCAAGGGCTTCAAGACTACGGCAGACTTTTTGCTGGACACTTCCTTCACCTACGAGCTGGGTCTCATCGCAAAGCTCCTGCGCCCGGTGAGCCAGCGCTTCACGCTGGAAGGCCACAACGCGGAGCTCTGGGACGAGACGGCCCGCCGCTTCGAGCATGTGGCCCCGGTGGAGCTGGAGCTTCTGCCCGCCGACAGCATGCTGCGCGAGTTCTACGCAGGTGAGGTTTGAGAAGCCGTTTTCCTAAGCATTGCACACCGCCCGAAACGGTCTTTTTGCCCGCATACTGCGTTGCTTTCCCTTGCAATCCGTCAGGATTGCTGCGAAAAATCGCCTTGTCTGCGGGCAAAAATCCTCGCCGTTCGGCGCACTCTGCTTACGAAAACAGCTTCTAAAGAACATCAGAACGCGGAAAGTGTGCAAATTGCGAAAAAACTGTTTCCAAATCCGCACGATTCTGTAAAACTTGGGTGGGATTCGTTGCATTCCCCCCGGGAGTGCGCTATAATGAAAATAATCTCCGGCGGCACAGGGACAGCCTGAGCAGAAAACGCAGAGGAGTGCTGCCCACCCCGGGCATAGACAAGTGAGGTGTCTTTTATGGACTTCAATAAGATCAAGGAAATGGGCCTCGAGTATGCCGAGAAAGGCAAGAATGCCGCGCTGGACCTGGCCGAAAAGGGCCGCACCCAGGCAAAGATCGTGAACGCGCAGAGCAAGCTGTACAAGGCGCAGCGCCAGCTGGGCGCTCTGGTGTATAGTCTGGCCAAGGGCAACGAGGAGAACCAGCCCCTTGTGGACAAATACATCGAGATGATCGCCAACATCGAGCAGGAGCTCTCCGACCTGAAAGCCTCTCTCGAGCCGGATACCGTCATTGAGACGACTTTCGAGGAGACGGAAGAGGCCGCCGCCGACGTGACGGCTGACGCAGCCGCAGAGCCCGCCGAGGAAAAGCCCGAGGACAACGAGGCCAAGACCTGCCCCCAGTGCGGCGCGCCCGTCTCGGACGACGCGCTGTTCTGCAACAAGTGCGGCGCACAGCTGTAAGCGAAAAAGCCCACGCAGGGCGGTGTCCCCCGGGGGATGCCGCCTTTTGTTGTGAATGAAATGAAAATTTTGCCGCAAAAAGCCGGAAAATGCGCTTGTACCCTTGCATTTCGGCAGATTCTGCGGTACAATTTGAATCTGTTCGCAGATGTTTTCGGAATGCGGAAAGGAGACGCCCCATGCAGGACTGGACGCCGAGGGAACACTATACGGCGGAAGACCTCGTGGAGATCATCCGCATCCTGAGAGACGGGGAGAACGGCTGTCCGTGGGACAAAGTCCAGACCCACGCTTCCATCCGGAAAAACTTTCTGGAAGAAACGTGCGAGGCGCTGGAAGCCATCGACGCCGACGACCCTGTCATGATGCAGGAAGAGCTGGGCGACGTCCTGATGCAGGTGGTGTTCCACACCGTCATCGAGGAGGAGCGGGGCCGTTTTGACATGGAAAAGGTCTGCCGCGAGGTGTGCGAGAAGCTGGTCTTCCGCCACCCGAACATCTTTGCTTCCTCTGCGGCGGAAAATGCTGGTATAAACAGCTGGGATGCGCTCAAAAATAAGGAAAAGGGCCGCACGACTCTGGCCGATGAGCTGGACACCGTCCCGGCCACCCTGCCCGCCCTGATGCGCGCCCAGAAGCTCCAGAAGCGGGCCGCGCGGTTCGGCTGCGGGCCGGAGGATGCCGCCGGTGCGGCCAGGGCTCTGGACAGCGCCAGGGCCGCGTGGGACGCACAGCAGACGGCAGAGAACGCCGGTGAGCTGCTGCTGGCCGCCGCCGATGCCATGCGTCTGGCCGGTGTGGATGCCGAAGAGGCACTGACCTTTGCGGCCAAGCGCTTCACCCAGAGGCTGGAAGCGGACGAAACGTAAACGGGTACCAGACGGTCAGACCGTCTGCTCGAATAGAAAATGTTGAGAATATTGTGGAGGCTTTTATTATGACCAAGACCGATCTGATCGCACAGGTTGCGGCAAACACTGAGATGAGCAAGAAGAGCGCCGAGATGGCTGTCAACGCTGCATTCGAGGCACTGGGCAAGGCTATGGCCGAGGGTGAGAAGATCTCCATCTCCGGCTTCGGCACCTTCGAGGTGCGTGAGCGCGCTGAGCGTCAGGGCATCAACCCCCGCACCCGCGAGCCCATCACCATCGCTGCTTCCAAGAGCATCGTGTTCAAGCCGGGCAAGGCTCTGAAGGACACCCTGTAAGAGAAAACCCATCGCCGCCGGAACCTTTAGGCCCGGCGGCTTTTTTAATAGAGGAACAACCTCTCCGTCACGCCTACGGCGTGCCACCTCCCCTAATAGGGGAGGCTTTGGCATATCGTAAAGCTTTGCCTCTTCGCCAGAGGCTCCCCTCGATAGGGGAGCTGTCGAGCGACAGCGAGACTGAGAGGTTGATACAAGGAGTTTAGAAATGCGTTTAGACAAATATCTGAAAGTTTCGCGGCTCATCAAGCGCCGCACGGTGGCAAACGAGGTGGCCGACGCGGGCCGCATCCTCATCAACGGCAAGACCGCCAAGGCCAGCCAGGCCGTCAAGGCCGGCGACATCATCGAGGTCACCTTCGGCAACCGGCCCATCAAGGTGAAGGTCCTCTCCGACGTTGAGCCCCGCACCAAGGACGTGGCCCGCGAGATGTACGAGATCATCGAGCAGGACAACGTGCTGGCAGCCGCCCACGACGCCCCGAAGGCCGAGTAAATCCGGCATGACCCCGCCCCGCCCTGCATAAGATGGCAGAAAAGGGGAGGGGAATGTCATGAAACAACAGGACGCAAAGCCGGAGCAGGCTCTGCCTCACGACCTCATCCTGGAGGGGCGGAACAAGCTGACCGTCACCGGTGTGCGGCGGGTCATCCGCTGCGACGCCGAGGGGGCCGCACTGCTTACCTCGAAAGGGACGCTGGAACTCACCGGGGCCGAGCTGAGCGTCACCAGCCTCGACCTCGACAAAGGCGAAGTCAAGCTTACAGGCCGGGTGGACACGCTGGAATACACCGCAGAGCATACGCCGGGCGGCTTTCTGCGCCGTCTCGTCCGGTGATGGGCCCGGCGCTTTCGCCCGGGGCGGTGGGGCAGGAGATGGCGGCCTGCGCGGTGCTGGGCGGTGTGCTGGGCGCGGCGCGGGCCGTTCTGCCCACCCGGGGCAGGGCAGCGTTCCTGACGGATATGCTTTTTGTGGGAGTGGCGCTGATGGCGTTGCAGAGCTATGCCGTCTCCCAGAGTCAGGCCGGGCAGCTGCGGGGCTATATGGCGCTGGCGGCGTTCTGTGCTGCCGGGGCGGTGCAGGCAGCGCTGCGGCCTCTGTTCGCCGCTGCCGAAGCCTTTGCGGGGAAACTTCTGCTGGGGCCGGTGCGGCTCGCCGCCCGGTGCATCGCCCCGTGGAAAGCCGCCCGCGCCGCCGCCAAAGTACGGCGGAACGAAAAAAGACTTGCAAAAAAACAGAAAAAGAGCTTGCCAACACCACGGCGTATGTTGTATAATTCAAACGTATCAAAGTGAGAGTACAGGCGCATCGGGCCTGCTGTCCGAAAACGGGAGGCACTGTGTTATGGCAAATCCGAGCCGGAAAAAGCGGAAGAGAAAGGCGTCCGTCGTGGGCGCTGTGCTGAAACTGCTCTTCCTTCTGCTTTTGCTGAGTATGCTGGCGGCGTACATCGCAAATCAGGTGGCGCTCAGCTCCAAGAAAGCGGAGCTGGACACCCTGCAGGAGCAAATCGACCAGCAGAAGACCCAGAACGAGGAGATGCAGCGCATCCTCAGCGGCGACTCGGACGACGTGACCGAGTGGGTCGCGCGGGACTCTTACAATTATGCGGCGGCCAACGAGCGCATCTTTGTGGATGTGACGGGCAACTGATGCCGCGCCCCGGGCGGCTTGCGGCCGGCGGGAAACACATTAGTCAACAAGGAGTATTGAGTTTTGGCGATTGAGGTAGGGAATATTTTTGAAGGCCGTGTCACCGGCGTAAAACCGTTTGGCGCATTCGTTGCGCTGCCGGAGGGCCGCGTGGGCATGGTCCACATTTCTGAGGTGTCCAACGAGTATGTGCAGGACATTGCAGCCGTGCTGCATGACGGCGACACCGTGAAGGTGCAGGTCATCAACGTGGCACCGGACGGCAAGATCGCGCTGTCCATCAAGCGGCTGCTGCCGCCGGCACCCCGCGCTCCGCGTGAAGGCCGCGGCCCCCGCCCCAACAACAACGGCCCGCGGGAAGGCGGCTTCCGCCGCAACGGTCAGGGCGGACGTCCCCAGGGCGGACGCGGCCCGGCACGGGACGCAGCGCCCCGCGTCTGGCAGCCCAAGGCCCCGGCCAAGAGCGACAACCTGAGCTTTGAGGACATGATGAGCCGCTTCAAGAGCCAGAGCGAAGAGAAGATGGCCGACCTCGACCACGAGACCAACAACCGCCGGGGCGGCGGCTACGCACCCCGGGGACGCCGCGGCAGCCGCTGAGCCGTCCGCACAAGACGAAGAAGCTTTGGGCCTGCCCCCAGCGGGGCGGGCCTGTTTTTTGGTGCGGCACGCCGCACCCGACAGGAAAGGAAACCAGAATGCCTGCAAAATTTGAACTCATCGCCCCCTGCTTTTTCGGGTGCGAGTCCACGGCCAACTTTGAGCTGCGCCGCATCGGCGCCGAGGACATCCGGGTCAGCGACGGCCGTCTGACCTTCAGGGGCGGCGCGGATATGATCGCCGCCGCCAACCTCAACCTCCGCACCGTGGAGCGCGTGATGCTGCTCCTGAACACCTACACGGCCACCACCTTCGACGAGCTGTTCGACGGCGTCTACTCCATCCACTGGGAAGAGCTGCTGCCCGCCGACGCTGCCTTCCCGGTCACCGGCTCTTCGCTGAACAGCCAGCTGTCCAGCGTGCCGGCCTGCCAGAGCATCATCAAGAAGGCCGTGGTCAAGCGCCTGATGCAGGGCCACCGCACCACCAGCCTGCCCGAGACCGGCGCGGAGTATAAGATCCGCTTCATGCTCCGCAAGAACGTCTGCGAGATCATGCTGGACACCACCGGCGACGGCCTGCACAAGCGCGGCTACCGCCGCAACTCCATGGAGGCCCCCATCCGTGAGACACTGGCCGCTACCATCGCCGATCTGGGCCGCGTCCGCCGCGACAGCCTCGTGGAAGACCCCTTCTGCGGCAGCGGCACCCTCCTCATCGAGGCCGCTCAGAAGGCCATGAACATCGCCCCCGGCCTCAAGCGCCGCTTTGCCGCCGAGCGCTACAGCTTCGTGCCTGCCGCCATCTGGGCCGAGCAGCGCCAGAAGGCTCTGGCCGACTCCAAGCTGGACGTGGGCTTTGAGGCCTTCGGCTACGACATCGACCCCGCCGCCGTGGCTCTGGCCAACGCCAACGCCAAGCTGGCCGGCGTGGAGAAGCGCTGCCACTTCGAGGTGGCCGACGTGGCCGATTTCGCCGCTAAAAGCGAGGCCATCGTCCTGACCAACCCCCCGTACGGCGAGCGCATGAGCACCATCGAGGGCGCCGCCAAGCTGGCCCGTACCCTCGGCCAGCAGATGGAGGCCCACCCCTGCGCCGGCGTCTACGCCATCACTGCCGATATGGATTTTGAGCATCACTACGGCAAGCGGGCCAACAAGCGCCGCAAGATGTACAACGGCATGATCCCCTGCCAGCTGTATATGTACTACAGCGCCCCCAAGTTCGAGAACCGCCCCGCAAAGCCCATGCCCAAGAGCGGCTTTGACGGCAAGCGCACCCAGCCCGGCCACACGAGCCGTTTCGAAAAGAAATAAGATGCACCCAAAGACCGCACTGAAATCGATTCCAGTGCGGTCTTTTCTAATTAAATTTACAAAAGAACGGTTGAACGCTGACGAAAAATAGATTATACTAATCTATAGCTGTGGGGAAGCGGTCTTCCCCTGCAAGAAAGGCTGCGCCCGGCGCGGCCCGCGAAAGGAATGAACAGAATGAAGGGACGTATGCGGCCCTATCTGCCGGAGCTGACCATCCGGGATTACAACACCTATCAGTGGTATCAGCGCGGCGTCCGCCGCCAGCTCTACACCACCTATGGGCTGTATTCCTGCTATGGTCTGCGCTACAACGGCGTCCTGTTCGCAGTGCTGGCCGACAGTCTGGCAGGACGTCCGGCCACCTGTAAGCGGATGCGGGAGCCGGGTACGCTGGTCTGGCGGCAGATGATGTGCCAGACTCAGGGCATCCGGCTGGCCGCGCAGGTGGAAGTCCTGCTGAGCTGGCACCGCATCCAGGATGCCCAGTGGGCCGACCTGCCCTTCTATAAAAAGGTACGGCGGGTGGTGGACACCGTCCTGCTGCGGCAAGCCTACCGGAAGGCTGCCGCCGAGAACCCGGCACTGGAGCGCATCTTCGTGCAGGAGCGGGACCAGGCCAACGTCCAGATGACCCTGAACGCCAAGAACTATCTGCTGGCCGCAGAGCCGAAGGGCAACCTCTACGGCGCGCTCTACTCGGTGCTGGCCACCGACGACCCCAATCAGCGCAAAAGTATGCACTACATCGGCAGCTGCATCGGCCGGGCCGCTTATCTGCTGGACAAAGCGGAGAGCTTTTCCCGGGACAAAGATAAGGGCCGCTACAACGTCTTCCTCGTCAACGGCATCAACGACAGGAACGCCGCCCGGGAAAACGCCCGGCGGCAGGCCCTCGCTGCGGTCAACGACCTCGTCCGCGCCTACGGGATGCTGGACGTCAAGCTGAACCGCACCCTGCTGGACAACATCATGATCTTGGGCCTCCGCCACGCCATCGAGCCGCTGGACGTTGAGAGCCAGCCGGTACAATGGGAGCTGCCATGAAGGGACGCAAAAGTAAAAGCTGGGCCATGGCCTACTGCGGCATGGCCGCAGCGCTCAGTGTGGCCCTGATGCTGCTGGGGGCTGTGTTTCCCATTGCGATGTTCATTGCTCCGGCGGTGGCCAGCTTCCTCATCGCCACAGTCTGCGTGGAGTGCGGGAAGACCATGGCTCTGACGGCCTATGGCGCGGTGAGCCTGCTGAGTCTGCTCTTCGTGCCGGACAAGGAAGTGGCCCTCACCTTTGTGTTCCTGCTGGGGTACTATCCGTTGGCAAAGCCTTATTTCGAGCGGATACGCCCGGCCCTGCTGCGGGCTGTCTGCAAGCTGCTGCTCTGCAACGGCGGGATCCTGGCGATGTACGGGCTGGTGCTGCTGCTGGTCCCGGCGGGCAGCATCGCCGAAGAGCTGCGCACTACGGCGCTGGCCGTCTCGCTGGTGACGCTGGCCATGGGCAATGCAGCCTTCCTGCTCTATGACCGGGCGCTCCACAATATGCTGATGCTCTATAAAGTGGTCTGGCAGCCGAGGCTCCACAAAATGCTGGGCGTCCATTGACGGATGTGGGACTTTGTGATACAATACCGCTGACCTTTTCCGTCGGCGTCTGACAGCTCCGAAAGGAGCTGTTTTTGTTTTCAGAAAAGCGGCGGAAAGAGCAGAAAGAGGGGATAGACCACTTCAGTTGACGAAAAAGCGCCGGGCCACGCGGGTGACAGCCGTGAGGGTGACGAGGAGAGGGATCATCGAAAGTTTCGGCGGGTGTTCCTCCGGTTGAAACGGGAGCAAAAGCTTCCGGGGCTTATACCAGCCGCAGAGAAGGGCAAAAAACGGCAGCAATACCGCAACAGAACCCTTTCAAAGAAAGCCATACAAGAACATAGACTGATTGTAAGAGGCTGACAGCTGCCGTGTGCGTTCGCGCCGGGCTGTCGGCATGGAGGTGTTTTGTATGTGTGGCATCGTAGGTTATTCGGGTAAGCGCAGCGCCCAGGAAGTGCTGCTGAACGGTCTGGAAAAGCTGGAATACCGCGGCTATGACTCCGCCGGCGTCGCGCTGGCGCTGGAAGGCGGCATCCACGTCGTCAAGAGCAAGGGCCGGCTGGAAGTGCTCCGCCGCAAGCTGGAGGCAGAAAACCTGCCCGAGAGCTTCTGCGGCATCGGACACACCCGCTGGGCCACCCACGGCGAACCCAGCGACGTCAACAGCCATCCCCACTCCACCCCCCGCGTGAGCATCGTCCACAACGGCATCATCGAGAACTACGGCCCTTTGAAGGCCGACCTGCTGGCCAAGGGCGTCACCTTTGAGAGCGAGACGGACACCGAGGTGCTGGTCAAACTCATCGACTACTTCTGCTGCGCCCAGCCCAAACAGAGCCCGCTGGCAGCCCTGCGGGAGGCGCTGGCGATGGTGCGGGGCAGCTATGCACTGGGTGTGCTGTTCCGGGATGAGCCGGACACCATCTACGCCGTCAAGAAGGAGAGCCCCCTCATCGTGGGCTGGGGCGAGGGCGAGAACTTCGTGGCCTCCGATATTCCGGCCCTACTCAAGTACACCCGCCGCTACAGCGTCCTTGAGGAGGGCGACATGGCGGTGGTCAAGGCCGACGGCATCCGGTTCTATGACGCCTTCGGCAAGCCGGTGGAGCGGGAAGTGCTGACCGCCGACTGGGACGAAGAAGCCGCTGAGAAGGGCGGTTACCCCCACTTCATGCTGAAAGAGATCCATGAGCAGCCTGCCGCTATCACGGCCACCGTCAGCCCCCGCGTGGAGAACGGTATGCCTGACCTCCGCATCCCGGAACTGAGCGATGAGAAGCTGCGCAGCATCAGGAACATCCACCTCGTGGCCTGCGGCACGGCCATGCACGCCGGTATGGTGGGCAAGACTGCCATCGAGCGGCTGGCTCGAGTCCCTGCCGAGGTGGACATCGCCAGCGAGTTCCGCTATCGTGACCCCATCCTCGACCCCGACGACCTCGTCATCATCATCAGCCAGTCGGGCGAGACCAGCGACACGCTGGCCGCCCTCCGCCTCGCCAAGAGCCGGGGCGTGCCGGTGCTGGCTGTCGTCAACGTGGTGGGCAGCTCCATCGCCCGCGCAGCGGACTACGTCCTCTACACCTACGCCGGCCCGGAGATCGCCGTAGCGTCCACCAAAGCCTATATGGTGCAGCTCTGCACCCTCTACCTCTTCGCGTTCCGTCTGGCCTACGCCAGAGGCCGTCTGAGCGAGGCAGAGACCCGCCGCCTGACCGCCGAGCTGCTCCGCGCCGGTGAGGTCATCCAGCCCCGTCTGGCCGACTGTGAGCAGATAAAGTACCTCGCCAGCCGCTTCGTCAACACCCAGAGCTGCTTCTTCATCGGGCGCGGCTTCGACTACGCCCTCTCGCTGGAAGGCAGCCTGAAGCTCAAGGAGATCAGCTACGTCCACTCGGACGCCTACGCTGCCGGTGAGCTCAAGCACGGCACCATCAGCCTCATCACCGACGGTGTGCCGGTCATCGCGCTGGCCACCCAGAAGCAGGTGTACGAAAAGACCATCTCCAACGCCAAAGAGACCAAGAGCCGCGGTGCGCGGGTCATCCTCTTCACGACGAAGGACGTTGTTGTCCCGGAGGGCGTGGCAGACTATGTGGTGCGTCTGGACGACTACGACGAGCTGCTGATGCCCCTGCAGCTCATCGTGCCGCTGCAGCTGTTCGCCTACTATATGGCCGTCCTGCGCGGCTGTGACGTCGATAAGCCCCGCAATCTGGCAAAGAGCGTGACGGTGGAGTAAATAGAACAAAAAAGGAAAGCCTCCCTGGCTGGGGAGGCTTTCCTTTTTATCTGAGATCCAGAGAGTTACCAGAACCAATAGCGTTTCTTGATGACGATGTAGGCGATGATGATGCCCACGATGACCACAAGGCCCGCGATGAAGAAGGTCATGTCCACATGGACGAAGCGGAGATTCTGGGTGGTCAGCAGGTATTCGCCCGCCGTGTCCGCCTCGAGGACATGGTCCTTGTAGCTGTTGAGGAACTGCCACTTGCCCTTGAGGGCATTGTGCAGGTAGACGCGGGTGTAGGCGGCGTTGTCGCCGATCATTTCGACCTGAACGACGCCCGGCAGAGCCTCGCCGCCGTTGAGGGTGAAGGTGACGCCATACTCAGAGGGGGCAAAGCTCAGGGCTGTGCTCACCTGCGCGGAGGTGTTCTTTACATCGCGGCCCGCGATGCGGATGGTGTAGTTATCGGCCTCGACCACGAGGGTCTTGCCGTTCAGACGGAGGGCATTCAGCATCTCGCCGGTGATAGTGGGGAGCTCCCGCTGTGCGAAGGTCACTTCGTCGGTGCCGTCGGCCTCGATGGCCTCCACGACGGGGTCGGTGATGACCTCACCGTTGCTGTCGTCGGTGCTGCCGCCGCCGTTGCCGGAGCTGGAAGCATTCCGGTTGACGATGACCGTCACCGAAGCGGACGCCGTGCCGTTGGAGACGACGATGGAGGTCGCGCCCGTACCCACGGCGGTGATGACGCCCTTGGCGCTCACAGTGGCCACCTTGGTGTCATTGGACTTGAAGGTGAGGGACTGGGAGGCGGAAGACGGGGTCACTTTGCCGGTGATGGTGCGGCTGGCGCCCGGCTTGAGGACAACATAGCTCGTGTTCAGGTCGATGGACTGACGGTCTACGCCGCTGTTGACGACCTTGACAGTGGCCGAAGCGCTCACATCACCGCAGGTGGCGGTGATGGTGGCGGTGCCGGGGGCGACACCGGTGACTTTGCCGAAGTTGTTGACGGTAGCCACAGCGGGATCGGAGGAGCTGAGGCTCACGTTGGCATAGTTCGATGCGCTGGAAGGCAGCACGCCCAGCGACAGGGAAGTGGTCTCGCCGACAGCGATGGTGCCGGAGGCCAGCGTGATGTCCATCTCCTTGACGATCATGGATTCATCCAGCTCGGTGGTGATGGTGTAGACGCAGCTCACGCCGTCTGCGCTGGCGATGACCTGCGCCGTGCCGACGCCCACCGCCTGCGCCACGCCCTCAGACGTCACGTTCACGATGGTGCTGTCGTTGGAGATAAAAGTTACCGTGGCTTTGCGTGCGGCCTTGGCGGGCAGAATGACCGGCGAGAGCTGCTGCTGCGTCCCCACCGTCATGGTGGAGGCGTAAGTGCCGGTCTCGACGCTCTCCACAGCCGCAGGGGACCAGGGCAGAGAGAGGGCAGCGGCCGCGTTCAGGGGACCGGCTGCAGAGGCCGGAAGCGCAGCGCCGGCGGCCAGCAGGCCCAGCAGAGCGGCGCTCACGGCCAGCATTTTCAGGTTCAGTTTCATTCTTTCGTACCTCTTTGGGCGTTGATGTGAGCGCTTAGCGGAACAGAACGCCCAGAGCTTCCATCGCGTATTCGAAATAGGTCAGCTTGTCGTACTCCACGCGGGCGGTGACGCTCATACCGTTGGACAGATCCACCTTGTCGCCGCTGTTGCTGATGACGTAGGTGCTGTCCGGGGTGATGGTCATCTTGTAGTAGGAGCCGGAGGAGCTGGCGGTCACATCGCTGTCGATGGAGGTCACGGTGCCGGTCAGGGTGCCGTAGGAATACTCCGACAGGCCGGTGATGGCGATCTTGCAGGGGTCGCCCACATGGAGCAGCGGCCGGTCGCTGAGGGTGACGTAAGCCACCACCTCGAGGTCGCTGTTCTCGCTGGCGACGGTGGCCAGCGGGGTGCCGGCGCTGAGCACCATGCCCACCTTATAGGGCGTGTCCATGTGGATGACGCCGGAGGTGGGGGCATAGATGTAGTAGTCGTTGGCGCCGGTGCTCAGGGAGTCCATCTGGCTCTGCAGATTGTCGATGTTGCTCTGCACACTGGTCAGGCTGGCGGAGATGGACTGCAAAGTGGAGTAATACAGGGCCTCCACCTCGCTCTGGTTCTGCTCCATCAGGGCCTTGATCTGCTCGTCGGAGTAGCCCGCGGCCTGATAGGGCGAGGCGTCGAAGGCCTTCTGCGCCACCTGGCTCTTGTAGGTCTCGTACTGGTAGTAGTAGGGCTGGTCGTCGATGTCCGTCTCGCTGAAGTAGTTCTTGTCGTCCTGAATGGACTTGACCAGCTTCTCGTACTGGCTCTTCTGCTTTTTGTAGATGTCCAGCTGGCTCTGGAGGCTGTCCTGCTGCATGTCGAGGTCGGTGCTCTTGATGTGAGCGATGAGGTCGCCCTCGTTGACGTAGGCACCCTCGGCGATGTTCAGCTCGGTGATGGAGCCGGAGTAGCTGGACATGATGTAGGTCTTGTTGGCGGCCTGCACCGAGCCGCTGGACTGGCTGACGTAGGTGCGGTAGTTTTTGGTGCTCCACACCACGAGGAAGAGGATGAGGGCAGCCGTCAGGAGAATGAGCGCGTAGCCGAAAGGCGGCAGCTTTTTCTCCATCATGATGCGGCGGTCCTGCAGCTCGTTGATGTCGCGGATGGTCGTCGTCATATTACTTCGTCTCCATAAAGGTATCCACAACGCCCTCGTCATCATCCTGATTGACAAAGATGGTGTAGACAGTGCCGGTCAGCTCGAGCTCGTGCTCAAACGCCATGATGTTCAGCTTCTGGGAGGCGAGGCCGCTCTGGCTCATGGGGCCGACGTAGTGGGCGTACAGGCAGTTGCGCACGCGGAGCACAGCGTCCATGGAGTAGCCGGCCTCCATGCGGGGGATGAGCTGGGTGGCCTGCTGCATCATATAGACTTCGGGCTGAGGGTTGGGGCCGGAGGGCAGCTTGATGCACTGCACGAGGGGGCCGAGGGGCTGTGCGCCGTTGCTCTTGATAAAGTTGTGCATCTGGGTCAGCACGATCTGCATATTGTTGAACTCTTCGGGCTGGATGCGGCGGCTGACCACATTGGTCAGCTTGAGGGTCTTGTTTTCTGCGGTCTGGATCTCTCTCATGATTTTATACCACCTGTTCTTGGTTTCATTGCTTGTAATAGGCAATAACAAAACGTGAAGTTAGAGGCTGAAGCCTCACGGAATATCCAAAGCCTCTCCCTTTGGGAGAGGTGTCACCGAAGGTGACGGAGAGGGCAAGCCAGTGGCGAAAAGGCTACGCACACAGCGATAGGCAGGCTCTTTGTCAGAGCGATGTTATCGCAACGTGGCTGCGTCACTGTCGGCAGCCTTGCCCTCTCAGGCGCTTCGCGCCAGCTCTCCCAAAGGGAGAGCCTTATAGGCGGGCTTTGACCTCCAAATCGATCTGCGTACAGACACCTTCAAGATTCCGGTCGACATCGTGATTGGAAAAGCGAAGCACTTTCAAACCATAAGCACGCAATATCTGACTTCGCTCCTCATCGTAACATTGACCCTGCTCAGTATAATGCTGAGAGCCGTCGATTTCAATGACTAAGCGAGCCGGAGCACAATAAAAATCTACAATAAAGGATTCGATGATTCGCTGCTTGTAGAATTTTACAGGGTAAGTGCGCAGATATTCATACCAGAGCTTGCGCTCCTGCGGAGTCATTTCGTGACGAAGTCTTCGGGCAGTGCCAAGCATTCGGAAGTTCTTTACAACGGTCGTCTTCTTCATGATGGTGTCCTCGAAAGCGGAAGAGGAGGAGCCTTACGGAATATCCAAAGCCTCTCCCTTTGGGAGCAACAACGACGACCGCCGCCAGTGGCGGAAACAGGGAGTCGCTGTTGGGGCCGCGGCCAGCAGGGTGCGAGCGAGAGCGAAGCAGACGCTGGGAGCCGCAACCCGGGCAGTGTCACCGAAGGTGACGGAGAGGGTAAGCCAGTGGCGAAAAGGCTGCTCACACAGCGATGGGCAGGCTCTTTGTCAGAGCGATGTTATCGCAACATGGCTGCGTCACCGTCAGCGTCCTTGCCCTCTCAGGCGCTCCGCGCCAGCTCTCCCAAAGGGAGAGCCTTTGCAGAGGGTAAGCTTCACATTTTGCTATCACCTATTACTATATCAAAGTAATAAGTCCAAATTGTAAACTTCGAAATGATTTTATAAAAAAATAAGGTATGCCCGGAGGCATCTGCCTCCGGGCATACCATTACGAGGCATTATCATCCGGCGGCCCGAGAGCCGCCGGACGAAATACACTTCAGATTCTAGGGGTTACTGATTAGAACTCGGTGCCATCAATCTTCATGACCTTGTCGTTGAAGAGGACCTTGGCATCGGTGGTGCCCAGGGTGTAAGCGACAGAAGCCATGCCCAGAGTGCGCATGACCTTGTTGCCGAAGTTCATCTCGCCGCTGGTAGTATCAGCGTAGATGTTCTTCTTCAGAGCGCCGTCGTCGCCGAAGATCTTGTTGTCCTCGCCCCAGTTGCCGCTGAACATAACGCCCAGAGTGCTCTTGACGGTATCAGCGAAGAAGGAGTTGCTGATCAGGGTGATCAGGTTGGTGTTGAACTTCTTGACGTTAGCAGCGTTCCAGATAGGAGCGGTGGTGTCAGCCAGGATGGAGAACAGGTCAGTGCCGCCGTAGACGACCTCAGAGTTAACAGCAGTAAAGTTTGCAGGCATCATCATAATGAATTACTCCCTTCAAATGATTGAAAAACAAATTTAGTCGGCCCCAATCCCAGATGCGCATCCGGAAAAAAAGCCATTTATGTAACCGCGTGCGCACGCGGCTGCAACGAATTAGTAGGTGATGGACTCGCCATCGTCCTCGTCCTCCACCACCTTGGCGGCAGAGACAGGGGCTATGGGCTTCGACTCGCGCTTCTTATCGCGGAAGATGCCCTGCTGCAGGCTCCAGAGCTCGTAATACTTGCCCTGCTTTTCCAGCAGCTCTTCGTGGGTGCCGCGCTCTACGATCTCGCCGTGGTCCATGACCAGAATGAGGTCACAATCACGGATGGTGGAGAGGCGGTGGGCGACGATCAGCATCGAGCGGTCTGCAAGCTGGTTGTAGATCATATCAAAGATGGTATTCTCTGTGCCAAAGTCCAGACTGCTGGTGGATTCGTCCAAGATATAGAGGTTCGCATCCTTCAGGAAGGCCCGGGCCAGTGCAAGGCGCTGCTTCTCACCGCCCGAGAGGCCGTTGCCGGCTTCCTCCAGATAGGTGTTGTACTGCAGCGGCAGCTTGCGGATGAACTCGTGGGCGTCTGCCTTCTTGGCAGCGGCCTTGACCTCATCGAGGCTGGCTTCCGGTCGGGAAATGCGGATGTTGTCGTAGATGGTCTTGCTGAACAGCTCGACGTTCTGGGGGACATAGGCGATGGCACGGCGGACAGAGGCATTGCTGTACTCGTCCAGCTCGACGCCGCCTACGCTGATGGTACCGCTTTCCGGCTCATAATACTTGAGCAGGAGCTTGGTGATGGTGGATTTGCCGCTGCCGCTGCTGCCCACGAGGGCCACCTTCTTGCCGTAGGGGATGGTGAAGGAGACGTGGCTGAGGGCCGGGGAACGGCTGCCGTAGCGGAAGGAGACATCCTTGAACTCAATGTCACCGTCGATTTTTTCCATCTCGGTGTATTCGCGGGTCTCGTCCTGCTCGGACTCGTAATCCATGATCTCGGTCAGACGCTTGATGGAGATCTGGGCCTGCTGGATGGACATCTGCAGGCCGACCAGCTCGCTGACCGGGTTCGTAAAGTAAGAGGAAAGGGTGCTGAAGGCCATATAGCCGCCCAGCGTCATCTCACCGTTCAGCACCTGCATGATGCCCACATAAGAGGTGACCATGCCGAGGATGGTGGTGATGAGGGTGGAGATCAGGGACTGCACCGTGCTGATCTTGCTGGAGCGCAGGCTGATCTTCAGGCTCTTGATGTATTCCCGCTCCAGAGCCTCCAGCTCACGGTCCTCTTCGGCGTTGCACTTGACGGTCTCGATGCCCCGGAGGCTCTCGATCATCTGGCTGTTGAGGATAGCAGACTGCTGCATGGTCTCTTCGTTGATCCGCTTGAAGGGCTGCTTGAAGATGAACACCAGCAGGATGCTCAGCAGGGTGGTGAAAATCGAAATGGAGAAGAGGGTGGCATTCATCCGGAAGAGGATGACGCCGGTGGCGCAGGCCATCACAATATCCATCACGACGCTCAGGGCGATGCTGGTGAACACCGATTTGATGGTGCTGGCGTCGGAGTAGCGGGTGGTGATCTCGCCGGTCTTGCGGGTGGCGAAGAACTTCATGGGCAGTTTGAAAACATGCCCGAAGTAGCCCAGCATCAGGGGGATATCGACCTTGATGGACAGATAGATGAGCACCCACTGCCGCACCATGCTGATGAGTGCGCTGGTGACATTGACGATGCTGAACACCAGAATGACAGCCACCAGCAGGCTCTTCAGGCCGTAGGGGAGGATCTCATCCATCAGGATCTTGTTGTACATCGAGGATGCGATACCCAGAACGGTCATGATGACCGAGCTGAGGATGGCGTAGAAGAAAAGCTTCTTCTGGGGCCACAGCAGGTCGAGGAAACGCTTGACCATGCTGCCCTGCTTCTGCTTGCCTGTCTTGAACTCCGAGGTCGGGGTCATCAGGAGCAGAACGCCGGTAAAGTTCTTGTAGAACTCGTCGAGGGAGATCTTTTTCAGCTCTTTTGCCGGGTCGCCGATGATGACGTAGTCGCGGCATTTGAACTTCTTTCCTTCGTCAGCGCACTTCTTGCGCTCCTCTTCCTGCCGGACCATGTGCCGACGCCGCTCGCCGTCGTCCTTGATGGTGGTCTTCTTGAAGACCGTCACAAAGTGGGCCAGACCCTCGTCGGTGATGACCTGTGCAATACAGGGAGTGGTGAATTCGCTGAGGAAGTTTTCCCGGTCTACCCGGACGGCGGCGGTGCTGAAGCCCAGCTCCTGCGCCGCCTTTTCCATACCGGTCAGGTTTGTGCCTTTTAGGTCGGTACCCATCATGTCCCGCAGGCGGGTGATGGTGATCTCCTTTTTGTAATGGAGGCACACCATTGCGAGACAGGCGGCAGCGCAGTCTGTGGTGTCGTGCTGCCGGACATAGGTATAACGCATAGATGCTTCCTTTGTGGTTTCTATTTCAAAACGCCCGCCTTGCGGCTGAGGACGATTTGGCGAAGAAGAAAGGGCTTCCATTTCGGACGCCTTACCCGCTTCTCCAATAAAGCAGCATACAGCTCTCTGCCTCGCCCCGCCCTGCGGCCAGACGGAGCAGAGAGCAGCTGCTATCAAAAGAAGGGAGCGCCTACCCTTTGATCATTTTGACCGGCCCGGAGAGGGGATTTTGACGTACCGTCTCCTAAACCTTGGGCATAGTATAACACATTCTGTCGGCTTCTTCAAGAGGACAATTTTTAATAAACCCTTAAATTTTGAAAAAAATGTGAAAAAAGTCTCAGTTCGGTAACAAAAGAGATGCGCAAAAAGCGCGGCGGACCGCGAAAGTCCGCCGCGCTTTTTTACAGATCGCCTAGAATGCTAAAAACGATTACACGGTGGTACCGTCAATCTTGGTGACCTTCTTGACAGACAGGACAGCAGCGTCCTTCATGCCCAGAGTGTAGACAACAGAAGCCAGACCCAGAGTGGTCATGATCTTGTTGCCGAAGTTCTGAGAATCAGCGTTGATATCGTGGCCAACATGGTACAGAGCAGTGAGGCTGCCGTTGTCGCCGAAGATGCGGTTGTCCTCGCCCCAGTTGCCGCTGAACATGACACCCAGAGTAGCCTTCAGCAGATGGCTGGTGAAGCTGTTGCTGACCAGAGTGATAATGTTGCTGTTGAAACGCTTGACGCTCTCAGCAGTCCATGCGCTGGGCAGGTAGTCAGCCACAGCGCCGCCGTAGACGACCTCTGCGTTCACAGCAGAGAAGTTTGCAGGCATCATCATAATGAATTACTCCCTTCAAATGAATAAAACGAATATAATCGGTCCCCTCCCGGTTGCGCAACCGGGAAAACCTATGCAACCGAGTGCGCACTCGGCAACATCACGAATTAAGTAAGCTGCCATTTTGGCATCTTTACACTATTTTACCATACTTTCCCCCTTGCCACAAGGCTAAATGGCCGGAAAACAGCCAAAACGGGCAGAAAAGTAGAAAAAATGCGTGGTAATCACTCTGCCGCCGCCCCCAGAGCCATAAAACACTGGGAGAAAAACGCCAGAATCTCCAAAAATACCATTACAGCTTGGATGTAGTGTAACACAAATACGCCATTTCTTCAAGAGGACATTTTTTAATTTGCCTTTAATTTTTGAAAATAATGTGAAAAAGGCTACAGTTTGGTTACATGAGAGGGACGAAACCTACCGGTTTCGCAAAGCCTCTCCCTCTGGGAGAGGTGTCACCGAAGGTGACGGAGAGGGCAAGGATGCTGACGGTGATTTGAGGGCGCAGTGATAGCATCGCTCTGACAAAGAGTCTGCTTATCGCTGCATGGGCGGTCCTTTCGTGCCGGGCTTGCCCTCTCAGGCGCTTCGCGCCAGCTCCCCCAAAGGGGGAGCCATTGGCAGGCCGGGCCTTGCTACAGAGGGCAGGCAAACAAAAACGGCGAAGAAAACTCTTCGCCGCAAAAAGCGCCTCTTGCCTGACTCGAACAGGCGACACCCTGATTAACAGTCAGGTGCTCTAACCGACTGAGCTAAAGAGGCAGATATTCGATTCTCAGCGGACTTGCCGCGAGATGTATTATACCGCATCTCGGGGAAGTTTGCAAGGGGTTTTTGCAATTTTTTGCACACCTTTCCGGTTCTGACAAAGCCTCTCCCTCTGGGAGAGGTGTCACCGCAGGTGACGGAGAGGGCAAGCCCATGACGATAGAAACGCAGACACAGCGATAAGCAGGCTCTTTGTCAGAGCGATGAGATCGCGGTGCGGTCGCTTTGCTGTGAGCATCCTTGCCCTCTCAGGCGCTTCGCGCCAGCTCTCCCAAAGGGAGAGCCTTACGCCCCACACCGACCCTTTTCCTCCCGCCCCTCTGCTACCCTAGAAAGAGGGGGTGGGGCTTGTGCGGACGGTCATCTATCTCGATGTGCTGCTTCTGGTGAATTTCGTGGTGGGGGCGGCGTTCCTGCTGGCGGCGGGGCTGCTGTGCGGGGCGTGCTGTTCGCCGCTGCGGCTGGTGGGCGGCGCGGGGGCGGCGGCAGTGTCGTCGCTGGCCCTGCTGGCCCCCACCGCCCCCTGGCCGCTGGCCCTTACTTATAAAGGTACGTCCGCCGCCCTCTGCGTAGCCGCTGCCTACGGCTGGCAGGGGGCGCGGAACACTGCCCGGCTCACGGCGTGGTTCGTCCTGCTCAATCTGACCCTCACGGGGGCGCTTTTCCTGCCCGGCGCGGCCTGCAACAACCTCAGCTTCTATCTGCCGGTGTCGCCGGGGCTGCTGCTGGCGTCCACGGCGGGGGTCTGCGGCGTGGTGGAGGGGGTGCTGCACGTTCTGGGCCGCAGCGGCCCGGCCTGCTTTGGGGCGGAGCTGTCGGTGGCCGGGCGGGTCGTCCCGCTGAGCGTCTTCTGCGACACCGGCTTCCATCTGCAGGAGCCGCTTTCGGGCCGGGCGGTGGTGCTGGTGCGGCTGGATGCCGTGTCTCTGCCCGCCGGGGTGAGGGCGTATCTGGACGCCTGCCTCGCGGGCGTCGGCGCAGAGCCTCGCCCGGAGTGGGGCGTGCGGTTCGTACCCTGTCAGACCGTCGCGGGACACTGTCTGCTGCCCGCCCTGCCTGCCGCGCTTGGGTCAAACGGTAGAAAACAGGACGGAATATACGCAGCGTTTTGCGATATGCCGCCTCCGCCGGGGGGCTGGACGGCTCTTGTCAGCGCGGAAACGGCGGCGCTGCTGGGTAAATGACAATACAGTGGGAGGAATGCACCTGTGTTTCAACGATTTGTAGATTTTTTGCAGCTCCTCTGGGCCAGACTGAGCTGGACGGGCGGCGTACATTATCTGAACGGCGGGCCGGGTCTGCCGCCGCCCCTGACTCCGGAGGAGGAAAAAGCCCTTCTGGCCCGGATGGCCGACGGCGACCCCGCCGCCCGGGATGAGCTCATCACCCATAACCTGCGGCTGGTGGTGTACCTTGCGAAGAAATACGAGGGCAGCGGCGTCCCCTCGGAGGACATGGTGTCCATCGGCACCATCGGGCTCATCAAGGCCGTGAACACCTTCACGCCCGAGCGGAGCATCAAGCTGGCGACTTACGCCAGCCGCTGCATCGGCAACGAGATATTGATGTATCTGCGCAAAAGCTCCAACCGGCGGCAGGAGGCCAGCATCGACGAGCCGCTGAACATCGACGGCGACGGCAATGAGCTGCTGCTGTCGGATGTGCTGAGCAGCGAGGCGGATCAGGTGGGCCAGCGTCTCGAGCAGGACGCCGAGCGGGCCAGCCTCCGCCGGTCGGTGGAGCAGCTCTCGCCCCGGGAGCGGCAGATCATGGAGCTGCGCTTCGGCCTGCTGGACGGCGTGGAGCGAACCCAGAAGGAGGTGGCAGACGCCATCGGCATCAGCCAGAGCTATATTTCGAGGCTGGAGAAGAGGATCATACGGCAGCTGAGGGAGCAATTAGGGGAGTAGCCCCCTGAATTTGGAATGAATGTTATCCTGCCCCTGCGGCCATACTTCCGGTGAAACTGAAACGAAACCGGAGGGTAGGGGATGTACAACAAGGTTGAGCTGTGCGGCGTGAACACCGCCGAACTGCCGATACTGTCCGAGCAGGAGAAGCGCGACCTGCTCACCCGGGCGCGGGCCGGGGATAAAGAGGCCCGCCAGAGCATGATAGAGGGCAATCTGCGGCTGGTGCTCAGCGTGGTGCAGCGCTTTTCGCAGCGGGGCGAGAACATGGACGACCTGTTTCAGGTGGGGTGCATCGGGCTCATCAAGGCCATCGACAACTTCGACCCGGCCCAGCAGGTGCGGTTCTCCACCTACGGCGTGCCGATGATCATCGGCGAGATACGGCGGTTCCTGCGGGACAACAACGCTCTACGGGTGAGCCGCAGCCTCCGGGACACGGCCTACCGGGCCATGCAGTCCCGCGAGGAACTGGAAAAGCAGCTGGGCCGTGAACCCACCGTGGACGAGATCGCCCAGAAGACCGGTCTGTCCCGCCGCGAGGTGTCGGCGGCGCTGGAATCGGTGGTGGAGCCGCTGAGCCTTGAGGAACCGGTCTACGCCGACGGCGGCGATGCGGTGTACGTCATCGACCAGGTGCGCGACCCCGACGGCGAGGACAGCTGGATCAGCGGCCTGCAGTTCCGCCAGACCGTGGCGGGCCTCACCCCGCGCGAAAAGCGCATCATGGAACTGCGCTACCTCAAAGGCAAGACCCAGATGGAGGTGGCCCGGGAGATCGGCATTAGCCAGGCACAGGTGAGCCGGCTGGAAAAGGCGGCGCTGGAGCAGTTCCACCAGATGACATGACAAAGCGGCGGTGTCTGGACACCGCCGCTTTCCGCTAACGAGGCTTGTGGTATTTTTCCCGGGTGGCCGCGCCGCCCCGCAGATGGCGCTCGGCCTTGTTCCGGGCCAGCACCATCTGCACCTGCCGGAACAGCTCCGGGCCTACCGTCCGCAGCCGCACCGATACGTCTTTGTGTACGGTGGACTTGCTGCAGCCGAAGGCCCGCGCCGCCGCCCGCACGGTGGCCCCATGCTCCACGATGTACTCTCCCAGCAGCAGCGCCCGCTGTTCCGGATCACCTTTCATGACTGCTCCCTCCCGCCAAAGTGTGCTTGTTCCAGAATATGTGCCCCGGCGGGCCGATATACCGCCGGGGGCTTGACTTTTGGCGGAGAGCGGCTATACTGAAAGCGGACATGAAAACAGGGGCGCCGTGAGGCTGAGATCTGCTGGAAGCAGAGACCCTTGAACCTGATCCGGGTAATGCCGGCGTAGGTAGTTTGCGGAAAGGTCCCGATTTTCACAAACAGCCCGTGCGCCTGCCAGCAAAAGCAGGCGCATTTTTGTTTTTGTGTACTATTATTATGAGAAGAGGAATCCTCATGTCGAAATCCTACTCCAAGACCCGGGTGCTGGTGGAGTGCGCGCTGATGGTGGCCATCGGCACCGTGCTGGCCAACATCAAGATCTTCACCATGCCCAACGGCGGCAGCGTCACCCTGCTGAGTATGCTGCCCTTCGTGCTCGTCTCCTTCCGCCACGGCGTCAAGTGGGGCCTGTTCACCGGTCTGGTGAACGGCTGCCTGCAGATGCTTCTGGGCTTCTGGGCTCCCCCGACGCCCACCTTCATCTACTTCCTCGGCGAGATCCTGCTGGACTATCTGGTGGCCTTTATGGTTCTGGGTACCGCAGAGTTCTTCGCCCGCCCCTTCAAGAACCGGATGGTCGGCGTGGCAGTCGGTACGGCCATCGCAGGCTTCCTGCGCTTCATGTGCAGCTTCCTGTCTGGCGTCCTCGTCTGGGGCAACCTGAATGAGGGTCTGAGCGCCTGGACCTACAGCCTCGTGTACAACGCCAGCTACATGCTGCCGGAGACGCTCATCACTGTGGTGGGCGCTGTGCTGCTCATCAAGGCGGCACCCCAGATCTTCGACCGTCAGTACACCAAAGCCTGAGTTCTCCTGAATGCAAGTCCCGCCGGAGGCAGAAATGCATCCGGCGGGACTTTTTTTGCGCGAATTTGAAAAAAGCTGTTGACAACTCTCCTTTCAGCTGGTATAATAACACACGTCGTCAGGGACGACACAGGCTATGGGGGATTAGCTCAGCTGGGAGAGCGCTTGCATGGCATGCAAGAGGTCAGCGGTTCGATTCCGCTATTCTCCACCAAAAAGACACTGCACAGTTTGTGCAGTGTCTTTCTTTTTGCACGTTTGTTGCGTGAGTGAAAAACAGGAAGATGAACGGTGCCGATCGGAGTTTTGACGATTTGCGGCGCTGTCCTGCTACAGTAAACCGTAAGATAAAAGCAGAAGACGCTCTTCCCGGATGGAAAGGGCGTCTTCGGCTTTTTTAGTCGTTCTTCACGCCCGTCGGAGCCGGCTGGGCAGAGGCCGTGTCAAGGCCGACGAGATATTCCGGATCGACCCTGTCCTGTGGTTTCTTTTTTGATAGCATGGTGATTTGCCCCTCCTAAGAGATCTCGCGGGGAGCACTTCTCCCTATCTGACAGGGAGAAGTATATATTCCAAATCTTAGGAAATGCCCGAGAAATTTATTAAGAAGGACGTAAGAGGTTTGAATTTTTTATGAAAAAGTTTCACAGGACGTAAAAGCCTCTCCCTTTGGGAGGGGTGTCACCGCAGGTGACGGAGAGGGCAAGGATGCTGAAGAAAAAGTTTAGACACAGCGATAGTATCGCTCTGACAAAAGAGCTTGCTTATCGCAGTGCGGCGGCTCTACCATCTGCAGATTGCGGATATGCACCATGACAGTGCCGTTGGAGACATAGAAATACGGCTCGTCCCACACGGTCTCGTAGATGCCCTGCACCGGGAAGATGCGCTGGGGGCTCTGCATCAGCAGCTTGAGGATCTTGTACTCGGTCTCGGTCAGGTCGGCCTCCTGCTCGTCCACCCGGACCCGGTTGCAGTCCGGCGCGATGCGCACGCCGTCCCGGATGTCCGGGTCATCCTCTGCGATCATGATGGTCTGCATAGTCTATGATTCCTTTCCTGTATTGCGTAGTATCAGTATAGCAGATTTTCTGCATTGTGGACAGCTTATCACATACTTCTTGGGATTTGTGGGATAAGATCCTAAGGGAATTCTTAAGAAAGCGGCCATTTTGCCTCTTGCGGAGCGGGGCGGGGGAGAGTATTCTTATAGAAGAATACACAGGAAGTGAGGGTATCCCTATGCACAAAAAAGTTTTGGTATGTCTGCCCCTGAACGACGCCCACCGCGCCGCGCTGGAGGCATCCGTGCCGGAATTTGAATTCCGTTTCAACGCGCTGGACGACGTCCACGCCGAAGATGTGCTCTGGGCCGACATCGTGCTGGGCAACGCGCCGGTGCCGATGATCCGCCAGAACAAGCACATCGAGTGGTTCCAGTCCAACTCCGCCGGCCCTGACGCCTACCTGAAGCCCGGCGTCCTGCCCGAAAACTGCATGGTGACCAACGCCACCGGCGCCTACGGTCTGGCCATCAGCGAGTGGATGCTGGCCATGTGGCTGGGCATCCAGAAGGATATGTTCCTCTACCGCGACCGCCAGAACCAGCGCCAGTGGGCTCCCATCGACCGCCCCGTGAGGGGCATCACCGGGGCGCGGGTGCTCTGCGTCGGCATGGGCGACATCGGCTCCAACTTCGCCCGCCGCGCCCATATGCTGGGCGCTGAGGTGGTGGGCGTCCGCCGCACGGTCCACCCCGACACGCCCTGCCCGGACTACTGCCTGCGTGTGGTGGCCCAGAGCCAGCTGGACGAGGAGCTGCCTGAGGCCGACCTCATCGCCCTGAGCCTGCCCGGCACCCCTGAGACCAACAAGCTGTTCAACGCCGAGCGCTTCGCCCGCTGCAAGGACGGTGCCATCCTCATCAACGTGGGCCGCGGCACCACCGTGGACAGCGACGCCCTCGTGGAGGCCCTGCGCAGCGGCAAAATTTTCGGCGCGGGCCTCGACGTCACCGACCCGGAGCCTCTGCCTGCCGACCACCCGCTGTGGGGTGAGCCGGGCGCTATCATCACGCCCCACAACTCCGGCAAGTTCAGCCTGCCCAAGACGCTGGACAACATCGTGGACATCTTCATCCACAACCTCAAGCGCTACGCTGAGGGCCTGCCGCTGGACAATCAGGTCAACCGCACCACCCGCTATGCCGCCGACCAGAACGGCGGCCACCGCCTGCTGAGTACCCTGTAAAATACGATAGTGTGATAAAAAGCCCATCTGCACCGTGGTACAGATGGGCTTTTGGTTTAGAGATTCATCGTGCCAGCACCACCGAGAGGGTGACTTCCTTGGCGTCGGGCGAGAGGTCGAAGCTGCCGCCGTCCTGTGCGGTGAGGCAGATCGTGTAGACCTTCTTCGCGCTGAGACGGGCCGGGGCATCGTCGAAGTGCCAGTCGGACACCTCGTGGTAGCGGCCATCCGTGCCGAGGGCGAAGAGCTTATAGTCGGCGGCATTTCCGGTCAGGCCGTTGATGCGGAAAGAAACAGTCGTTGCGGGGTGGAGGTTGTCGAGGGTGGCGGTGTGGAGCCAGCTTGCGGGGGTGCCGGCGCCGCCTGCGGCCTGGAACTCTGCCGCCGAAAGCACCCGGCGGGAGGTCTTGTCCAGATCGACTTTGCGGTAGGGCATCTCGGGCAGGAAGACGAAGCGGTCCTGCAGGCGGAGCAGCTCTTTGTAGCCGGTGGGGCAGTAGAGCTTGTTGCCGTCACGGCCCGCGTACATACCGATGGCCATGTTGTTGTAGCCGTAGAGGGAGGCGACGTCCACGGTGAGGACGGTCTTTCCGGTGTCGAAGTCCAGCACGATGTACTGCCACATGCCGCTGTCCACGTCCTGCACGAAGCCGTAGATATAGCCGGTGGCGGTGGAGAGCTTCATCATGGAAGTGTCGCTGAGGTCGTCGCGGCACCAGACGCTCTTCATGGTCCAGCCGTCGGCGGTGCGGATGGTGTCCACCCGTTCGACGCCGGGCATGATCATGCAGTTGCCCTTGAGCAGCCAGTTGCGGTCGTAGATGTTCTCGTAGCTCTGGATGGACGAGTCACTGTCGGGCTTTGCGAGGTTGGGGCTGCCTGCGCCGAACCAGTTGCAGACGATGGTGCTGACCCGGCCATTGCCGTGGTCGTAGACGATGGCCGAATTTTCCACCGACACCGGCATATTGGCGGGCAGCTCGTCGATGACCGGGTGGCTGGCGGCGACTTCGCCGGTGTGGATGTCCACAGCCATCAGGCTGACGGTCTCGAGGTTGTCGGTAAAGAAGACCAGCTCTTTGCTCAGAGAGGGCGAGCAGCCGCCGCCCCATGCCAGACCGCCGCCGGTGGTGGCAGCGCCTTCGCGGCTGTCTTTTGCGCCCACGCTGTCGTAGGGGGTGCGCCAGACGACTTCAACGCCGCCGTTGGCGCGCAGCAGGTAGCAGGCAAGGTTCGTCAGGATGACCGCACCCTCCCGGCAGGAGGCAATGCCGTTTTCAGCACCCTCGCCCGGAGCGGGAGCGTAGACATGGACTTCGTGGTCGAGGTCGGCGGTGCCGCCGGCAAGGATGGTTTCGATGGCGTTGTGGGAGATGTAGCCCATCGCGCCCTGCTGGCCGCGGCTGGGGTAGATGCGGA